>JAEEGG010004067.1_pt1 | contig 35748 bp, 31 predicted proteins | sample 9134161 | NCBI WGS metagenome assembly JAEEGG01 (sample SAMN16246543, study PRJNA631951) | gut metagenome | biome: gut microbiome; feature: rumen; material: CR-attached | host: Bos | place: Iran: Karaj | collected 2018-10
CAAGACGCTGGCAAAATACTTCTATAATGAGATGTTCTATGGCTGCGAAAGCCTGACCACAGCGCCCGAGCTACCCGCCAAGACGCTGGCTGAAAGGTGCTATGATGGCATGTTCAAGGGCTGTAAGAAATTATCCAGTGTCACCTGTAAGGCTACGGATCTCAGTGCAGACTATTGCCTTGACAACTGGCTCAATGGTGCTGGCACAGATGAATCCGTAACGACAAAGACGATTTATATCAACAGCGCTTATTCGGCTTATATAGCAGCTATGAATAACGATTTGGAGGGAAAAGCTGATGACGTACAGATCAATGCGAATGTGCCCTGGAAAAAAGGCAATAAAGGCATCCCCGCTGGCTGGACCATCGCAGCAGCAGCAGAATAACCCCGCCACGCAACAAAAACAGCAATCCCCGCTCTGAACGCTCAGGACGGGGATTATTGTTTTGTTAAGATTTCTCGCTTAAAGTAATACTTAAGACACGGGTGGTCTCGGGGGTGACACGATAACGATGATCGGGCCTATGGCCTACGAGCCAGAGAATGTCGCCATTGGCGTTGACGACGACAAGCGTTCGGCGCTTCTCGAGGAGCGACAACTTGCGATCAGTGAGGTAGTCGCTCACCAGCTTGCGCCCTTCCATGCCCAAGGGACAGAAAGCGTCGCCTTCCTGTACCAGACGGATGGTCAGCGGATACTGAATGTTTGCTGCATCGAGCGTCGCACAATCAGCTGATTTTGAAATTGATACTTCTTCGGATTCCTTGAAAGAGAACAGTTTTTTGCCATTGAAACGGTAATTGCCTGATTCCGGCACTCTGAGCGGCTTCACAGGCTCGGAAACGGGCTCTAAGACGAGCGTACGGCGATCGATGAGCAGGACGTGACTGGGCGACAGGAACTCCCTACCCGGCTCGCCCATCAGTGCAGCCAGTATGCGCTCTATCTGTGAGGCATTGAAGCCATAGGGCGTGAGCCATTCGAAGAGGAAAGACTCGGGCGACGGTTGTCGGAGAATTTCATCCGCAGAAATGGTCTGAGAGGCTGAAGAGGCGGTGCTGACGGCATTCTGCATGAATGCATCGTAGACTTTCTCGGCCTCACGGAGATAAGAGGCGGTTTTATCGATGTTTTCGACCGCTTTCGGGTTAAGCTGCTGTAAGAGCGGGATAACCTGCAAGCGTAGCTTGTTGCGCAGCACGATGGATTCGAGGTTTGTAGAGTCCGTGACATAATCCTGGGCGATGGAATCGAGGTATTCGAGCACTTCCTGACGGCTCACGCCCAGCAGCGGGCGCACCACGATGCCGTTCCGGGGACGGATGCCTGTGAGTCCATGAATGCCCGAACCCCGAAGCAGGTTCATCAGGAAGGTCTCGACGGCATCGTCGCGATGATGGGCCACGCACACCGTAGAGGCTCCGATATCCTGACAAAGACGCTCGAAATAGCCATAACGCAGCTCGCGAGCCGCCATCTCGATACTTACTTGATGGAGACGGGCGTATTCGTCTGTGTCAAAATGGATTAAGTGAAGCGGAACGTTGAGCGATTCGCAGAGATGCTTCACAAAAGCCTCGTCGCGGTCGCTCTCGGCGCCTCGTAAATGAAAATTACAGTGAGCAGCCTCGACACGATAGCCCAGAGCGATGAGAACGCGCAAGAGCGCCACGCTGTCGGCTCCCCCGCTCAGCGCCACGAGATGGAGCCCTGAGGGGTCGAGAAGCCTGTGCTTCGCGATGAAACCTGCTACTTTTCTCTTCATTTCCAAAAATTATTCTACATAGAGCACCAGGCCCTTGAGGTATTCGCCCTCGGGGTGATAGATGTTGATAGGATGATCGGCGGGCTGGTGAAGCTGATGCAGGATGCGGACCTTGCGACCAGCCTGGGCCGCTGCCGTGAAGACGGCATTGCGGAAATGGTCCTTCGTGACAACCTGAGAACAGCTGAACGTGAAGAGGATGCCGCCTGGCTGAATCTTCTGGAAAGCCTTGTTGTTAAGGCGGGTATAGCCCTTCAGGGCGTTATGAAGCGCACCGCGATGCTTGGCAAAGGCGGGCGGGTCGAGGATGATCAGGTCGTACTGGTCGCCAGCCTGCTCGAGATACTTGAACGCATCCTCGCAATAGGCCTGATGGCGCTCGTCGCCAGGGAAGTTGAGCTCGACGTTGCGATTGGTGAGCTCGATGGCCTTGGCGCTGCTGTCGACGGAATGGACGAGGCGGGCGCCGCCACGCATGGCGTAGAACGAGAAGCCGCCCGTGTAGCAGAACATGTTGAGCACGCTCTTGCCCTTGGCGAAACGCTCGAGCAGGGCACGGTTCTCGCGCTGATCGACGAAGAAGCCCGTCTTCTGCCCGCGCAGCCAGTCGACGTAGAACTTCAGGCCGTTCTCGAGGGCCACGTTGTCGTCGCTGCCACCATAGATGAAGCCGTTCTGCATCTCTTCCATGAAGGGCAGCGTGGTCTCGCTCTTATAATAGACGTTCTCGAGGCGCGAACCCATTACGCTGACCAGCTGCTCGGCAATCTGCTTGCGACAGAGATGCATGCCGATGCTGTGAGCCTGCATGACGGCCGTCTTGCCATAGACGTCGATGATGAGTCCGGGCAGGTTGTCGCCCTCGCCGTGAACCAGGCGATAGGTGTTGTTCTGAGGGTTGTCGGCGATGCCGATGGCCTGGCGCATCCTGAGCGCTGACGAGAGGCGCGAAGCCCAGAACCGGGCGTCGATGTCTACGTCGCTGAACGTCAGCACGCGGACAGCGATAGAGCCCTGCTGATAATGGCCCACAGCGATGAAATCGCCGTTGGCGGTTACTACACGCACGATGTCGCCTTCGGCGATGCCTTCGTCAGCATGCTGAATGGCGCCAGAGAACACCCAGGGATGGAATCTCAGCAGACTCTCCTCCTTACCTCGTTTCAGATATATCTGTTTCATCATTCTGTTTTGTTTCTTCTGCTACTACAACAAGTTCGTAATCGCCCGTCTGCTTCAGTCGCAGCATCTCGCGGTAAAGATTCACGCAAGCCCACGCGTCGAGGGCGGCATAGTGCTTCTGAGAGTCCTTCAGCACGTCGCGCTCCCAGTTGGACAGGCGCTCGGCCTTACTGATGCGGCCATTGAAGATGTTGGCGTAGAGCTTCACCAGACTCTGGTCTTCGATGCCCAGCTCGCGGGCCATATCCTGAAGGTCGACAAACGTTCCGGGCTCGAACTCGCCCAGCTCGCGGAGCGACATCAGATCGTTGTTCCAGGCCAGGCCAACCTTGGTGACCGTCTTGTCGGAGAGCAGACGAACGATGGCTGGAGAGAGTCCGATGTGATTGAGACGGAACAGAAAGCAGCAGTCGTCGCTCGCAACCTGAAGGAGCGAACACTTGTAATGGACGCCCTTGCGGAAAGACGGACGTGTTTCGGTATCAAATCCAAGAACAGGTTGCGACAGCAGGTAATCGACGCTACGCTCGGCTTCCTCGGCAGAAAGAACGACTACGGTCTTGCCCGTATACAGCACCCTTCGCAGGCTCGCAATCTTGCTCTTTTCGAACTTATTATATATTAACTTTTTCATTTCTGAGTGCAAAATTACAAAAAAAACTGCGATTTATGATGAAATCTGAGTTTTTTCAACTACTTTTGCAACAAAATATGCAAAAGAACAAGGAAATGGCCAAGAAAAAGAAAACCAGAAACGACAAAAACAGCTCCAGCCTGAGCGGTGTGCTGGGCTTTAAAGATATTTTCCTGAACGAAAGACTGAAATTCGTGTTTGGCGTGCTGCTGCTGGCGGTGGCCATCTACATGATGTTTGCCTTCATCTCGTATTTCACCACGGGAGAGGCCGACCAGAGCGTGATCGAAGACCCCAAGGAGGGCGAGCTGCTGAACCGGAATCACGAGTACGCCAACACATGCGGCAGCATGGGAGCCTACGTCTCGTGGTACTTCATCAAGCGATGCTTCGGACTGTCGGCCTTCCTGGTGCCCGTGTTCATCTTCCTGCTGAGCATTCATCTCATCAAGGCCTATCGCGTAAACCTGCTGAAATGGTTTCTCTCGCTGATGGTGCTGATGGTGTGGAGCTCGGTGACGTTCGCAAAATTCCTCTCGCCGCTCTTCGTCGACGCAAGCTATAACCCCGGGGGCGACCACGGTATGTTTATCAGCCAATATCTCGAGAACATCATAGGTACGCCGGGACTTTCGGCGCTGCTGGCTCTGGTGGCCATCGCCTTCCTGACCTATCTGAGCGCTGAGACCATCTTCGTGATACGCAAGATTCTGAACCCGTCGAAGTTTATCGACAAGGTGAAGTTCAAGGTAACGAACAACGATCCCGACGAGCCCGTGGAGTCGTATGAGGCTCAGATGAACGAGGAGGAAGAGCTGGTTTACGACGACCCCGCCACGCAGACCGTGGAGTTCAAGAGCAACGGCGACGCCGTGGTGATAGACGAGGGCTATCAGAACGAAGACAACAACGTCATCAGAACCAAAAAGCCCGAAAGGCACAGGGTGGCTGACAGCGAGGAGATGATGATGGAGGTAGAGGTGGCCAAGGGCGACGAGGAAGAGGCCGACGCCAACACGCTCGTGGACACAGACAGCATGGAGCCCTACGACCCCAAGCGCGACCTGGAGAATTACAGGTATCCGACGCTCGACCTGCTGAAGAAGTACGACAACGACGGAAAACCCTATATCGACATGGCTGAGCAGACGGCCAACAAGAACCGCATCGTCGAGGTGTTGCGCACCTTCGGCGTCGAGATTGCCAGCATCAAGGCTACCGTGGGGCCTACGATCACGCTCTACGAGATTACGCTGGCCCCTGGCGTGAGAATCTCGAAGGTACGCTCGCTCGAAGACGATATCGCGCTGAGCCTCTCGGCACTGGGCATCCGTATCATCGCGCCTATCCCGGGCAAGGGTACTATCGGTATCGAGGTGCCTAACGCCAAACCGTCGATCGTGTCGATGGAGTCGATCCTGAACTCGAAGAAGTTCCAGGAGAGCCAGATGGAGCTGCCATGTGCGGTGGGTAAGACGATTACCAACGAGGTATTCATGTTCGACCTGGCCAAAGCGCCCCACCTGCTCGTGGCTGGTGCCACTGGACAGGGTAAGTCGGTAGGACTGAACGCCATCGTGACCTCTTTATTATATAAGAAGCATCCGAGCGAGCTGAAGATCGTGCTCGTTGACCCCAAGAAGGTGGAGTTCTCGATATACAACCCGCTGATTAACCACTTCCTGGCAAAGGTGCCCGACGAGGATGCCGACCCCATCATCACTGACGTGACGAAGGTGGTGCGCACGCTCAACTCGCTATGTAAGCTGATGGATACACGATACGACCTGCTCAAGGAGGTTGGCGCGAGAAACATCAAGGAATACAACAAGAAGTTTATCGAGCGCAGGATTCCGCCTCGCAACGGACACGGATACATGCCGTATATCGTGGTCATCATAGATGAGTTCGGCGACCTGATCATGACGGCAGGAAAGGAGATCGAGCTGCCTATAGCCCGTATCGCACAGCTGGCACGCGCGGTGGGTATCCACATGGTGATAGCCACTCAGCGACCTACAACGACCATCATTACTGGTAACATCAAGGCTAACTTCCCGGCCCGTATCGCCTTTAAGGTCTCTGCGGGCATCGACTCGAAGACCATCCTCGACCGTACGGGTGCCCAGCAGCTGATAGGTAAGGGCGACATGCTCTACCTGGGCGGCGCAGAGCCTATCCGTGTGCAGTGTGCCTTCGTGGATACGCCAGAGGTGGAGCGCATCAATGAGTTCATCGCCTCACAGCAGAGCTTCAACATGCCGTTTGAGCTGCCTGAGCCTGATATGCCAGAGGCTGATATGGGCGGCATGGGCGAAAGGGATGTGGACATGCAGCACCTCGACCCGCTGTTTGAGGAAGCTGCCCACCTGATTGTGGTGAACCAGAGCGGAAGCACTTCGCTGATTCAGCGTAAGTTCGCTATCGGATACAATCGCGCAGGACGACTGATGGATCAGCTGGAGAAGGCTGGCGTCGTGGGCGCAGCGATGGGCTCGAAACCGCGTGAGGTGATGATTCAGGACGAGAACAGCCTGAACAACCTGCTCAACGCACTGAGGTGAAAAGTAAAAGTAAAAAGGTAAAAAGGTAAAAAAGTAAAAAGAATAAGGATAATGAAAACAAACATGATCAAGACGGCAGTGATGGCACTATTCACTATTCACTGTTCACTATTCACCGCAACGGCTCAGACAGCTAAGAGCGTGCTCGACAAGGCTGCTGCAAGCATCACGGTAAAAGAAGGCGTAAAGGCAAACTTCAGAATGTCGGGCACACACGGAATGACAAACGGCTCGATCGCTATCAAAGGAAAGAAGTTCTACGCCACAACGCCACAGGCCACCATATGGTTTGACGGAAAGACCCAGTGGACCTATATGAAGAATAACGACGAGGTGAACATCAGCACGCCAACAGAGGCACAGCTGCAGGCTATCAACCCCTACAACTTCATCAACCTCTATAAGAAGGGATACAACTATACCTTGAACAAGTCGGGAAAGGACTATGTGGTGCATCTTACTGCGGCGACTGCTGACAAGAAAATCAAAGAACTGTTTATCAGCGTCAGCAAAACGACGTATCAGCCTACTCAAGTAAAGATGCTACAGGGAAAGAAGTGGACCATCTTCGACATCACAAACCTGAAGAAGCAGGCTATCAGCGACAGCCAGTTCCGCTTCAACTCGAAAGATTTCCCACAGGCAGAAGTTATTGATCTCAGATAATACCCCTCTTCGACAATATGAACAGATTCCAACTATACAAGTTACTCCGTAAGAACACAACCCTGAGTTATAAGCGCAGTCCGGCATTCGAGCAGAACAAGTGGGCCAAGGCCATCATCTATGTGGGCGGCGCCTTTTTCGCCATCTATCTGATTATGTACGGAACGCTGATCGGTATGACCGCAGAAGGCGATGCTGGCACAATGATAGCGGCGATGACCCTTGTGATGCCTATCGACTTCATGCTGAGATTCATCGTCCAGACCACTCCGGGCATGATGGTGAAACCGTATATCCTGCAGCCTATCTCGCGCTATACGGCCATCGAGTGCTTCCTTATATCTGAGCATGTGAGTGCCTACAACCTGTTGTGGTTGGCGATGTTCATCCCCTACTCTGTCATCATACTGGTGGGCGGAGCTGGCTTCGGACCTATGCTGCTCGAACTGCTGACTGTAGAGCTGCTGATTATCTTCAACAGTCAGATCTATCTCTTCTTCCGCACGCTCATCAATCGCAACGTGCTGTGGTTCATCCCTGCTGCCGCATTCTATGCGCTGCCCTTCAGTCCTGCGCTGATCACGATGAACAAGAAGGTGATCAACAAAATGATCGATACCTATATTGAGGTTGGCACAAGCTGGTACTTCATCCTCATCGTTCTGGCGCTGATTGTCGCGCTGTTCTTCATCAACCGCTGGTTCCAGTTCAAATATGTCTACGAGGAGATTTCGAAGAAGGAGGAGCGCAAACTGAAGCACGTATCGCAGTTCAGCTTCCTGAACCGTTTCGGCATCGTGGGAGAATACCTGAAGATTGAACTGAAGTCGAACATGCGCAACAAGACCATGCGCTCGCGTTGTATCATCAGTCTGACGGTGGTGATCTTCTTCTCGCTGATCATTGCCTATACAGAAATCTATAACGGGGAACTGGCGCTGAACTTCTGGGGTATGTACTGCTTTGCTATCTACGGCATCACGGTCTTGGTGAAGATTATGGGTCAGGAGGGCAACTATATCGACTTGCTGATGACACATCGCGAAAACATCATCGCTGTGCTCGAGGCCAAGTACTGGTTCTATACCGCCGTACTCGTCATCCCATTCCTCATCATGCTGCCTGCCGTGTTTACTGGCAAATACAGCGTGCTGATGCTGCTGGCATATATGCTGATGACTGCAGGACTGCTGCACTTCATCATCTTCCAGTTGGCTGTCTACAATAAACAGACGCTGCCGCTTCAGCAGAAGATGACGGCCAAAGGAAACTTTGAGAACGGCAGACAGCTGGCTATCGAACTGACGGCACTCATCGGACCTATCGTGTTGACGAGCATAGGACTCTATACCATCGGGATGACGAACACTTATCTCGTCATGATTGGCATCGGAGGCGCCTTCGTCGCAACACATAAATTATGGATCAGAAACATCTATAAGCGCATGATGGAGCGCAGATATGAGAACTTAGAAGGTTTCCACGGCACAAGACAATAACTTTTTTGAAGAAAATCGCCAAAAAGTTTGGTGGAATCAAAAAAAGTGCGTACCTTTGCACCCGCAAAACAAAAATGATGCACCCGTAGCTCAGTTGGTAGAGCACCTGACTCTTAATCAGGGTGTCCAGAGTTCGAGCCTCTGCGGGTGTACAAAAGGGAGGAAAGAAACCTCCTTTCATCATGAAAAGGGATGCACCCGTAGCTCAGTTGGTAGAGCACCTGACTCTTAATCAGGGTGTCCAGAGTTCGAGCCTCTGCGGGTGTACAAAGAGTTAGAGAGAGAGATGAGTTTTAAAAAGACTTGTCTCTCTATTTTTTTACTAAATTATCAAAACCGTATGATTAACAAGAAACTGAAGGCTGCCGCAATTCTTATGATTATTCACGGCGCTATGATTGAAGCGATTCCTTCGCTGCTGATGATGCCCTCTATCGCCTCAGGCCTTGGCGGGACAGAGATGCCCCCTATCTTTGCCATCGACTTCTTTAAGGACAATCTGATGCTGATGATGCCTATGGCCGTTATGTTTGGTATCACAAGGGTTATTGGCGCGATGGGCGTACTGAAAAACAGAATGTGGGGATTCTACCTCTCTGTGATAAACTGTGTGATAACCATGAACCTGATGCTCTTCATGATTCCTGCAGGAATAGCAGACGGCATCCTGGCCTGCTCGGCACTGATACTGTTGCTGATAGGATACTTCGGAAAGCAGACCATCAGATAATACAAAAAAAACAGAGGCATCCCCCAAAGGAATGCCTCTATTTCAATAACAACAATAACCTTATTATATTGTGATTCTTACTTGTTGAGACCACGATTGTTGATGGTGGCGTTCAGCAGACGAAGGTAAGTGTGCATCTGATCCTCATCGAGTACACGACGCATGCTCTTAACATCGTTCTTGATAGCCTTCTCAACCATTGAGTCGCGATCGCTGTTACCATAGTGAGCAGCAAACATCAGCTCTGAAGCGAAAGTCTTGTGAATGTTCTCTACAGCGTCCTTCTGGAAACCGTCCAGCTTCAGGGTCTGAGCGAGCTTGTCACAATTAATGTTCAACTCGTAAGCCTCTGCGTTCTTAACCTCGGCTACTTTCTCGTCCTCAGCAAATGCGGTTGTCATACTCAGCATTGCTACCATTGTCAAAATCATCTTTTTCATCTTTTTACCTTTCTTTCTTTACTCGGAACGGTGTGTCGAGCCGCCCTACTTTAATAATTAATTTGTTATCCTTATGTCTTTTGACGGTGCAAAGGTACAACGATTTTTGATACTGAACAAACAATTTGTGAGTTTGTGTGCGAACACAGCCTTTTTATTGATACAAATCAAATATCCTATATCATTAGAATTTTTTAATCAAATTCAAATAAACCTTTGGTAATTACAAATAAAAGTGTTACCTTTGCACGGTTTTAAATAACAACTTATAATCAACCAACATAGAATAACTTTATTATTTATGAAAAAAATCATTACCTGCCTATTATTGGCTAGTACAGTTGCCGCTTCGGCACAAATCGCCCGTTTCTCGGGCAAGTCAGCTTTGGAAGAAATTACGGAAGACAAGTTCTTGGCTGCTGGTAACATGGTCGACTACGACCGTCTGCCCAAAGGCAAGCTGACACCTACCCCTAAAGGTTACGAACCTTATTATTTCTCACACTACGGTCGTCATGGAGCACGCTATCTGCTCGAAGAGAACGATTATGCCATGCCCGTACAGACGCTGCGCAAAGCAAAGTTCGCAGGCAAGCTGACACCTCTGGGTGACAAGGTGCTGGCAAAACTAGACTCAATGCAGAAGACTACAAAGGATCGTCTGGGCGACCTGACGGCTGTTGGTCAGCGTCAGCATCACGGCATCGCCAAGCGTATGACTCAGAACTTCCCAGAGATTTTCAAGAGTCCCAACCTGCCCATACATTCTGTATCTACAACCTCTATCCGCGCTATCATCTCGATGATGGCAGAGTGTGAGGAGTTTCAGGCTGCCAACCCTTCGGCTCGTATCTACAACGATGCCAGCAAGGCTGATATGTTCTATATGAACTATTCGCCCTCACGTCAAGGTGGCGGCGGTGGCGGTATGCCTCAGATGAACGTCATGAGGGCTATGCAGAAGCAGCAGGCCATGAGCGACAGCCTGAAGCATCCAGAACGCCTGATGGAACAGCTCTTCAACGATCAGCACTGGGTATATCTGAATGTACAGACGGGATCGCTGATGAGTAAGATCGCTGATGTTGCACTCAACATGCAGAGCCACGATGGCGACGACTCGCTGCTGGAACTGTTTACTCCTGAAGAGTTGCGCGACTTGTGGCGCAGCAACAACCTCTATTGGTATATCCTCTACAGCAACGCGCCTCAGACGGGACACAAGATGCCCTGGAACCAGAAGAATCTGCTGAAGAATATCATCGAGACTGCTGACACCGTAACCCAGGTTCAGGCTTCGCTCAGATTCGGACATGATACCGTCGTGCTGCCTCTGGCTTGTATGCTCGACCTCGACGGAAGCGCTGTATCAGTAGACAATCTCGACGAGCTCGAGAATTCGTTCCGTAACTACTATCTGATTCCTACAGGCAGCAACGTACAGTTTATCTTCTATCGCCCCAAGAAAGATAAGGATGGCGAAAAGCTGGTGAAGGTATTGCTGAACGAGCGCGAAGCAAAGCTACCACTCGAGACCGACAACTGGCCCTACTACAAATGGTCGGACGTTCGCGAATATTATCTGGCACTTTTAAATAAATAAGGTATAGCCCTTCGATAAAAGAAAGAGAGCAGCCCTCGTCGGGACTGCTCTCTTTTCTGTTTAACAAATAGGGGAACTCCTATCGACATATAGGGAATACCCTTAGGCTGTGTTCTGAAGAACCAATACCTTTGCAGTAGTAATAAAACAAACAGTGAAAGTATGAAACAGCTATTTGCAACTCTACTCATGATGCTCTTCGCATCAACCGTCTCAGCCAGTCAGGTTGGCGTCTACTGCATGATGGCCGCTGAGGGAACGGAAGTCTATTCCGACAATAATATCCGACTGAAGATTGTACTGACAACAGACGGCACAGCCCTCCTCGAAATCTCGAACCTTACCAGCAAGATCATCTACGTAGACCGAGGCCGTTCGTTCTCATGGGTCAACGGTATGTCGAGACCTCTGGATATTTCGCCCTTCTACGAGAACCGTCTACAGGCCATAGCTCCTCACGGCACCACACCAATCTATGTATGGGAACATCTGCCACTATTGCTTAATCCTGATATGATATATATAGGTAAACCCAGCGAATGGTTCTCAAAGCGCTGTAAGGGTAAGTTTCTGGATACAGGGAGGAAGTTCACCAAGGGGACCAAACGTCGCTACACTCGTAACAGAACTCCATTGTTGCTGGGAGCCGACATACAATATAGTTTCAAGGAACTTGGCGAGCCTGAGACCAGAGCTACGGTGTCTGACTATGTAGAGACCATCAGAATCGACTCACGCAACTATGTGAGCAAATATGGTCGACTGCAACAGACCAATATGTTCTCAAAGCCCTGCTTTGCCTTTCGTAGCGGCAAGTCCACGGGTACGATTCTTGGCGAATGCTTAAGCGTTGCCGCAGTAGCGGGAGTGGTTCTTATCTGTACCGCAGCTACACCAGATGAACCTGATTTTGATTGGTAAACGATAAAAGAAAGAGATTTCAGCGAAAAAAAGAGGTCTAAAATTTGCATGTACCAAATAAAATGAGTACTTTTGCACCCGCTAAAGGTGATTGCCGATATGGCTCAGTTGGTAGAGCAACGCATTCGTAATGCGTGGGTCCCCGGTTCGAGTCCGGGTATCGGCTCATAAGGAATAATCAGAAACTTTATTTATTGCGGAATTAGCACATCGGTAGTGCACGGGCTTCCCAAGCCTGGGAGGCGGGTTCGATTCCCGTATTCCGCTCTTCCGAGGGTGGCTCGATTCAACCACAATGTAAAAAAGAAGCGCCTCTCTGTCTGCTCAATTTAGAGAAACAGAGAGGCGTTTTTATGGTGTTTGGGAGTTTCCTTACGACTAACTGGCAGTTTCCTTACGACTAACTGGGAGTTTCCTTACGACTAACTGGGAGTTTCCTTACGACTAACTGGCAGTTTAGACGTCACAAACCTAGTGTTTGGATAGGACCTTCTAGTCGTCTGTTTACAAAGACAGCATTATTCCGAGTCGCTTTGTAGCAATGTTTTACCACGAGGGGGCACTATCCACTTTGGCTGATTGCCATCATTATCTCAGTCGGAGGCCTTCGCCTACAAATATCTGATGGTCGGGCTCCAGGTGGTTCAGCTTATAAAGGCTCTTCAGGCGGATGCCATACTTCTGGGAGATAGAGTACATGGACTCGCCAGGCTGAACATAATGCAGACGCCCCTTATAATCCTTAGGCGCTTTCTTCTGCTTCTTCTTCAACCAGATAATCTCACCCTCTTCAAGCTGGTCCTTCCTGTTTCGCTCGTTGTATCTGGCTATCTTACGATAGCTGATGCCTATTTCCTGACCTATAGCCTTAAAAGTGTCACCACGACGAGCTACAAGATAGTAGTTCTTGTTGAAGATACGAATGATATGCAGACTGGCACCATTAATCTGCTGATCCTTGGTGCGCTGCGACATAAACTTATCGTAGCCCTTGGCATTATCGTACTGGTCGAGCTTGTAAAGCTGGATTATCTCTATCAGTTTATTGGCATACTGAGGATTGGTAGCATAACCTGCGGCTTTCAAACCTCGCGCCCACCCTTTATAATCGGTGACGCCCAACTGGAACAGCTGACTATAGCGGCGACTGCCTGCAAGGAAACGGGAATGATCCTCATAAGACTCATAAGCTGAGCTATAGGCTCGAAAACACTCGCCACGAGCATCGTCGTCATGATAGCTGGTTGGCCCCGTCCAATCATTATGGCACTTAATTCCAAAGTGGTTGTTAGCCTTACGGGTAAGCTCACTACGCCCCGCCCCACTCTCAAGAAGGCCTTGAGCCAGCGTAATAGAAGCAGGAATCTTATATCGCTGCATCTGCTCGATGGCGATATCCTTATATTGGTCGATATATTGCTGATAAGCCTGATTCCATCGCACCTGGGCAGAAGCGCCCAAGGCCAAGAATAAAGCAGTAGTTATAAAAAATTTCCTCATAGACCTGATATTTCTCTGCAAAAGTAGTGATTTCTCTTGAATTATTCGTAAATTTGCCGAAAAATAACGATTTTTATGAAGGAACTCGAACTGAAATCAGTCATCAATGTCTGCCAGATGGAGGAATTGACTCAAGAAGAGCAGCATTTGATTGAGCTGGCCATTGAAGGCACAAACCGCAGCTATGCCCCCTACTCAAAGTTTCACGTTGGCGCTGGTGTCAGGCTTGACAACGGTGTGGAGATTATAGGATGTAATCAGGAGAATGCTGCTTATCCCTCGGGACTTTGTGCTGAGCGTACGGCGTTGTTTGCCGCAGGCGCCCAATATCCAGACGTTCCTGTAAGAATGCTGGCGATTGCCGCTCGAGGAACAAATGGGAAGTTAGTAGAAGAGCCTGTTGGTCCTTGTGGAAGTTGTCGCCAGGTGATTATCGAGTCGGAAACGCGTGCAGGAAGCCCTATCCGCATCTTACTCTACGGGCAGAAGCACATCTATGTGATTGATGGAATCAGAAAACTGATGCCGCTCACATTCTCTGAGTTCTAATAGCATCCTAGTCCTACAGCTGGCGATTGAGGCAAGAGATGGAAATCGTAATACAGATTATCCTCGTCGATTGTCGCAAAATGTTTCGTACCTTGTATGGAGTCGTTGGATGATTCCCAGATAATCTGCTCGTAATGCTCCGCGTCTTCTACCTTTGGCGTACGGAGCAGACTATTACTGAAATGATAGACGAACGGCGTATCATCGTTCTTCTGAGAGCCCAACATCACATCATTTTCATAACCAGTGATGATACTCGCTTCACAAGCGAAACGGCGTAAAGGCGAATCTTGATTTGAAAGGAAAAGTGCTGCACCTCGATTGGCAGAGAAAGGATAGAACTGACCAATAGTACAGTTTTTAATATCTACCTCACCACCCGATATCGACAAACAAGGTCCTAAGGTATTTGTGAGCTGACATCTCTCCAGAAGTGCACGAGTATGTTTCAACTCTACTCCCGAGCCCTTACAATTATGGACCACACACTGCATCATTATAAGATGGGTGGTGTCATCTACAACTTCAGAATCACAGACGATACCATTTTCAGGATTACGGATTTCGGTATTAATCAGTATATTGTCTGTGGAAGAGGCATAAAGACGAACTCCCTTCCACTGACCGCTAACACGATCATAAGGCAGATAAGAGAACATACGGTCGAGGCGATCACCTCGCATCAGACAGTTCTCTGTGTTCAGACTGCCATAGACCTCTAAACCCGAATCATCGTGAAAATAAAGCGTAGTATTTCGAATGGTAAGTTTGACGCCTTCCATCACTTTCATATCGCCATATATAATATAAGGTACGCGAGAATCAATTACAGAATCTCTCGTAATGACTGGCGAATAGAGCTTCACGGCATCCCATGTCCAAGCTCTTAAAGCCACTTTCTGCTCTACACCACTCTCCAAGTCAAACAACAAATCGTCTTCTACCAAAGTCGGCTCCTCGCGAAAAGCCTCTGGTGCCGTCAGTTCCACGAAAACAAGGATACTGTCATTCCTGCGAATCTCAACATCGCTGGTCTGCGAACCATTGGCATTATCAAGATAGACGCCATCGACATTCACACGATAGCCAGACTGATTGCCTCGCTTCAAACGTACAGCCTGCAAACGGAGCCCATCATTATTGCGATTATACACCCAGAAAGAGTATGTTGAAGAAGGGGTACGGCTGAAAACGGTGTCGAGTTTCAGGGTATCAACCGAGAAAGACAACTTGAGTGATGAGCTTGTAGAAAACGAGTCTTCGTCTGCACAAGCCACAAGCAGTAGGATAATCAGAAAATAAAAAATCCGTCTCATCGTATAGATAAAACGGATTCGCTATAGAATTATTGTATGACTACTTACCGAAATAGCGCTTCAGCAGGCCAGCAAAGCCAGCACCATGACGGGCTTCATCCTTAGCCATCTCATGAACGGTATCGTGAATGGCATCAAAGCCAGCAGCCTTAGCGTTCTTGGCAATACGGAACTTGTCCTCACAAGCACCAGCTTCAGCAGCAGCACGCTTCTCGAGATTAGTCTTAGTATCCCATACACATTCGCCCAGCAACTCTGCAAAACGAGATGCATGGTCAGCCTCCTCAAACGCATAACGCTTGAAAGCCTCGGCAATCTCAGGATAGCCCTCACGGTCAGCCTGACGAGCCATAGCCAGATACATACCAACCTCGCCGCACTCACCATTGAAATGGTTGCGAAGATCGTCTATCATCTCCTGTGACACACCCTCAGGCTTACCATCACCAATACGATGAACGGTAGCATATGTGGTTTCACCATCTTCCTTCAGTTCTGAAAACTTTGAAGCAGGAGCTTTACAAATTGGGCACTTCTCGGGAGCAGCATCGCCTTCATAGATATATCCACAAACGGCGCAAATAAACTTTTTCTTCATAATCGTATTTGTTTAGTTAATAAATAAAACCTCATAAATTCTGTTTGCAAATATACAATAAAAAAATGAATTCCACAAGTATTTTGTAGAATTCATTCTTATTTATACGATGTCTAAACTTACTTCTTACGATATCTGTTTAACAGAGGTACTTCTTCACAGAGAGCGTCAGCCAGAAGATTGGCAACAACCTTTGCACCATATTTATTATAGTGCGTGTTGTCCTGTTTGCCTTGCGGTTCTGAAGGTTCTTCACCTGGGCGGAACCACATGTGAAGTTTCTTTGACGCTTCAGTACCCAGTCCTTGCTCAAGATCATGGGTTATCTGATTTGCATCGATGAAATGGCAGTTCATACGTTGAGCAACATTCTTCGGAGCAATACGATAAAGTCCATGAGTATCAATAAGCGAATCGCCCTCAATCATCTTAGTACCATCCAGAAAAGTTGAAGTGCGAAGTATCTCGTCATCATCATTTTCTGGAGCCTTTACGAAAAAGTTACGGCGAACCACACTATTCATGAGAACTGGAATACCACCCTTTTCACGCGTTTCTCTCACATACCTGGCCAGATTGTCGTCGAAGGTAGAACCAGGATCCGTATGACGATCAGCTTTCGGCTTCTCATCGTTGTGACCAAATTGGATGATGACATAGTCACCAGGTTTGATGCGTTCGAGCACTTTATCCCATCGTCCTTCTTCAAGGAAACTCTTTGAAGAGCGACCATTCACAGCATGGTTATCTACAACGATATAATCGGAATCGAAACAATCTTGAAGCATCATCGCCCAACCCCGTTCCACTTTTCCACCCATAGTATCCTTTTTAGCTGCGGTGGAATCGCCTATCACGAAGATGGTTGTGCTCTTGTCTTTAGTTGCCGCTGTCAAGCCACATACAATACAAGTCAATATGATGACGCTCTTAAGAGACTTCACTGCTTTACGATATCGATAAGCTGTTCTACATCAACAAGTTGCTGATCGCCAGTCAACATATTCTTCAATGTAAGTTTTCCATCCTTTATCTCGTTCTCACCAGCCAGCGCAACGAAAGGTATCTGCTTGGCATTAGCATACGACATCTGCTTCTTCATCTTCGATGAATCGGGGAAAATCTCCGTACGGATACCTGCAGCACGAGCCTTAGCCACAGCGGGGAGGCAATAAGCCGTTTCCTTCTCACCAAAATTGATAAACAGGAGCTGCGTACCATTAACGGCATCCTTAGGATATGCATCGAGCGCATTAAGTACATCGAAGATACGGTCAATACCGAACGAGATACCAACACCAGAGATGCCAGGCATTCCGAAGATACCAGTCAGGTTATCATAGCGGCCACCGCCAAGGATAGAGCCCATGGGAACATCAAGCGCCTTAACCTCGAAAATGGCGCCCGTATAGTAATTCAAACCACGGGCCAATGTGAGGTCAAGCTGAATTTCATTGTTCAAGCCCAATGTCTTCAGTGTATCAAGGATATAGCGAAGCTCATCTACCCCCTTCAGACCTACCTCACTAGAGGCAAGCACCTCAGCAATAGTGTTCAGTTTTTCATCGTTACTTCCTTCAAGGGTGATGATTGGCTGAAGCTTAGCAATCTGATCATCGGAAAGGCCATCCTCACGAAGCTCAGCATTCACATTATCGAGTCCGATTTTATCGAGTTTATCGATAGCTACGGTAATATCCACAATCTTCTCTGCAGCACCGATGACTTCGGCTATTCCTGTAAGAATCTTACGGTTGTTGATCTTTATCTGAACACGAACACCAAAACGGGTGAATACGGTATCTACAATCTGCATGAGCTCTACCTCATTCAAAAGAGAATCAGAGCCAACAATATCACCATCAAACTGCCAGAACTCGCGATAGCGTCCCTTCTGAGGACGGTCTGCGCGCCACACAGGCTGCATCTGATAACGTTTGAATGGAAGTTGCAATTCTTCGCGATGCATCACCACATAACGTGCGAAAGGAACGGTAAGGTCGTAACGAAGTCCCTTTTCACAAAGCTTAGCCGCCAGGTGAAGTGCATGACGTTCCTTCAATTCCTCATCGGACACCTTAGAAAGATAATCACCACTGTTAAGTACCTTGAAAAGCAACTTATCCCCTTCCTCGCCATACTTACCCATCAGTGTACCGAGGGTTTCCATTGCGGGAGTCTCTATCTGCTGAAAGCCATAGAGCTGATAGGCCTGCTTGATAGTGTCAAAAATATAATTGCGCTTAGCCATCTCCATTGGAGAGAAGTCGCGCGTTCCTTTAGGAATACTTGGTTTCTGTGCCATTTACTACTTTCTTACAATTGTCTGGTCGCGGTCAGGACCGATAGAGATAATCTTAATAGGAGTCTCGAGCTCTTTCTCAAGGAAAGCAATGTAGTCGCTGAACTCTTTCGGGAACTGATCCTCTGAAGTGAACTTTGTCATGTCGGTCTTCCATCCTGGCAGTTCCTTATAGACAGGTTCGATACCCTCCTCGATGTTATAAGGGAAATAATCGATTTCAACGCCGTTCTGCTTATAAGCTACGCAGGCCTTAATGGTATCAAAGCCATCAAGTACGTCGCTTTTCATCATAATAAGCTGGGTAACGCCATTCACCATAATAGAATATTTCAGTGCAACAAGATCAATCCATCCGCAACGGCGCTCACGACCTGTAACAGCACCATACTCATGACCGAGATCACGGATCTTCTTTCCTGTTTCATCAAACAGCTCTGTGGGGAAAGGACCAGCACCAACACGTGTGCAGTAAGCTTTCATAATACCAAACACATCCCCAATTTTGTTGGGACCAATACCCAGACCTGTGCATGCTCCAGCACAAATGGTGTTTGAAGAAGTTACGAAAGGATAGCTACCGAAGTCGACATCGAGCATAGTACCCTGAGCTCCTTCGCAAAGTACGCTCTTACCACTCTTCAGGATGTTGTTAATTTCATGCTCTGAGTCAACAATGGGGAACTGGCGGAGATACTCAACACCCTCAAGCCATTTTTTCTCGACTTCAGTGATATCATATTCAAAATTAAGCGACTTCAGAATAGCCTCATGACGCGCCTTTGCCTTAGCATATTTTTCTTCGAAGTTGTCGAGAATATCACCAACACGCAGACCGTTACGACTTATCTTATCAGTATAGGTAGGACCAATGCCTTTACCAGTAGTACCAACCTTATCCTTACCCTTCTGAGCCTCATAAGCAGCATCGAGTACACGATGGGTAGGCATGATAAGATGTGCCTTTTTAGAAATATGCAGACGTGAATGCAAATCGTGACCACTTGCCTCCAGTGCCTTAGCCTCATCCATAAAGAGGTCTGGGGCCAAAACGACGCCATTACCGATAATGTTCACCTTTCCTCCTTGGAAAATACCAGAAGGAATAGAGCGCAGCACATATTTCTGCCCCTCAAACTCCAGCGTATGACCAGCATTAGGACCACCCTGGAAACGGGCAACCACATCGTACTTCGGGGTCAGAACATCGACCACCTTACCTTTTCCTTCGTCGCCCCACTGCAATCCGAGCAGGACATCTACCTTACCTTTGTTCATAACTATTTTTTGTTCTGTTTTAAATGTTCCTGTTTTTCTAACTTCTCTAACTTGGCGCGCTTCTTCATCTTCGACTGACAAGAGCTGCAAACACCATATACATATAATGTAAAGCCATCCTTGCGGAATCGCTTGAGATGCATACTATCTACCGCACGAATGATCTCCTGAGACTTAACCTCAGTTACATTTCCGCACATCGTACATATCTGATGACAATGACTGCTATTGTCATAGCAGGCTTCATACTTGGTTGTTCCCTGAAAACGGTGTCTTGTGACCAAGCGCAACTCAAGGAACAGATTAAGCGTATTATATAACGTAGCACGACTGACAGGAAAATTAGATTCCTGCAGATAATCATTCAGTTCCTCTATTGTGAAATGCCCGTTAATACCATAGATGGTTCTCAGAATCTTGTAGCGCTCAGATGTCTTGCGATGATGATTCATCTCAAGATAATTGTCAAGAATACGCTCTACAGCGGCAATTACATTATCTCTGTTTCCCTTAATAGCCATCTGATTTCCTTGAAAACCGCACAAAGGTACTCATTTTCAGTCAGAAGAAAGAGAGTTTATTTATAAAAAATCTAAATTAGCTCGTTTTATTGCACTTTTTGCAATTCTTTCGTATACTAATCCAAGTTCTGCGAATCTCTGAACGGCAGACAGCGCTGCTTTCTTAACAGGAATGCTACTACCCTGAAGAGCCGCCAATGCCTGATCGATGAATTCATTTATGCCACGTTCATTGGGCTCTTGGCCATTCATAAAAAGTCGAGAAAGGATATGGAAACCACACAACTGATACAGTTCTTTCTCTGAAGCCATCCACGTATATGCCTTAGCTGGAGCATAAGGCAAATACTGATAGAGGTTGAAAGCCGCCTGTTCGGCAATCTCCTGGGTCGGAGTCTGTTCCATCCAAATATCAACGACCTCCGACAATATACGATCTGCTGGCATAATCATGGTGGCCAATATCTTACATTCGCGTACATTTTCTTTCCACAGAGCAATAGCCAAATCGTAATTCTTACCGATTTCATCAGCTTTTTCCCGAAGTCGTGGCAGGGTTGCTCCCCAATTGAGTTTATAGTCAAGGCCTTTATCACGCATTGACTTTGCAACCGCTCCATCCATCATCAGACGAAACGATTGTTTGATTTCCTTTATTGTTGTATTAATATCCATCTAACATTGTTTATATTAAGGTACCATACTCTGTGCTATAACGAAGCATCTGATGGGTATAGCTCTCACCGTAGTCCAACTGAATATCACAGATATTCCCGTTTTCATCGTATACAGGCAACATCTGAGGATTAATGAAACCTTTATACGGCGCCAGCCCCAGTTTCTTATAGCGTTCCAGAACCTCCTGATGCAGTTCGGGATCAACCTTCACGGCATAATGCTCCACCAACTGACGAGCGGCTTCAAAGTCACCTTCGCTCTTGATACGCTGAATTTCAGCCAACAAACGAGCAAAGAGACGACGGAGTTCTTCAAAATCAACGATTTCAACATAGGTCTTTCCGTCGCGTTTCTTCAGACGTACAACATCGCTGTTCTCATAACACCAATGAGCGATCAAGGCACGATTACGCATGTGAGCCTCTTCTATCTGATTACCGGGAGTGATACGAATCAGCTGTGTCATCAAGCCATTCATCATATAAGTATAATATTGCGACTTATACGCCTCCTCATCGGGCGTCAGACCAAGCTCCACCAGTTTCTTGTCTGCAATATAGTACAAGCCGAAAAGGTCTGCTCTCGCCTCTTCTATCGTGTTGCCATAGGCCTTCAACGCATCAGGATCAACGCCAGGAAGCAATTGTCCGCTCCCGTGTCCTAAACATTCATGCAGATCGGTATGCAGGTCATCGCAAACGTCACCATATTTATCTATTAGGCTAAGCATCTCAGCATCGATGACAAACTCTTCTTTAAAGCCATTACCATGAGCGGCTTTATTATAAGCATCAGTGATATTGCTGATGGTAATACTCTTACTGCCGTATTCAGCCCGTATCCAGTCAGCATTAGGCAGATTGATGCCGATAGCCGTTGACGGATATTCATCACCACCGAGCATAGCAGCGCAAATAACATTGGCCGACACACCCTTTACAACAGGTTTGCGGAAACGGGCATCGACAGGTGAATGATCCTCAAACCACTGGGCATTATTACTGATGGTTCTGGTGCGATGAGTCGCCTCTTCGTCGATATATTCAACAAGACCTTCCCATGAGCCCTTTAATCCCAGCGGATCACCATACACTTCGATGAAACCATTGATAAAATCAATCGTGGAATCATGGTCTTTCAACCATTCAATGCAATATTCATTAAAAGTTTGCAAATCGCCTGTCTTATAATAGCTTATAAGTATAGAAATGACCTTCCTCTGTTGTTCGTTCTCCGCTACAGATAGTGCTTTTTCAAGCCAATATACAATATGGCGAATAGCATTAGCATATCTGCCATTAGCCGACCACACCAACTCCTTTATTTCATCATTCTCCTTAACCAATGTTGAATTCAAACCATAAGAAGAAGGTGTCTTTGAATCAGCCTGTTCCTGTTTCATCCGCTCATAGAAAGCCTCAGCCTCCTGTTGCGTAACACCACCATCATAAAAATGACAGGCCGAAGTCAATATCAAATCTTCACCATCAGTTTTATTGACCCGTTTAGGAAGCACCGTTTCATCAAAGATGACAGGGAATAACTCTTCACACATCTCATCAATACTCTCCCCTTCTTTCAAAGGGAGTTTACGGGCATCTACACACCGTATAGCGTTATGAAGATACGCTGCGCTGAATCCTGGTCTGAACTTCTCGCACCCATAATGATGATAGATGCCGCTTGAAAACCAAACACGCTTCAGATATATCTCTAAAGCGCGGAACTCATCGGTATCATGTGGAATGGTAAGATCACAATAAACCACTTCAAGCAACTTCCTTATGCGGAGATTATACTTACCAAACTGATCGAAAGTGATATCTCTTCCATACAAAGTTGCCTGAGATAAATAATAAACTAAGACTTTCTGCTGAACAGAAAGTCTTTCAAAGCCGTTCAAACGGTATCTGAGCAACTGCAAATCAGCAAATCGCTCATCCTGATAATTAAAACCCACGCGACAATGCCTCCTTAACCCTTACGGACATTCTTAACCTTCATAGCGGGATGTTGTCTCAAGTGCTGCAGACGATACTCACGAGGTGTAGTGCCCACAATACGATAGAACGAAGCATAGAACGACTGGCGGTTTGCAAAGCCAACCATATCGCTGACCTCCTCCATACGAAGATCCTGATAACGCTTGTCTACCAATATACTCATGGCTTCATCAATGCGGTATTTATTGACAAATGAAGTATAGTTCATATGAAAACGCACATTGACAACAGCCGAGATGTACCTCGTGTTGGTCCCAAGATCTTCTGCCAGTTTCTTTGCAGAGTATTCCTTGTCACGATACTTCTTCTGCATGACGATGATGTTCATAATCTTTTCTTGCATCTCGTCCATCATGTGAGGACTAACCAGACTTCTGTAGGCAGCCTCTTTTTCTTTCTTTTCTGTAATGTTGTACTTAGCCATCTGTGATCGCTTTTAAATTTATTTATGTGCAAATTTACAAAAAATACCAATAGGTGCAAAGGATTTTCAAAAAAAATAACTAACTTTGTACAAAAATTAAAGAATATGGACATTTTTGAAGCACTTAGGTGCTATTTCGGATATAATTCATTCAGGCAAAATCAGGAGGAAATAATCAGACATGTCACAAATGGCTGCGACGCTCTGGTTCTCATGCCTACTGGAGGGGGAAAAAGTATCTGCTATCAGATTCCCGCATTGACCATGAAAGGTACAGCCATTATCATCTCACCACTTATCAGTCTCATGAAGGATCAGGTTGAAACCTTACGGGCCAATGGGATTGAGGCTGAAGCACTTAACAGTGGCAACGACCCGGCAATAGACCTTGTAATACGAAGAAAATGCCTGGCTGGGAGCCTAAAGCTTCTTTACATTTCGCCAGAAAAGCTTTTAACAGAATTAGACTACCTGATAAGCCATATAGAAGTATCATTATTTGCTATTGACGAGGCTCATTGTATCAGTCAGTGGGGGCACGATTTCCGACCTGAATATACGCAGTTGGGCATTCTCAGAGAGAAGTTCCCCAACACACCCATCATGGCTCTTACGGCTACAGCCGACAAAATCACGAGACATGACATCATTGAGCAGCTCAAATTAAAGAATGCCCGTGAGTTCATATCAAGTTTCGACCGCCCAAACCTGAGTCTTTGCGTCAAACGAGGCTATAAAGCCGCCGACAAGATGCATTTTATTCTAAACTTCATCAAGGCACGTCCTTTTGATGCAGGCATCATCTATTGTCTGAGCAGAAAGACAACAGAGAAAGTGGCAGCCGATTTAAGGAAGAAAGGCATCAACGCCGCTCCTTATCACGCAGGACTTTCTCCACTTGAGCGCAGTCAGACTCAGGAACAATTCAAGAACGACCAGTTACTGGTGGTATGCGCCACCATCGCTTTTGGCATGGGAATCGACAAGAGTAACGTGCGCTGGGTGATACATTACAACATGCCGAAAAGCATTGAGAGTTTCTATCAGGAAATAGGGCGTGCAGGCAGAGATGGCGCTCCAGCAGAAACCATTCTGTTCTACTCATTGGCAGACATTGTACAACTCACCGAATTTGCCAAGCAAAGCGGGCAACAGGACGTCAATATGGACAAATTGAAGCGCATGCAGGAATATGCAGAATCAAATGTGTGCCGACGCCGCATTTTATTAAACTATTTCAGCGAGCAGACCGATCACGACTGCGGCAACTGCGATGTTTGCGAGAATCCGCCCCAGCGATTCGACGGCACACGCTATGTACAAATGGCTCTCAGCGCTGCTAAGCGCTCTGACGAAAAGATACGCATAGCCACCATCATAGAGATCCTGAAAGGCATGCGTTCGCCAACTGTCGAGCGCAACGGATATGACAAACTAAAGACTTTCGGTGTAGGGAAAGACGTCTCATTGAACGACTGGCAGGATTATCTGTTACAGATGCTGCAGATGGGATTCATCGAGATTGCTTACAACGACGGCAACAAGGTAAAGATAACAGATATCGGCAACGATGTGCTCTATGGACGGAAAGAGGCCTCACTATGCGTGGTCGACCACAGTACTAAGGAAGAACCGAAGAAGCGAAAGCTGAAACTGGAGATTCCCACAATCACCATTCCAGGTCTTCCACCAACCACTGGCGTCGAAGACCCTAAGCTTTTCGAAGCCCTGCGTGTTTTACGTGCAACATGCGCTAATGAAGAAGGATTTCCGCCCTATATCATTTTCAACGACAAAGTGCTCCATTCGCTGGCCACCATCAAGCCCACAACCCTTGAACAATTCGGTCATATTTCAGGCATAGGAGAACACAAGAAGCAGAAGTATGGAAACCGTTTCGTTGCACTCATACAGAAATACGTCTAACGTGCTTTTTTACACCTTGTTTTATGGAAAAAGGGGAAAATAAACTAAAAAATCAGCCTAAAAATGTCACTTTTTGCTAAAAACTGATGATTTATAGCGGTTTTGTGAAGAGAATTTTGTAAATTTGCAGGGCAAAATTACCAAAGATGGCAAAGAAAAAGATATTATTCATTAATCAGGAGATCTCTCCTTATGTACCTGACAGCTCATTGTCGCTGATGGGTAAGGGTGTTCCACAGGCTATGCAAGAGCAGAGTCATGAAATCCGTACGTTCATGCCCAAATGGGGAATCATCAATGAGCGTCGCGGACAGTTGCATGAAGTTATCCGACTGTCAGGTATGAACCTTATCATTAATGATACTGATCACCCACTGATTATTAAGGTGGCATCGATTCAGTCAGCCAGAATTCAGGTTTATTTCATTGATAACGACGATTATTTCGGCAAACGTCTGATGGCAAAAGACGAGAATGGCGAAGATTATCTTGACAATGGTGAGCGCGCTATATTCTTTGCACGTGGCGTATTGGAGACAGTCAAGAAACTGCGTTGGGTGCCCGATATCATTCACTGTCAGGGATGGATGAGCGCCGTTGTGCCTCTCTATGTCAAGACCGCTTATCACGATGAGCCTTCGTTTGCAGAAGCAAAGGTTGTAACATCGCTCTTTGAGAAGAACATCGACAAGGACCTTGGCGAAAATTTCAAAGAATGCCTTGAGTTCCGTGAGGCCAAAGCAGAGTTACTGAAGGACTATAAGAACGAATTCGATTTCAACGAGTTGAGCAAGCTGGCCATCGATTACAGCGACGGCGTGATACAAGCCGATCAGAAAGTCGATCAGAAGTTGCTGAAATATGCAGCTGGCAAGAACATCCCCGTACTTGATTATCAAGAGGACTTTGCCGACTCATATGAGAATTTCTACAACCAGCTGTTTCCTGAAGAGCAGCCAGAAGTAGAAGAAGATTAAAAATATAGAATACCTCGACACATGAAATTTAAATGTATAACAGCGATTGCTTTTACTGCAATGGCAATACTCTCTTGTAGTGAAGATACAGAAGGCATCGGACAGTCACTGACCGATGAGACGGATAAATTAGAGATAACGACGGGCGTTTTCAGCGCTACCAGCCGCTCTATACAAGTCGACTCTGTCTTTTCAAAGCACTTTGACTGCTACTTCGGCAAGGTGAAAGACCCTGAAACAGGTGCCTATGTGAAGAGTGAGTTCATGACCCAGTTCAACATACTGGAGGATATGGTTATGCCTGACCGCAGTAAAATACTCGGCTCATACGATGGTGATATCGCAGCCGACTCTTGTGAGATATGGCTGATATTCGACCGTTCAAAGTGCTATGGCGACTCACTCACTCCGATGAAGATCAATATCAAGGAGCTGAGTAAACCCATGAGCGACGCGAAGACATATTACAGCAACTTCGATCCCATCAGCGAGGGTTACATCAGAGAAGACGGACTGAAGAAAAGCATGGCATTCTCGTTGGCAAATCTTACCGTCAAAGACAGTCTGCGCAATACCAATGGCTATACCGACTATTCCATTGTCGGATTGAACGATCCTTATACCGACAAGAGCGGCAAGACATACAACAACTACGGCACTTATGTGCTTCGCAGTTACTACGATCACCCTGAGTATTTCAAGAACGTATACACATTCGTCAACAACGTGTGTCCAGGCTTCTATTTCGAGGTGAACGACGGTCTTGGAGTAATGGCAAAGATTTCGGAAATAGATATTAATATGCATTTCCACTATCAGGCTGACACCACCGTATATTACGGTTCTCTCTTCCTCTCGTCGACTCCCGAGGTGCTTCGAACCACAAGGGTGGTTAACGACAATGCAGCCTTGCAGCGACTGGTTAACGATAAGAGCTGTACTTACCTGAAAGCGCCCGCAGGCATTTTCACAGAGGTTACATTGCCAGTTGACGAGATCAGTCAGGCACATACAAAAGACTCACTACTCTCCGTAAGCATTAACTTCAACAGACAAAACAGCAACATCAGCACACAATACCCGCTGAACACTCCTGACTATATTCTGATGGTGCAGAAAGACAGTCTGAACACATTCTTTGAGACCCAGACTATATACAACTACACCAGTTCCTATATGGCTGGTTTGTCGGCAAACGCCTATTCATTCAGCAACATCGGCAATCTCATCACCCTGATGGCTAAGAACAAGGCAGAGGGATTGAAGAGCGATCCGAACTGGGTGGCAAAGCATCCTGATTGGAACAAGGCCGTACTCGTCCCCCTTGCTGCAACTATCACATACGACAAAAACAGAAGTCCTACGGTTACAGCAATAGCTAACCAGATGGGACTTTCGAGTACGAAGTTGGTAGGAGGTGACGGTAATCCTATCGAAATGAAAGTGATTTACGCCCGATTTAAGGAGAAATAAGATATGGCTGACGGATTCTTAGAGAAACATCATGAGGAGTACGAGGCACGCAAAGAAGCCTGGCTCCGAAAGAAGAAACATCTGCCAAAGATAAATAAGAAATTAGAGCGCCCCGTTGATGAGGCGCTCTAATTTCTTATCCGATAACCTTGAACTTGGCAAACTTCAGCAACAACTGCTTGGTGCCCGCATTACGGAATTGTACGGTCGCCTTGGTATTCTCGCCCGTACCTTCTATTCTTATCACCTCTCCAATACCAAAGCGTTGATGCTCAATCCTACATCCTTCATGCAAATCACTGACACTCGGGTCTGTTGCCAATGGTCTCGGTGCTACAGCCTGATGCAGACGTTTGAAGTTGGGGCCAAAGGGGTCAACAGGCTTCTCAGGACGCCTGGGAGCAACGGCTCTCGGCTTGGGATCGGCCTTGAACTGGGTAGCCACAGGCCTCGGATTCTGCATCCACTCAGGAGCCTCGCTCTCATAGCCTCGTGTATTCCTGCTATATCCGCCAGTATTACCTGTACCATAGGCACCGCCATCATATCGGTTATAAGCCTTACGACTCGCTGAGCCGAATATACTTTCACCCCCACCCGCTTCAGAATGCACTTCCAGCAAGTCAGAGTCAATATCGCGGATGAAGCGCGAAGGCGTGTCATACTCCATGCGGCCATAGCGGAAACGGTTCTGCGCGCATGTCAGTATACAATGCTTCTCTGCTCGCGTGATGGCTACATAGAGCAGTCGGCGCTCTTCCTCGAGCTCGCGCATCGAGTTGGTGCACATAGGACTGGGGAAGATGTTTTCCTCTAGTCCAACCACAAACACCGTCGGGAATTCCAAGCCCTTGGCTGAATGGACGGTCATCAGCGTCACCTTATCATTTGAATCGCCGTCGTCACTGTCAAGGTCGGTCAACAAAGCCACTTCCTGCAGGAAGTCAGTCAGATAAACCTGCTCACCCATATCCTCCTCGCGGCGACTCTCCACGAAATCCTGCATACCCGAGAGGAACTCTTCAAGGTTCTCCTGGCGCGAGATGTCCTCAGGATTACGACCGCTATAGATATCCTTGCTGATGCCTGAATTCATGATGATATCATGACCGAGAGCGTAAGCATCCTCCGTCTGCAGTCTGCCTATCCAGCCCTCTATCAGTTCGCGAAAAGCCTGAATCTTGGTCATCGTCCCCTTGTTCACATCCATCGGGAAGAGTACAGGCTCCTTTATTACCTGCCACAGACTGACGCCATAGGTCTGCGCCGTCTGAATGATTTTCCCTACCGTTGTATCACCGATGCCACGTGCCGGATAGTTGACAATACGCTTAAAAGCCTCTTCGTCGTTAGGATTGGCAATAAGACGGAAATAGGCAATCACGTCCTTGATTTCCTTGCGCTGATAGAAACTCAGTCCGCCATAGATACGATATGGGATGTTATCCTTACGCATCTGCTCCTCGAAGCTACGGCTCTGCGAGTTGGTGCGATACAGGATGGCAAAGTCACTCCAGTTACACCCGTCCTGACGCCGGATGCGCTTAATGTCCTGCGTCACGATCAGCGCTTCTTCCCTATCCGAATAGGCAGGTTTCAGTTGTAAGCGCTCACCATGCTCGTTTTTCGAGAACACGTTCTTCGGAATCTGCCGTTCGTTACGGCGAATCAGCGAGTTGGCGGCCTGAACAATCAACTGCGTTGAGCGATAATTCTGCTCCAGCTTGAATAGTTTGGCATCGGTATACTGACTCTGAAAGTTCAGGATATTGTCGATATTGGCACCTCTGAACGAGTAGATGCTCTGGGCATCGTCGCCCACCACGCACACACGCTGGCGCTCTTTTGTCAACTGATAGACAATGGCCTGCTGCGCAAAGTTAGTATCCTGATACTCATCTACGAGCACAAAATGGAACTTCTCGACATATTTCTGGCGGATTTCCTCATGCTTCTCAAACAGAACCCACGTCTGAACCAACAAATCATCGAAATCCATCGCATTAGCCTGACGGCATCTCTCCGCGTACCTTATATATATGTGTGACACCTGAGGGCGCTTCTGAGCAGCGTCATCGCTTGCCCATGAGCTCTGCTGATACTGCTGAGGCAGCAGTAAGTGGTTCTTTGCCATGGAGATACGGTCGGCCACCGATGAAGGCTTATAGACTTTATCGTCGAGTCCCATCTCCTTGATGATTGTTTTCACCAGTGAACGGGCGTCGCTCTGGTCGTAGATTGTAAAGTTGGAATTATAGCCCAAATGCTCGGCTTCAGCCCTCAAAATGCGTGCGAAAACGCTGTGAAAAGTGCCCATTTGCAGATATCTGGCTTGCTCGCTGCCCACCAAACGGCCTATACGCTCCTTCATTTCGCGTGCCGCCTTGTTGGTAAACGTCAATGCTAATATCTGCCAGGGGTTCATTCCCTGCTCTAACAGCCACGCGATTTTATACGTCAGGACACGGGTCTTACCCGACCCTGCACCAGCAATAACAAGACTCGCTCCGTCGCAGTATTCAACCGCAACACGTTGGCTATCATTCAGTTGTTGTAATATATCTGTGTTCACGATGCAAAGTTACGAAAATAATTCGAAACCACCAAATGACTCAAGAAGGCTTTCATCCGATGAAAGTATCACTTTCTGGCGTGGAAACTCCTGCTTTCATCCGTATTCTTATAATAATCACACAGTTATCACTTTATTACATCTATACAGGAATGGCGTTTGCTGCAGTTGTTGCAGTGTTGCAGTTCAAATCATGAAGTGGAAAAGTGAAAAATTAATTCTATATATTTATATATATATAATATATATAATATATAGACCTTACTTTTTGGGATGCGCCACTCTTACAAACAACTGCAACACTGCAACAACTGCAGCAATTACGCCCGATTTATGAGAATGACACGAAATTTAACTTTTTTGAGCGATTAAAATTTGGTAGTCTCATTTTTTTGCTGTACCTTTGTAGCCAGTTATTATCAACTAAATAATTAATAAACCAAAAAAGTAGAATCGAAATGAAAAAGATTATGATGATTGTTGCTGCACTGGCTATGACAGTAGCTATGCAGGCACAAACGAAATTCCACGATGTTGAGGCTAATGAGGCCAAAGGTCCAGTAAAGACAATGACGCTGAGCATGATGGGCAACGAGCGCACCATCAACTTCTCGCAGGATGGTAAGATGCAGTCAAGTGACATGTCAGACGCTGTATACGATGCGGAAGGCTACCTCCAGTCAGCCAAGATGAACGTACAGGGACAGAGCGTTGACATGAAGTTCGAATGGGAGAACGGCCGTCTGAAGAGCCAGACCATCAACATGATGGGTCAGGACATCAAGACAACGCTCAACTACGACGAGAATGGTGTCATCAAATCACAGAGCATTGACATGGGTGGCCAGGTAATGGAATCCCCCTACTCTGACTACAAGTTCGACGATCATGGCAACTGGATCAGCCGTAAGGCATCGATGATGGGTCAGGAGATGACAGCCACACGTTCGTTCACCTATTACGAGTAAATATATTAATAAGGTGTAACCCACTTTGCCACAAAGCGGATCAGAATGTACCTTCTGCTCCGCTTTTAATTTGCATAAACATACCAATTTGCCTACATATATGACACAAATTAAAAAAGTCCGCCTATTTTAACACATTCAGTGGGATAGAATTTTGGTGGTTTCGCAAAATCTTCGTAACTTTGCACGCGATTTAAGAACAAGGATATCAAAATCAGCCCAAAAATGAAAAAAGAACTGAAAAAGGTGTTGGTACTCGGATCGGGTGCCTTGAAAATCGGACAAGCCGGAGAGTTTGATTACTCAGGTTCACAAGCTTTAAAAGCTCTTCGCCAAGAAGGCATTAAGAGCGTTCTCGTTAACCCTAACATCGCAACTATCCAAACCAGTGAAGGTATTGCTGACAAGGTGTATTTTCAGCCAGTGAATACTCACTTCGTAACAGAGATCATTAAGAAGGAGCGCCCCGACGGCATTCTGTTGGCATTCGGAGGTCAGACCGCATTGAACTGCGGAACGGAGCTTTATCTGAATGGAACGCTTAAGGAGTACGGAGTTGAAGTTTTAGGAACAAGTGTCGAGGCCATCATGAATACTGAGGACCGCGACCTTTTTGTTAAAAAGCTGGCAGAGGTCAATCTGAAAGTACCCGTATCGCATGCCGTAGAGTCGATGGAAGATGCGTTGAAGGCAGCCCACGAAATCGGATTCCCTATCATGATTCGTTCGGCTTATGCACTTGGAGGTCTGGGGTCAGGTATCTGTCCCGATGAGAAGAAGTTCAAGGAGCTGGCAGAGTCAGCCTTCACCTTCGCCCCACAGATTCTCGTTGAGGAGTCGCTGAAGGGATGGAAGGAGATTGAGTTTGAGTGCATCCGCGATGCCAATGACCGCTGCTTCACCGTAGCCTCTATGGAGAACTTCGATCCCCTGGGCATTCACACCGGTGAGTCAATCGTTGTAGCGCCTACCTGCTCACTCCGTGACGACCAGGTTAAGATGCTGCAGGACATCACCATCAAGTGTGTGAAGCACCTCGGCATCGTTGGTGAGTGCAACATTCAGTTCGCTTTCAATGCTGAGACCAACGACTACCGCATCATCGAGATTAATGCCCGTCTGTCTCGTTCTTCAGCCCTTGCCTCTAAGGCAACCGGTTATCCCCTCGCCTTCGTAGCAGCCAAGATTGCTCTTGGATACACACTCGACCAGATTGGCGAGATGGGCACCACAAGCTCAGCATACGTTGCTCCACAGCTCGACTATATGATCTGTAAGATTCCCCGCTGGGACCTCACCAAGTTCGCAGGCGTAAGCCGTCAGATTGGTTCTTCAATGAAGTCTGTTGGTGAGATTATGTCTATCGGACGCTCTTTCGAGGAGATGATTCAAAAGGGTCTCCGCATGATCGGTCAGGGCATGCACGGTTTCGTTGGCAACGACCACACCAAGTTCGAAAACCTTGAAGAGGAGTTGGCTAATCCTACCGATCTCCGTATATTTGCCATCGCACAGGCTCTTGAAGAGGGCTACACCATCGAGCGCATTGAAAAGCTCACGAAGATCGACGTCTGGTTCCTGGAGCGCCTGAAGCACATCGTTGACCTGAAGCATGAGCTGCAGAAGTACAACAAGCTTGAGGAACTGCCCGACGAGTTGCTGCTTGAGGTGAAGCGCTGCGGATTCAGTGACTTCCAGATTGCACGCTTCGTGCTGAAGCCCCAGGGCGGCAACATGGAGAATGAGAACCTGGCCGTTCGTAAGTATCGTAAGCAGCGCGGCGTGATGCCTTCAGTAAAGCGCATTCCAACCGTTGCTTCTGAGAATCCCGAGCTGACCAACTATCTCTACTTCACCTACACCCACACGCCAGCCTTCGGCAATCCTGAGGGTGAGAAGTACACAGCTGCACACGATATCAATTACTATAACAACGAGAAGTCGGTTGTAGTTCTCGGTTCTGGTGCCTACCGCATCGGTTCTTCTGTAGAATTCGACTGGTGTTCGGTTAACGCCATCAACACCGCCCGCAAGCTGGGTTACAAGTCAATCATGATCAACTACAACCCTGAGACGGTATCAACCGACTACGACATGTGCGACCGCCTCTACTTCGATGAACTCTCACTGGAGCGTGTGCTCGACGTTATCGACCTCGAGTCTCCTCGCGGCGTGATTGTATCAGTAGGTGGTCAGATTCCTAACAACCTCGCCATGAAGCTCTATCGTCAGGGTGTTCCCGTACTGGGCACCAGCCCTGTCAACATTGACCGTGCAGAGAACCGCGATAAATTCTCGGCCATGCTCGACAAGTTGGGCATCGACCAGCCGGCATGGAGAGCACTGACCAGCTTCGAGGACGTTAAGGACTTCGTCGACAAGGTGGGCTATCCCGTCCTCGTCCGTCCGTCATACGTACTCTCTGGTGCAGCCATGAACGTCTGCTACGACGAAGAGGAGCTGCATCGCTTCCTCAACATGGCTACAGAGGTAAGTAAGGAGTTCCCCGTAGTCGTTTCTAAGTTCATGACCGAGACAAAGGAGATTGAGTTCGACGCCGTAGCCGACAAGGGTGAGGTTATCGAGTATGCCATCTCCGAACACGTAGAGTATGCTGGTGTACACTCAGGCGACGCCACGATGGTATTCCCCGCACAGCACATCTACTTCTCTACCATCCGTCAGATAAAGAAGATTGCACATAAGATTGCAGCCGAGCTGAACATCTCGGGTCCGTTCAACATCCAGTTCCTGGCAAAGAATCGTGAGGTAAAGGTTATTGAGTGTAACCTCCGCGCTTCTCGCTCATTCCCATTCGTGTCAAAGATCCTGAAGCGCAACTTCATCGAGACTGCCACGAAGATCATGCTCGACGCTCCTTACCAGAAGCCCGAGAAGAGCGAGTTCGACATCGATCGCATCGGTGTGAAAGCCTCTCAGTTCTCTTTCGCCCGCTTGCAGAATGCCGACCCCGTACTCGGTGTAGACATGAGCTCTACCGGTGAGGTTGGATGCTTGGGTGATGACTTGAATGAGGCTCTGCTCAATTCACTCATTGCCACAGGCTACTCTATTCCTAAGGATGCCGTTCTCATCAGTTCTGGCGGTGCCAAAGGAAAGGTTAGTCTGCTTGAGCCCGCCCAGCAGCTGGCTAAGAAAGGCTACACCATCTACGCTACATCAGGTACAGCCAAGTTCTTCAACGACAACGGCGTAAAGGCTCAAGCTGTAGCATGGCCTGATGAGGATGGTGACAACAACGTGATGGATCTCATCAGCCAGCACAAGGTTGGATTGGTTATCAACGTACCGAAGAACCACACCAGCCGCGAGCTGACCAACGGCTATCGTATCCGTCGTGGAGCAATCGATCACAATATTCCTCTGATGACAAACGTTCGTCTGGCTAAGGCATTCATCGAAGCCTTCACAGCAATGAGCCTCGACGATGTGAAGATTAAGTCTTGGCAGGAATATAACAACTAATGATTGTCGACGAATACAAGACGATAAAGACCGAAGGCGAGGGCTACTACACGGAGAAGCGTAGCAAGTTCCTCGCCTTCGTTCATCATGTAACGTCAGTAGACGAAATCAAGGAGCTGCTGGCCAGTTACCGGAAAAAGTACTACGATGCCCGCCACGTGTGCTATGCCTATATGCTGGGGCCTGAGCGTACAGACTTCCGTGCTAACGACGACGGCGAGCCCTCATCAACAGCAGGCAAGCCCATTCTCGGGCAGATTAATTCCAACGAGCTTACCGATATCCTCATCGTTGTGGTACGTTACTATGGCGGTGTAAACCTTGGTACCAGCGGACTCATCGTGGCTTATCGTGAGGCAGCTGCCGATGCCATCGCTCACTCTGAAATAGAAACACGTCAGGTTGAGGAGATTATCACCTACTCTTTTGCTTACCCCATGATGAACGACGTGATGCGTATCGTCAAGGACATGCAGCCACGCATTATCTCACAGACTTACGACAATACCTGCGAAATCAAATTGGGTATCAGGAAGAGTGAAGCCGAGCAGTTGAGAAACCGCCTGCAAAAACTTACTTTCGAATAATTATTCGTAAGTTTCCAACATTTCTTTTGGTGATTTCATTTTTTTGCACTAACTTTGCATCCGCATTTGGAGAAATGCAATAATACATTTGGAAGGTTGGCAGAGTGAACGATCGCGCTGGACTCGAAATCCGGTATACCCTTTTCGGGTATCGGGGGTTTGAATCCCTCACCTTCCGCCAAAGGAGCCTCACTCTCCGCAATTAACACCAAAAGAGAACCTCACGGTTCTCTTTTTTAGTACCTGTAAATCAGTGTCTTACAAGAATAACTCACTAACAGTGAGTCATTTAGGGGTATGGATTCCCATAATAATTCATGTGATATCATGATGCATCATGCGGCATCATAATCCTGAAAAGAATTACAAAAGGAATTACAGCCCCAAAGGATAAAAATGAAAGTGTAATTCTTAGTGACATTGATTGGATGAAAACGACATTATTTGCAGCATTATTCTTTTACCATCAACAAATGATGGTATTGGATACTATTTCGCGCGCGAACATTATTATATTATTATACCAACTACCACACCCCCCACCATAGTTTGATTCAGTGTCATTTCAAAACACTGTTTGCC
>JAEEGG010004068.1_pt1 | contig 35747 bp, 20 predicted proteins | sample 9134161 | NCBI WGS metagenome assembly JAEEGG01 (sample SAMN16246543, study PRJNA631951) | gut metagenome | biome: gut microbiome; feature: rumen; material: CR-attached | host: Bos | place: Iran: Karaj | collected 2018-10
ATTCCACCTAAATGATGTTCATTAAGGTTTTTTATTGCCGCTGCAAATTGTTTCTTAAATTCTTTTGAAGTACCTTTTGCAAACACAATCTTTCTTCCGTCTGGATCCATTAATTTTACCGGGTTATTAGCACAATATACATACGGGCTCAACGAGGGATATTTCGAGGCTTGCGGGTTGACACTGAGCCAGATGCTCAAATCGGAGCTGTAATAGCGTGCGCCAAAGTAAGATAGACCGGTTTCGGAGTCCTTCTCTTTTGCGGAGAAGGTGAAAGTCCAGGCGGGGTGCGGGCACGGGGCACTAATGGGGCAATATGTCGGTGTTATTCTGCTCATTTTGAGCGCGAAATTACAAAAATATTCTATACGGCCTTAACCTCCTTGCCGTTGAGGAGGACAATTGCATTTTTTTATGGCGGCAGGTCGTCTTTTCCGCGGCGTGAGGGCTTAATGCTCCGTGGCACGCGCCTGCCGCGCCGCGGGGCTTTGCGGGCGACATCCGCCACACCAGATTACGCTGCGCTCATCTGGTGTTAATAAGATCTGGTGTCTCCGACACCGGTGCTTGCGTAAGGGCACGCGTGTGTCATCCGTTCTATAGGGCAGGAATCCCTGACGGAATTCTGTGTCGCATTTGTCACTCACCGTGCTTGAAAATCCCTGTCAGGTGTGTGGGGCTCGGTAGGACAGGCCAACCTGACGGCCACCATGTCCCGCAGGGACCAAAGCTCGGTAGGAAAAGATAACGACGTGTGTCCCCGAATCCCCGTCAGGGGATGCATATCTTTAGAGGGCGTTCCCGCAGGCGGGTCAAATCCCAGTAAGGGGATTCATCGGTCTCCACGTATCACACGGACCTCCGCGGAAAACCCTTGAACGGCCCTGCTCGTTCCCGTCATCGGTTATCATTTTCGTTTCGCGGCGGTCCCATTCCGTTCTCCGTGGCGCGCGCCTGCCGCGCCGCGAGGGTGTGTGCGTATGCACGATTCTACCAAGCTTTTGCCCTATCGGGGCATTTGTGTCTGCGTGGGGCCCCATTCCTACAGATATGCAACGCCTGACGGCGTTGTGGCGGGATGGGCGCGTTCCCTGGCTACAGATATGGATCCCCTGACGGGGATGTTTTGTAAACTGTACCCAAAAAGTTGGTAAAAATCTGATCGGGACGTGAAGGAGATTCCGCCGCTCCTGTCGTCGCCGGCGGAATGGTGTATGTCACACTTGCAGACCATGCGGCGGCAGACGGCCTTTCCCAAAAATACAAATTCTTGTGCCGCCGCATTCTTGGATTAGTTGGCTCGCACCATTCCGCGATACGCAATAGCGTTGAGCGGAATCCCCAAACATTCAGGGAACCGCAAATCGCAAACCGAAAAAAATACTACTTTTGCCGCCGTGAAATATACGGTTGTTCTTCCCGAATCAAAAAGTATGCGGATTCGTAATCTGCTGATACACTATGTCTTGACGGGCGATGCTTTGTCCGTGGGGGAAGATGCGCCTTCGGATGTGCGCGTCACGGCCTCGGCGTTGCGGACAATTCGCGACGCGGTGCGTGCGGGTGAAGCTGGCGATTCCCTTACCCGGGTGGATGTGCGCGACTGCGGAGCGGCGTTCCGTTTTATGATGGCGTTGCTGGCGGCCACCCTTGGCGGATGGCTGCTCACCGGCACCCCCCGTTTGTTGCAACGTCCTATAGAAGAGCTGGTTGACGTGCTCCGGGGCGTGGGTGCACATATGCATAAGGAGGCGGACGGCTGGCTCATCCAGGGCTGCAAGCTGCACGCCGACACGCTGACGGTGGATTGCACCCGCACCGGGCAGTATGCCTCCGCACTATTGCTTATCGCCCCGCTCACTGGCCTGCGGTGCCTGCATCTGCTGCCTGCGGAGGTGCCGTCAGCATCCTATATTCAGATGACACGCCAGATGATACCTTGGGCGGTGGATGTTCCGGAGCTGCCGTTCCACCGTATGCCGCAGGGCGGTTTGGCCGACTGGAGCTCCGCACTTTTTGTCTATGCCTGCGCCATGCTTCATCCCGGCCATTTTTTCCGGATACCGGGACTCACGATGGAATCCATCCAGGGCGACTCCGTCATTGACAAGTGGTTCTGTGCGATGGGGGTGAGGAGTAGGGAAGAGGAACAGGGCGTTGAGATTGTGGCAGAGCCTGTTGGTGCCCCGTTGCAGCGGGCGTTCCCCGTGGCCGACCATCCCGATGTAGTGCCGGTGATGGCCGCGCTGGCCTGCCTGCTGCCGGCGGAGTTCCGCTTTGAGGGGGTGCGCAATCTTGCATACAAGGAATCGAATCGGGTGAGGGCACTTGCCGGACAACTGGCCCCCTTTGCCGACATCTTTCTGTCAGAGAATATGTTGTGCGTAACGGGAAAGGACCGGTCGCAGTGGCCGTCCGCCCCGTATGTGTTCAAAACCCTCGGCGACCACCGGTTGGCGATGGCGTTCCTGTTGTTCGGACGCGAGTCGCAATTAGATGATGTGACCTGCATGGAAAAGTCGTGGGGAACCTTGTGGCGGCAACTGCCAGAATTGGTGTCCTTAACCGTTTGATTTTTGACAAAATACGCGGCGTTTTTTTCGAAAGAGAATGGGGCTTCCAAGGCTTTTGTCTTTCTTGTTTTTGTTATAAAACTGAAAATCAGTAAATTAATTTCGCGAATAAAATTAATTCACTGTAGTTCAGATAGTAAAAAAAGTGTATCTTTGCACGCTTTAAAATAAACCGATTATTGTCCTTAATGTTAGTAAAAGGAATTAATTAAAACATCGGGGTGCGTGGGTGAAGACGTATCCCATTAAAAAAACAAACAAACTGAAATGGATGCAGTAAGTTACAAAACAATTTCGGCGAATGAGAAAATCGTCAAGAAAGAGTGGGTTCTGATTGATGCCCAGGAAGAGATCGTCGGTCGCTTGGCTACCGTCGTGGCTCGCATACTGAAGGGCAAGAACAAACCCTACTACACACCGCATTTCGATTGTGGTGACAATGTTATTATCATCAATGCGGAGAAGGTCCGTTTTACGGGTCACAAGTGGACTGACAAGCAGTACGTCCACCACACCACGTACCCTGGCGGCCAGCGTTTCGCCACGCCCAGAGAGGTGATGCGCAAATATCCGGAACGCATTCTCGAGCACGCCATCAAGGGCATGCTTCCGAAGAACCGTCTCGGAGCCCAGCTTTTCCGGAACCTGCATGTCTATGTGGGCCCCAACCATCCGCATGAAGCACAACAACCCAAGTTAATTAACATTAAAGACATCAAATAGAAATGGAAGTCATCAATACATTAGGCAGAAGAAAAACAGCTGTCGCCCGTCTCTATATGAAGAGCGGAAGCGGCCAAATTCTGGTCAACAATCGCGATTACAAGGAGTATTTCTGCGTTCCCACGTTGCAGTACAAGGTGGAGCAGCCGCTCCAGCTGGCCCAGGTCATGGGACAGTATGACATCAAGGCCAACCTCGACGGCGGTGGTGTCACCGGCCAGGCGGAGGCTCTTCGCATGGCCATCGCCAAGGCTCTCGTCGAGATCAATCCCGAAATCCGCCACGAGATGAAGGTGCAGGGATTCCTCCGTCGTGACCCGCGTATGGTTGAGCGTAAGAAACCCGGCCAGCCGAAGGCTCGTAAGAGATTCCAGTTCAGCAAACGTTAGTCTTACAATATTTATATATTATCTGACGGAAGCTTGTTTAGTATCGAAACTGTGGAGATTTCCATCGAACTACTTCACAGTTGTTTTTAAGAATGTAAACAATTAAAAAAATCAAAACATGTCAAGATTACAATTCGAAGAATTATTGGACGCAGGTTGTCATTTCGGACACCTCAAGAGAAAATGGAACCCGGCTATGGCCCCCTACATCTTCATGGAGAAGAACGGCATCCACATCATCGACCTCTATCGCACGATAGAGAAAGTGGACGAGGCCGCCGCTGCCGCCAAGCAGATTGCCCGTTCCGGACGCAAGATCTTATTCGTCGCCACCAAGAAGCAGGCCAAGGAGACCGTTTCCAGCATGGTGCAGGAAATCGGTATGCCGTACGTGACCGAGCGCTGGCCTGGTGGTATGCTGACGAACTTCATGACCATCCGCAAGGCCGTGAAGAAGATGAGCGACATTGACCGCCTGATTGAGAGTCCCCAATTCAACAACATCTCCAAACGCGAACGGCTCCAGATCCAACGTGAGCGTGCCAAATTGGACAAGAACCTCGGTTCCATCGCCGATTTGAACCGCCTGCCTGCCGCAGTCTTCATCATCGACGTTATGAAGGAGCACATCGCCCTGGCCGAAGCCCGCAAGCTCGCCATCCCGACGTTCGCCATCGTGGACACGAACTCCGACCCCAGAATGGTTGATTTCCCGATTCCGGCAAACGATGACGCATCCAAATCCATTGCCGTGATCCTGAAGGCCATCTGCGAAGCCGTCAAGGAGGGTCTCGCCGAGCGCGAAGCCAACAAGGATGCCCAGGAAGAAGTGGAACCCGAAGTGGAGGAAACGGCTGAGGAGAATGCCGAAGATAACAACGGCAGACGCCGTCGCATCACGCGCAACGCCCCAAGAAATTAATCATTAACAATAAAACGATTTGAATTATGGCAACAATTACAGCTGCTGATGTAAATAAACTGAGACAACAGACCGGTATCGGTATGATGGATTGCAAGAAGGCTTTGGTTGAAGCCGAAGGCGATTTCGAGAAAGCTATCGATATCCTCCGTAAGAAAGGCCAGAAAGTGGCCGCCAAACGTGCTGACCGCGAATCCAATGAGGGCCGCCTCATTGCGAAGACCAACGCTGACCACACCAAGGGTTACATGCTCTTAGTGGCTTGCGAAACCGACTTCGTGGCCAAGGGCGAGGAATTCGTCAACTTCGTGGATGGTCTCCTTGACAAGGCTATGGAGACTGGCATCAACACCCGCGAGGAACTCCTGGAAATGGATTTCAACGGCATGAAGGTTGCCGACAAGCTCACCGAGCTTACCGGCAAGACGGGTGAGAAACTCGAACTCCCGCATTACGACACGTTGGAAGCCGCTTATGTGGAGGCGTACAACCACATGGGCAACCACAAAGCCACGCTCGTCGGCTTCAACAAGAACGACGACAACGCCAAGGAAGCCGCTCACAATGTGGCACTGCACATCACGGCCATGAATCCGCTGGCACTGGACGAGACCGCCATCCCGCAGGATGTGAAGGATCGTGAGCTTGCCGTGGCTGTGGAGAAGACCCGCCTCGAGCTGATTAGCAAGGCTGTGGACGCCGCCCTGAACAAGGCTGGCATTAACCCCGCCCACGTGGACAGCGAAGACCACATCAACTCCAATATGGCCAAGGGTTGGATCACGGAAGAGCAGGCTGACCTCGCCCGCAAGATCAAGGAAGAGGAAGCCGCCAAGAAAGCCGCCAACCTCAATGAGGCTCAGATCCAGCAGATTGCCCAAGGCCGTCTGGTGAAATTCTTCAAGGAAAGCACCCTGATGTATCAAATCCTCGTCATGGGTGGCGACGGCAAGCAGAACGTGCGCGATTACATCCACGCCAACGACAAGGCTCTGGAGTGCACCGGCTTCGTCCGCAGACAAATTGGTGAGTAGTCTCACTACTCATTAAAGGGTTAATTAAATCATTAGACAGGCTCTCTTCGGAGGGCCTGTTTTTTTTGCTTGGAAAAATACCCCTGTTGGAAGCGAAAATTTTTGATTTTCTTGTTTCATTAGTTTTTTGTATCTTTGCAACGCTCTAAATATATACTCTATTATGCGCAAAGAAGTTGATTTTCTGGTGATTGGTTCGGGCGTTGCCGGATTGTGCTTCGCACTGAAGGCGGCAAACTACGGAAAAGTCTGTATGGTCACGAAGGCCAAGATGGACGACGGATCCACCCGCTATGCCCAAGGTGGCATCGCGTCGGTGATATACCAGCCCGACACGTACGAAAAACATATCGAGGACACGATGGTGGCTGGCGACGAGCTGTCCGACCGCCACATTGTGGAGCTCACCATCCGCGAGTCCACCGAACGCGTCATGGAACTGGTGGAGTGGGGTGTGGACTTCGACAAGAACAAGGACGGCAGCTTTGCGTTGGCCAAGGAGGGCGGCCATTCTGAGTTCCGTGTGCTGCACCACAAGGACATGACCGGCTATGAGATTGAGGAGAAACTCATCCAGGCGGCCAAACGACACAAGAATATCGAGATCATAGAGAACAGGATCGCCCTTGAAATCATTACCCAGCACCATCTCGGTGTGGAAGTCACGCGCCGTTCATCAGACATTACCTGCTACGGAGCTTATATTTTCAATCCGGAGACCAATTGTGTGGACACGGTATTAGCTAAGATCACCATGATGGCCACGGGCGGTTTGGGCATGGTGTATGAGCACACCACCAACCCACTTGTCGCCACCGGCGACGGCGTGGCGATGGTTTATCGCGCCAAAGGGGCGGTGCGTGGCATGGAGTTCGTGCAGTTCCACCCGACGTCTTTGTACAATCCCAAAGAGTCGCCTTCATTCCTGATCACGGAGGCCATGCGCGGTGCCGGTGCCATCCTGAAGGACGCGAACGGGGCCACCTTCGTGGAGAAATATGACGAGCGAGGTTCATTGGCACCCCGCGACATTGTGGCGCGTGCCATTGACTCGGAAATGAAGCGTCAGGGCGTGGACCATGTCTATCTGGATGCCACGCTGATTCCCAAGAAGGAGATTTTCGAACACTTCCCCAATATTTATGCCAAGTGTCTCAGTATCGGCATTGACATCACCAAGGAGATGATTCCGGTGGTGCCGGTGGCCCATTATTCTTGCGGTGGCATCCAAACGGACGAGTGGGGGGCCACCTCCATCCGTAACCTGTATGCTTCGGGCGAGTGCGCCTCAACGGGCTTGCATGGTGCCAACCGCTTGGCTTCCAATTCGCTGCTCGAGGCGCTGGTGTTCTCCCACCGTGCCTGCATCAAAGCTATGCAGACGATTCCCGGTATCTCCTTCTGCCAGGATATTCCGGACTGGAACAGCGAGGGCACCGTCCTGAATGAGGAAATGGTGCTCATTACGCAGTCACGCAAGGAATTGCAGACCATCATGAGCAGTTATGTGGGTATTGTGCGTTCCAACCTGCGTCTGCAGCGGGCCTTCGACCGTCTCGACATCCTCTATCGTGAAACGGAGGAACTGTATAAGAAATCTGTCCTTATTCCGGAGATTTGCGAGTTGCGCAACATGATCAATGTGGGATACCTTATCATCAAGCATGCCATGGACCGCAAGGAGAGCCGAGGGCTGCACTATTCCTTAGATTATCCACCGCATCATAAATAATTCGCTTTATGAAGAATTTTGAAATTCACACGTTAGGTTGTAAATTGAACTTCAGCGAGTCGGCGGCCATCGCCGCCCGATTGGAGGCGAACGGATGGCATCAGGGCGGAATCCCTGAGATCATCATTGTCAACACCTGCGCCGTCACGTCAGCGGCGGAGAAGAAGACACGCAACCTCGCCTCGAAGCTCCATCGTGACAATCCGCTGGCCTCGCTGGTGGTGGTGGGCTGCTATAGCGCCCTGAAACCAGACCTTCTGGAAAGATGGTCCGGCGTGATCAAGGTGTTCGGCAGCTCGAACAAGATGAGCGCGGTGGACTTCATCCTCCAGCGTGAGGCTCAGAGCACGCCGGTGTTTTTCGATGCCTACTCGGTGCATGACCGGACGCGCTCGTTTCTGAAGATCCAAGACGGGTGCAACAACCATTGCACTTTCTGCACGGTCTGGATTGCACGTGGCAAAAGCCGTAGCGACAGTATCGAGAATGTGTTGAAGAATATCAAGAATATCGCCGATGCCGGCGTACACGAGGTGAACTTGACCGGTGTGAACGTGGGCGACTTCGGACGCGGCACGAACGATAACTTGCTGAAACTGCTCAAGGCGATTGTCAAGCAGAATGCCTTGGAGCGCGTGCGCATTTCGTCCATTGAACCGGAGGCTTTGTCGGAGGACATCATCAAATTGGTGGCCAAATCGCCGATTCTGATGCCGCATTTCCATATTCCCTTGCAGTCGGGCTGCGACCGCATCCTGTCCGACATGCGCCGGCGTTACACGGCGCAGGAGTATGCCGACAAGGTCCATTTCATCAAGAAACTGATGCCGGATGCTTGTGTGGCCTGCGATGTGATTACCGGTTTTCCAGGGGAGACGGATGAAGAGTTCGAGGAGACGTATCATTTTCTGGAAGAGCTGCCTGTCAGCTATATGCATGTGTTCACCTATTCCCGTCGTCCGCGCACCCACGCCAACATGATGGAAGATCAGGTGCCTGAGGAGGTGAAGCATGAGCGTACGGAACGTCTGCTGGAACTCTCGCACGCCAAGAAAATGGCCTTTTATGCGCAATGTGAGGGGCAGACGCGGCCCGTCCTTGTGGAGTCTGAAGTGGTGGATGACCAACTGACCGGCTTCACCGACAACTACATCCGTGTCACCCTGCCGAATGATGAGAACCTTGTGAATACCATTCAAAAGGTAACCATAGAGCAATGCCGCACGATATTATAAGGCTGCAAAACGGTTTGCGGCTGGTCCATAAGGAGTTGGATGCCCCGATTTCTCATTTCGGGGTGCTGGTGAATGCGGGCACCCGCGATGAGTCGGAAGCTCAGATGGGTATGGCGCATTTCGTGGAGCATACGATTTTCAAAGGAACCACCAAACGGAACGCTTTCCGTGTCATCAGCCGTATGGAGGCGGTGGGCGGCGACATGAATGCCAGCACCTCCAAGGAGGAAACCTATTTCCACACCTCGTTCCAGTCGCAGGACTATCCCCGTGCTGTGGAATTGCTATCCGACATTTTTTTCAACGCCACCTTTCCGGAAAAGGAACTTGAGAAGGAGAAAACCGTCATTTTGGAGGAAATCAACTATTATAAGGATACGCCATCGGAACTGATTTTCGATGATTTTGAAGATCTGGTGTTCTCCGGACATCCGTTGGGAAAGAACATTTTAGGCACCCGTCAGAGTGTGAAGCGGATGAAACGGGAGAGCATACTGTCTTTTATAGCCCGGAATTATACGCTGGACAATGTGGTTCTGTCCTCTGTGGGACGGATACCGACCAAGCGTTTGGTGAATCTTTGTGAGCGTTACTTTGGTACCCGTCCGATGCTGGAGAGCTCGCGTGTGCGCACGCCGTTCGGGCAGTACCGCCCACAGACGCGCATGGTACGCAAGAACACGGCGCAGACGCATGTTATGATGGGCAACGTGGCATTTTCGATCCGGGATGACCGGCGTGTGCCATTCCTCCTGCTGACCAATCTGTTGGGCGGACAAGGCATGAACACGCGTCTCAATATGAGCCTGCGTGAGAAACAGGGGCTTGCCTATACCGTGGAGGCCAATTACACGCCCTTCTCCGACACGGGTCTGTTCTCCATCTTCTTCGGTTGCGACCCGCATAACTGCGATCACTGCATGGAATTGGTGGATCGTGAGTTGCGCAAGGTGCGGCAACAGAAACTGGGCACCATGCAACTCTATTATGCCCAAAAGCAGCTTATCGGGCAGATGGCCCTGTCCAATGAAACCAAACTGAACGAGATGCTCGCCCTCGGCCATACCGCCCTCTTCTTCGACGAGGTGGACACGCTGGAGGAAAGCATCGCTGAAATCCGGGAAATCACCTCGGATGAAATATGCCAGGTGGCCAATGAAATATTCCAAAGGGATGATTTTTCCGTTCTTGTTTTTGATCCCGCACGCGGTGCGTAAATATTTGTCATGAAAAAAATTTATTTGTTGCTATTATTTGTGATTATGGGTCAGGTTGTTTTTGGTCAAGATATCATACAGGAACCATCCGACACGTTGTACTCCCCGTATTCTTTTGGTTTGGCGGAGGCCGCTTCCGACATCGACCGTTATGAGGTGCTGTACAAAACCCATTTGGCGGCTGTTGATGCGGGCGTTGGAGTGGATTATACGGGCATTGACACGCTTACGATTGAGATTCCGGCCAACGCACGTCCCATCCCGCTGACCCCATTCACGGATTTCTCCGGCCTGGTGCTGACAGTTCGCAATACACATAAGACGCTCTTCCTCTTTGAATTGGTGGGGGCGGCAATGCCCATCGACATCGAGAAGGATCTGTTGGGGGGTAAAGACTTCACCTCAGTGGAGGCGCTGGCGGAAGGCACGAACCTATTGCTCCTGGAGGATGAGAATCTCTGGGTGGAACGCCGCCAGGGCCGCGATTACGGAGCCACCCGAAAAGATGTCCTTTTCATCCATCATGGCAAGGCGCAGAACACCCCTGTGGCTTCCTACCTTACGGAATCCTCAAGTCCCAAATGCTTTGTTTGTCCTGTGACAGACACGTTGCAATATGTCCGTAACCTTACTTTTGTGCGTGATACGGGCTGTACTTATAAGACCAAATTGCTGAAAATCCGCTATCAAAACAACGTACTACTCGAGAATATCAACATCCAGACACCTTCCAGCACCATGACGGCGGATGCGGCCATTTCCATATACGACTGCGCCAACATCACCATGAAGGATGTGACCATCAAGGGCACGTATTCTCGTAAGGATTATTATGGCTATGGAATTGAAATGAACAATGTGTGGAACTCGCAATTCTTACGCCTGAACGCACAGGCCAACTGGGGCATCTTCGGAACCAACAATCTGAACAAAGTGTCGTTGAGGGATTGCGACATCAACCGTTTTGATGTGCATTGCTATGGGAAAGATATAACCCTGACAAACTGCAAGTTCAGCAAGTTGTATAACCAGTTTTCTTCTGTCTATGGGACGGTGAAATTCGATGGGTGCCGATTCAAGGATTTTGTGCCGGTCCTCTTTGAACCTTCGTATAATGCCTATACCGGTTTCGAGCTGGTTTTCCAGAATTGCGTCTTTGATGTGACGCGTTCGCGCAACTTTCTGGTCAGTGCCGGATATTTGGATGACCGGATGAACAACCGTCCGGAGCTGAATTTGAAATGCTGGCCGAATGTGGTTATCCGGAATATGACGGTGAACGTGCCCGACAACGTCGCTAAGGTTTATCTGTTTAATGTGAAAAGCCCTGTTTCCACGAAATATACGGTACGCCACATCGCGCAGGTGAAAATCGATGGACTGGATTTCCATTATTCCGGTTCCGGTCATGCGGCGGATTTCATTCTTTCGAATTTGAAGGTTACGACGGAGAAAGGATTCACGTGTTCCGTCAACAAGCTTAATCTGCTTCCTGTTCAGGATCAGAAGATTGAGCAGAGCACCACAAAGTATCAGTATCCGGCAAGTCTGGGCTTCAATATTCTTTCCGACAAGGCACAGAACAGTTATACGGTTTCCAATTCCCGTTTGAATTATAATGTGAATACAAATGCATCCTATACCATTCATTACACGGAATGTACGTTGGGCCATGTCCGTTTTACCTCAAAGTCTTCATCGGCAAGGCGTTATTACAAGAATTGTAAAATATATCTGAACTGCAACGACGATCGCCGCTACTATATTGACAACCACGCCACCTATACGAATTGCCGTTTCATCCCTTGTGATCCGTATCGTCAGATTGATTTTACCGGCACCAATAATGATGTGGTCATTTCCCAGTGCAAGACGGACAAAAACGGGCCGCTGTTTTTCAAAGGACATCTTAACAATCAGGAATTGAGGGGTTTTGTGCTGAAAGGTGCCCGCAAGTAGGGTGGGGCGTTTTATAAACATTATATAATATGAAACATGTTTTCATTTGTCTTGCCATCATGTGCGGTTTGGAGGCGGCATCTGCCCGTCCGATAGAGCGTCTTGCCCATCGGATTCTGGGTGCCGATGACACGAATTTTGTGTTTGTCTGCCAGCCCGACACCTTGGATTATTTCCAGTTGGAAACGAAGGATGGTAAAATCTGTATTACGGGCAACAACGACAACTCCATGGCAATGGGGCTTAACTACTATTTGCAGCATTATGCGCATGTGTATGTGTCGTGGCACGTGCACGAGCCGGTGGAGTTACCAACCCGTTACCCGCTGGTTACGGAGCCGGTGCGCAGAGAAGCCCTTGTGAAGGAACGTTTCTTCCTCAATTACTGTACTTTCGGATACACGATGCCTTGGTGGAAATGGGAGCAATGGGAGCGTTTTATCGACTGGATGGCACTCCATGGCATCACGATGCCGTTGGCGATTACCGGGCAGGAAGCCGTCTGGTACGAGGTGTGGAGAGATTATGGTTTGACTGATGAGGAGATCCGAGGCTACTTCTCCGGTCCGGCGCATCTTCCGTGGCATCGCATGGCCAATCTTGACGGTTTCGGCGGCCCGCTGCCGATGTCGTGGATAGAGGGTCAGAAGGAACTGCAGATGCGGATTCTGGAGAGGGAGCGCGAGCTGGACATGACACCGGTTCTGCCCGCCTTCGCCGGGCATGTGCCCGCCCGTTTCGCGGACATGCACCCGGAGGCGGACATCAAACCGCTGAGCGCCTGGTGCGGTTTTGCCCCCACCCATTTCCTGAACTCCTCCGATCCGCTTTTTGCGGAAATTCAGAAACGATTCATGGAGAAGGAGATAGCCCTGTTCGGCACCGACCATATCTATGGGGTGGACCCCTTCAATGAGATGGACCCGCCGCACTGGCAGCCGGAGTATCTTTCGGATGTGTCGGAGAATATCTACTACTCCCTGCGCAAAGCCGACCCCGATGCCCGATGGCTGCAGATGACGTGGGTGTTCTACTACAAGCGCAAGTCGTGGACCACGGAACGCCTGCGGGCCTATCTGTCGGCGGTGCCCCGCAAAAGATTGATTCTGCTTGACTATTTCTGCGAGAAGACGGAGGTGTGGCGCACCACGGAATCCTTTTTTGGACAGCCTTTTATATGGTGCTATTTGGGTAATTTCGGTGGTAATACGATGCTTGTGGGCAATGTTCATGATTTGGAGGAGCGGTTGTCGGCAGCCCTGCGTGAGGCCGGCCCCAACATGACTGGAGTCGGTTCCACCTTGGAGGCCTTTGACGTAAGTCCGCAAATCTATGAGTATCTATTCTCTCGCGCCTGGGAATCCAATCCCGATGTGGATGCCTGGATGGCCGATTGGGCGCAGCTCCGCTGTGGACTCTCCTTTTTCAATAGGGAATGGAAGTTGTTGAATGACAGCGTGTATAAGGATAACTCCTTCTATGGGTTGGGGACGCAGTTGGTGGCCCGGCCGTCGCTGGAAGGACATGGTACCTACTACACGAAGCCCGCTTATTCCTATTCCAACGACACACTTGGCCGGATATGTCGGCAGCTGCTTAATCCGGTTGCTGATGCGCGAATGAAAGATGCGTTTCAATATGATATCGTGAATTTGATGTCGCAATGGGTGGGCAACTATTTTATGACGGTGCGTGACAATTTTACGGCAGCCTATAAAAAGGGGGATTTGAAGGGGATGGTTCAACAGAAGAAATTGGCAGACAGGCTTTTCCGGGATGTTGATGGATTACTGTCCTCGCATCCTTCGTTCATGCTCGGGCCATGGATTGAGAATGCCCGCGCGTGGGGCACAACGCCGGCGGAAAAAGATTATTTTGAGCAGCAGGCACGGACAATCCTCACAATATGGGGTGGGCCTGTCTTGAACGATTACGCAAACCGCATGTGGGGTGGGCTGGTGAAAGACTATTACGCTAAGCGCTGGGATATGTTCTTCCGCAAGGTCCTGCAATGTGCACGTCAGGGAAAATCCTTTGATGAAAAAGCCTTTAACGAAGAACTTTCGGCCTTTGAGCAGGATTGGACTCGCCGCCACACGCATTATGCCGTATCCCCACGTAAAAACACTTTGGGTGAGGCTCTGAAAATCTATGACCGTTATATGAGAGAATTTTATGGTGAGGTCAGGTGAGACGCACATGCTATTATTTTGTATCTTTGCCGCATTAAACCAATATATGTAAAATATGGATGATTCCTTATGTAACTTATTGATTTCCAAAGGACAATTGAAGCAGGATGTGTTTGCCGTCACGCTTGACGCCATGCAGATGTTTAAGGATTGTGCCAAAGGATTCGAGGATTTTTACCGCAACAATTATGCGGATGACCATGAAGATGTGCCGGTTTTATATACGAATAAGAACCAGTACCAGTTCCAGCTGAAGTTTGCCGGCGATGTGTTGGTTTTCCTGATGCATAGCAATATCTTTGAGTTTTCCCGCGAGCACGAGGTGATGCGTTCAAACTATATCAAGGAGGACAAAACCCGTTCCTATTGCGGTATGATTCAGATTTTCAACTTTTTAAGTGATTCTTTCAAGTATAATCGTGTCAATGACCTTGGATATATGATCGGTCGTATTCTGATTAACAAGGAGGGGCATTATTATATTGAAGGCAAGCGTGAACTGTCACGTGTGCTGAACAATTTCAGCACGAATCAGATCAGCAAGGAAGCGGTGGAGGAGATTCTGCGTTCTGCGTTGACCTACACGATTAATTTCGATTTGTTGGTGCCGGATTATGAGGAAACCAAGATTATCACGGTGGATGACATGTTGCAAATCGAGGATCAGAACTTGATAAAAACAGGTAAACGTCTGGGATTCAGGTTTGAACAGGATAAGACGGAGTAGTATTTACCTTTTTTTCAACAGATTGGCTGAGCAAACGAAAAAAAGTGTATTTTTGCACCGTCAAAATGAGACACGATGGCGAGTTCGTCTAGTTGGCCCAGGACGTCAGGTTTTCATCCTGAAGATCAGGAGTTCGAATCTCCTACTCGCTACGAAGAAAAGACGCTGAAATTGTTTTCGGCGTCTTTTTTTATGGTAATTCTTCGTCTTCTGCGGCATGATAGTCATCAAAGGCCTCTTCCACGTATTTGGCCGACTTTTTGATTTCCTCCCCGTAGCCGGTGAGGGCGGAAAATGGCGCGAACTGGGCGGCGCGGGCCAGCATCGACATCTGCGGATGCTTTTTCGAGACGTGGTGCGGAAGGTTGATGATGTCGTCGTAATCCGTATTCATGCTTTGTGTCCTCCTATCTGTTGGTTGCGGTCGCGGGCCGTGGCTCCCTCTTCGAAGTTCAGTCCTTTCAGGATGGCGTTTTTCCCGAAACGCCGTTTGATGGCCAGCTGTGCCTCTTGGATCTTGCGTTCTTTTTGTCGTGCCGCCGTCTCCTTTTGTTGCTCTTTTTCTTTGGCTTCGTAGTCGGTGAAAAGGTCCAGTTGCAGAGCTTCTTCCTGTGTGACAGCCAATTGTTCGTCCACCACGTGTCCCACGGAGATGTTCAGATAACGGATCAGCAGGTCGCGGTTGACGATGCGGTCGAAGAGTTTGGCGGTCTCGTTCAGGATGGTCTTGGAAGAAGAGGTGGCTTTGTCTAAGCGTATAGTCCCGTGGGCGGGTTTTGGCACCTGCCGCCCGTAGTGGTCCGTCGCGACAGGTCCCTTGTATTTCTCTCGGATGGTTGGATTGGTCAGATTTTCAGCATCGTAGCCGATGCTTATCATCAGCTGGTCGGTGACGAGCCGTTTGTCCACCAGCTTCAGCGACATGGCGTCGGCCATCTCCAGTATGACCACGCGGGCTTTCTTGGTCGGGTAGGGAGTGCTCAGTACCTGCCCGTTGCTGAAAGAGTTACTCTCGGGGCGGTAGGCTTTCACCAGGTCAATGGTGCAGGGTTCCCACCCCCAGGCATGGTCAATGAGCAGTTCCGCGTTCACGCCGAAGAGCTGGTACAGCAGCTCCTCGTCACGTACGGAACATCGTGCTATTTTGCCCATGGTGTCAATTCCGTATTGTGCCAGCCGGTTCATGGTGCCACGTCCCACGCGCCAGAAGTCCGTCAATGGGCGGTGGTCCCACAGTTGGCGGCGATAGCTCATCTCGTCCAGCTCGGCGATGCGCACGCCGTCGTGGTCGGCGGGCTGCTTCTTGGCCATGATATCCATAGCCACCTTGCTTAGATAGAGATTGGTGCCGATGCCTGCCGTGGCGGTGATACCGGTCTGGCGCAGCACATCGCGGATTATTGTCATGGCCAGCTGGTGGGCCGTCATGTGGTAGCTCTTCAAGTATTCGGTCACATCGATAAAGACTTCATCGATGGAATAGACGTGGATGTCCTCCGGGGCCACGTATTTGAGGTATGTTTCATAGATTTTCGCGCTGAAGTGCATGTAATGGGCCATACGGGGCGGGGCGGCGATGTAGTCCACCTCCCAGTCGGGGTGCGCCCGCAGGTCGAGGTCGGAGACGGACTTGCCCGTGAGCCGGTGCCCAGGGGTTTGTGCCCGTCGTTCGGCGTTCACCTGGCGCAGTCGCTGCACCACCTCGAAAAGGCGTGCCCGTCCGCCGATGCCGTACTGCTTCAGCGAGGGCGACACGGCCAGGCAGATGGTCTTTTCCGTGCGGCTCCGGTCGGCCACCACCAAGTTGGTGGTCAGCGGGTCCAATCCGCGCTCCACGCACTCCACGGAGGCGTAAAACGACTTCAAATCGATGGCAATATAGGTCCGCTGCCGCTCTTCCATCTTTGTTTCAAAGGATTATGAAAATAGGTTTAATGGTATGAATGGGATGCAAAGGTACAAAAAAAAGAATGCCTCACACAAGATTGGAATGCGATGAATGCACTTTTTTCTTTTGTTTTGAAATTGTCGCCATTCTGTTCGGGAATGGGATAAAAATGCTATTTTTGCGGCAGGGAATGATATGACGTTGGAGGTGTTTATAAATAATGTTTTAATATTCGGAATATGAAAAAAATCATCATTGTCTCTGCACTTCTGATGGCCGCATTGAACATACAAGCCCAAACCACATTACCTAAAGTATATAATGAGGAAATTAATCCTAATAAACAGATAAACAATGCTTTACAAAAAGCAAATGGAGAGGATAAATTCGTGGTTTGCCAAGTGGGCGGCAACTGGTGCCCGTGGTGTCTGCGTTTCGCCGATTTCATCACCAATGACAGCATCATCAGCAAGGTGATAGAGGATAATTTCATCTACATTCATGTGAACTACAATCCTCGTCAGACGAGTGAGGAAATGAATGCGCAGCAGGCTGCCATGATGAAACGCCTTGGCAATCCGGGCCGTTTCGGCTATCCTGTGTTTGTGATTCTGGATGGAGAGGGCCGGGTGGTGCACATTCAGGACTCCAGCTTCTTGGAGGAGGGGAAGGGGTATAATCGGGAGAAGGTGCTTCGGTTTTTCCGAAGTTGGACACCCGCAGCCGTTCGAGGAAAGGAGTTCTAAGGGAAAATAACTGCATCATCAACTGTTAACAAAAAAAGGACCGAAAAATTCGGTCCTTTTTTGTCATGCGTGGTGTATTTGTTACTCCTGCACACATTCTACTTTTTGTGAAATCGTTTCCCCATCGATGGTGGTGGTCTGTTCGGAATTCATGTCAGAACATTTTCCTTTTTCAATGGTTAAAGTCGTGTGAGTCACATAGGCCGGTTCATCCGGGAATTGTTGCGTGGAAGTGCAGTTGCAGGTTTTCTTGCATCCGACGAACATAAAGGCACTGGCAATAGCAACCAGTAAAAGAACTTTCTTCATTTTTTTTTAACGTTTTTTAGGACTCATGTTTGTTTTGTCTCCTATCTGATTGGCGAGTCCGCACAACCTCTCAAACAGTGCTCCTCATCTTTTGTGGGATTTTGATGCCGCAAAAATACAATTTTTACAAAATAACCATGTTAAATGGATTACTTTTTTTTTCGTATCCCGATATCAGTCCCCATATTTCACGAACTTTGCCTCGCGCCGTTCTCCATCCGCATACTCTACCTGCAGAATATAGCTTCCGGACTTCAACGCTGTAATATCCAGCACCGTTGGAGTTGCTACCTTCTGGATCAGCACCTTCTTGCCGCCGGCATCATAGACAGACATGGCATGTGTGGTCTTATCGCCGGTTTCCACCATCAAATAGTTAACAGTGGGATTCGGGTAAACCTTCAGTGTCGGATACTCATGGTCTTGAGGATCTGGTGTGTTGTCGATAACATAAACCGTAACGGTACTGCGCGGACTGATGCACAGAAGCGTGTCGTCCTGATAGTGTTCTTCCAGATAATACGTGGTTGTGTCATAAAGCGCTGGTGTGGTGAAAAGACCGCCCACAGCGATGGCCTGCGAAGCCGTGTCGGAATCGTACCAGTGCACCTCATTTTGTGCCAGCGCGACCACCGTGGTCTGCATCCCCGGCAAGATGTACTGGTCGAAGGCTACGGGCGCCTCGACCTGCGGATGGAGCTCCACGTCGTGTCGGATCCCTACGCCCGGACGCGTGGTGACGGTGAACGTCACCGGCTGATAGCAGGGGGCGGAGACCTCCACCGTGTAGGTGCCGGCCATGATCGGACGATGATACACGCCCAAGGGCAGATGCGAATAGACCTCGGAGTGGAAACGGTCGTGATTCAGCACTTTCACTTGCGCCTCGACGGGCTCGTGGGTCTCGGCATCGGTGACCATGCCCCAGAATCCGTAGCTGCTCTCCACCGCGTAGCTCAGCAGCGCGTCCTTGCTCTTGTCCCAGAAGGTGGGCAGCACCGTCGTGTCCGTGATCACCGGGATGTAGCTCATCTCGATGGTCACCTCACGGCAACGCTGGTAGTAGGTCATGTAATCCTGTCGGCCGCCAGCGAGCGGGCTCCAGTCGGCACCTTCGATGACCGAGCGTCCGCGGTAATCGCCGTAGAGATAGGCGGTGTCCTGCGCGTGACACAGCGAGGCGTAGTTCTGGCCCGTATAGCGGAACCAGTCGGCGTCGGCATGGGAGCGCTGCTGAGTGGTCCAGGCATCCCACGGGTAGTTCACGATTTCGGCGCCGCAATGGAAGTTGACCGACATCACGAAATGGATCGGCGTGACCCAGTCGATGATGGCCTGCGTCTCGGGTTGGATATTTGCTTCGCCCTCTAACCCTGGCAGGTAGGGATAATTGCGGTTTAGCTGTACATCGTTGTAGTTGTGGTAGATGGAATGGATGCCGTCTTTCAAGATCAGGTCGTTGGTCAGGTAATAGGTCCCGTCGGGGTTCTCCAGCGGACAGATGTATAGGTCAACACTGTCCAACAGCCGCTGAACGGCAGTGTCAGTGGTGGCGTTGTTCAGAATGTAGTCGGCCAGCCGCAGCGTCATGTAGTAGCACACCGTTTCCCACCCGTGCATCGTTGACGAATAGAGGAAGGCCGGTTTCGTGGTGGTCTGTCCCAGAGTCTTGCTGATGTGAATGGCGAAGATGGAATGATGCAAATCCGGATGGGGCGTGTCCTCTAAAATGGTGTCTATCTGACAAAGATTCGGGAAGGAGTCCCGGAAATGTTGCAGAAGTTGGGTGTAAACATCGTAAGTCGGGTACTTGTTCCACCGCAGCATCTCCTCCAATGTTTCGGCCATGTGGCTGTTGCTTGCATCTTTACATTCGGACGACAGCTCGTAGGGTAGGGCGTCCCTATCCTCCGGCATGACCGCTGCCGGCGCGGTGTTGAGCTGGATGCATACGCTGTCGGAATGGGCCGACTCCATGTCGCCGCAGCTGTAGGTGATTGAGTAGCAGTGCTCTCCGGTGGTGGCGAGACTGTCCACATACACCGAGTCGGTCACTCCCGAGGCGATCAGCATCCCGTCGCGATAGACGTTGCATAGGTGCCCGCTCGTCCTCCGGCCCTGTATGGTGAGGTCGTCCAGGCAAAACATATACTGGTCGTGCGAGACGCAGTGCACCGCCACATACTTGGCCGCGGCGGGCACCATGAAGGAGTATTCGTTCCACTCGGCGTTGGTCGTGATGGTGTCGCTGTGCAAGGGGATGAAGCTGTTGGCATTGGTGTCCGTCATCGAATAGGCCGCCACGAATTTCTCATCCGGAAACCGGTCGGCGAAGCTGCGGGCGAAGAATGAGAATGTGAAGGGCTCGGTGAAATCCAGTTCAGGGCTTACAATCCAATCGTCATTGGCAACATTCGGGTGGTAAGGACTCCCGAAAAACCGATGTCCCGAATGTGCCGTGGTGTTGTACTGATTCCCCGCAAGGAGATAGTCATCCAACACAACAAATGCCATGGGCGATCCCACATTGGGAAAACTCAAAACACTGAAGGCAGCCGTGGGTGCCCCGTCGCCGTCGATATAGTGCCATCCCAGTGTGCCAGGTGAATTAACAGTCCCGTAAGGATGTCCTTCCACATCATCAAAAAGCAGGATTTCTTCCGAATGATAGGCGCTGCCCCACGAGAGCGTCACCTCGTTTCCTCTGACTGTGGATTGCGGTCTTCCCGGTGTCTCGCATGAATCTGTGCTGAATTGGGCTATGATGCCATCCGGAAGCTGTATGTCGTCTAACCACACGCAATCCGACCCTTTGCTTTTCGTCTGGTTTTTTGTATAGCAGAACTTCAGCACATGATAGCCCGAACTGATTGGGCATTGAAACTCGCTCCACTCCACATATCCCGCTAACGAGTCGCGCAGCTCCCCGTCTAACCAGAAGAGGAACGCTCCGCTACCCTCTGCCGAAAAGACCCTGCGGTAATACGAAAGATTCCCGCTCTCCGTCAGATAGACCCCCAGTTGCATCACTGACTCCGTATTCAACGTATAGTAGTTTCCGCTTCGGGCGCAATATCGGCCGTTGTGCGCTCCCTCACTGGTGATTTCCCAACGATACTGCGTGCCGGGACGCTCCCAAGAAAGGAAAGTGAAATCCCCGGTTTCCCAGTCCTCCGCAATCGGGTGCGAAACCACTTGGCCCGACAATGGCACGGCCAGAATTGCCATAATACAAACAATGAAACTCTTGATTCTCATAACCCTGTCAGACTTCTTGTTTTTGTAATATCAAAGTGAAAAGAATGATTTTCCAAACAAATATGAAAAATCGGAGGCAAATGTACACATTTTATCTTTGTTCTGTGAAAATGAAATTCGGAAGAAAAATCATTATTTAATCGTATTAAATATTATATCCATTTTTATCCGATAGAAAAAATTTTTTTCTATCTTTGCCGCTTGTTTTTGAGGGGCAATAGGGAACGTGCAAAAGGAAACAGGAACTTATTCCTGGAACAGCCTCGAAGAGGCAAGACGCACGAAGTGCAATTAACCCCATGTCAGCGGTATTGGCCGCAGTGTGGGGATGGTGAATGGCAAACAATAAACTATAAACGATATGCAAACCATCAATCCTCAGGAAAATTACGAGAAAAGCCGCAAGGCCATCGGCTATGTGGACCGCAAGGAGGCCACCCAAGCCGACTACGACCGCATCGGCTTCATGTCCGGGCTGGAGGTTCACCAGCAACTGGCCACAAAAGAGAAACTCTTCTGCCGCTGCCCTGCCGGCATCTTCCAGAAACCCGACGAATACGACGCGGAGTTGCTGCGCCACATGCGCCCCACGCTCTCCGAGATGGGCGAGTACGACGGCACGGCCCTCATGGAGTTCAAAACCCGCAAGAACATTGTCTATCGCATCGCGCACCGCACGGCGTGTACCTACGAAGTAGATGACACCCCGCCTTTCCCCATCAACCCCGAAGCATTGCAATATGCGCTCGAGATTGCCCTCGCTTCCAAACTGAAAATCGTTGGCGAGGTGCATATCACACGTAAACAGTACCTTGACGGCTCCATTCCTACAGGTTTCCAGCGTACTGCCATTCTCGGTATTGATGGTGAAATACAGCTGAAGAACAAAAAGGTGCGCCTCATCCAGCTCAGCGTGGAGGAGGATGCCTGCCGCGAAGTCTCCGACATCGGCCACACGAGAATCTATCGTACCGACCGTTTGGGTATGCCGCTGATTGAGACGGTGACCTACCCTGAGATGGTGAATCCCGACGAAGTGGAGGAGGCATGTAACTACATCCGCTTCCTGAACCGCAGCACCGGACGCGTGCGCACGGGCATCGGTGCAGGTCGTGAGGACGTGAACGTGAGCTGCACCGGCGGCACCCGCATCGAGGTCAAGGGCGTGGCCCACACCAAGTGGATTCCGGAGGTTACCCACGTGGAGTGCTTCCGCCAGTGGGCGCTGCTCGCTATCCGCGAGCAACTGAAAGCCCGCATCTCCAAAGAGAATTGGAAAATGAACTATACGGAACTCAACCCCAAGGAGTTCCATTTCTACTTCGATCCCATCACCGATGCCATCAAGAACGGGGCTAAGGTGTATGCTGTCAATCTGCCGCAGTTTGCAGGTCTGCTCTCCCATTTCACACAACCCGGTCATCCCTTCTACAGCGAGTTCGCCGACCGGCTGAAGGTCATCGCCTGTCTGGAACGCCCCAACATGGCTACCAGCGAGGATTTGGAGGATGTGGTGAGCCGCAGCGTCTTCGAGAAGGCCGCCAAGGCTATGAATGCCGGCGACAATGACGCGCAGATTATCTTCTGGGCTCCCGAAGACGATGTGAAGACCGCCCTCGAGACCATCGAGGAGCGTGCGCTGATGGCCTTTGACGGCGTGCCGCAAGAGACTCGCAAGGCCCTGACCGACTGCACCACCATCTTCGAGCGCGTGCTGCCCGGCGCCGACCGTATGTACCCCGACACCGACTCCGCGCCCATCCCGTTGACCAACGACTACATCGAGGAGCTGCGCAAGAACATCCCCGACGCTGTCGCCGACCGCTACGCCCAGATGGTCGAGTGGGGCGTGCCGCAGGACTGCTTCAAGTACATCTTCACACACAACCTCTTCCCGCTCATCAAGAAAATTGCCGACGAACTTGGCTATTGTCCCAAATACATCAGCACCCTCTTCGGCCAGCGGCTCAAGCACATGCACGGCCAGTACGGCAGAATACCGTTCTGCACCTGCAAGCTCTACGACTTGTTCGCTTTCATAAAGAAAGAGAATCTCGACAAAGGCATCGTGCTTGATTTGTTAAAGCTAATGTTCGAGCATCCGACCGCCACGATGGAGGAACTTCTGAAACTCACGGGCTACACCAAAGCGTCCAAGCAGGAACTTATGGATCGAATGTTCGAGGCTGCCGACACGTTCAAACAACGTCGCAACCGTATGATAGAAGATGGCTCCGACCTCAGAAACACAATGCTCGGCACCATCCGCCCGTTGGCTGTGGGCAATGTCTCATTCACCGAACTGGCCAGCGAGATAAAAACCTTATAAACCAATTTTCAATTCTGTAAATATGGACGACAAAACCACATTCCAAGGATATAAAGGACGGGCATTGGAGATGCTCAAAAAATATGACGTTCACGTGTGGGACAAGGCCGAGGTCGAGACCACGCGCGGGCACTTCTCGGGCAAGATCTTGCCCAGGGCCGAGAACACCGACGACATTCACATCGTGATGAAGGTGGCCACCGGTTACAATATCGGTATCGATATCGAGACTATCACCGACATGAAGGGTGAGCGCGACCCGCAACCCGTATTCAAGATTCCGGAGAAGGAATTCCCTTACACACCGGGCTTGCCGCACGTGAAACTGCTCGGCACCGGCGGCACCATCGCCTCGCGGTTGGACTACCGCACCGGCGCGGTGATTCCCGCCTTCTCGCCCGGCGAGCTCTACGGTGCCGTGCCCGAGCTGGCCGACATCTGCAACTTGGAGACCGAGAAGGTCTTCGCCGTCTTCTCCGAGAACATGTCGCCGACGGAGTACAAGGCCTTGGCCAACAAGATCGGTGACGAAATCAAGAAGGGCATTGAGGGTATTGTAATCGGTCATGGTACCGACACGCTGGCGCACACCGCCACCGCGTTGACCTATATGTGCCAGAACCTGCCCATGCCGGTGGTGCTGGTCGGTTCCCAACGCTCCTCCGACCGTCCGAGTTCCGATGCTGCCCTGAACCTAATGCACGCCATGACCGCTGCCGGTCACGGTGACATCGCCGAGGTGATGGTCTGTATGTTCGGTCCCACCAGCGACGACTATGGTTTCCTGCACCGCGGCACGCGCGTGCGCAAGATGCACAGCTCCTACCGTTCCACGTTCCGTACCATCGGCGACACGCCGTTGGCCACGGTGAACCGCAAGGACGGCGTGCAGCCCATCAAGGAGGTCTATAACCACCGCCGCCACGGCGAGCAGCACCGCCAAGTGGAGGTCATCACCAACTACGAGGACTACAAGCGCAGCATCGCCAAGAACGACCCGAACGTCACCCGCATCGTGCCGACGTTCGACGACCGTGTGGCCATCCTCTACTACTACCCGGGTATGAAACCCGACGTGCTGGACGCCTTGATTGACAACGGCTACAAGGGCATTGTGTGGGACGGCACCGGCCTCGGGCACGTCAACAAGGGTATGTTCGACGCCATCCAGCGCGCCACCGACGCGGGCGTGCACCAGTACATGAGCGTGCAGACCATCTGGGGCTACACCCACATGTTCGTCTATGACACCGGCCGTGACATGATGGCGCGCGGCATCATCCCCGCCGACAACATGCTGGCGGAGAGTTCCTACATCAAACTCGGCTGGGCGTTGGGCCTTACCAAGGACAGCGGCCAAAAGAGAGAGGATGTGAAGAAGCTGATGCTGACCCCCATCAACGACGAGATCACCAAGCGCGAACCCTACGACGGCTACCTCGTCTATCAAGGCGGCGTGCCGGAGGTGGAGGAATTTGTGAAGAAGGTGAGAAAGTAGCGATGTATAATAATTTGTAATGAATAATTGTAGGGACGTCACAATGTGGCGTCCCTATATTATATAATATCCATCCGATTATACAGCGACAACATTTGATGGCAGACAAGGATGTGGGCACGGTGAAAGCATTGCAGCAGATTCGACTATCTCGTGTTATTACGAGCAGGAAGGGCAAACCGTACACAATCCTGGGGTTGAATTGCTGGAAAAGAATATTCACCCCCATCAACGACGAAATCACCTATTGCGAGCCCTGCGACGGCTGCCTCGTCTGTCAAGGCGGCGTGCCGGAAGAGGAGGAGCTCTATTGGGCTATTTTAACACATCGCACGCTGAGGCCCATGCCTTTGTCCTGTGTGGTGTCAATGAGCATCGGGCAGCTGTGCGTGATGTAGGAACAGTTACCTTTCGTAACAGTAGTGGTGGGTGTGGAAGTCCAGTAATAGGTCTCACCCAACAGGTTGTAATATCTACCTGTGGTCGGATCATAGTAACCGGAAGCCACTGCCTCGAAGCCGGAGCCGTTCGTACCTTGGGCGCCCGGCAGCCACTTGCTGGCATCGTCGGACTTCACGTCGCTGAAGTTGGCGACGCTGTTGGCCATGGTCCGGTATTGCCCGTCAGTAGGCAGAGCCCAACCAGAGGGACATATCCCTTGAATGTATGTGATATTGCTGATAGGATCGGTTGCGGTAGTGGGGGCAGCAGTGGAATTTTCAGGCAGACCTACGGCTGAATACCAAGAGTAAAGACGACCGAATTTCTCGGTGTTGGCATCCTTGTTTTGATATACATAGCTATTGCCTGTTACACCTGTGATGGTTTTGAGGTTGGTTCTGGTCCAGCATTCGCAACCCAAGCGAACAGTCTCGTATTCATTGCCGTCCACATCAGCAACGATCATGGTACCACCGCAGGGAGGATAAACGACGACATATTTCTTGGGGTATTCAATATAAGTGCCGGAAGGACTGGTGAGGCGCCATACGATAGTGTATTCGCCAGCAGTGATACGACCCAAGATAGCACCTTCGTTAGCGCTGCTCTTGTCGTTAGACAAGCTTAGATCGTTTATGCTGTATTGGCTTGAACCTGTCGTTGAATAGGAGGGAATGTGCACATAATACAAGGTGTCACAAATACCATAATATAATGTGATAGTGTCGTTTGAATCATCGAAATCTATATCTGCCGCAGAAAAGGGAGAAAGAGTGGCAGGAGCTTTTACATCGATAGAGATATTATAAGTGGTACCACATACTGTTTTATAATTTGCCACCACTGTAACAGTGGTGTTAGGGGCCATCTCTGTGCCGGCGGTATCAACCTGAACGTAAGTGGAATTGACGATGAGGTTGCAAGTGGTATGGAAGCAGGCTTCGAGGGTATCTTTCAAATTTGGAACCATATACGTGCGGTTAGCTGGATTGATTTGGGCACTAACCTCGGTAACGGGAGTCCAATTTGATTCATCGGAGGTTGTGAATGAGCCGTTTATAGTGTTGCTGGGACATCCGTGTTCATCTTCTACTGTCAGCCTGTAATTGTATTGCTGATCGCAAGGATAAGGTGAAGCAGGGATGGTGTCTATACTAGAAGTGGTTCCGTTTATTGAACCATCCCAGAAATAAGTATAGGTGCCACTGCCAGGGGTGATGTCGGCGGAGATATAATACTCTTCCAGTCCGGGACAAGTGTCAGCAGGGATAAGCTTGTTGATAACAGGAGGAGTCGCCACATTTAATTCCCAGGTGTTGGTGGATGCGACAGTTGCGCAACCTGGCAATTGAATAGTATAACGGAATTTTTGGGAAGCCGTAAAGTTCGTGATGACAATCTTGTATAACGTGTCATTTGCGCCAGCGACAGTTGTCCATTCATTGCCATTCCATTCTTGCCATTGAATGGTATAGATTCCACTTCCCACAGAAGGATTGGCTGTTAAGGTGTCGTCGATGCTGGTTCCATGGCAGTAATTGTTCTTAGCATCTTCTGTAGTGATAATACCGGGGTCAATAATTCCTCTCACAGTTATGGTAACTGTGAAATTTTCAGTATTAGAGCTAGATGAAGCAGTTACATTGTACACCACGTCAATATTGTTGTAGGTGCTGTTGGTCAGTGTGCCGCTGATGTTGGAGGCCCCGCTACCGCTTGTTGTTCCGCTAATGCCGGGAACGGAGGGAGCGGACCATGAGTATGTTGTTCCTTCGGGAATAGTCCCTGAGGGGATAATGGTGAAACTTTCACCTGAACAAACAGTGTCAGTCATGTCGTCAACGGCTAATACTGGAGGGGCAACATAGGTAATAGCGACGTAACCATTGGCCCCTTTAGCACCGTTCTCGTCGCTGATACCTGTACATTGGGAGCCGGAACCGCCGCCACCGACACATTCGATGGTCTGAGAGGTGACTTCGGCAGGAACTTCCCATGTGCTACTTTCGGTGAATGTCTTTTCCATGGTCGCTGTTTGCGCAGTAGCTGTCCCACAAAGAAAACATAGTACCGCAGCAAAAATGAAGTTGTTTAGAAAATTTGTCGCTTTAAAATCCATGTTCATAATGTTTTATGTTTTAAATTTGTTGATTTTTCTGGGTTTTTGCTTTAGGCATAAACTTTGCAAAAATAATTATTTTTTTGTTCCACAAGGAAAAGGGCGTAGCTATTTTGCCACGCCCTCTCATTTTTTATTCTTAATTTTTAATTCCGAATTGGTTAATCCCGGAGACAGCGGACAGAATAGCCATTGAACCAGTGTGTGCAGCTTCGGTACATGATGGAACCGGTATGGTACAATACGAGATTGTAAGTTTCCGAAGCCCTACACTTGGTACAGCTCCAAAAGTGGGCTTCTTTTCCGTAATCATTGTTTTCACTCATGCCCTCGCCTGCAGGAAATGCATCGAAACCAGTGGCGTTGTTTGCACTTAGGTCGTTGCCCACCGCGCAGTTGTTCGTGGTAGTATTCCACCCGGAAGTGGAAGCCAATGCCTTGGCGATATTAGCACTGTTGCTGTCACAAATGTATTCGCTTTGGCTACTCACATAGTCCGTAAGCTGTGTCCATTCCGCATCGCTCGGCACATGCCAACCTGTGGGACAGACACCCTGAACACCACTGGGATTGGCGCTGCTGGAGGCGGCACCGTGCATTAGCGCAGGCCAATTGTAGCGCAGGCCATGTCCCATCAAAGAAGTGCTGGGGGCAAAGAAAAAATCATCACCGTAGTAGTAAGGATCTGGATTGTAAGGATCTGTCAGATTGTTGTTGCTGCTATAGGGAATGGAAGTGCCGTCAGCATAGTGTGTGGTACGGAGATTCTCCCTCATCCAGCACTGCTGGCCGATTTGAACGGTGTTGTAGGTATTGCCGTCGTAGTCGGTGACCGTGGGCGTGCCAGGACAAGTTTGGACATTCTGGGCTGAACTGCCGCCGACAGTCGTGAACGTCATCTCGTCGCCGTAGATAATGCCGAACACAGAGGTGACGAAAGCACGGTAGGTGTAGCCTATGCCAGCGGTGAGGCCAGCAAGGGCGTAGCTCATCGTGGAATCCGAGACAAATACCTGCGTGTACGTTCCGCCTATTGTAGTCTTCCATTCAAAGCCATGATTCTCGATTGGCACATTGTCGGGATTCACGATGGTGGCATTGAGGATGGCGGATGTCTGCGTGACATCAGTCACCGAACGTGTGGTCATTGTAGGGGCTTGGACAGCAATGCCGGAGTCATCGCGGACACAACGTACGGAATAACCGTATTGCTTGGGGCTGTGCCAGCCACTCACCTTCGCGTAATTATATTCAATGGTTCTGCGGTTGGCATCCGTAGCAGTCCAGAAATAAGCTCTGTTGCCAGAATTGCCGTAACTTCTATATTCGTAGTAGCCCGCAGGCAAAATGCTAAAGCCTGTGGCATTATTGTTTTCTGGCGTATTGCCTACAGCACAGGTATTCGGACTACTATCCCAGCCTATAGAAGAACTCAAAGCCTTGGCTATACTTTGTCCATCACTATTATCACATCGGCACCGAGGCCGGCAGCTCACACAGTCGATCATCTGCGACCACTCTGCCTCACTCGGCAAATGCCATCCCATAGGACAAACACCCTGTACACCGCTGGGATTGGCACCACTAGAGGCCGAACCGTGCATCACAGCAGGCCAGTTATATAAGAGGCCCCGCTCCGTCAAGGCAAAGTTGGAGGATGTGTAATCGTAGTAGTAAGGATTTGCATCGCTAGAGTTGCTGCCGCCTACGGGAATGGAAGTGCCGTCAGCATAGTGCGTGGTACGGAGATTCTCTTTCATCCAGCACTGATAGCCCAGTTGTATAGTGTTATACATGTTGCCGTCCACATCCGCCACCTTGCTCGTACCACACGTAAAGGCGACAGAGGTGGTAGTGGTAAAGTTCACCTCATTGCCATAGATTGTGTCGGAAGTGGTAGTGACGAAAGCACGGTAGGTGTAAGTAGTAGCAGGGGTGAGACCGGTAAGGGCGTAACTCATCGTGGAGCCCGAGGCAAACACCTGCGTGTAGCTGCCGCCATCAGTGGCTTTCCATTCAAAGCCTTGAGCTGTGATTGGCACACTGTTGGGGTTTGCGATGCTGCCATTCAGCGTGGCAGAAGTAGCTGCATGGGAGGTGGCACTGTCGGTGGTCACCGTGGGAGCATGGGTGGCATTGCCGGACCCGTCGCGGAGACAGCGGACAGAAAACCCAGCATTCTTGAAGTGGTCGTTCTTGCCCACGTTGGCACCGCCGTAGTAAAGACCAGGGAAGTAGGCGGTGTTGCCATAGCGCTCCGTAGCACTCCAAAATAAGGCGTTGCTGCCGAAACTATCGTAATAGCTGCCGTTGATGCGGCCAGCGGGAAGGGCCGAGAAACCCGTGGCATTGTTGGCATGCACACTCTGGTCGCCAGGATAGCACTCACCGCTATGGTAGTAAATCCACCCCGTGGTCGCGGCCAACGCCTTGGCAATATAGGTGTTGTTGCTACCACACACATACTGGCTTTGACTGCTCACATAATCGGTCAACTGTGTCCACTCCGCATCACTCGGAACATGCCAGCCAGTGGGACAGATACCCTGAACACCACTGGGATTAGCCGATGAGGAAGATGCCCCATGCATCATCGCTGGCCAATTGTACAGGTAGCCATAGACGGCGACATTGGCCTCGTCATTATCCGGGGCATAACGGTAAGGATCGGTGTTACTGTAAGTGTCGCCCGCAGGGATGAGGGTGTTGTCGGCGTAGTGCGTGGTGCGCAGGTTCTCCTTCATCCAACACTGATTTCCTATCTGCACCGTGTTATAGATATTGCCGTCGTAGTCGGTTACATTAGGTGTGCCAGGGCAAGGTTGACCGTCAACAGCCGTACTTCCAGACGTGGTGGTGAAGTTTACCTCGCTACCGTAGGTGGTACCGAAACCCGTAGTAACGAAAGCCCTATAGGTATAAGTTGTAGCAGGGGTGAGACCGGTAAGGTCATAGCTCATCGTAGAGCCCGTGGCTGACACCTGCGTGTAGCTGCCGCCATCGGCGGCTTTCCATTCGAAGCCCTGAGCTGTGATTGGCACGCTGTCGGGGTTTGTGATGCTACCATTCAGCGTGGCAGAAGTAGCCGCGAGGGATGTGACACTATCTGTGGTCACCGTGGGAGCATGGGTAGCATAGCCAGACCCATTGCGGAGGCAGCGGACCGATAAACCGCCGTTCTTGTCGAAGTAGTTCCTGTTCACGTTGGCAAGATTGAAGCCCAGGCGGCGCAGCGACACGCCGGTCGCATCGTACTCCGTGGAGGACCAGAAGTAGGCGAAGTAGCCCGCGTTGCTGAGCCCGTTGTTCCAACTGCCGGAAGGCACAGCGGAAAAGCCCGTTGAGTTGTTGGCACTCAGATTGTTGCCCACTTCACATGAACTTATGGAGGAGCTCATCCCAGTGGCTAAGTTCCACCCAGTGGTGGATGCTAAGGCCTTGGCAATATTATCGCTGCTGCCGCCGCAGGTGTACTCGCTATGGCTTCTTACGTAGTTTGTCAGCTGCGTCCACTCCGCATCGCTCGGCAAATGCCATCCTGTGGGACAAATGCCCTGCACACCGCTGGGGTTGGCGTTGCTGGAAGAAGCACCGTGCATCGCTGCAGGCCAGTTGTAGTGGTAGCCGCGCTGATCCAATGGGATGCTGGATAATGTGTCGTAATAGTATGGGGCGATGGAGCTGGCGTAGCTGCCGCCGAGGGGGATAGCGGTGCCGTTAGAGTAGTGCGTGGTGCGCAGGTTCTCCCTCATCCAGCATTGCTCACCGATTTGCACCGTGTTGTAAATGTTGCCGTCGTAGTCGGTTACCGTGGGTGCGTCTGGACAAGCTTGCAAAGCGATGGGAGTCATGTCAATAATTTCATCTTCTTCAACGGTAACCTCTCTGCTGTATTCACAGCCTGCATAGTCTCTCACGTACGCTGTATAGACTCCCGGCGACAAAGAAGGGAACATATTGCTTGTGATAAATTCGTTTCCATCGAGAGAATATTTGTAAGGAGGTGTCCCTTCTATACCCTGTAGAATCAGTGCACCATTACTGTATTCCGCATCCAAGCCGAGGTCAGACCATGCGCAATTCATGTTGTCAATATGTCCATACGTGATGGTTCGGATGCACCCGAAATCATCTTTCACCGACAATACATGGCCAGATAAAGCCGACAGGACCGGCAATCTGTCCAAACTGACAAAATTTCCTCCATTCACCGAATAGGTATAGGGTGGTCTGCCTCCCTCTGCCTGCAACGTCAGGGTGTTGCCCGTGACAAGATACTTCAGTTTGAGTGTGGAGCTGGCGCAACCTTCGAATTCGTATGCGGTAAACACCACCGGTGCTCCCTTGATTGGGTTCTGTTCACAATCATAAACGTATGCGTACAACTGATGAACGTCGGAATTTTGGCCAGGTTCCCACCTTGCTTGCGCAATGCCATTCGCATCTGTTCGCGCAGAAGAGGGAACAACAGTATCACCATCCTGCGGCCTGAAAATGACAATGGCATTGCGAGAAGGCTTGCCACCGCTCCCCAAAACTTTCACTTTGACAAGACTGGATGCTCGAGCATTTAAATTATTGCCGCTATAACGACACACCGTATCCGGGAACACATGCTTCTCGCCAACAGGTAAAGTCCACTCTTTTGACCAATTTTTAGGAATAATCTTATCAACCAATTTTATCCCTTTGAGATCCAACTTCAGGAACAACTCAGATGTGAGTTTTCCTTGCACTCCTGCTATATGTGCTTCGTTAGATCCTCCAGCGCATTCTTTTATTTTGAATTTGTAACCGGCCTTGACGCGTGGACCCACTACACCTGCCAACTTCACATTCGCATAGCCGGAAGCCGATGCTTCCAGTTCCAACGATCCTTCGAGATTGACCTCGCCAACGCGCCCCATATCGCATTTGCCATCGAAGCCTTTGTCGATGGTGAAATCATTGTATCGTCCCCAATAGTTGACCCCGTATGTAAAAGTGGCCTCCGCATTAAATCTGTATCGTGCCTCCATTGAAGCACCTATGGTGCCTTTAACTTCAACACTCGCCCCGCAATCCACCGTGAACGGAATCACAATAGGACCGACAGGAACGGCAAAAGCCACTTCAGGAATCTTTAAGAAAACGAATTCAAAAGGGGTTACTTCAATATTAAGAGGTGTAAATTTAGGAACTATATCCGCTCCCACACTGAAGTTGGCTCCGTAAAGGCCAAATCTTAAATGACGGTTGTCTTTGTCATATGCAAAAACAGGGTTGAGTTCCAAATGGAAGTGTGCACTGTCGATTTTATACTCGAAATCTGGGGCAATATCAATATCGCTGTCTAACTCCAAATATTTAGGTCTATCGTCATCGGAATCCCCTCTGCGGGAATTGCCACGCAACATATTCACCCGGTTGCCATTATTGTCTTCCACATCCATGCGCATTAAATAGACGGTGCCGCTTTTAGTCATATTCGGATTCGAGCGCAGTTCGTTTCGGGTGGGAATATGGTCAAGATACTCCACATTCTGTCTTGTCGGCTCATTTTGGGCTGTGTTGTCCGCATTTTCTGCAGCAGGTATCGCATCAAACTGAATCACCCCGCTTTCCAAAATGTCATACAATGAGGCTTGAGAGGTTTGCATGGCGTACGTAGAATCATTGGCCATCGACCAGGAATCGACCATGCGCATAAAGCCACCGTTGATCAGGCTGACCAGAATAGTGGAATCACCAATCACAATGTTCGGGTCACTGAAAGAGATTTCGTAGTAACCCTGTGCCATCTGCGCCGAATCGCTGAAAATGATGTCCGTGGTATCCACCATCACCACTCTGTCGCTCACCACCGTCCGCACAAAACGCACTTCAATGTCATCGGAGTTGGAACCACAGCTGTTAGTTAGAGTCCAGCGCAGGCGGTATAGCGTGTCGGTGCCGGAGAACCTCGTATAAGCATCATTCGGGGCAGAAAGGAAACCGCCTACACCCTGCAGAATCTGCCAATTGCCCGTCGCACCCTCCACCATATTGGCATGCAAATTCAAAGTGTCTCCAATATTAGCCGTTCGCGAAATTCCCGCATTTGCAGACGGAGACATCTGCAACAACCTCACTGGCGAGTACTCTGGCGGACAGTTTTCATACGAGACCACAGCCCTTACAAACTGCGTCTGTTCGGGCTTGTAGGTCAGTTGCGGCTCGATGGCACCGGGGATATTGTACCAAGAGATTGTATCGTTGGAAAATTGCCACTGTATGCCTCCATTTTGGTGATTGTACAAGGTCAGAACCACGCTGTCGATACCGACACAGATAGTGCTGCCAGGAGAAAGGGTAGGATGCCACGTGGTGTTCGTGTCAACAGAGCAAGGGTCGGGCATAATCAAGCTGTTGGCGGAAGTGTCAGAAGTGGTAAACGTCACCTCACTGCCGTAACTTGTGCCGGAAGCGGTGGTGATGAACGCCCGGTAGGTGTAACCCGTACTGGGGGTAAGTCCGGTGAGTGAGTAGCTCATCGTGGAATCCGTGGCCGTGGCCGTCACCGATGTGTAGCTACCGCCATCGGTGACTTTCCACTCGAATCCCAAATCCGTAATGGTCACATTGTCGGGGTTCGACAACGTGCCGTTCAGCGTGGCGGAGACCTCCGTAACGGATGTGGCACTATCGGTGGTCACCGTGGGTGCTTGGCTGGTGCTGCCAGACGCATCCTGAACGCATCGGACAGAAATGACATAGCCGGAGCCGGAAACGGAGCAGTATCCTTGCAATGCAGCATGGACTTCACAAGCATTCCCATTACCATTAAGGGCAACATTAGTGGATTGTACGATGGTAGGTGTAATGAGCGTGAACGAATTACCTCCATTATCCGCCCATGGAATAAGGTCTGAAGTCCAATATTCGCCATCGCCGAATGGCACGGAAGACGACGGGAGGTTTGCCCCGAGTGTACCCCAATCGCTATTGTCTGGCATATGCCAGCCGGTCGGGCAGGAAGTCAAAACACCCGGCCAATCGAATTGGTAGCTGCCGGACGCACTTCGTAGGTTTTCGGTCATCCAGCACTGGCTGCCGTATTGGTAGGTGGTGTAGCTGTAGTCGCCGACAACCAAGTTGTCGCCGCAATTGAATGCCGTAGGGGTGGCGGCATTCGTCGTGAACGTCACTTCACTGCCGTAGATTGTTTGATTGTCATAGACAATGTATGCGCGACAGGTGTATTCCGTGCCTGCCAAAAGGCCGGTGATGTTTGCTGTGAAGTTTCCGCCGTTTCCAACACCCTCCACCATCGTGTCAACGATACTGCCGGAAGCCTTGTATTCGAAGCCCTTTGAGGTAATCGTCACATTGTCAGGGTTGGTGATGGTGGCGTTGAGCGTGGCGGCGTTCTCCGTGACGGATGTGGCGCTGTCAGTGGTCACCGTGGGCGCTTGACTGGTGCTGCCGGACGCCTCCCGGACGCATCGGACAGAAATGAGGGAACCGGAGACGTTGCAGTATCCTTGCAATGCATCATGGACTTCACAAGCAATACCATTACCACCAAGGGTGACACTGGTTGATTGTACGATGGTGGGTGTTATGAGCGTGAACGAATTACCTTCGTTATCTGCCCATGGAATAATGTCCGAAGTCCAATAATCGCCATCGCCGAAAGGCACGGAAGACGACGGGAGGTTAGCGCCGAGAGTGCCCCAGTCATTGTTGTTTGGCATGTGCCAGCCGGCAGGGCAGGCCTCCAAAACACCTGGCCATCCGAATTGGTAGTTGCCGGACGCGCTCCGCAGGTTTTCGGTCATCCAGCACTGGCTACCGTATTGGTGGGTGGTGTAGCTGAAGTCGCCAATAACCAAGTTATCGCCGCAATTGAATGCCGTAGGGGTAACAGGTGTTGTGTCACCACCATTGTTGCGAACACTGTCAATAAACGCCTGTTGTTCGGCAATAATAGTTTGCTGTGCACTAATCACTCTGCCAAGACTGTCAAGCTGGTGTTGGAACGCGACGCTGAAGGCGGACAACTGCCCCATAAGGTAACGTAAGGTCACGGCATCCTGCGCATCCGTGGGGTCCGCCACCTCTTTCAGCTGTTGGTTGCCTGCAGTGTTCCCTTGTGCTGTCACGTTGGCCAAATTTTGGGTTTCGGTATAGCCCGTCAGGTACCCTGCGTCGTTCTGGAAAGCGCTTACATTCGTGGGGATGGTGGGGATAGCAGGAACAGAATCCATCGTGATGTAGCCAGCGTCGTTATTGAAAGCGCTGACATTCGTGGGAACGGTGGGGATAGCAGGGACAGAATCCATGGTGATGTATCTGGCATCGTTTTGGAATGCACTGACATTTGCCGGAATAGATGGCACAGAATCCATTGTGATGTAGCCCGCATCGTTGGTGAAGGCACTCACGTTCTGCGGAATCTGCGGAATCTGCGGGCGATTGCTTAGATCATTGTAATC
>JAEEGG010004070.1_pt1 | contig 35722 bp, 27 predicted proteins | sample 9134161 | NCBI WGS metagenome assembly JAEEGG01 (sample SAMN16246543, study PRJNA631951) | gut metagenome | biome: gut microbiome; feature: rumen; material: CR-attached | host: Bos | place: Iran: Karaj | collected 2018-10
AGAGTTGCGGAATGCCGCTCACCCAAGAGATTCTCGGCACCAATGCCGACGGAAGCAAGAACGAAGACTACTGCATGTATTGCTATAAAGACGGCAAGTTTACGCAGGACTGCACCATGGAAGAGATGATTGAGTTCTGCTCGCAGTTTGTCGACGAGGTCAACAAGAACATGCCCAAACCCATGACCAAGGACGAGTACAAGGGCATGATGCGGCAGTTTTTCCCGACGCTCAAGCGTTGGAAACAGTGAATTCATGGCGAAACGGACGGCATTAATTATCGGCGCAGGCATCTCGGGACTTACCACGGCTGTCTATCTGCAGCGTTCAGGCGTCCAGACGCTTGTCTTGGAGAAAGCCGCTGGTCCAGGAGGAGTCTCCACCAGCTGGAAGCGCAAAGGTTACACTTTCGAGGGTGGCATCCATTGGCTTATTGGAGCCAAGAAGGAAATCCCTTTGCATCAGATTTGGTTGGAAACGGGTGCATTGCAGGAAAACAACCCTGTCTTTTTCAAAGATCCTATCTATACCTTGGTGGACGAAAAAGGTAGCATGCCGTTGTTTCGCGACTTGCATGGATTGGAAATAACAGGTTTTAGGGACAAGCTTGCCTTGTGGCGTCTCCGTTTCCACTTGGCCTGTTTCAAGAATTTCCATCAGCCTATCAGTGATTTACGAGGCCTAAAAGTCCGAAACCCCAACCCGTTTTCCGTTTGGGAATATGTCAGGATGCTGCCTGCTGTCCTCATCACGCCATTTTTGATGGCCCAGTCGGCGCGAGCTTATGCCAAATGGTTCAAGAATCCACGGATAAGGGCACTTTTGGCCGCCGTCGTGGAGCCTGACATCAATGCGTTGTCGTTCATCTACACCTTGGGCACCTTTCATGTGGGCGACAGCGGCTATCCCAAGGGTGGTTCACTGCGCATGGCACAGAATATGGCCAACACATTCAAAGGTTGTGGTGGAGTAATCCGATACCAAACCCCTGCAGAGGAAATTTTCCTTGAAGGGAAACAGTGGTCGGTTCGTACCAAGGACGAGATGTTTACGACAGATGTCGTAGTCATTTCAGCGGATGCCCGAAGTGCCATCGACGCGCTTTTCAAGGAACCGTTACAAGACAGCTGGGCCAAAAAAATGCGGTCGGGGCTTCGAACGACTCAATGCATGTTTCTCGGCATCGGTGTCAATACCGATTTGTCTTCATGGCCCCGCTCCATGCAGATTGTGTTGCCTCATCCTCTGCAAGCCGCCAGACGCACTTACCAAACGATTGTCGTGAACAACTATGCCACCGAGGAGGGCTATGCTCCCGAAGGGTGCAGTGTCATCACTTGTCTGCTTCACGGCCCCACCTACGGCTATTGGAAAGCGGCCAAGGAAGACGGCAGCTATGCAGACAAGAAAAAAGAGGTGATGGCAGATTTCATCGAAGCCATCAGCGAGGTGATTCCCGAAATCAAGGATGCCGTGGCTGTGACCGACATGGCCACGCCACTCACCTACGAGCGTTATTGCAGCACCTTCGAGGGAAGCTACATGACGGACTGGCCGCCCTTCCGACGCTTGTACCACGCGCCTGTCCGTTACCGTGAAGGCCTTTATTTCACGGGCCAACGGACGGCCTATTCCGGCGGACTTCCCCCAGCAGCACAAAGCGGTCGCATCACAGCACAGACTGTATGCAAAGACCTTGGCGTGGAGTTCGTTGGAGTATAATTCAGCATGGAAAAGACGAAGCTCAATCGCATTCCTCCAGCCACTTCTCCAGTATCTCGCAGTATTTGTCGGTCTGTTCGACGAAGCACGTGTGACGTGCGCCTTTGAAGACTTCCCAGCGGCTGTTGGGGATGTTCTCGTAGAGCGAAGCGGCCACCACGGGAGTGCAGATGTCGCGGGTGCCGCTGCAGATGAGGCAGGGTTGCGTGATTTGGTGCAGACGGTCGGTGTATTCGAAGTCGGCCAGATCGCCCAAGGGTTGGTATTCGTTGGGACCCCATCCGTAGAGGTAGGCTTCGTTGCCGGCACGTTTCGGGCGACGGATACACTCGGGCGAGTTTTCATCCACGCTGATGACATAACGCTCGTAGTAATGCTCGTTGGCGCGGAGGTAGTCGGGGTCGTCCCATTTTCCCGTGGCTTCGGCATGGCGGATGGCCTCTTGGTCTTCTGCCGACATGTATTTGATGAGGCGGTGCTGCTCGCTGGCCCACAGCGAGCTGGAGGCATGGCCCGAAGAGAGGATGACCGACTTGATGCCCTTGGGCTGGCAGTCGATGATGTAGGCGATGGCCTGCATGGCGCCCCACGACTGGCCGAGAAGGTGGATTTGGTCGAGGTGTAGGTGCTCGCGCAAGGCGATGAGTTCGTTGATCCAGGTCTCTTGGGTCCACAGTTCGGGATGGCCGTCGAGGTAGGAGTTGCCGCAGCCGATTTGGTCGTAAGAGATGACCTGGCGGCCTGTGTCGGCGATGCGGTCCAGCACTTCGAAATAGTTATGAGTGCTACCCGGTCCGCCGTGCAGACAAAGCAGTGCAGGCTTGCTTGAAGGCTCACCGACAATGCGGTAGTAAGTCTGGTAGCCGAGATAAGGCATATAGCCTTCTTGAATGGGGTGATTCATGGGGTAAGGTATTTTTGTTTGGGGCAAAGATACTAAAAGATAAGGTTTTTGAGCTATAACCCCTCAAAAAATCAAGTTATAGCTCAACTTTTTCATGAGAAATGTGGTCTTAACTGTCTTTATTCTTTGCCATACCCCAGCATCGCCTCAATCGGCACCGTGCTGTCCATCAAGCCGATGCGAGTGTCGGAGGCGTGGCGGTTTACGCCTGTGTATTCTAACGAGGCATCCTCGTAGCGGCGGAACTTCAGAATGGCGTCGTTCATTTGGGCGCGGTTGAAGACGCCGACACGCAAAAGCAGGTCGAAGTCGTCAATGGTCAGGCCTGTGACACGCTCGAATAATCTTGGTTCCAGTTTGCGGATGACATCTTCCAGACTTTCTTCACGATAATCCGTGAGATACATGAAGATGGGGATTCTGGTGGCGAATTTCATCAGTTTTTCCTGCACCTCGCGCCGCTTGGAACGGTATTCTTTCTCCTCGGCGGTGAGTTCTTTCTTCTTTTTGGGGTCGTTATTGTCGCCCGCCTCGCGCTTCAACTTCTTGATCTTCTCGGCTCGGTTGACAATGTTTTCGATGATGTCGCTGCCCAAGGCGCGGAAGCCTTCAATCTTCATGATGGTGGCCAATGCCTCGGGATTGTCAAGCACCCGTTGGAGGGTGGCGTTATCGACATTGACTAATTGTGCGCTGTTCCAACGACGGGCAAGCAACGTTCCACTGGTGCCGTTATCGACAAAATCAAGTATCTCGGTGGCATCCACCCGTTTCATGGAACTGCCATCGAATTGCAAGATGGGCAGGAAGTTGATGAACTCATCTACCTTGTCGGTGATACGACGGTTGCTGTCCACATCCAACTGGTTGGCGTAAGTCACCACCTCGCGTAGGGCACGATTGGGGGCGAAGTCGAACACATAACAAGTAGGTTTCAGTATAGTTCTCTTCGCGGGGTCGTCCTTGTCGATGGCCGTCCATGGGCTTTGCACACGGAAGGCCGTCTGGAAGTAGGTCTCGGGACTTGAGCAGTTACGCAACATCAGCAGTCCTCCCAACGGACGCAGTGTTACGCCAGTGGTTAGTTTGCCGCAGGTCAGCGTGATGGTACGTGTTTTCAAAGGGTTGTCGCCCATAGCCTCGCGCACTGGTCCAAGGGCATCGATTCCGATACCAGCCTTGGTGCCGCTACAGTTGATGATGGTGTAGTTCTGATAGAAGCCGTTGGCTGGGCGATGAAGCAGTGCTTCCATGGCATCACACGAGGCCACATTGGGCAGGAACCACATCGTGTGGGCGCAGAGGTCAAGCAGGCGGGTGTCCTCGAAGGGCAAAGCGGGTCGCACATTGAGCGGCGAACTGCCATCGCCAAAGATGGAGGCTTTGCCACGGATGATGTCGAGCCATTTCTGCACGGCTTTTTCATGGACAAATTTCTTTCCTTCGGCACGGAAGAACTCATTGAGGTCAAAGCCGTCCACGTCCCATTGCTCAATCATGGCTCCAAGGTCTTGTGGCATCTGGTAGGTCATCATCACCATGGTGGGCATCTCCAGATAGGGACCGCCAACGGCTTCTTTCCGTGCCTGTTCGTCTTGATAAGTCCAGTTGAAGATTTGGCTTTCCATAAACTCGCCTGTGGCCAATGCTCGGAATGGTGTACCGCTTAGGTAAAGGTAATGGTTGCCCGTGATAGGCACATCCTCGTCGTCCCAAGCGCGACCACTTTCCACATCGATGCCACTTTCTGTCATCACCTCGTCCTCTTCTGTCTGTCGTTTTTTGGCATCAGCATCCCCGAGGTCGAGAAGGCTCTTGGCGTTGTCGTTCCAAGCACCAAAGTGGTATTCATCCAGCACAATCAAATCCCAATCGACACAATGGACCCATTCGTTTTTGGGCTTGATGTTGCCATAACGGTCTCTGCCGAGATAGTCTTGAAACGAACCAAACACCACCAATGGTTTGGGCGAGGACAATGACGGAAAATCTTCATCCATGCGACTGCTGTAGTACCGCCAGCCTTCGAAATCGCGATGGCGTAGCAGGTCGTCGCGCCATGAGTCTTCCACGGCGGGTTTGAAGGTGAGCACCAACACACGTTTGGCACCCATCCGTTTGGCGAGTTGATAGGTGGCGAAGGTCTTGCCGAAACGCATCTTGGCATTCCAAAGATAGTGGCTGGGACGGTTGGGCTCCTCTATGTCCATCTTGGCGAAGTAGTCGGCGGTTTGTTTTACTGCCTGTGCTTGTTCGTCGCGCATTGTGTAGTCAAGGTCACGATCCGTCTTCACCTGTGTGTCGCGGTGGCGCACGGCTACATAGGCCGCCTGTGCTTCGCGCAATGAGCAACGACACCACTCACCGATGAGTTCCTTGCCCATGCGGCGCAAGCATTCGTGCAGGTCGTGGTCGCTGAAACTCTCGCCGCTGCCGTCGGCATAGAAGGCATTGTCGTGCCACAAAAGGTGATAGGTTTTATGTGGTTCTGTGATGGGATGCTGCTCATCGATGCGTTTCCGCACATCGGTGCGGGTGGTCTGTCCTATCTTTATCCATCCTGGGAAGGATGTGTCGTCGTACATGTAAATCTGCGGTATCGTCCGCCGCTCGTTAGGAAGTATCTGGTCTATCGTCTGCATAATCAAAGTCTTTTGTCATCATTCCATTGGGCGAATCATGCTCTCAATGAAAGCAATCTCGTCTTCCTCCAAATTGTATTTCTTGTATAGCATCTCGTCTGTCCATGGGTGGGAGAAGTCTTGCATTGGGACGAACTGGTAAACACCTCTTGGTGCATTTTGTGTATTCTTTTTCAAAAGGACAAGAAATCTGAAAAACTTGGTCTTTACATAAGATATCATATTCTCGGCTTGAACATTATTGTCAAAAGCGTCCAGTACTAGATAGGTTTCAGTACAACAACTTTTTGGCTCTGCAATAAATGGTTTTCCTAGTACAAGATACGGAAAGTCACCTCTTTCTCCATATGCTTTTGCTATACATACTTTGTATTTGTCAACTATAGCGTTGTTTTGTCTTATTTCGTTCCGATTAATGAATCCATTTTCTGGCCAAGCATATACTTTTGTATCGCCTTTTTCTTTTGGCACAATATCACCAAATGGCTTTCTTGCGCTGACTTTACTTTCTAAAGATTGGAATTTTTCTAATGTCTTTCTGCGAATAGTTACCGCCTCGTTGAATCGAACAAATGTATCACTATTCTTTTCTAATAAGGGGCGGACAAGCGTTGTTGTGTTACCATGTCTGTGAGTTGTAACTTCGCATAATCCATGATATTTCTTATTCCACAAAAAGTAACAAACTCCACCAGAAAGATCAATACCAGGAAAACACTCTGCCGAATCAAAATAATCAACTAAATATTTTATCCTATTATCATTCAACATTTCCGAACGAAAATCATCAAGACCTTTTCCTCCAGCATACCAACGAGCAGGAATAATCATAGATAAGTAACATGGATTTAATTTCTTTGCTTGTTGAACAAACAGCTGATAAATTGGCATTGCGCTTGAACCAGTACCACCTCCATCACTCATCTGATACGGCGGGTTGCCTATGATTACATCGAATTGCATATCTTTTTTGAGTATTTCTTTGATTGATTTATGGATAAAAGGATAAGCGTAGGTCTCAATGGTTTCTATGCGGTCGTATTGGGCACGGTTGGCACCACAATGCTTACACTTGCCGTTCTCCCAAGTGTGTTGGCATCGCATGTAGTGCAGGTTGCCTTGTGCATCATCGAAACAAGTGGCCACACTATACTCACCATTGGCCTGCTTGGTGCAATAGAGTGTGCGGCGGCTCATCTCGGCAGTGAGGTCGGTGCAAGCGATGCCGAAGACCTGCTTGGTCATAATATGGTCAATACGCTGTTGCAAGTCGGGAATCTGCTCTTCCAGCCCTGCCAACAGCCGTTTGGCAATCTCGCGCAGAAAGACACCGCTTTTGCTGCAAGGGTCAAGAAAGCGCGTCTTGCTGGAACGGAACAATTCCTGTGGTAGCAAGTCGAGCATTCGGTTGGCCAACTCGGGCGAGGTGAAGACCTCATCGCTACTCAGATTGGCCAAGCAATTGAGGATGTCGGGGCTATACGTGTTCTTCATATCGGTAAAGTTGGGTGTAATGCAATGGTGGATAGGTACGCACAGGTTCGTCAAAACTTTGCACTTCGCCTTGCTCGTCGAAGAGGCTGTACTGGTGGTTCTTTGTGACAAGGAAATCAAACTGGAAGTCGCGCCGCGAGAACTGCATGCTGCCCGCGATGGGTGTCCACTCGCAGAAAGTGATGGGTTTGTCCTCGGCAGTGCGATAGGTTAGTGCATCGCCGCAGACGATATTCTTTTGCAGCATGTATCGGAGGCTTTCTTCATAACCGTTTGTACAGCCCTTTTTGCCAATTTGGTCAATCACTTCGTTAAACAACCGCTCACGACAAGCCTCGGCATTGTCGGGCAAAATGTCGATGCCATAGCAGGAGCCTACGGCAATCAGACTCTTAAACTCCCACTCGGTTGGGGTTTTGATGTCATTCAAAAGGGAAAGTTTGCGGCGCAGAATCTCGATGAGAAAATTCCCGTCACCACAGGCAGGTTCAAGAAAGCGGCTGTCGAGCCGAAACGACTCGTCGCGTACCAAGTCGAGCATGGCGTTCACCTCGCGCGGATTGGTGAACACTTCGCCATGGTCAGCCACCCTTTGGCGGCTTTTGATTTGTTTTGTGTTTTCGTTGCTGGGCATAAAAAAATCGTGGAACTTTGCTTATGCCCTCTAGGTGTTCCACGACCCGCCAGCAACTAAGTAAAGCCCACGATTACTCGTAGGCGTTTACCGCTATACTGTTGCTGACCTTGATATGTGGAACTTCAGAGGGCAGGTTAGAGCGAAAACGCTTTATAATATGTTAGTTATGTTCTATTTCGTTTGTTCGATATTATGGGTGTTTTGTTGATTTATGGGTGCAAAAATAAGGGATTAGTTTGACATATTAGTTGTTTTTTCACTGGCTAAAAGCAACTCAGGTCTCATTTTATAAATATCTTCCCATGTATATTTTCCAATATACGGCTCATATTCTTTGCGTAAAAAGTTAAAAATCCAACCAACCAAACTAAAAGAAAAGGCCAATGGAGTTTCAAAATCATCTTTATCTTTTAAGACTATATTGCTGATACTTAAGCCATGTACGTATTGGGAAAAGTATGAAAACATCTCTCCCGCTTCTTTCACATCCAAATTCATATACAATTCTTTCCAAGAATAAACCTCTTTTGGTTTGTCTGTAGTCTTGTATTTCCAATTGTGATACTTTATTAGCTGATCATAACATTGATGTTTGGCTGAATAATCTGGTCGGGATTTAATGGCATTTGTGCAAAAAACAATGCAGTCTGATGCATTGTCTTTTGCCTCCTGCACTTGTATACATAGTGCATCGTATGTTTCTTTCGGAATCTTACCGTCATAAGGTTTCGGATAACCTTTCAAATACCCATAGCGAATTGAAACTCCATCCATTACATATAGCAAATGACGCAAAATCTTCTCCTCTACATCTTCGGCTGTATATATCAATTTTATAGTTGATACATTATCAGCAAGTATACGCACCAATGCGCAAACAGTATTGTAATCTTCCTGCTCATGGGCAACTTTAACCATTGTTGTTGCTTGAACAATTGTTTTTCTGCAAAATTCCAAAGCATAACCTGAAACATCATTCACAGATGTACTTGGACAAACTTTCTTTGCTTTCTCAATAATTACATCACAATACCGAATGACACAACTTAAAGCATTCTCTGTTGAACCGAAACAATCTGTGATTTCTGGTATTGGTATTTTCATGGTATAACATTTAAATACTTTAACAAATCTCTTTTCAACTTACTTAATGGTCTGTCCAGTGTGTGCTCAGTAGAACTTTCTACACCAAATACCATGCGATACACATCCTCAAATGTATAACCCTTTGTAGAATAATCTTTCAAAACATTATTGAATAGGTCTCGCAAATAATTATGTGTATATCCGGTCGCAAGATTCATTAAATCTTTTACTTCTAAATCACCATGCGCATCGTATATATCATCTAGTTTAAATGCTTTAATAGTGTTATCTTCTTTACTGTCTATATCCCGACTCAAGATTACCGTCCAATCCCTTCCCGCTTCTGTAGAGATCTTTGGAAGAAACTTGAAGTTTGGTTCGTTTTCAGTTTGAAGATATGGGTGTACATGTGTATCAAAACTGAAAACTTCTCTACCTTTAGTCGTGCTATTACAAATCGAGCAACTAGGAATCATATTATAAAGGTTCAATGATAATAATGGGAACAACTCTTTGGGGAACCAATGGTCAAATTGAGGTCGCGTAATATATAGTGCTTTGTCATCACAACTTATTGTAATAGTATACTGTCTATTGCAATATGTACAGGTATTATGCCCAACCCTATGTGCTAGCCAATATGATTTCTCCTTATTTTTTGAGATAACACCATCATAGTTAATAACTTTTTCTATCCTTTTCAACTTTATTTTGTGAGGTTTCAATGTATCAAGATCATTTACATCATAATCTGTAAATATTTGCCGCATCAAATCATTATTAAGATCTAAAGCCTCCTTGGGTTTAGCAGTAAGCAATTTCTCAACAATATCAAGTTTTACAGGCTTTTTTGCAGTATAATCCGGAATCAATATTTTCTTAATATCTTTCGACAATTTGTTTTTTCCAACACCATTAATAATCCTATCAACAAGTTTGTCTTCAAATTGTTTAAGATACTCCTTTTCAATAGAAGAATCAGTTTTTAACTTCCACATAATTCTAATCGTTTAGTTCATCCAACTGCTTCTGTATATTTTGAACCATCTGTATAAGTGTTTTTTTATACCCATTATTATCATCTGGAAATGTTCTATGATAATCATCCAACAGCACTCGTTTTATAACAGGTTCTTCTATCATGTTTATTAAACACAATAGTTTTTCTTTTCCGTAAGCCTCTTCAAAAGCGTTTGTGTTAAACCTATTTCCAATTATAAACAGTTTAAAACCCTTCAAAAAATCAAAATCCTTAGGTATTTCCTCTTCGAGCGATGGAAAATATTTAGGAGCTCTTTCCCTTCCATTCATCCATCTATGAACACGCAAACATTGAGCTATTCGCTTAATCAACCATGATGCGAAGTCTCCAATTGTGCCGTTTTCCATAAAAAAAGTGTTACGTAGCATATCATGTATGTTAGCCCCAAAACAATTAATAGATGATACATCATGATTTGTTTTACGTAGTGTTAGTACATTCTCTTTGGGAATGTCTGATAGTACAAAAGGCGAATGAGTAACAATACGAATATCAATCCATTTAATGTATTGAAAATTAATTTGATATAGTCCATTCAACAAGTTTTTTACAAATTCCTTTTGCAACTGCGGATGGTAATACAACTCAACCTCCTCTAAAACAAGATGTATCCTTGGGTAAACTATTCGTTCATGTTCATACGTATCTTCCCCAACCGAATCAAGATTGTTTAAATGGTATAACAACGAACTGATTGTGTATGCCTGCTGTTTTTCTCCAGAACTTAATGTTTCAAATGGCACTACCTCTTTAGTTTTCAATTCCAGTAATTCAATACTCATTTCAAAAATTGGTGGCGGTATTACTGCTAGAATTATCAAATTAGATGCTGCTAATATATTCAATTGTTGTCCAGGTCGACTATCAGCCCAGCGTTTTGCTACATCATCGATGCTAAGACTAAATTGTTCATCTCCATCATCAAAAATATCCCAAATTAAAAATGCAAACGTTCGATATAATTTGTTTGTAACATGAGATTGATTCTTTATAATATGTCGCACAAGTTGTCTGAATTCCTCCAATTCAAACGGTTTGCCTTCCACAAGGTATTTTTTCCTATAATCATCGTATTCTTCATAAGTGGATGCTATCTTCAATGTTTTATATACCAGGTAATTCATTGCTAGTGCTATGTGAGCACCATCTCTGAACTTTACGTTTTCCAACTTAAATGTAGTAATCCAGGTTTCAAGAATAACTTTCTTCATTGTTTCAAAATCATCACTCACAAACTGTGTATAGCCTAATTTGTGATGAACGTATGACAAATCGTATAAATGGTCCTTTTTCTTGAACAAGAAACGGTTAAATTGCAAATGGCCATTAATGACTTTGAAGCTTTCACCTGATAGTACTAGTAATGAAATCAACCTTTCATAAGCCAGATCATTTTCTCTATTAATATCGTAATTGCCTTCAAATCGATATGGTGATAGTACTAGTGGGATTTGATAGCCGTCATTTTTGTGAAAAAGTCCATTCAACCAACACTTGTCTTCAGTAGAATAAAGGATCTTCCTCCCGTCCTTATCCGTGTTGTAACACTTACGCACCGTCACTTCATACTTTTCACTATTACATTCCTTACTATAATCTTGGGTATTATACGCATATACTGACTGATTAAGCACAATGGTGTAGAAGAATCTAGATAAAACTTTTTCAAATATCTCCCATTGAGTTTGTTTGATGCCTTCAAAAGGCACGTCGTAATCTCCTGAAACATTCAACAACTTCTCTTCTCCTTCTTCCGATATGTCAAAAACCCAACTGCCATCATTTTGTTTTGTTGTGTATTTATACGATGATAATTCCACATGCCTACCATTCACCATGAGTTTATAAATTCTATCGTTGTACAAATAATACAAATCTCCATCAACATTATTTACATAGTGTAAATGCTCCCATCCCGGTTCCTTAGAGTATTCACCAAAAATGGCAGCAGCCAGATTGTTGATAAGTCGAATTTCGAATTCAATTAAAGAACTCTTTCCTGAACCATTCTCTCCCACTATGGCCGAAATTGAAACGTGAGGTTTGGAAGAGTCTACGCCCATATAAAAGTCATATATTGGCCTGTTGTATATAAAACTGTCGACAATTATTGTTTTATCCTTCACATCGAAGCCTTTCAACAAATAATACAGTTTATCCTTTCCCAGCTTTCTGCGTATTTCGCCATCGTCTGTTCTTACTCTTATAGCAAAAATATAAAACACCGTGTCAATAGGCTCTACCTCAATCGGCATGCTTTGAATTTTACGTATTAATTTAGTATCGTTGTCGTATGTCATTTTTTAATCGAATAATAAGATCCTTTTTTTTCAATGTTATCCATGTGCTTAACTACTTTGCTCCTTTTTTGTTGTAACTCCTGCCAAACCGAGGCCAAATCTGACAAATTCTTACTTGATAACTTTAAACTCTATTTTGCAAAAATATATATTATTTCTGTTCGTTACGACTCTTCTATTGTAACAACAGTTTTCTGACGTTTAAAATCGAATATAATCTAATCAATCATCTGTCAACCATCACCCTCCCAATAAACCGCACAAACCCTTCAATATTCCCCTCCACGCTGGCTTGCTCCAAGGCAGCCATGTATTCTTGTCGGCGCTCCACGGGAATCACCACCCAGGGTTAGCCTGCCGTCACCAATTGGCTGTTCATCACGAAACGCGCAGTGCACCAACCCCTACATCCCATACTCCATCTCCCGCATAAACTCATCAGCCACATACAAATCTCCATAAAGGTAAAGACCAGTGGACTTGTCATGAAGGTCGGCGCAAGTCTGGCTTTCGTAAAACAGTTGCAACGCTTTCACGGGTTCAATATTGAGCCGTTTGGACAACTCCATTGAAATGGCGCCAATGCGGTTGCTCATGATAATCTCTTGTATGACAGGCGACTTAACGGGATCGTTATATTGCTTCTGTTCCATCATTTCACTCACTTCCTGCCCTCCCAATTGTTCATACATTCCACCAACACCTCCGCAAGGTTCTCTCGGCTCTCACTATGAAGGGTTTCGTAGTGCGGAAGTATAAACCGCTCTATCAGCCCCACGCGCTTCATCCGTTCGTACACCTCTTTGTAGGAAGTGTTCAGCAGTCGGGCGGTGGTCTCGATGCAAGTGGCCACAAAAGTCATCATCACTTGTGTCCTCGGTATTTCTACAACATTCTTCATAACGCAACCTTCAAGAAGGATTATTTATCACCGCAAAAATACAAATCTTTCCCTATTTGGCAAAATGATTTATTCCTCTAATTCCGTCAGCCGCCTTCATTCGAACAGGGGGACAAATTGTCCCCCACCTGGATTTGGACAATCAATGACAATCGTATTATCCCATCATCCTCCCAAACTCTTCAAAACCTCCCATCCATTAGTTTATTTTGTCTTGCTGTTATTAGTATATTTTGCTTCACTGTTGTTAGTTTATTTTGTCTTACTACTATTAGTTTTTGGTGCAAAAGATACATATCTTTTTCTATTTCAATAAACTACATACTGCAAAAAGTAACAAAAACACTCCACTTTTTGCTGCGGAATTTCAATAATTGTGGCTGTTTTTATTAGTTTATTTTGTCTTGCGGCTATTAGTTTTTGCCGTTGCAAGAATACGCAAGCGTTGATTACTTCACCACAAATTTCACCGTCTCACAGATGCCTTCTCCCTTGACCTGCAAGAAATAAATCCCCTTTTCCAATCCGGCCACGGAAATGGTTCCAGTTGAGTAACCTGTAGTCACTTCCTGGCCTAACATATTGAAAATGGAATACTCTACCATTTTGCAAGGAAGGTTTTTAATAAAGAGGACATCGGAAACGGGGTTGGGATAAACTTCTAACGGCTGTTGGGCGGTGGACTCGTGAACGGACAACGGTCCATCTTTAGGAATAATGTTCAGAATGATGCCTTCCACCTTGGTCATGCCGTAATAGAAATTCGGGTCAGGGATGTCGTACCAATTGTCTAAAGTGCCACCATAGCCAAAGTTGATGTGGAACTTGCCATCCGACTCTCGGTAGCCATCGACCACCACATTGTGCCCGACCGTTCCGGCAGGATTCTCGACAGCTAGATGGGCGGGATAACCTGCTTGCAGATTGGAAATCAAGGTGGCATACATGGTGGAATCGGGCTCGCGAAACAGCAAGCAATCCGTGAAGCCGAAGCGCTGGTAGGCATCAAAGGCTTGGTCCACATAGAAAGTGCCGGAGCTTTGTGAAGTATAGACTTGCGTTAGAGCTGTGCCGCAAGCAAAGACCAAGGCGGCGGCCAACTCGTCAGGCAGTTCCTCACCGCGCTGGAAAGCGGCGTCGATGGAATCCAACATTTCATTCAGCATTGGAAAGGACGGGAATTTCAAGCTTGCCCAATCGTCGTCGATGACATAATTACGGCCAGCGTAGTAATGGTTATAGTCGTCATCGTCGGTAAAGCGGGTCTCTTGTGTCGTCCGCAAATAGTTGATAATCTGTCCCATGGCAACGGCAGGACAGCCTGCCACGCTATAGGCATTGCCATTCACCGGGTCTCTGGGGCAAAGCTGGTTGTAGGGAAAATCCTGTGTCCAGTGTGAATGAAGCAAGCCATCCGCGCGAAGTGTCGGACTGGCCGCATCTGGTTTTACAACAGTTTTCAGAAGAGGACTTTGCGCCCAGCTGTTCAAAGCGCAAAGCGCAATTAGTAATAAGGAAAGAACTTTTGACATATTATGACTTTTTTAATTTCTATTGGTTCGTTGGCTGAAGGCTGACAGCCAAACAGCTATTTTCTCGTATCTACAAACTCATTTTGCTCAAAATTGATTTACACCGCAAAACTACAACATTTTCATTATCAATGGTAAATTGATTTTATAATGTCCATGTAATTGTCCACATTTGGTTTTCGTTTCGTGAAGGATAATCCCCTAATTTTGCGACCGAATTGATATGGACAAAATGGCATACCTACAATGAAACAAGAAATCAACCCACAAGACACGAATCGGGCTCAGTCATTTGAGCTATGGATGAAGTCGCCCATGCCAATGGTGACGCTCACCAAGACCTTCGACGTGACGCGGCTTTATAAGGTGAGCAGACGAAAAGGGTTGAAATTCAATGCGATTTTGTGTTGGTGCATCGGCAAGACAGCAAGCCAGATGGAAGAATTTTACTTGCTTCCCGAGCATGGAAAATTGTTCAAGTACGACCGTTTAGCCATCAATGTCATCGTAAACAACAAGGTTGGTGGTATCAATTCGTGTGACATTCCTTATGCTAATGATTTTGAGCAATTTAGTACCGAATACTTGGCTTTGACTCAATCGGTGAGTTTGTCATGTAAAAGCACTTTCGAGGCTGATTCTATGGTCATCGGGACTTCGGCAATGACTACTACCGAGTTGGATGGCATCATCAACCAATACACAGACCAGTTTTGCAATCCTATGGTAATGTGGGGCAAATATCGCAAAGGTTGGCTCAAGGTCACCTTACCCATATCCTTCCAGTTTCATCATGTGCAGATGGATGGTGGACACGCCGCGCAGTTTTTGGATGAACTGCAAACAGTGATTAATTCAATCAAATGACATAAAATCATGTGTACAAGCATAGTGGTGAACAAGAAAAAGACTATTGTCGGGTGGAATCTTGACATCAGGGATTTTGAGTATCGAATCCGCCCCACTGACGATGGCGTTTTCATTGAGATTAATGACGCCACCGAAGGCTGGATGCCGCTGTTCGGAGCCAACCGCAGGGGCGATTTCGTTGGGATGCCAACCTGCTGGCCGCATAACGAGCGCAGCAATCCGGCTGGCGGCGACACCAATGTTATCATGCTGAATATCGACCTGTTGATGATGAAAAAGACCTTGCAGCAGGTTTGTGATTTTGTGCAAGATAACAGGGTTTGCAGCGTTCCTGAACTCACATTCATGTCTTCGTTGTCGGACAGCAACGGCAATGTGCTGCACATTGTCCCAGGACTTGGGTTCAAGTATTACGAAAAGCCCGATTACAAAATCATGACCAATTTTCCGCCCTTTGTGCCGAACCCGCTACAGCACCCGTGGATGGGACTCGACCGCTATCGGAAGGCGGAAAGTCTGCTCGGTGCCGCAACCGACGATTTTGATGTGGACGACTGCTTCCAAGTGCTCAATGAAGTATCACAAACCGTCTGTCCCACAGTGATTTCAATGGTTTTCGATGTTACCGATAAAGCCGTCTATTGGTGTCACAACCGCGATTATGGTCAAATTGAGACTAAAAGATTCTAACTGGATGAGCCGTCTGCCGAATATCCTGTCGTTGTTCCGGATTGTTGGGGGTATAACTCTGCTGCTATGTGATGTTGAAGGAACAACTTTTCAGAAAAAAACTGAAAAAAACTCTTGACTCGTCCCTTGGGGCATGATTTAACTTTGCAGCCGCTTAAGCATTAATATCGTACGATGAGCAACAAAACAAAGTTAAAAATCGGAGAGTTCTCCAAAATGATGCAAGTGACTGTGAAGACCTTGCGCCATTACGAGCAGAAGGGACTACTCCTGCCTGACGAGGTGGACGAGTGGACGGGCTACCGCTACTACAGCATCGAACAGATGCAGACGCTGCAAGCCATCCGCGACCTGCAACGGCTCGGGTTCTCGCTGGATGAAATCAAAGAACTGTACGAAGACGGTTCGCACACACCCGACATCCGGCAGATGGACGAGAAGATAAAGGAAACGGAAAAGCAGCTAAAGCAACTGATTGCCCGCCGTGACCAACTGCTCAATTGGAGGGACTCTCGCAAACAAATCACTAAAATGGAAAAATTCAGCATCCAATCACTGCCCGAAATCATCGTGGCAAGCCATCGTGAAGTCATCCCTAACTATGCCGCCCTTGGCCCGCTGTGCGTCAACGTCATCGGCCCCGAGATGCAAAGGCTCGGTTGCAAGTGTCCGCCGCCCGGCTACTGCTTCACCATCGAACACAACAAGGAGTACAAGCCGACGGACATCGACATCGAGTATTGCGAACAAGTTGAAGAAATGGGCGAAGACAGCGCCATCATCCAGTTCAAGCGTCTGCCAGCCGTGCCCAAGGCACTCTGTATGAAGCATATCGGCCCATACGAACGTTTCTACGAGTCGTACACAGAGGCCTTCCGCTACATCGACGAGCAGGGCTACAAGGTCGTTGGCCATCACCGCACCTGCTACATTGATGGCGCTTGGAATCAAGACGATCCCGAAAAATGGCTGTCGGTGATTCAGATTCCGATAGCGTAAGAAGCTGCCGCCGCAAGGTTTTTCTTGACCTTTGCGGCGGTTTTGTTTTTTCGGATTACCGAAAAAAGCCTACCTTTGCAGTCAAAACTGTTACTCCATACCATTATGGGCACCACCATCGGTTTATTGATTCCTTTGTTGGGCACCATGCTCGGTGCGGCCTTCGTCTTTTTCATGAAGAAAGACATGTCGCCGATGCCTCTTCAGGCGAACATTCCAATCTCAGCACCATTGGTTTTGCCATTGGATTTGTGTTGATGATGGTTTTGGATGTGGTGATGGGATAGGAAAACGCCTCCTGACCTTGGTGATTTTTTTGACTTTCTTGGAATAATAAAACGCCCTGATTTGAAGTTGTCTTACAAAATAGACCAAAGATGAAACATCTCTTGAATTATTTACTGTTTGTCTTGCTTGCAATGTCATTTGCGTGTTGCCAAAAGGACAACATCGTCCTCATCGACCCGATTGAGACCGACGACAGCGAGGACCTCATCGCAAATACCGCGTTTACCCAAACGGTTGGCGTGGCATTTTCCACCGATGGGAACGCCTCTGTTTCAGGCACCAACGACGACTTCATCGTCACCGTCAGCGGCAATGATGTGACCATTGTCTATGCCGGAGAAGAATATGTGATGTATGAGCTTTCGGGGACTGCCAACGATGGTTTCTTCAAACTCTACAGCGCGAAGAAGCAAGGCATCACACTGAACGGCGTGAATATCACCAATTCCAACGGCGCAGCCATCAACGTGCAAGGTCCGACTGCCGAGCCGAGCAAAGGCAAGCGCACCTTCATCGTCTTGAAAGGCGAAAACAGCCTTGCCGACGGCGCAAACTACACCGACACACCCGCCACCGAAGACGAGAAGGCGGCAATGTTCGGAGAAGGCCAGTTCATCTTTAGCGGCGAAGGTAGCCTCACCGTCACGGCAACGGGCAAGTCGGGCATCGTTTCCGATGACTATGTGCATTTTATCAGCGGCACCATTACCGTCAATGTGTCGAGTTCCGCCTCAGTCAATGGTAGCGACACTTTGAAGCCAGCTTGTGTGAAGGGCAAGGATTACGTCAAGATGACCGATGGTGCGTTAACCCTCACCAGTACGGGTACTGGCGGCAAGGGCATCAGCAGCGACGGCAACGGCTACTTCTATGGTGGCTCGGTCAATGTGACAGTGACTGGAAACAATTTCGGTTCTAGTGGCGGCAGTGGAGGCCATGGAGGATGGGGCAACAATAGTTCCAACGGCGTTTCGGCCAAAGGGCTCAAGTTCGATGGAAACCTGATTTTCAAAGGAAGCAAAATTGTGGTGAACTGCTCCTCCCACGAGGGCATAGAAGCCAAGGGCACACTCTCGGTTTCGGGCGGCGAGGTGTACAGCCATTCCCAATCGGACGATGCCATCAACTCGGGTGGTGACTTCACCATCAGTGGTGGTTATGTTTGCGGCTATAGTTCAGGTAATGACGGCCTTGATGCCAATGGCAACTGCTATATCAAAGGCGGCGTGGTCTATGCCATCGGTTCCGGTTCGCCCGAAGTCGCCATCGATGCCAACTCGGAAGGAGGCTACAAACTCTACCTCACGGGCGGCACTTTGGTGGCCATTGGAGGCTTGGAAAGTGGTTCTTCACTTACACAGAGTTGCTATTCGGCCTCTTCATGGTCACAAAACACTTGGTATGCCTTGACCGTTGGCTCTACGGTTTACGCTTTCAAAACACCAGCAAGCGGAGGAACTCCTCTGGTTGTCTCGGGAGACTCCTCCCCTACCTTGCAATCCAACGTAAATGTTGCGGACGGAACAGAATGCTTTGAGGGTATGTTTTACATGGATGCTTCCGTCAGTGGCGGCAATTCGGTCAGTCTATTGTCCTACACAGGCGGCAATGGAGGTGGCGGAGGACCTGGTGGTGGTGGACATGGTCCGTTTTAATTGACAATTGAAAATTAACAATTGAAAATTGAGAATTATGAGGATTAAGATAATCATATTTTTGGGATTGTTTTTCCCTGTTTTAGCAGCAGCACAAACCGATGTCGCTCTCGACCCTGAATTTGGCGGCAGGGTTTCATTGAGCCTTGACAAAAGAATCACAAAAGGCCTGCACATTTCCCTTGAGGAAGAAGTGCGTTTCGACAACAACTTCGGCAGCCTCGACCGTCTTCAAACCACTTTGGCCTTGAGCTATAAGGTTCATCCCAACATCAAACTCGGGTTGGGCTATGCGCTCATCAATGGATATGGTGCTAACTCGGAATCGTTCAAGAACCCGCGCCACAGACTGATGGCCGATGTCACGGGAACACTGCACTATGGCAACTGGAACTTTTCATTGAAAGAACGCTTCCAAGTGACACGTCGCACGGGCGATTTCAACGCATATCAAAATCCTCAAAACGCCCTGACACTGAAAAGCCGTGTAAAGGTCTTGTATAAAGGCTTCGGCAAGGTGCAGCCCTACGCTTATTTCGAGGTGCGCAACTATTTGAATGCGCCCGTCATTGAGGCGGCCTACGACGGTAGTGTTTATGTCACTTTGGATGACTATTCCGAGGAAGGCGAAGCTGGCTGGTTCTTGAAGGGCTTCAACGGCGGCTATGTCAACCGTCTGCGGGGTTCTTTGGGTGCAGATATCAGGTTGGACAAGCGCAACACATTGAATTTCTACATCTTGGCTGATTACCTCATGGAAAAACAAGTGGACGCCAATGCCGAAGGCACCAAACTGAAATCCTACACCAAAGAGACCGGCTTCCGAGTTTGGTTAGGGGCAGGATATGAGTTCTCATTTTGATGTTTTTTGTGCATTCAACTAGCTTTCGTTTTATGGAAATAAAGAAACTACATAAAGCCTTACTCGATGCCGACGCCGTCGTCATCGGCGCAGGTGCTGGCCTTTCCACATCGGCTGGCTTTACCTATAATGGCGAACGCTTCCAAAAGTATTTCTCCGATTTTATCGAGAAATACGGTTTTACCGACATGTACACGGCGGGGTTCCATCAGTTCCCGACCGAGGAGAAACATTGGGCCTATTGGAGCCGTCATATCTATTACAACCGCTATGTGCCTGCCCCGAAACCCGTTTACGACAACCTATTGGAACTGGTGAAGGACAAAGACTATTTCGTCATCACTACCAATGTTGATCACCAATTCCAAAAGGCAGGCTTCGACAAACAACGATTGTTCTACACCCAAGGCGACTATGGATTGTTCCAATGTTCGAAGCCTTGTCACCAAAAGACCTACGACAATGAGGAAACCATTTGGAAAATGATTGTGTCGCAAAATGATATGAAAATCCCGACCGAATTGATTCCCCATTGTCCCGTCTGCGGCGATTCCATGAAGGTCAACCTGCGTTCCGACGACACCTTTGTGGAGGACGAAGGCTGGCACAAGGCGGCTCAGCGTTATCTCGATTTCGTGAACGGCCACCAACAAGGCAAGGTGCTCTATTGGGACTTGGGCATCGGGAGCAACACCCCGACCATCATTAAACTACCCTTTATGCAGATGACCTATAAAAACCCTGAGTCGACCTACGCCACCATCAACCTCGGCGAGGCGTTCACGGTGGAACAAATCAAGGACAGGTCGATTGTGATTGATGGGGATATTGGAGAAGTATTAGAGGAATTGTTGAAGTGTTGATTAACTACGTTGAATCTTCGATTTGTTTAATCGTTTAATTGTTGATGATGAATCGTTTGTACTATTTGATAGAATATCTTCTGAAAGAAGACCCTCAATATTCCGAGATGGAGATTCCATCGGATTTACAGGGCAAGCGTGACCTGTTTCGTGCCCTGCGCAACGTGCGCTGGCCAAAACCCGTCAGCGAGGAATTTCTGCATTTGCAGGACGAGGAATTGCAGGAACAATTGCTAGAAAAAGGCATTGTTGACCTAACTAAACTACCAACTTTAAACTCTCCACTTTCAACTACTCTAAACTCTAAACCCTCAACTCTAAACTTTACAATTTGGCAAGGCGACATCACTCGTCTGAAGGTAGATGCCATCGTGAATGCAGCCAACAGCCAGATGTTGGGCTGCTTCCATCCTTTGCACAAATGCATCGACAATGCGATTCATTCCGCTGCCGGTGTGCAATTGCGCGAGGAATGTTATCAACTGATGCTTCAACAAGGTCACGAGGAATCGACGGGGCAAGCTAAAATCACGAAGGCCTACAATCTGCCGTGTAAGCACGTCATCCATACGGTCGGACCGATTATTCCGACAGGCATCCCAACGGAATTCCAGAAAGAACAATTGGCTTCATGCTACCGAAGCATCATGTCTTGCGCCGATGAAAACCATCTTGAAAGCGTCGCTTTCTGCTGCATTTCAACGGGTGAGTTCCGCTTCCCGAATCAGTTGGCCGCCGAAATCGCCGTACAAACCGTCAAAGATTACTTGATCGGACATCCCGATAGCAGCATCAAACAAGTGGTTTTCAATGTGTTCAAGGATATTGACAAGGTTATTTATCAACGACTTTTATAAAACCTGCCATGGCAAGCAACCCCGACTTCGTTCAATACATCGCCGACCAATGCGCAGGTGCGGGCAAGATTACGGTGAAAAAGATGTTTGGCGACTACGGCATCTATTGCGACGGCGTCATCTTCGGCCTCGTTTGCGACAACCGTTTCTACCTGAAACCAACCGAGGCAGGCCGCTCGCTATTGCGCAGCGTCGAGATGCTTCCACCTTACGACGGCGCGAAAGACTATTTCTTCATTGAAGATGTGGACGACCGCGATTATTTGTCAGCGCTTGTCCGCGAGACCTGTAAGGCATTGCCACAGCCGAAGCCGAAAGACTACTCCTACACAACCGAAAGATATGACACAGAGATAAATGCCCAAGAGTATATCGAGGGATTCCACAATGCCGACTACTTCATAAAGTTTTGTCAACAGTGTAGGAACTATAGTCGTCGTTACGGTTGTCCACCATTTGACTATGACCCTCTTGAAGTAATAAAAAGATACGAGAGGGTAAGAATCATTGGCATAAAGATTATCCCTGAAGACAAGCACATACCACTTCATTCCGTAAACGACCTGATGAGACCTATTATAGCCCAATTGAGTGAAGAACTTCTGAAAGCAGAGAAATCATTAGGTGGTATGTGTTTCGGCTTTGTCGGCACATGTCCTTATTGCGGAGATGAGCCATGTGCACGAATCGACGGCAAACCCTGCCGTCATCCTGACAAGGTACGCCCATCGCTTGAAGCCTTTGGCTTTGACATCAGTAAAACGGCCAAAGACCTGCTGGGATTAGAAATAAAGTGGAGCAAAGGAGATTTAATACCAGAATACCTTACCCTTGTGGGTGGAATACTCTATTAAAAACAAGAGTATCCATGCTTATTTCTCCGCCGTCACCATCAGCCAGTGTTTGGCTTCGTCTTTCCAGATGTCGATGCCCTTGAAGCCAGCATTTGACAGATGCAACCTGATTTCCTCCGGTTTGTAGGTGTGCATCCCCTCGATGAGGCTTTCCCATTTGGCATCCATCGGTCCCGAGCCGTCCGACTCGTTGACGATGACGAATTGTCCACCGGGTTTGAGCACCCTTTTCACCTCGCCAAAGCAATGCTCGATATCGGGCCAAAAATAGATGGTCTCGAAGGCGGTGACGAGGTCGAAAGCGTTCTCTCCGAAAGGCAGTTTGACGACACTAGCTTCCTGCACCTTGCAACGCCCTTCCGCGATGGCTTTGGCATTCACTTTGGAAGACTTTGCCACCGACACAGACGAATAGTCGATGCCTTGCACCACGCCTTTCGGGACGCGTTGTAGCAACCGAGCGATGTTGGCGCCACCACCACAGCCGATATCCAAGATTTGGCCGTCTTTTTTGACTTGCACCGACGACAAGGCCCAGTGGGCCATTTGGGCGTGACCGCCGCCGTTCATCCCGTTCACCATCATTTTGCCGAAGAAGCCTTCGGGCTTGCGCGTATTGCTGAAAATCTTACTAAGTAATCCCATAATTATTGTGTTTGATTCAGCTGCAAAAATCCGACGCTTTACCCTATCGCTACAATCCCAAGAAATAGTGATTTTTCGATGACAAATCATCATTAGCTTGTCAAACAAATTCCCTATTTTTGCAGCCGCTTATCAGAAGGAGTCGCCGAGATAGTCTTGCAGCCCTCGTTTAAGCTTCAGGATATGAAATGAACAGCCTTCCTTCCAGAACCAAAGCCCTGATCGGCGTCAGTTTCCGTGAGTTTGCCAGATATGCCTTGCCGAGCATCATAGGGATGCTCATCGTGGGTTTGCAGACCATCATCGACGGGCTTTTCGTGGGCCGTGGCGTAGGCGCCTTGGGTCTTGCCGCCGTCAACATCGCCATGCCGCTCATCAGCTCGATGTTGAGCGTGTCAATCATGATTATTTCAGGTGGCATCGTCATCACAGGTATTGCCAAAGGGCAGGGCGACGAAGCACGGGCGAAAGGCTACACTTCACTTACTTTCGTCACTCTGTTGGTCACCATCGTGGTGCTATCCATCTTAGTCGGCCTCTTCCTCAAGCCTTTGTGTTATTTCCTTGGTAGTAATGATGAGGTGTATCCTTTTGTCCGACAATACCTTGGCATCATCGGTTGCGGATTCATCTTCTATTGCATCCCCAACTTCACGGAGGCCTTCACCCGCCTCAACGGGAAACCCAACTGGGTGTTTGTCAGCGGGGTCATTTGCTGCGTGGTAAACATCGTCTTGGACTATTTCTTCGTGCTGCGTTTCGGCTGGGGTGTGGCCGGAGCAGCCATCGCCACCTGTGTGGCCAACACCACGGCGGCTTTGGTGCTGTTTCGGTTTGTCCGCTTCGGCAAGATGATGGGCGGGCGTAAGGAGATCAAGAAAGTGTTTTTCAACGGCTCGTCAGAGATGCTGACTTCGGTCTCGGCGGCGGTCACCACCTACATCTTCAACCTCGTGTTGATGCTCGAGATTGGCACGAAAGGCGTAGCGGCGTTCACCATCGTCTGCTACCTCAATTTCATCGTCAACATGTCGATTTTCGGGCTGTCGCAAGCCATGTACCCCTTGATGTCGTACAGCGTCGGTGCCCAAAACCACAGAAGGGTCAAGTCATTGTTGGCCAATGCCTTGCTTCTTGGTGGAGGCATCGGCATTGGGGTTTATCTGCTCGTGTTGGTTTTCAAGCACGGCATTGCGAGTGCCTTCAGCAACGGAGACCTGGAGTTGCAGACGCTGACCACCGTGGCGACCACCTACGTCACGCTGCATTATCTGGTGTCGTTCGTCAACATTGTGGCTTGCAGTTTCCACACCGCCATCGAGCGGCCCTTGGAGTCGGTGGTCATCGCCCTCTGCCGAAGCATCGTCTTCGTGCTGATTCCTATGTTTTTGCTCACCCCCATCATCGGTCAGAAAGGCATCTGGCTCAGCATGCCTATTGCCGAGGTAATGACTTTGATGATCAGCATTCCGCTGGTGCTGGTGTCGTTGAAACGCATGACGCGAACGGCTTAAACCTATTCTATAAACTATTAATAAACAAATTGTTATAACATGATAACCATTGACACTGCCAATATGTGTTCCCATTTGCAAAAGAAGCTGTTCGATGAGGACGGCGAATACCATCGTCTTTGGCTGGCTATGCAAGATGACCCAGAGCTGACTGCTGTGGTCCGCTCACGGCAGCTCCATATCTATCGCAATGGCAAGAAAGTGTTGGTGTTGGCTGGGAAGTCAGGTCCGAAGATTTTAAGAGAAGATCCGATTTGTGAGATGATATTTAATAACGTCTACTAGATAAATGTCTATCCTAATATGAAAACCCGACATTGCATATCGGGGTGTGGTGGGGTCGTCCATTCTGGACTTTTGCTTACCAGAGTGCCTGCCAGGGTGTTGCCGTAGGTCGAGACTTACGATGAAGTGAGTTGAGGCCTTTCGGTGCCGGGCGCATTAACAAACAGTTATTTACATTAAGAGTAATTTTAGTAATTTTGCCAAAAATGATTAGTCTATGGAAGATAACACACTTTTTCAAGGATCAGATGTCTTTATTATTGGTAATGGATTTGATTTAGACTTGGGGCTAAAAACATCGTATCATGATTTCTATGTGAGTGACGATTGGCCTTTCAACAAGCCAAATACTTTGATGGGGGCTTTTCTCAATCATGAACGAAGTATTAACAACTGGATGGATTTAGAATCTAAAATGGGCGAATATGCGATAAGATCCTATTGCGACTCAACTAATTTACAAAACGAAATCGGATCCTTTAGTTTTAAACATAATGATTTTCATGATAATGAAAAATTGAGAAATGGGCTGGAACAGTACTTAATAAAGGCTGAGGGAGGTGCTATTAATAAACAATCAACTGCAGCGACAGTTTTGGCCAAATACATGAATAGTTTTTCCATTCCGACAATTATTTCTTTCAACTATACTGATATACAAAAGATTGCAAGGAATCTTGATATCCAAACAGTATTTTCTTTCTTTCATATTCACGGTAGTCTTTTGGAACATAACATTATACTTGGCGTAGGTGAGAACTATTACTATAATAATATTAATTTAAAGCTACCCCAACCAAATGACTTCTTTTATAAAACCTCCTCACCGAATTACAATCCTCCTCAGATAGCAGACTTGCTGAACAAATCTTCCAACTTAACATTCTTTGGATTGTCATTAGGAGGTATGGATGCCCCTTATTTCTCCGGATTGTTCCAAAATCTTTCAAAGCAGAGCGGCAAAAGAATTACAATCTTTACATACGACGAAGAATCAAGGCTGCAAATACTTCGACACCTAAGGAATGTAGAGGGCTTAAACTTAAACGATGTTTGGACAAGACACCAAATTGAGTTCATTAGAACAAAAGACAATATAGACAAGGAAAAAGTCGCTAACTATCTTCAAAGAATTGACGTAAATAATCCAATACTTGACGCATAATTCAACGATTTGCTATTTCTTCAACAACTGAAGAAACAAGACTGTTTACAGGAATTACTGTTGGTCTTCCTCCCACACGAGCCACAAGTTTATCAATATATGAATCCGACCAGAACGGGTGTATGACCAATATGGATTCGCCATCATTGTTTTTGGCCAACAGGGTGTTTTCTTTTTTGATTATTGAATATCCACGACTCTTTAACAAGGAGGTAACAGTGGTATTGAGATGCTCTTCCCAATAATCTACTGTGAAATCAACCTTGGCGGTAGCATCATTGGCAAGTCTTGCTAAATCAAGGCCAAGACGCCAGTCAAGAAGTCCATGTACAGACTGGTTAGAGTAATCACGGATACAGTCGTAGCAAGAAGTCGAACATTCACTTGCATGTTCATCAGAAACAAGGTGCACATAGATGTCGCCACCAGGAAGAAGCGGATCTAAGATTGCTTTTTGTGGAACGTCAGGATAACGGCGGCCACTTAAGAAATTACAGTAACCCGCACCATTTTCAAGTTTTTCGACAAAAAACACTTCAGCTTTTTTTGTTCTAGGGGTGATGTAGTAGCCTACGCTAAGTTCAGATGAATCTATATCCAAATACGAAGCAATGGCTTTTCTCACCAGATAGCCCCATGAAATAAAAGCTGAACGAATAAAGTGGCTATATTCGTTTTGTGACCGTAAAGGTGAAAGATTCAACATATCAGGAGCCTGCGTCACAGATAACGTGAGAACACCAGTTGTTTTTGATGCGACAAAAGCATACTTCTTTTCGTCGAATAATTTGAAGTTCCTTTCGTCTTCAGGATAGGCCTCTTTTGAAATATATATTCCCTTATAATCGTTCTCTGGCCTTTTACCCATAACGTAGAATTCGCCGTTGTTGTCGTTCACCAAATGAATTAGGCCCATAGACGGGATTAAATTATTTCGAATACTTAAATTCTGCACGGGGTTACATGAAGACAAGGAATCTTCACAATCAAGTTTGATGTCGCTATTTGGCGAGTACCAATCATAGCTTCCATTGAAATCCTCTTCAAATCTATTATAATCCACACAGAATCCCAAGGGAGAGCAAATTGAAATTTCTTCCATGGGTTCACCGCAAACAGGGCAAAGGTTTGCTCCCTCTGCAGAGCTGATGGTAGAATAGCCACATTTGCCACATCTGTGCAACGGTTTTTGGTATGGATTCAATGCATTTGGTCGAGGGACAGGCTTTCCCCCGTATTTACCATATGTATAATCAACCACGCCAACAGCAAGATACACCTTCTTATCCTTAACAATTTCATGGCCTGGAGTAAAAGAGCTCAATGCCATATCAATGTCCCTAGAAACAGTGTCTTCGGATGGTAGTTCGTTGGGGCGTTTAAGATATAAAACTCTAGTTAAAGTTGGGAAACCAAACATTGGAAGCATCCCAGCATTGGCAAGGCGTTCGCTTAAGTATTCTTGATTATAGTTGTCGCTATGAGCGATATCTGAGATTCGGTCAAGCAAATGGTTGATGATATAGTCTTTAATTTCCCTTTTGTTCTCTATAGAAATCTCAGTCCCTCTTGTGACTGTAGCAATAATATGGTTGATTGTGGCATCATTACTGTTTATCCAATCTTGAACATCATCTTTTTTTCTTTCCCAATCAATGGTCCTTCCGAAGTTACCATGTACATTCTCCCCTCTTGATGGAGAAGTAGTTTTCAAAGCCAGATACAGAACTTCCTTATAGATTATTCTTTCAGCAATTTCTTTTGTGCGAACCTCAAGGTATGGGTCTTTTGGAGTATCTGATACCATACGTTCGTATTCAAAGAAATTGGTCAGGTCATGGCTGGTACCTTTTGCAACGGTTAGTGCAATGGAAAGCGGATTACCACGACGGCCAGCACGACCTACGCGTTGTTGATAATTAAACCGCTGTGGAGGGATATTACCCATCATTACGGCAGACAGAGACCCGATATCGACACCAGCTTCCATTGTGGTTGTCACACTCAGCAAATCAATCCCGCTGACTTGTGGTTTTTCATCTTGTAGGAAAATATCCTGAAAATAACGTTGACGTTTTTGGGAATCCTCTCGGGATGTCTGACCTGTCATTTCTTCGCAATGGAGGCGATAGACCTTATCTGTGGAGTTAAGGATGGTCAGGTAATAGTCTTCTGGATTCTCAATTTCTTCCTTGGTTAATATCAATGGAGCACTCAATGGTGCAACACAATTAACACAGAAGCCATTTGAATGATGCATGTGAATTGTCTTACACTTGGGACATTCCCAATACAGACTGCCCTCTTCAGCCTTAACAAAAGAAAGACCGTTTCCTGTTAGCAAAGCCTTGTCCTGGTCAATTATACTATTTTGACGCAGGAATTCTTTCAAATGATCAAGATGTTCATTCTCATCTTTCAAAGAGGAACAATTATAGATTGCTTTTGTTAGTTTCCGAACGATTCTAGGAAATCTATCAGTAATCTGGTATCTCCTTGGCAAGTCTTTAATCCTCTTTTTTTCACCCATTATACGGATTACTGCACATGCATATTCGTAGAAACGTTGGTCAGAAATAGTGGCCGTAGGGGCTAGATAACCTAAACGAAGTTCTTCAAATGAGCGTTTTTTATTGCTGAATATACTGGTAAGTTGTTCTATTCGATTATAGCGCAATATTCGGTCACTAAATTGTTCAGCGTTGAAATCTAGTTCTTTCTTGAATCTTAGATTTTGAAAATCAAATAGATTATACCAATAAACATTGTTTAATTTTTCCAAGGAAGGTCTGGGGCCTGCTGGGTTTATTCCCAACGAAAGCAAAGATTGAAAAACCTTCTCCTCAATTTTATCTAGCCGTTGAGCGCCTGAAGATGAGAAAAAAGCGTTTAGCATTTTTACATCATCTCCGTTGGGTTCTAAACCAGCTAATTTATATAATAGGAGTTGGGCATAGGTTTTGTAAGCGTTATCTTCGCTTAACTGCTTAACACGCAATCTTTCCTCATGTGTTACCTCAGAGATATTCTTCTGAAATAATATCTTCAAAAAATCAGCGTCAGATTTATTCTCTCTAAGTGCATTAAGAATAGCCCAACGTAATACATCTCTGTAATGGTCTATCTCGATACCAGCCGAAAGCTTTGCCGCAGATTGTCGACTATCAGAGAATAGTACCACCTTCGTATTATCCTCATTCTCATTTTTCATGGAACGGATAAGTGCGTCAGCAAGAATCTGATTCACTTTTTGAAGACCAGTTCCATGCCAACGAATAGGAGTAAAACCGTCTTTATCATCGACCTTATACTTTATCTCACATTGAGGACATTTGTGCGGGAAAAACGAGTCGTTTTCGGATGGCTGTTCATAAATAGAATAATCTCCGCCTCTATCAGGGTGATATTCACCATTAATGGGATTGTAGCACACCCTTGTCCATCCGTCGGTGTTATCAAAAGGAACTTCGCCTTTCCATAGGACACAATACCTTACAAAGGTTTCTGTCATCGGACGCTCTGCGGACAAAAAAGTCTTATTATCGCGGATGATTTTATAACCGCCAAAATACAATTCGCCACAGTTTTCACAGACCAGGACATCAAGAACATTATTACCGCATGTGCAAAGAACGCGAGGACGCTTATAGAAACGGCCTGCTGCCCTGCTGTCAAAATCGTATTCATGACGCTTATCTTTGCAGTTGGGGTCAGTGCAAGCCCATAGACCACTTACGTTTCTGAAAAAGTAATGTGCGCGGATAGGAGCCAAATAATTGTTTCCTTGCGTGGTCTGACAAATGATCTTGACAATAGAACTGACTATCGGAAGGCCATATTCCTCATCATAACCAAGTGCCGAAGCAATTTTCAAGACATCTTTTGCGATGATTCTGTTTCCTGAACTCAGTGCATATCGAAGCCATTCAAGTAATTTGTATTTTTCAGTAATCTCCAAATAAGTCGAACAACCTGTTTCTTTCATCAACTTGGCATCATCACCGCCTTCAGCATAATTGAGCAATATCTCTTCAGGAAGAGCCATGGAGGGCTTTCCTGGACTAGGGACTTTAGGATTGGAGAGGATGATGAATTTTTTTTGAAAAGACTCTGGAGAAAGACCAAAAAACTCGCGCAGGTAGTCCATGGATTGTTGGCTTTCTTCGAGAGAAGCACTTGACGACAAGAATTGCACTTGTGGCGATTCGGGCGTAAGACCTAACCTGTCGAGCAAAATGCGTATTAGATAGGCCACTTCTGTTCCAGAGGTTCCTCGATACGTGTGAAGCTCATCTATCACCAAGTGGAAAACATGAGATGGATCGTCAGCCAACCATTGTTTGGTGGACTCAAACATTTCTTCCTCATTTTCTCGCATCAGCATGATGTTAAGCATGCTGTAGTTTGTGATTAGAATATCGGGGGCGCTTTCCTGCATAGAAAAACGGTCCCACATCTCAGCAGAGTCGGGTTCCATGCATGGGACATGATACACCAAATCAGGATTGTTATTTTTATCAGCGGCTTCTTTAGCAGCTTTCCAGCCACGTTCTAAAATCTGCTTTTCTTCTCGAAGCAACGTCCTAACTTTGTCCTTTTCTCCACTTACAGGTGTTCTGCCTGTATATCGTCCAAAATAGAAACGATGGCCAGAACGGTGTGAATCCAGCCAATCCAAAGCACCTTTTCTACCTTTCCTACGGCTATTAAGTGCTTTTCTAAGTCGAATCATCTGGTCTTCTGCCAAGGCATTCAGAGGATACAAAATCATCGTCCGAATAGCTCGTGGGCGGTTGGCTTGCCAATTTGCTGATTCTTTGACCAAATCAGATATGATTGGCAAGAGAAAGCATTCCGTCTTACCGGAACCAGTGCCTGTGGTAACAACTATATTCTTTCTATTGAGAAAAGCTTCTTTGAGAGCATCGTACTGATGGTCATAAAGTTTTCTTTCAATGGTCGCGTTACTAACGAATAATCCCGCACTAATGAAATCATTAATCTCCAAGTCAACACCTTCATTGATGCAGAAATCCTTCAGACTTGCCTTTTCATGGTATTTAGGGACAAGCTCAATGATTGGAGGCTGGCTGATTGTGCCTGCACTCTTCAACAACTCATTTCGTTCGAGATTGTACTCATTACGGAAAAATGGAAGTCCGCTATTGATGTATTTCAAATATGCGTCACGGATTTCATCATATATTTTGACGGGATCATTCATAACTTATTGATTTGCAAAGAATCCTATTTAGTTCTTTAATAACTGGAAACGACAGATGCTCAAAGACAATGTAGTCTCCTTGAACATAAGGCAAAGACATCTTGGCCATACCATCCAGAGCCAAAGCGCGGTAAAGCATCGTTGGGAAAGCAAATTTCTTAACTCTGAGTATATGGCTGTTTTTATCATAGGAACCATTTCCTAGACCATTAAGTTTCCTTTCCAAACAAATGCCTATTTGATAAGCGTCAGGATTGGTAGAATGGTCAGGTAGTTCCTTTTGATAGTGTTTATGCGGAATTGAAAAATAGCGTGTTTGTCCGCCATTTTTGTACTCTGCAACACCGACTTTATTCTGATAATCATGGTATGAAAGCTCGCTTTCATCTTGCAAAGAGGAGTGCCAAGAGTCCACCACTTTATCTATGGAAGGGAATGATTTCAGGACAGATAGAGTATTTATACGGATAATATCGATTCCATCAGGAAAGATGCCATTGTTGACCTTTTGCCAACCAATGGGAAGTTTGGTGTTGGAAAAAACATAGTTTGGACTATTCAGAATGTAGGCATGTGATTCGAAGTCTATGACAATTGGTTTTGTAATAGCATAGCAATTTTTGCCAACATGGTCAATAACGCCAAAGCTTAACAGCGGATAAAACAAGTCGTATGTCGGACGTTCGCCTAGATCAAGTTCACAAGATGCATTCAAAGAATCACAAGCCTCTTTTATCTGGCTATAACTTCTTTTCTCGAACTTGCTCATCCAGCAATAAAGAAGATACTGGGCTTTATGTATCGCTTCCTTATTCATCCACGTATTCCGCAAAGTAATTGCTCAGTTCCTCAGTTATCTCTTTTGAAGCCGTATGTAACAGGTTCGTGTCCAAATAACCATAGCATGTGGCATTAGCGTAGCTAATTTTTTCATGCGCCTTGGTCTCAATCGACTTGGGAACACAACCGAAATACCGTATTATACCCTCTGACAAAGGAATCAGGTCTTCATCGGAGACTGTCAAAAGGATTCGTAAATTGTCTGGGAACTTTATCTCCGTATTGGGGAAAGCCTCCGAAAAACCAGCCATCATGTCGGCCAATGGCTGTAGATAATTAGATAGGCAGGAAAGGTTGATGTTTCGAAGGACAAAATAGTGAACCGTGTCTGGCTCTTCGTCACAGTGGGCAACTATCTGTTGCAATCCGGCACTCCAAACGTCATCGAAAGATTTCCATGCGACAGAAACATAAGCGACGTGATAAAAAGCGCGGCCTGCAGCAGCAACAATAGCCATCGCTACATCCATATTTGGAAGAAGCAATACACCATAACAAGCATGAAGTTTGGTCAACTCAGAAGCAATAGAATTTCTGTTCAAAGATAATAATTCCAAACAATTATAGAGGTTGTTTTCAAATCCCTTATAAAATGGCAAACGCTTTTCAGAATAATTGGTACTCGTTAAGTTGATAGAGACCTTAGGTTGTTTTTCTGGGGTTTCTGCTTTGGCAGATAAGCCCAACACTTTTTGCACAATTTTAAAGTCGTTAATTATTTCGTCCTTCCTCTCCAGTATTCCCCCCAACTCTTCTTCGACCTCGTTCAACTCTTGTCGTTTTTGGCCAATATCTGAGATGAGTTGATCCAACTCAGATTGAGCATCAGAAATCTGGCCATGCAGTTTTAGAATTTTTTCGTCGTGTTCAGCTTGTTTCTCGGCGATAGACTCACGAAGCACTGCAATTTTTTCATTAAGCTTTGTTTTTTCTTCATTAAGCGTAACCTTATGTGCTTCATGTAATTCCTCCAATTCTTTTTGATAGCCTTGTTTGACGGTGCCGAGATAATCCTCTTTATATCGGGCAACAGCAGCATCAATTGAAGGCTTAAACCATGGTGCTTTAGCCATTGCACTTAGGCTGTCACGAGAGATTACAAAAGTGTCCATCAACGACTGTAATCTTTCGAAACGACTTAATGCTATACTTACAGGAATATCTTTCATTGTCAACAAAGCTTCTCTTGCAGATAACAAAACAGCTCGCCCCGAACCAGTCTGTATATCAGACCAATCCTTTTTTGCTATACGTAAAAACCAGTCAACGATTTGTTCATCGCTAGCAATATCCACATAACCTTCTATAGTGGAAAGATTGGCCTCCATGTAATAATTCCCAGAAAACGATTCAATTATTGGGAGATCATTATCAAACTTGCAGAAAGGTATTATTCTTGAATCATTTTCTCCATTAACATGGTACAATCGGTCGCCAGAATGGATAAACACATCGCCGACATTTCCCAAAAGATTGTTAGATGACAGAATTTTAAAATTTATGTCACCGTCTATGCCAAGTTTTTCTTTCAGATTCTTTATGCGTACTCCTATAGATTCTACTTCATAACTCTTATTCCATAAATAAGAATTCTTTCCCCCTTCTTTTGTATTGGGTAATACGTATAGACAAACTAATGAATTGTTGAGGTCATAATAATCTTGTTGGATTCTGTGGGCAAACACTTCTCCATCTGGTTCGAAAATACTACTGGCTTCCAAAGAAGACAATTTGTGAAAAACACCGTCTCCGATGTAGCCGTATACTTTAACATAACCATTACCAGAACTCTCCACAGTATTGAGAATTCCCACAACTGAATGTATTTGATAATCAAAGTTCACCATAATCGCGTAAGTTAGTTAATGTACGTATTACTATATTGTATGATTGTGGGTTTTGTCCACCGTATATTTTCGCCCAGGCTTTTGACGGGGAATCTTCGTCTACAATTTCTGATTGACAGATGGTCGAAAAATTCATTCCAGAGACACCGTCTTTGATGGATTCTGTTTTCCAGATTGCATCTTTCTTTTGGATATGCCATTGAGAGAACTCATCACTCCATTCAGGATCCATCAAAGAGGGTTTAATGAGTTCGAAACGGATGGGCTTTCTGCCAGGAACAGATACCGTATGCGGACCATCACCCAGATAATTGAGATTTATTATTTTATCTTTCGAACGCGGCATTTCTTTGTCTATTCGTACAGTCTCCATTTTCTCCCTGACAAGAAAAGGCGCAGCACCCACTAGATATTGATTGCGACCAATTTTGAGACCACCTTCCAAGTAGCAAGTTTTTTTCTCAGAATAAAAGCCAGGGGCCGTTTTTTTTGTTAGCCGATACACTCGGAGTTGTGGGCGATAAACAACTGTTTCACAGTTATAAAATATAAATGACTTGGGGGCTTCGCTAGGAAACACCAAAGCTACTCCATCATTGCCTTCTTCTACACATAGCGTTTCTTGCCATATTTGATAGACAGAGTCCCATTGAAAAATAAAGATACCCTTGCGTCGAATGGGAATATGATAGTCCTTATTGGTTAGAGTTTTATATCTAAGAGACTCAATCGAAAAACTTTGAATAAATTTGCCTTTATCGTTCCTAACTTCTATGCTCTCATAATCTTGAGTTAAGTAGAGGTCGTTGCCATGAGAAGGTGCGGATTTTTTATTCTCGGAATAATTGGCAACGCGATATTCTCCATCCCAACGTAGAAAGAAATTAAATATCTGTTGCATGGCATCATCTCTTAAAGATGAGTCATAATAGATACGGCTTGCGTTATTCGAATCTATATAACTTGCCAGTGCATGCCATGTAATAATCTCCCAGAATGTCTTGAAAGAAACATCTTCCTCGGGGGTAAGACCATGGTCGACAAAGGCACGTGCAAAATTCAATAAAGCTTCGGTAGTGAATACACGCAATGCTTCCTGTAAAGGATACTGCACATAGCGCCCTTTACCTGGGAATGGAAAACACTTCTTGGATATGAGAAAATCATTTTGATCGCACCAGTCGTAAAATGTACGCCACATTCTATCTTGATAATCTTTATACCAGTTTTCCAAGTCGGCGTAGTCAACAAAAAGCAAATCCACCAATCTATCATTGTAATTATTCTCGGTAAAGCCACCGCTATTTGCTCTTTTTGTTGCGGCAAAAACCTGTAAAGCAATCATGCCTTTGGCCAACAAAGGATCTCTTGCAACAAAATATCTTTTCCGCATTGCGCTGATAAGAAGATCATCTTCTTTGGTGTGATACTCTTTGCAAAAATCGTTGATGAACGTTTGGTCAACAATAAAAGCCACAACTTCCCCTTTGTTCTCCTCAGAGAAGATTATTTCGTCCACATACTTGCAGAACTGGGTGAATATGTCTGTTGTTGTTGCCATGTGATTCGGTTTTTACATTGTGTAATTATTCCTAGCTTTGGTTTGTATTTCTCGTATTTATCCTTTGTATGATATTCTAGTTGCGTTATTTACTGAAACTGCAAAAATAGGGAAATTTTCAATAAAACAAGTAGGTGAAAAAAGAATGGAAAGAGATAGAATATTCCTCGCAAACACACACATGTCATCCGTAATTACGGAAAATTCTTTCGGGGGTATTTGATCTGATGATGAACGCAGAGAATTCCGATAAACCGACCATAAAACCAAAATCGAAATGAGGAAAATCGGCGACAAATCATCGATTTTATCGCCGATAACGGGATTTCAGATGCAAAATCCATTTCGAAAGCCATTGGACTCAAGTCCTCAAATACCAGTCATCAAGCTCCACAATCTTAATAATGCACTTTTTTTAGTGCATAAAACTAAAAATATTGCAC
>JAEEGG010004071.1_pt1 | contig 35722 bp, 37 predicted proteins | sample 9134161 | NCBI WGS metagenome assembly JAEEGG01 (sample SAMN16246543, study PRJNA631951) | gut metagenome | biome: gut microbiome; feature: rumen; material: CR-attached | host: Bos | place: Iran: Karaj | collected 2018-10
GGTCATCTATGCCCATGATAACGATGACTTCCATATCCTGCTTCATCTGGTAATTCTTACCATTATAAAGATAATTTGAAGCCTGTCTCGTAGGACCGGTATAAGTTGAGATGTCAGATTCATCGATCTTGGGCTTGCTGATCATCTTGGTGACCGCAAGTACAGCGCCGGCAAATGCACCGATGCAAAGGATAAGACCGCCGATCTGTAATAGAGTTTCTTTTTTAATCTTTTTAGCCATGGAGATATTATACATAAAAGAACGGCGACTTCAAAAGAAGCCGCCGTATTAGTAATCAACTATTTAGTCTGATTATTTTGTAGCCTTCTTAGCGCGGATTGCGAAGATAGCGCCGCAAGAAACGAGAGCTACAGAAATCATGATGATGTAAGGAGCAGCATACTCACCTGTCTGAGCAGAAGCCTTTACAGTAGCCTTGAATACGAGGAAAGGTGAGAATGAATTGATGCCGCCGATATAAATTTCAGAAGCAGCACCCTTAACGATCTCGTACTTATCGAGATCACCGTTATCATCAAGGTGAACTATAACAGCATAATCATTAGCACCGATATCAGCAGTAATGTAAACTCTGTAAGGACCCTCAGTAGCTCCATAACCTGCGTTAGGCTCAACATCATAACCTACAAGATAAGAGAACGCACTAGCCTTAAGATCCTTATCCTTTGCAGCTAATTCAGCATCAATACCCGGAATATCCGATACCTTAAAAGAAGTAGAAGTAATCGGATCACCATGGAAATATTGTTCTTTACTTTCGTAAGTTCCATAATCAAGAGTTACCTTAAATGTCCTTGAAGGGCTGGCAGCCATAACTGCAACACCTAACATAGCAACAACAACGCACAAAATAGGCATTGCTAAAATCTTCTTCATGTTCATTGGCAAAAATCCTCCTCAAATTTTTAACTCAATAATACTTGACTATAACACATTTTATTATTTAGTCAATAGTTGCTAAATAATTCTTGATTATTCGGCAAGATTTTAAGTTACTTCTTTGGCTATAACCAAAAATCTTCTGGTTCGATCTGTCCTGAGACAAGTTGACAGGATCAATAACTTATCCCCGTACTGAGGCTTGTCATCTGTGACGAGCTGAACCTCACTGCCGGTAGTGGCATAAATCTTGTCAATGAACTTGTTATACACAGATTCATTACTCAGATCATTATAATACAAAATATGCTTTATTTCGTACGGTACTGTTGCAATTATGTGATAAATTTTGGTCTCATTTGGCAAATAGATTACAACATATTGAGCATTATTCACTATGTCAACGCCGTCGAATGAAGCCTGCAGATTTCCGAACATCGCGCCGTCACTCATTCTGTGTCCGTAAATGATGGTACAAGGATCAGAAAAATCTGCTGAATTATAATGACCTTCCATGAAGAGCGAGCCGTTGCGGTCGTACTCGCCGTTTGCTCCGTGTGACAGATAGTAGGTGTCATCACTTCCGCTTCTTAATACCGGCTGGCTTATATAAGGTGTAGTCATGTATAACCAGCCTACGATATCTGAATTAGCAGCCTTGAGCTCATCAAAATCAACGGGACTGACATATTGATACTGGTCACCTGACTTATTGCTGTTATCGTTAGGATCTACAGTCTGTTTTGTTGAGACCTCAATAACCGAAGGCAGCGAAGGATAAGTGAATTCCGAATAAGATGTCGTAGGAGATGTCTTCGGGGGAGCAAAATAGCCGTTAGCCCAGAAGAAATAGAACATGAGGATGCCACCCGAGATGAACATAACGGCACTCATTATTCCGTATATGACTTTCTTGTTCATTCCCTGCTCTTCCCTTTCTTATAAGGCTGCATCGAAGATCCTTCGTCCGGCGCGGATGATGTGACCTAAGGCATCCTTCTTATCCTTATTCTTAATTATCTCAACTGCTTCAGCCAGATTCGGTCTTCTGGAAGTGAGATTGTGGCTGTCAGTTCCCAAAAGATCGATCCTTCGCGTCTTAAGCAACTTTATAGCCTTAGAATATGTCGATTTCTCAATAAAAAACTCAGCATTGCACTGTATCAGCAGGTTAGGATTCTCGAGAAGTCGGTTTACAAGCTTCTTATCCTGGTCGAAATATCTTTCGATGTGGGCAATTATAACGCGAAGGCCCAAAACAAGTGAGATCTCCTCGATCTCATCGATCATGTTCGGCTGCCAGTTCCTGAAAGGCATCTCGATGAGCATATAATCGCTCTTTCCGATGCAAAGCCTCTCAATGTCCTTTGACCTGCTCATTCCTCTGAAGTAATGCACTTCAGCGCCAGTCGTATATACAGGGACTTTGGGAAGACTTCCGAGATTATCCTCGAGCTCATGTAATGCCTTGTCACGCTTCCTTAAGAATGTCTCCGGTGAGTTCGTATCCGCGTAAAAGTGCGGTGTGAAGATGATTCCCTCTACACCCTGTTCTACGGAACGGGATATCATCTCTAATGACATAGCGACGTCCTTACTGCCGTCGTCTATGCCCGGAAGCATGTGACAATGTACATCGAACATTAAGATTAAGACTTAGCCTTCTTACTAGCTGCAGCGTATCCGTACTTATACTTCTTAACGTAGCCGTACTTGTACTTCTTTGACTTAGCAGCAGCGCTATTATATACGAATCCGATGACCTTTGCATCAACGAGATCGCACTGTCTCAATGTGTACTCAAGATCTGAAGCATTTGTGTAGTCGTTTCTTACTACGATGATAAGACCGTCTGTGCACTTCGAGACAACGAGAGCATCAGATACTTCACCGATCGGCGGAAGGTCAAGAAGTACTACGTCATAAGACTCAGCGAGGTTATCGATGAGGTTAGCGAATGCCTTGGAGCCCAAAAGCTCTGAAGGATTCGGCGGGATATCACCAGCCTGAACAACGTCGAAGCCCTTAATGAGGACATCCTTATGAAGTGTAGCCTTCTCGCTGTTGATGCCTGCTAAAAGGTTAGAAAGTCCTGTAGTCTTAGCAAGACCGAGCTTCTTTCTGATAGTAGGAAGTCGGAGGTCGCACTCGACGAGGATAACCTTACGGCCGGACTCAGCGATGGAATATGCAAGATTGATGATGGTAAGCGACTTGCCTTCGCCGTGAACGGAGCTGGTTAAGCCGATAACTCGTGCGTTACGGTCATTTCGCTTTGTAGCGAACATGAGGTTTGTTCTCAAGAGGTTATAAGCTTCACGGCCCTCGAAGTTAAGCTTTGAGCCGATAAACTGCTTATTATTCTCGTAACTCTTAGGTAATATCTTCTTTGATTTCTTAGAATTAGCCATGGATCACACCTCACTTTCCTTATCCTGCTTGGATGAACCATCAGAAGAAATATCAGATGTGGCATTGCCGGGTCTTCTGGCATTGGCACTGGCCTGAGCATACGACTTGCTGTAGCTTCCGCCGTATCCGCCATAACCATAGTAATTGCTCTGTGATGCTTCGAGGAGATCCGGGATAGTAGCAAGGACAGGAATATCCTTGTACTTGTCGAGCAGGAACTCTTCTTCTCTGATCGTGCTGTCCATGAGCGATCTGAGGATAACGATACCGCAAGCGATAACGAAGCCCAAAAGCATACCGATCGCTGTGTTCTTTGTATAGCTCGGTGAGGCAGCGGATCTTGCGACGACCGCATAATCGATAACGCTTACTGATGAGCCTTCAACGATACCGGAGATACCTGAATTCTGGTCGATCATGATCTCAACGATACGGTTGCAGACATTTGCAGCCATCTCAGGATCTTCATCAGTTACAGTGATCTTAAAAACAGGAGTGTTGCCCTCGGAGCTTCCGGATACCTTACTTCTGAGCTGCTCATAAGTAAAAGGAAGCTCGCCCTCTTTGATAGCCTTCTCCAATGTGGTACGGCTCTTGAGGATAACGACGTATGTATCAATGAGTGAATTTGACGCATTGATATCACCGCTCGTGATGTTTACCTTTGAAGAACCGATGCTCAAAGAGTTGTTGTTAACGTATAAAAGTGCTGAAGACTTATAGAGCGGTACGATAAAGAAAAGCGTATACACGAAGAAAAGGACACCGCCCACGAAAGCCGCAGCTGCGATAACCCAGATCTTGCTCCACAAGACTTTAAGCAGTTTCAGCAGATCGATCTCCTGAACATCTTGCTTGTTTTGAAGATTATTAGTCATTTACCGACTCCTCAACTTATACATATGTTTCTAATCTAACTTATTTACTTTATCACAACTTTTCTCAATTTATATTGTAAATTTATTACAATAATTAACTTTTATACTGCTTTATTAGGGTAAAAACTGTCAAATGACGTTGATATGCTCACCTTGGCGGCGAAAATATACCTTCCCCAATCCCCTGTTTTTTTGTCGCATTTTTCTCTGAAAACAGACAAAACACCGAAGAATTCCCTACAAGGATCTCCAAACGTCTACAGGATTTGTCGCACAAAAATGTAGAACTTTGGAGTTCCTTGTCGGAAAAAATCCAAGAATTGTCGGTTTCCGACAAAAAAATACGACAAGAAATAAGGAATTCGAGCGCCTGTTTTTTGCGGTTAAAAATTGTGAATTTGTGCGTTTGAGGCGCTGTTTTCGCGCGGGCAACTGCAGCAAAAACAAAGGCGGCCTCAAGTGTGAAGTGAACCCCTGAAGTTTGTCCAACTTCAGGGGTTCACTTCAGTGAGACCGCCTTATTAAAGTCTTGTTTTCGCTCAAACTCAGATCTTATCCAGCGCCTGCTTGAGATCTGCGATGATATCGTCAGGATCTTCCATACCTACGGAGAATCTGATGAGATCTCCGGGGATGCCAGCTTCTGCGAGCTGCTCGTCGGTGAGCTGTCTGTGTGTATGAGAAGCCGGGTGCAGGAGCAATGTCTTGCAGTCAGCAACGTGTGTTGCGATAGTAGCGAACTTCAAGGAATCCATGAACTTGATGGATGCTTCCCTGCCGCCCTTAACGCCAAAGCACATTACGCCGCATGTTCCCTTGGGGCAGTACTTCTGAGCGAGCTCATACTGGGAGTCAGAAGGAAGTCCGGGATACTTGACCCATGCAATACGGTCATCAGAAGCCAGGAACTCAGCAACCTTCTGAGCATTAGCGCAGTGGCGTGCCATACGGACAGGAAGTGACTCGAGACCGAGCTGGATGTAGTAAGCATTCTGGGGAGACTGGATGGAGCCGAAGTCTCTCATGAGCTGGGCTGTAGCCTTTGTGATGTAAGCAGCCTTGCCGAACTTGGTTGCGTATGTGAGTCCGTGATATGACTCGTCAGGTGTGCAAAGACCCGGGAACTTGTCAGCGTGAGCCATCCAGTCGAAGTTGCCTGAATCAATGATGGCGCCGCCTACGGATGAGCCGTGGCCGTCAATGTACTTGGTTGTTGAGTGTGTAACGATATCGCAGCCGAACTCGAAAGGACGGCAGTTTACAGGTGTTGCGAACGTATTGTCCATGATGAGCGGGATGCCGTTGTTGTGAGCGAGAGTAGCGAACTTCTCGATATCAAGGACATCAACAGTAGGATTTGTGATCGTCTCGCCAAATACGCACTTTGTATTGGGACGGATGTACTTCTGGAGTTCTTCGAGAGGAAGTGACTGGTCAACGAATGTGCACTCGATGCCCATCTTCTTGAATGTAACGCCGAAGAGATTGTATGTTCCGCCGTAGATATTAGCTGAAGCGATGAAGTGGTCTCCTGCCTCGCAGATGTTGAATACTGCGAAGAAGTTTGCAGCCTGGCCGGAGCATGTGAGCATTCCTGCGAAGCCGCCTTCCATAGCGCAGAGTTTGGAAGCTACGAAATCATTAGTAGGGTTCTGAAGTCTTGTATAGAAATAGCCGGAAGCCTCAAGGTCAAAGAGCTTTCCCATGTCTTCGGAAGTAGCATACTTCCATGTGGTGCTCTGATAGATCGGGACCTGACGAGGTTCGCCGTTGCCCGGAGTGTATCCGCCGTGAAGTGCGATTGTGTCAACTGTGCTCATTTGCTTGTCCTTCTTTCCTATTATTCTTCATCGCCTGAAATAGCGAGAGATTCAATGTAGACCGACGGAGTAAAGAATTCGCCTTCGCCGGAAGGCAGGTTGATTACATCCTTACCTATAGACTTGATAGATTTTAATACATCATAGAAGTTTCCTGCAACAGTAATTTGCTCAACAGGTCTTCCCTTCTTGCCGTTCTCGATGAGATATCCTTCGCAAAGCAGCGAGAAATCACCACTAATCGCGTTAACTCCGGCATGAAGACCTGACAGATCAGTAAGGATAATGCCCTCGCCTACTTCTTCTACGAGCTGGTCAAAATCTTTCTCACCGGGTTCAACGATCAGGTTCGTAGGCATCTCAGATACTGCGCTTCCGCTCCTGAAGCCGTTGCCCGTAGAAGCTTTTCCTGCCTTGTAAGCAGACTTAAGATCGTACAGAGCCGTAGCGAAAACGCCCTTGTCGATGATGGCTTTCTCAGTCGTGAGCACGCCCTCGTCATCGAACGGGATCTTGGTAAGAGCCTTGTCGTACATAGGGATCTCTTTGACTGTCAGCACGTCAGAAGCGATCTGTGTACCTTCCTTATCAGCCAGGAGTGACAGGCCTCTCTGCATCGTGGTTGCAAGGAAATTTCCGAAGAAGACCATAAAGAACTGTTGGAAAGCCTCTCTCTTAAGTATTGTCTTGTAGCTTCCGGCTTTACAGGACTTGGCGCCCATCTTGCCGATAAGGTTCTCCTTAAATGTCGCAAGGAACTTATCCATGTCAAAATCGTCAATGTCCTTGCCGATCCAGAAATGGCCGCCGCTCTTAACACTGCCGTCTGAATCAGTAGCTCTTGCGCCTGCGTAAAGTGAGATGCCGTCAGTATCCCTGAACGAGTGGAGACCCTTGGAATTGATGATGAGATAAGGTCCTGTTCCGCAGGCGATACTCAGGAAATCAACTGCATCGATCCTGTTGTCCAGCGCGAGGATCGCCTTTTCGAGCTTCAAACCGAGCTCGGAGAAAGACTTATAAGTATTCTTCTCGTAAGCCTCTGTAACCTGCGAGAAATAAAGGTCCTTGTTGTTCTCATCGCAATAGATGAACTGCGGATCTTCGTCGTTAAGAACTTCGCAGTTTTCCATGGCAGACTTCAGAAGATAGTCGATAGCGCTGTCATCTAAGATATTGGTTGAGCAATAGCCCATCTGGCCGTTCTTGAGGCCTCTGAATGAGAGCGTGCTGGTCGCACTGTTTTCGAAGCTTGATACCTCACCGTTGAGGATGTCCATGCTCATTGATTTATCGATCGAGAAAGAAGCTTCGCATTCCTCAAAGCCGTATTCAGTGCCGGCCTTGACGAGCTTTTCCATAAACTTTTCAGCTGATTTAATGTCCATTTGCCTGTTCCCCCTTATGCCTCTCTGCCGCCGACGAGTATCGAAGATACCCTGATCGTAGGCTGTCCGACAGTTACGGGAACGCCGCCCGAGACGGAGCCGCACATTCCTGCGGAGATCTCAAGGTCGTTGCCGACCATGTCGATATTCTTAAGGATCTCCTGGCCCTTGCCGATGAGAGTCGCTCCTCTTACGGGCTCTGCGATCTTGCCGTCCCTTATCATGAAAGCTTCGTTGGCAGCGAAGTTGAAGTCGCCCGTGGAAGTATCGACCGAGCCGCCGCCCATCTGTGTGCAATAAAGACCATACTCGGTATTTGCGATGATGTCCTTGGGATCTGTCTCGCCGTTGCAGATATATGTGTTGCTCATACGGGATGTCGGAGCATACGAATAATTCTGTCTTCTAGCGCAGCCCGTCGGCTTTGCGTTCATACGGCGTGCACCGAGCTCGTCGATCAGGTAATTCTTGAGGATGCCATTCTCAATGAGGAGAAGATCTGATGAAGTGTTGCCTTCATCGTCAGTGCCGTAAGATCCCCAGGCGCCGTCGATCCGGGCGTTATCTCTTGCGCTTACAATAGGAGAAGCGATCTGCTCACCGAGCTTGTCTGTGAAGTAGGACATCTTGATGCCTACTGATGTTGCTTCAAGAGCATGTCCGCATGCCTCGTGGAAGATAACTCCGCCAAAGCCGTTGCCTAAAATAACAGGCATCTTTGCTGAAGGCGCATAACCTGCATTGACCATTCTGATGGCCGTATCGCAGGCCTCTCTAGTCTTATCGATTATCGGATACTCATTGATGAACTCATATCCGCGCATCGTTCCCGGAGCTACCCTGCCGCTCTGTTTCTCGTTGTCCTTCGTAGCGATAGTCTCGATCGAGAGCCTGATCCTCTTGGTGGTATCTTCGGCGTTAACACCTCGGGTGTTGATGATCTTGGCAGTCCTTGTTGTTGCTGCAAGGCTTGAAGCCGCCTGAGTGATCAGCGGATTGTAGCTCAAAGCATAATCTGATGACTTTCTCAAGAAATCGACCATATCCTTCTTAGGTACAGACATCGGATCGATCTCGATGGTTGACTTGGTCGTCTTGCACAGGTCCTTGAGTGCTTCGATCGCGCCCTTGTCGTTGCCCTTGATGGCTGCAGCAGCTTCCTTGGCAAGCTTCAATAGGACTTCGATATCGTTATCACTTGAATAAACATAGACTGAATTGGTTCCGGCCAAGAGTCTGATACCAGTACCGGAATCGTAGCCTGTAGCGGCTCTTATGACCTGACCGTTAAGAAGGCTGACCGACTTGGCCTCAGTAACCTCCTGATACACCTCGGCAAAATCTGCCGTTGTTGACATTGCCTGCTCTAATATCCTTTGGCAATCACTGTCGTTAAACATATAAACACCTCATTTAATCAAATCAGTTGATATTATAACTCAACAAATGTAGCTGCTTCATATGTATTCAGAAATTGTGTTTTTTTCAGTTTTGAATAGTTCCAGACTCGGAAATTTAATCAAGTTTTTGCGATTTCAATTTTTTGATTACAATTTCTCGAAAATATGTATGCCTTTTATCTACTTTTCGAATAATTGAATACAATCAGCTTTGAAAAAGTAATCATAAGACATCACTTTTGAAAAAACGAATACATATCCAACAAAAACTGTAATCGAAATCGCTTCTCTAGGGAGATTTGATTACAAACTATCTCTATTATTCAGCAGCGGACAAAAAAAGAGGGGGTCACGCCCCCCTCAAATTAATAACGCTTAATCTTCTTGGATGTGTTCTTCTCGAACTCCGTCATCCTCAAGACTGTGTTCTTGATCTTCTTATAACTTTCGAGCTTCTCATTCGTGGCAGTGACAACTTCCTTTAAGATCGCCATGATCTGCTCTTCGGTAGGATCTTCATCCGTGCCGAGCTTAGCCTTGATCTCCTCGAGATCCGGAAAGATCGTTGCAGTTACGACGATGTCGTCCTTTACCTTATCTTCAACGCCTGATACGACAGACTCTGCTACGTAAGGGCTAAGGCTCAAAAGATACTCGATCTCTTCAGGGAAAACGTTCTTGCCGTTCTTGGCGATGATAACGTTCTTCTTACGGCCTGTGATGATGCAGAAGCCGTCCTCATCGATGTAGCCCAAGTCACCGGTGTGATAGTAACCGTCTTTATCAAGTGCGAGCGCTGTATTCTCGGGATCGTTGTAGTAACCGAGGAAGTTGTTATCGCCCTTGGAGATGAACTCGCCGATGCCGTCAGAGTCAGGATCAAGGATCTTAACTTCACAGCCCGGAAGAGGCAGACCTGCTGCGTGGTTCTTAAATGCAACGTCACGGTTAAGTGCAAGGATAGGAGCGCACTCAGTAAGGCCGTAGCCCTGAACGCATAAGAAACCGATGTCCTGGAAGAACTGCAATATCTCAGGGTTAACCGGAGCGCCGCCCAGGATGATAAGTCTCATCCTGCCGCCGAATACATCGTGGATCTGCTTGAAGAGCTTTCTTCTTATCTTATTGGAAAGATGCAGTGTCCTTGCAAGCTTTATACCTGTCTTAAGCTTCTTAGCCTTCTTAGGATCTGCATTAACGCCCTTCATGATCTTCTTGTAGAAGAGCTCGAGCATAACGGGAACCATAAGGATAGCCGTAGGTCTTGCTTCCTGAATGTTCTGCGCGATATATCTCAAACCTTCGCAGATGGCAACAGTAGTACCTCTGTAGACCTGGCCCAAGAAGCCGCAGGTGCACTCATAAGTGTGATGCAAAGGAAGTACTGAAAGCCAGACTTCGTTGATATCGATATAGAGCATCGAGAACATCGACATGAGGTTCTTGCAGATATTTCGCTGGCAGAGCATAACAGCCTTAGACTTAGCTGTGGTACCTGATGTAAACAGAAGGATCGTCATCTCTTCAGGATCGATCGTAGCCTCTGTGAAGACCTTATCGCCAGCTGCGAGCTTCGCTTCACCGATCTTGAGGCAGTCGTTGTAGTAAAGGAATCTGTCGTCATCTGTCTCATCCATGCAGATCCAGTACTTAACTGTATCTACTTTTCCGTACACCTGGTTAATGATGTCGAGCTTTGACTTGGAGAAAACGATGATGTTTACTTCAGCTCTGGTAAGCATGTTGTATACGTCATCTACCGGAAGCTCCTTATCGAGAGGAACTACGCAGCCTGTACCGTTGGTAGTAGCCAGATAAGTGGTGTACCATTCGTATCTTGTCTCGGCGAAAATCGCGACGCGCGCGCCCTTTTCGACGGTGTTGAGGAAATATGTACCGAGCGAATCGATGTCGTGATCGTACTTCTCTGTAGAGATCGGGACATATTCTCCGCCCCTCTTCTCCTTAACGAGGAAAACAGGGTTTTGCGGGAAATCCTTAACTCTGTGCTTAATTACGTCACGAAGATCGTGGATCTCTGTTATATCATACAGGTTGGCATAGGGATCTTTCATCATATCAGCAGTATCCTTTCTCGATTGCGAGTTCAGCTCTCTCCTTATTCTTGCCGCCCTTGGCGATCTCAGCATCGATAAAGCCGGGGTTAGCCTTCAGGAAGGCAGTCATGTAATCTGCAGGAGATTCAAGGAAATGAAGTATCATCTCCTTCTGCTTTTCGTTAATAATACCATTATCGGTAGCTTCATCAAAAAGGTTTTTGTCGATACCTGTAAGAGCGTGGAGCTCTACGCCGAGGTTCTTCAACACCTCTCTGCCGTTCTGGCATCTGTCTACTACTGCGACAGTGTCAGTGATCTCAGAGCCTAATCCTCTGATTACAGGGATCCATGCTCTCTCGTAGGATGAAGCTTCTGTGATAAGGTCTGCGATATGAAGAGCCTTCTTACCTGTAAGGTCGATATCCTTGGTATCTACGGCAGGTCCTTCGATGTTCTCTGAATATACGGATGTCATGTCCTTGTAGATCGTGAGATGAGGCTTGCCTAAAAGGTATGCAGGCATCATGGAGAAGAAATAGTCTCTTCTCTCACCGCCTGAGATGTAATCAAAATCAAGTACCTTAGCTGCTTCAGCGAGCTTATCGGATACCATCTTGAACGTGCCGCCCTTGTTGTAGTAAGCAAGCATCATGTCGAAGATCTCTTCGGGTGCAGTGAGCTTATTGTCAGCTATCGCCTTCTCGATCCTCTTCAATACTTCACCTGCAGCTGCTTCGTTCTCGAGCAGGAAGTGCGTGTTGATGAAGAAAGGTCCGAGTCTTCCTGATGTGTACCAGAAAGGCTGGTTCTCAGGAGCTACCCTGATGGCGTTTGTCGCGAAAAGCGCTTCGATGATGGTGTTTTCCATAGATCTATCTCCTGTTCCTACCAGCGCTGTAATGTGCCGGTTAAGTCTTTCAAATTAAGTTTATTCTCCTCGCAGTACTTCTCAAGATCTTCAGTGATCTTAACCGGAGCTGCGGGATGAACGAGGCATGCCGTGCCGATCTCAACAGCAGATGCGCCTGCGATCATGAACTCGATGACGTCCTTATAATCAGCGACGCCGCCGCATCCTACGATCGGGATATCGAGTACCTGCGAGCACTCTGCAACCATGCGGATCGCTACAGGCTTAACTGCAGGACCGGAATATCCGCCTGTGTTATTGGTAAGCACCGGTCTTCTGGTCCTGATGTCGATGCGCATGCCCATGAGTGTATTGATAAGGACAACCGCGTCAGCACCGCCCTCCTGGGCAGCCAGCGCTGTTGCCTTGATATCGGTAACATTCGGTGTGAGCTTGATCCACAAAGGCAGATCAGTAAGGCTCCTGAGCTTTGAAGTGATCGCCTTGATGGCCTCCGGGTCACTGCCGATCGTCATGCATCCGGCCTTGACGTTCGGGCATGACAGATTGATCTCGAGCGCATCGATCTTATCCTTGTGAGGATCGAGCGTTGTGACCATGTCGATATAGTCCTCGAAAGAATGTCCAGCGACATTGACGATGACGCCTGCGCCGGATTCCTTCATGAAGTCAAGATCATTCTCGATAAAGTAATGGACGCCCGGGTTTTGAAGGCCAACGGAATTAAGCATTCCCGAAGCGCATTCGGCTACTCTTACACCGGGGTTGCCTGCTCTGGGCTTTATCGTAAGTCCCTTGGATGAGATACCGCCAAGGATCGAGAGGTCATAGTATTCTGCAAGTTCCCTTCCGAAATTGCATGTGCCGGAAGCGAGGATCAAAGGGCTCTTGAGGCTTACCTTGCCTACATTAACATTCAAAGAAGCGCTCACCAGACCACCTCCCTGCTGTCGAAAACAGGACCTTCCTTGCAGCACCTGACGTTCTTAAAACCGTCAGGACCGTCGTCCTTTACCTTGACTGTGCAGCAGAGGCAGATGCCAACACCGCACCCCATTCTCTGTTCCATGGATACGAGACACTTCATGCCCTTTTCTTCTGCCCAGGAGCTTACTGCCTTCATCATGGGGATGGGGCCAACGCAGCAGATTAGTGTCTTTGCAGGGTCAGCGATCTCAATAGTATCAAGGCCTGCGATAACCGTACCCTTGATGCCCATGTCACCTGCGTCTGTCGTAAGAACATATCCCGGCTTGCTTAAGATAACCTGTCGGGCGTCCCTGAAGCCTTCGCAGACTGAAACAGACTTACCGCATGAGGTAAGCTCTTCATAAGCGAAGTTTATCGGGAACACACCGGTGCCGCCGCCCGTGAGGATTATGTTCTCGAAGTCTCCGAAGTCAAAGCCGTTGCCCAAAGGGCCGAGGCAGTCAAAGCGGGCGCCTTCCTCAAAATCTGAGATCTCCTTGGTGCCCTTGCCTACGACTTTAACGCCGATGTAAAAGATTCCGTTGTCTTTATCTGTGCTTGCTATTCCAAAAGGTCTCTTAAGAAACTGTGTGCCGGCAGAGATGTTTACGAACTGGCCGGGCTTTGCGGATCTTGCGATCCCGGGACATTCAAATCCCAGATAGCATGTGTCGCTGTTAAGAAATTCCTTAGAGACTAACTTGATTTTGTATTCTTGCTTATATTCCATTAAACGTACTTGCGGTTCTTCAATGCTGCGTTGAGTTTTTCCTTCATGTCGAGAGCTTCCTGCCTTGCGGCTACGCCGAATTCCTCAGGCTCTAAGTCTTCTCTCTTCTTCCATGCCGTCATGATGGCTCTGGAGCTGTTAACGATCGCGCCCTTGCCTTCTGCGGTAAAGCCTGCGACTGCTTCATCAGCGCCTGCGCCCTGTGCTCCGTAGCCCGGAACGAGGATGAATGCGTTAGGCATGAGCTTTCTTAAAGCTACTGCCTGCTCGGGCCATGTGGCACCGACTACTGCGCCAACAGAGGAGAATCCCTCTTCGCCTACAACGTCCTTGCCCCACTCATTGACCTTCTCTGCAACTGCTTCATAAAGCTTGCGGCCGTCCTTGAGCTCTAAGTCCTGGAAATCTCCTGCGGAAGGATTGGATGTTCTTACGAGGCAGAAGATGCCCTTGCCGTCTCTTTTCGCGACATCGATAAAAGGCTGGACGCCGTCGATGCCGAGGTAAGCGTTGACTGTGCAGGCATCAAAGCCGCTCATCTCCATGGTCTCGCCAAGGAGGATGTCAGTATTACCGATGATGGCCTCAGCATAAGCTGTTGCCGTGGATCCGATATCGTTTCTCTTGCAGTCGCCGATGACGATCATGCCTCTCCTCTGCGCATATCTTGCTGTAAGGAGCATGGTCTTGAGGGCGTCAACGCCGTACATCTCATAGTAAGCGAACTGGAGCTTGATGGCAGGTACGATGTCGCATACCTGGTCGATTATCTCTTTGTTGAAGAGCCAGATTGCCTTGGCCGTAGCCTTTGTGGGCTCTTCAGGGAAAAGCTGCTCGGAATAATCCTTGATACTGTCCGGAATGTATTCAAGCTTGGGATCGAGACCTACAACGGTCGGGTTGTCCATCTCCTCGATCTTCTTAACGAGGTAATCAGCAAAGTTTATCATAAGTTACTTTTCCTCCCATCATCGTCAGTATCGTCTCACCGTAGAGCTTCCATCCGTCATAAGGAGTGTTTCTGGACTTGGAGAGCATCTTCTCCTTGTCGAAAACAAACTCATTATCAAGATCGAAGGCCGCAAGATCAGCATCGTCACCGACGTTCATGCCGCCCCTTCCGAGCTTCAAGATCTTTGAAGGTCCGAAGCACATCAGGTCGATGAGCTTCTCGAGCGTGATCTCACCTGTCTTTACAAGATAAGTGTACCCCAAAGCGAAGGCAGTCTCAAACCCTAAAATGCCGTTCAAAGCGACAGAAAATTCGCACACCTTCTCGTCAGCATGATGAGGCGCGTTGTCTGTGGCGATCGCATCGATCGTTCCGTCCTTGATTCCTTCGATGATCGCGTCAACGTGATCTCTGGTCCTGAGCGGCGGATGCATCTTGAAGTTCGTATCGTATGTCTCGCACATATCGTCTGTCAGTGTGAAGTAGTGCGGGCATGTCTCGCATGTTACCTTGACGCCTCTTGCCTTGGCATCTCTGATCATTCTGACGCCGCCCTTTGTGGAGACGTGGCAGATGTGTACAGGGATATCGAGGTACTCAGAGAGGATGATATCTCTGGCGATCATAATGTCTTCAGCTGCTGTAGGAATACCCCTGATACCGATCGTTGTGGAAGTAACTCCCTCGTTCATCGCGCCTTCCGAGAGGCTCTTGTCTTCGCAGTGATTGAGCACCGGAAGATCGAAGTCTGAAGCGTACTCCAGGACCTTTCTCATGATGCCTGCATTCTTGATAGGATGTCCGTCATCAGATACTGCTACGATTCCTGCTTCCTTCATGAGACCCATCTCTGAGATGAGCTCGCCGTCGATGCCCTTGGTCGCTGCGCCGATCGGATATACTCTGCAGTTATCTGCTTCTTTAGCTTTCTTAAGGATTCCGCTGATCACTGCAGCATTGTCTGCTACAGGATTTGTGTTAGGCATCGGGCAGATCGATGTGTAGCCGCCCTTTGCTGCGGAAGCCGTGCCGGTAGCGATCGTCTCTTTGTACTCACCGCCCGGTTCTCTTAAGTGGCAGTGCATGTCGACGAGGCCCGGTGTTACCGTTGCACCCTTAAGGTCAATGATCTTGTCTGCCTGGTCTTCAGCGAATACGTTAGAGAACTTGCCGTCTTCGATGTAGATCTTTGTTTTAGCAGCGTCGTTATATACTTTGCAGTTAGTTAAGATGATTCTCACAGATTGTTCCTCCTTGCCATGAGCAGGTACAGAACTGCCATTCTGACTGCGACTCCGTTAGTTACCTGTTCGTTGATGACCGACTGGTCGCAGTCGTAAACTGCCGTCGGGAGCTCTACGCCGTGGTTGCAGGGACCCGGGTGCATGAGGAATGCATCGGGCTTTGCGAGCGCGAGCATCTCAGGTGTGATTGCGTAGAACTTTGCATATTCCGCGATCGATGGAAAGAGCGATTTCTGCTGTCTCTCGAGCTGTACTCTGAGGCCCATAACCGCGTCAGCATCCTTGATGCAGTCTGCTACGCTGTCCGCGATCCTTACGCCCATATTCTCGATACCGACGGGCATCATGGTCTTAGGTCCGTATACGCTTACCTTTGCGCCGAGCTTGGATAAGCCGATCGCGTTGGATCTTACTACTCTTGAGTGGTAGATGTCGCCGCAGATCGCGATGTTCTTGCCCTCAAAAGTATCGAATCTCTCATACATTGTAAGCATGTCGAGGAGGGCCTGAGTCGGATGCTCGTTCATGCCGTCTCCTGCGTTGACTACGGATGCCTTGAGGTAAGGCGCGATGAAGTGCGGTGCGCCTGACTGGTTGTGTCTCATTATGATGATGTCCGTGCCCATCATGTCGATCGTCCTTGCTGTATCAAGGAGCGACTCGCCTTTGTTTACTGAGCTTCCGGATGTTGAGATGTTGGCTGAAGCCGATCCCATGTATTTCGAAGCAAGCTCGAAAGAAAGCCTTGTTCTTGTCGAGTTCTCGTAAAAGAGCGTTACTACAGACTTGCCCTGCAGGTGGCTTGTCTTTTTGTTGGCCGAAGCGATGACCATCTTCATCGTCTTGGCCGTATCAAGGATCTCCATGATCTCTTCTGCGGTAAGCTGCTTCATACCGAGGAGATCTTTACTCTTAAGTCCCATTTTCGTTATTCCTCCTCTTTCAGCAGAATTACCCTGTCCTGTCCGTCGACTTCCTTGACCTCAACGTCGATGTGCTCGGAGAGCGCGGTCGGAACATTCTTGCCGACATAGTCAGCCCTGAAAGGCAGCTGCCTGTGACCTCTGTCGATCAGGATCGCGAGCTGGATGTTCGCAGGGCGCCCCATATCGAAAATGTTCTCTATGGCGGCCCTTGTGGTCCTGCCCGTATAGAGAACATCATCAACCAAAATTATCTTCTTATCATTTACATCGAACGGGATATCCGTACCGTTTACGACCGGGTGAGCCGAGAGCATCGAGAGATCATCCCTGTAGAAGGTTATATCAAGGATCCCCATAGGCACCTTGACGCCTTCGATCTCTTCTAAGAGCTTGCGGATCCTCATCGCGAGAGGCACACCTCTCTTCTGGATTCCGATGATAGCGACATTATCCAGACCGTCATTGCGCTCAACGATCTCATGAGAGATCCTGATAATCGCGCGGTCCATTGCAGCCGCATCCATCAGTTCGTGACCGGGAACTAAGACCATAAAAAAACTCCTTCCGCGTAAGATATGGCTATGCGCCACCGTCCGGCTAAAGAAGGAATCCGTAAATAGTAATATTCAGAGCCACTTACGGTCTCGCCGGACCGTTTAAAGTTTTGCTGTATGAATTCTATATATAATTAGCTCGAAATGCAATAATCAGATATTGCTATTTATTGCCACTGTTTAGAGCCCGCAAATTAAGCCTGCTGTTTACTGCGCGCTATTAATAGCCCGCTGCTGACCGGCCTGAGGGTTAAGCACAGTGATCTTAACGTTGCCGAGATGGTTTTTGGTCTGGTTCCAAAGGGTATCTTCCTGCGATTCGATGCCAATGTTCTCAAGGAAGTTCTCGATATAGCTCGTATAAGCCTCGAATCCTGCGACATATCTGGACCTGGCGTGACCTGCGCCCTCTACCAAGATGAGCTCAGTATAAGCCCCGTTCTTTGAGGCCGCCTTCTGGAGCTGCTCACTGTGATCGGGCCTGATGAATGTGTCACCTGTGCCGTGAATGAAGAGGATCGGATACATGTTGTTCTCGACGTCTCTGAGGGCGTTGGTGTCATTAATGTCGACCTTGTAAATGAGCTTAGCCGCTAATCTTATACAGGAAGTCAGATAATGAAGATGGATTCTCTTGTAATTCCTGTAGATGACTGAGAACAAGTCGGTAAAGGGGCAATCGGCAACGATAAAGTCGATCTCGGGTTTGTACTTGGTGGCGATAAGCGCAGCGGAACTGCCCATCGATTCGCCGTGAAGGCCAAGGACATTGATGTCTTTATATCTGTTACGTGTATCTTCGATGACCTTCATAAGGTCTTCTGATTCATAATTGCCAAGCGTGCAAACATCCCTGACGTTGACGCCGTGATACCTGGCATCGTAAATAACGCATGAATAACCGAGCTTAATGTAAGACGTAAGATATTTGACCGCGCCGTACCTGGTGGAAGTACGGCCGTGAAGGATGATCATGTACTTTCCGGTGCCTCTTACCTCTTCATTGTCAACGAAAGTAGCATGAAGGACATACCCGTCCTTGCCTTCGATCGTGTAATTCACCTTTGTATATGAGTCAAAATCGCCCCAAAGGCCTTTGCGCCTGTTAATATCGACTTCCCTGTCGATCGTGAGTATCTTGGGCTTAACGGTTGCTTTTGCATTTAGACAGGAGAAAACGATTGCTCCCAGGAAATAAATCGAAAACAAAACGATCAGAACGATCCACAACCAAAGCATAAGCGCCTCCCACCAAATATTCCAAAGCAATTATACATTATAATGTCCTGAAATACGCGCTTTGAAAGCATAATTTTATAGGGGGTATTTTGTCGGTAAATCAGATACGATTGTTCTCTTTCTTCGTGGTTTTTGTTTGAACCATGTCCGTTATTGTCGCGATTGACAGAAACCTTGTATGAAAATCGCCCCAAACCTTGTCCCTTTTTGTCGTTCATGATTTAAGGCCAGCCCTTCAAAGCCCCCCCTCTGTCCGCACATTCGCACCGACAAAAATCACAGGAAAACCTGCAAGATTTCACAAAAGGAATGCTACAAAAACCGGAAATCAATACAAGGTTCTGACAAAAACCAACAAATAGTGCGACAATCACCGGACAAAACCCTGCAAATAACCTACATAGAATTAAGGAATAAATTTATGTGTATACGGCATGCATATGCATGGAGGTGCCTTGCACCTCTTAAACCCCAAACAGCACCTTTGAGCTTGCAGTCAAGGGCGTCATCAGACGAACGAAGTGACCCTTGACGGCAAAGCGATAATGGTGCAACTAAAAGGCTGCCTCACTCGAGACAGCCTTAAGATTTATGTTTTCGCGCCCTTTATGACTTTGAACCTCTTCCGATCAAACGCATCTTCATGTCGCGGATCTGCTTTGCGTACTTGCTTGTCATGATGACGCCAAGGACTACCATACCGTAGCCGACGCCGATGCAGATGCCGTTGATGAAGTCGCTGACTTCGGGGCCGAAGTAGTCGATGAAGAAGACTGCGATCGCTACTGTCAGGAAGACCAGAGCAACAATAAACATAATGTGGAAGCGCTTCATCATCTTTTCTTTCTCGTCATTGCTATATTCTGCGACCTTCATGATCGTATCTTTAGTTTCAGTATTCATGGATTTTTCCTTTCTTTCACCGTTCAGGATCTCCTTGAGATCAACGTCATAGTACTCGGAAATATCGATCAGGATGTCGAGGTCAGGCATGTTGCTGCCGGTTTCCCAGCGTGAGACCGTGCGTCTTGAGACCATCATCTTGTCCGCGAGCTGCTCCTGTGTGATATTTCTCTCTTTTCTTAATTCCTTAAGAAACGTTCCTATCTTCTGCTGATCCATTTTTGCAACCTCTCGATTCCTTGATTGCCTTGCAATTGATGATATTTGCAAGAGCTGTGAGTCCTAATCCCAACGGCAGGAAAGGCATCGTGCTTTCTTTAAACATAGATAAGATAACACATACGATGGCTGCTGTTGCAAGAACAATCCTAATTACTGTCCAAATGATCTTCTTTGTGTCTTTCATATTCGTATTCTCCTTTGAATTTCCGGTCCGAAGTTTGTGACCTGTTGTTGAGTTCACTCTACGTCCGGCCAACGGAGTTTTAAAGGACACGGAGCGACCAAATGCCCGAAAACATTGAATGAGACACACCGTGTCCCATAAAAAAAGCCCGGATATTGGAGTGGTCGGACCCCAATAATCCGGGAAAACAAAAACCTCGCATAAGTCAAACAAGCGAGCTTGCTGTTGAGGAGGACCTTTGCGAGGTTTTCTATTACCCTATTAACCTTTCACCCAAAAATCTCACAGGATCGTGAAGCACATATAGGTAAACGCCTATGGGTAAATCGAATAGAATGATTATATAATGTCCGAAATCAAATTCAAGAGCCAATAACTAAATTCTGCTAAATATCAACGAATTATGATACAAACATACTACCAACCCGTTTGACAATTTGCCGCTAACTGCTTCGAATAATATAAATCGACTTGATAATCGCCCCAAATATCAAATAACCAAACGCTGAAAACGCCAATTATCAAAGTTTTTTGCGTGATTGGGTCCCAGAAACTAAAAATACCTTCTGCAACTAGTTGAGCGAAGCGACTCCGGGGTCACAAATACAAAAACACCATCTGAAATTAGTTGAGCGTTCAGGGTCCCAGAAACTAAAAATACCTTCTGCAACTAGTTGAGCGAAGCGACTGTCCGTACGTTGCAGAAGGTATTTTTACTTTCTTGGTGGGGCTGGTGGGACTTGAACCCACACGATTTATGGTCGGCAGATTTTGAGTCTGCTGCGTCTGCCATTCCGCCACAACCCCTGATGTAGCGTAGTAATTATATTAAAGCGCTATTTTTTTGTCAATTTACTACGCGGCTTCCTCAATGTATTCATCGAAGTCTACTACGCCGGCTGCTTGAAGGAATCCCCTAACGTGCTCCTCGTAAGCTTCCTGACCTGCCACCTTGCGTGACTCGGCGTGTTTTGCATTTTCTACGAGCCAGAGCTCACAGTAAGCGTATTTCTTGGCTTCGGCATACATGTCTTCACTGTTTTCGACATCGATCCAGTTATCAGCCGTTCCGTGAACGAACAAGATCGGCACACCCTTATCCTTCAGCGCATCGATTCCGCTGACTTCTGAAGTATCGATACCGTAGAGCACCTTGAAGCCGATGTCAGCACAGGTCCCGAACGGATACATATACATATCGTTATACATGTCATGGAGCATGAACTTAAGGCTCTCAAAGCCGCAGTCAGCGACTACAAAGTCTACCTTATCCGTGTATTTGAGCGAATTGAGCGTGGCCGAAGAACCCATCGATTCGCCGTGAAGGCCCAAAATATCAACATCTCCATAGCGGGCAAATGTGTCTTCGATAATGTAATTCAGGTCCTGGCCTTCATATCCGCCCATTGAGCATATGGCCTTCTCGTTGGCGCCATGAGCTCTTAAGTCATAGATAACGCAGGTAAACCCAAGCTCGATATACGCTCCGCAGTATTTTGCACCTGAGTACATGGTTGAATGATAGCCGTGCGAGATGATGACATAGCGTCCGGTGCCATCTGTCTCTTCTGTTGAGACCTTCATGCAGTGGAGCTCGTAGCCATCGAGGCCCTTGACTATGTATTCCTGCTTATCATAATCGTTAAAGTCTCCCAAGCAGCCGTCATCTTCGAGCTGTTCGAGCTCGCCTTCGTATGTATAGCGCTTGGGATGGGTGATCGAGACGGCCGTGCCGATACCGGCGCCCAGGAGATTGAGGAAGATGAATACTGCTAAAAAGATAAGTATTCCTTTTATAATCTTTTTCTTATTGACCGGTTTTCGAGCTTTTGACATAAAAATACCCCCACAAATTGCTCCAAAACATTATAACAAAGATAAGTGAAAATCATTCTGGCAGATACTCAAACGAATTTTACATTTAAGAGCAATTCTCAATCAAAACTCCTCGAAAAAACAAAAAATTTTCAACAACATTTCAAATCAAAAGTAATATAATTACTTTGTTAAAATTTAAGGAAAGAGGTTACCGATTATGGCAAACATTGATTTGACAAAGTACGGCATTACAGGCTCTACCGAGATCATCTACAATCCTTCTTACGAGAAGCTCTTTGAAGATGAGATGGATCCTTCCCTCGAGGGCTACGATAAGGGACAGCTCACAGAGCTCGGTGCAGTAAACGTTATGACAGGTATCTATACCGGTCGTTCCCCTAAAGATAAGTTCATCGTTATGGACGACACATCTAAGGACACTGTTTGGTGGACATCAGATGAGTACAAGAACGACAACCACCCTGCTTCTATCGAGACTTGGGAAGCATGCAAGAAGCTCGCTATCGAAGAGCTCTCCAACAAGAAGCTCTATGTAGTTGACTGCTTCTGCGGCGCTAACAAGGACACACGTCTTGCAGTACGTTTCATCGTAGAGGTTGCTTGGCAGGCTCACTTCATCAAGAACATGTTCATCGTTCCCACAGCAGAGGAAGAGGCTAACTTCGAGCCTACATTCGTTGTTTACAACGCTTCAAAGGCTAAGGTTACAAACTATGCTGAGCTCGGCCTCAACTCTGAGACAGCAGTTCTCTTCAACGTTACATCCAAGGAACAGGTTATCCTCAACACTTGGTACGGCGGTGAGATGAAGAAGGGTCTCTTCTCCATGATGAACTACTTCCTCCCTCTCCAGGGCATCGCTGCTATGCACTGCTCCGCTAACACAGACATGGAAGGTAAGCACACAGCAATCTTCTTTGGTCTCTCCGGAACAGGTAAGACAACACTTTCCACAGATCCTAAGAGACTCCTCATCGGTGATGACGAGCACGGCTGGGACGATGAAGGCGTATTCAACTTCGAGGGCGGCTGCTATGCTAAGGTTATCAACCTCTCCAAGGAGAATGAGCCTGACATCTACAACGCAATCAAGAGAAACGCTCTCCTCGAGAACGTTACAGTTGACGCTGAAGGCAAGATCGACTTCGCAGACAAGTCCGTTACAGAGAACACACGTGTTTCTTACCCGATCGACCACATCGAGAAGATCGCTAAGAACGTTAACAAGATCTCTTCCGGCCCGGCTGCAGACAACGTAATCTTCCTTTCTGCAGACGCTTTCGGCGTACTCCCTCCTGTTTCCATCCTCACACCTGAGCAGACAAAGTACTACTTCCTCTCAGGCTTCACAGCTAAGCTTGCTGGTACAGAGCGTGGAATCACAGAGCCTACACCTACATTCTCCGCTTGCTTCGGTCAGGCATTCCTTGAGCTCCACCCTACAAAGTATGCAGAAGAGCTCGTAAAGAGAATGGAACAGTCCGGCGCTAAGGCTTACCTCGTTAACACAGGTTGGAACGGCACAGGTAAGAGAATCTCCATCCCTGATACACGTGGAATCATCGATGCAATCCTCGACGGCTCCATCAAGAACGCTCCTACAAAGAAGATCCCTTACTTCGATTTCGAAGTACCTACAGAGCTTCCGGGCGTTTCTACAGAAATCCTCGATCCTCGCGACACATACGCTGATGCAGCTGAGTGGGAAGCAAAGGCTCAGGATCTCGCCGGCAGATTCATCAAGAACTTCAAGAAGTATGAGACAAACGATGCTGGTAAGGCACTCGTTGAGGCTGGTCCTAAGCTCTGATTCTTTTAGATCTGAGAAAACCAATTACAGAGGCTGTCTTCGGACAGCCTCTTTTATTTTCAAGAATTACACTATTACTTAATAGGCATTTAATAAAATATTTTTATATGTGGTATAGTATATATATATCAAAATATTTAGATATAAGGTGCAGACATGAAAAAATCAACAGACATCAGAGTCATCAAGACTCAGAAGGCGTTGCTATGCGCTTTGGACGAGCTCATCAAGACAAAAAAGTTGTCTAACATCACGATTACCGAGCTTTGTACCAAGGCCAACATCAACCGCAACACCTTCTATTATCATTACAACAACATCTACGATCTGCTCGCAGAATACAAGCAGATACTGATGAACGAGTTCACCAGTGTTCTTGATGTCAACAAGCAGCGCCACTCTCATACCGGCCTTGAGATCTGCAAGATCATCTACCGTCATCCGAACTTCATGAGCATCATTATCTCCCCTAACTGCGATCTCGACTATTTCGATGAGATCTTCGGTTTGGCATCAGAGAAGTCCCGCATCTTTATGGATAAGAAGCACGAGATAAAGACTACTGCAGATCACCTCGCCTGCACTTACTGCAACGCAGGCTGCATAGCCGTTATCAGGGACTGGATCGCCGGCGGTCTTAAGGAGACACCCGAAGAGATCGCAAACATCGTTTCGCAGGCATCCCGCAAGGGTCCTATTTCTATGCTGTTCCCGGGGGAATAACAAATTAGCAATTTTAAGTAAGAAGGCGGAACTCATGTTCCGCCTTTTTGGTTGAAGTTTAATGTCATTCCTCGTTGCCTATTCCATTCCAGATCATGAGCACAAACACAAGCACGGCCGAAAAGATCAGCATGAAGAATCCCGGACCGTCCTGAATATCAATACTGTAATCTGACTTAGAGCTCAAAGCATCAACAAACTGCCCCGTAATCTTAAGCACCGCCGTATCGCTGTCCTGCTGGAGTGTCATCGTAAATAACCCCCACAATGAAGCACCCACGTTAACAAGAGAACTGATTACATAACCTTTCTTAATTCCGGCCAGCGTAAACAAAATGATCATGACAGCTGACAAGACGAGCACGATCCCGTAAAACTGCGGGAACAAAGTTGCTACAGCCTTATCATCAATAGACCTGCCGTTGATTATTCCTGTTGCCGTTACCGTGTAATAAGGCAGAAATGCAGAGATTCCCGAGCACAGGCTTGCCAGGATCAAAAACACCTTCCTTACGTTCATATTTAATCCTCCCTTTTCCATAAAAGATTATTGATAAATAGAATAGCATTATTGACAGTGTTTTCAAACTGATATACACCGTTTCAAATGGCGCTTTGGGAAGGCTTTGTTATTTTTTTTATTTTTCGAGGCGAAAATTACAAGATTTGGCCGATTTTTGTTATTTTGAGCTTTAATTTGAGGAAAAATAACCAACGCCTGTAATCCTTGGCGTTTTTCGAGGGACGAATTATCAAGTCAAGTGCAACGGGGTTGAATAAAAGACCTCGTAAGGTGTTGCATAACCCAGACACTTTCTAGGCCTGGTGTTCAGATTATACCCGACCTGTTCAATTATTCTATCTGTCATTTGGGATATGTCTGTCCCTTTCGGAAAGTATTCTCGCAGTAAGCCGTTGGTATTCTCATTGGTTCCTCTGGCCAAGGGCTGGTACGGCGCCAGGAAGTAGAATTCAATACCGGTTTCCTAGTGATCTCAGTATGTCTGGCAAATAATCATACTGTACTCACGTAGTAGTCTTCCGCCCAAAAATGTCTGTTGCCGAATTTATATTTCAGATTTGCATGCTTATCGAATAACATCAGGGCACTCTTTCCCTTCAGATATCCCATAAACTGTGCTACTGAATATTTTGGCGGAATGCTTACCAGCATGTGGTACGTGGTCGGGCATTAGATGTCCCTCTATAATCTCAACCCCTTTGTACTGACACAGCTGGCGTAATATCTTCGCTATGCTTTCCTTATACTGGTTAAAGATTATATTTCTCCTGTATTTTGGCGTGAACACTATGTGATATTTACACATCCATTTTGTGTGAGCTAAACTGTTATTGGCGTTTGCCATTTCGTCACCTTTCCTTTCTATAATCTCGGCTTGAACACCTCGATTATGGGGAAAGGTAACTTTTTGTATAACTTCTGTCGCGCATCCGCATAGCGGGTGGTTCTTTGTTTCGCACGCTTCGAGCCTCGCATGCTCAACGCAGTCACGTCTCCAAGAAAAACAAAAAGAGGGGCTCTCCCCTCTTTTTTATTTATATTTTTCAGGCCGTTCGTTGCCGTTTATCATATCGATCAGCTTACCCGGCTTCCCGTGTCCTGGATAAACCAGTTCGATCGTATCTGTCATCTCCATAAGTCTTGGAATATCTTCATTCCAGAATTTTCGGGTGCTTCCCTTAGGCATCCTCGTAATTGTCGGTATTCCTAAAATGACATCTCCGGAAAACATGATTGTACCGTCCAGGATCGCAACTAAACTGTCATTTGAATGTCCGAAAAATCTGATCAATCTTATAGAATGTCCATTAAGATCCAATGTCATTTCATCTTCAAAAGTAATATCGCAAGGAGCACAGGAAAACATGTTGACAGCATTAATTCTTCTCTTAATCTCACAGTCAGGCATTGAATCAATATCTTGTTTTAGATAGAAAGTCATGTACACCTTGCTGATTGAAGAAAGATTTCTGGTAGGATCATCTATATAATCACTGCATGTATCCGTAGCGCAAACTTTTACATCCGGTTTAACTTCCCTAAGTTTATTGAGTCCATATATGTGATCATAATGGCAGTGTGTAAGAATAACAGTAAGATCTTTTATATTCTTAACAGCTTCAAGCAGGCAGTCGCTCTCAACAACATCTATCAGCACAGCCTTATCTTCAACACTGATAAGATAAGAATTGACATCTACAAGATCCCAAGTATATTTCTCGATTATTACGTCATTCACTTTAAACAATAAACGAGATTCCACATCCCGTCGTGCTCCATTCCGTATTTTTTATGAAATCTAAGTGATGCAATATTGGCTTCATCGACCCAAGAATATATATATTTACCGCCATTTTTACGATACTGATCAAGCCTTGAAAGCATCATAGAGTGAATCACTTCTTTGCCTGATCTGTTAATAACCTGATTGATATAAAACTTCCTTGGCATAACTTCAACCTGAAGAACAGCATCAATCTCTTCATTTTTATGAATCGTCACATTTCCTTTTTGAATAACATCAGCAAGCTCATCATCAGTTAAAAGATGGCTGACTTCAGTTCTAAATGTACGCCATAGCAATTCGTTTATCTCTTTAGTATCTGAAACATCAGCCAATTTAACAATAGAATCATTACGGTATCTCGTTATTTCTTCATTCTCGAAAGCTGTATTGCAGTCATTATTAGCAAGGCGCTTCATTCGAGCTTCGCATTCAGCTCCAGATAATCTAACATCATCAGGTTCACGGGTCATAATATCAATATAATAAGGACCAGGTTCCATGCTATTCAACAGTTCATTAAGGGTATCGAAACCAGCAGCAAAATAGCATAGCCGGTTTATGCCGTGATCTTCATATGAGAAAACAAATGAATCACCTATTTCGAATATATTATCTGCCCTGCCAATAACGTCAGCATTATAACAATTGGTATCAAAACGCTGTAAGCGGGCTTTCTTGATCTTTTCTATAAGAATATTCGTATCCATAGTTAAAGATCAGACTCAATCATTTCGCAATGATCAAGCTCACCGATATCCATAAACATTACACCCCAGGCAAGGCCGGAACCAAATGCTGACAGACAACATCTGTTATTCTTTTCCATTAAGTCTTTACTGCAATTAAAAATAGCAGTTAAAGGAATGGATGCACCACTGGGATTACCGAAATTCTCGACCAGATTCATTGGAAGTTTCTCAAAGGGAAGGTCTGCTGTCTCAGCAAGCTTTTGAAGCATGAATCTGTTAGGCTGATGAAAGAGGAACCAATCAAACTCATCCTTAGTCTTGCCTTCTCGTTCAAATGCTTCAGAAAGCATTACAGGGACTTCCGTCAGAACAAAATTGAACACTTCACTTCCGTTCATGGCCATGTTATCAAGAGATCTGAAATTTCCATCACCCTGATCTACCATTACTGCTGTTTCACTGGTACTGGGCATACGGAAACCGCCGGCAGGAATAATAAGAGCTTCAGCTCTCTTACCGTCTGTATGCATCTCATAATAGATATCATTAGCACCATTGTTCTCAACAACAGTTATAGCTGCACCATCACCGATCAAAGGATAGTCATTACGGTCTTTCTTGGAGACTTTATGACTTAAAACATCAGCATTAATAAGTACAACCTTCTTTTCCATATGCTCTAAAAGCATAAAAGACTGCATGAGTCCTACCAGAAAGCCGCAGCAGCCTTGAGCTATATCAAGACAAATAACATCGCGATCAAGATTACATTTATCCTGAATAATGTTTCCAATATGAGGAACAAAATAATCAGGACATAATGTGACAATAACTACTGCTCCAATATCCTCTTTTTTCAGCCAATCATTTTCGAGCATGTAATTAAGTCCAAACACAGCAAAGTCAGAGACTGTTGATGTTTCTTTGGCAAGCCGATGCCGATCATAGCCCATTATTTTCTTGAGTCGTTTAGTTTGATTCGTAGGGAAAGAATAATAATCTATCTCATCATCAAAGTAACTGATTGTCTCTGGAAGGATTCCCAGCATTGAAGTAATCTTCTTCCCTGTGAACCTCATTTGCATTATTCTTTGCCTCCGGACTTTTTCACCAATGATATAATAGCGTCAACAGAAGAGAAATTCTCTGGTATGATATCTAATCCATCAATTTTGCAACCATAATTTTCCTCCAACTCGGACACCAAAGAGATAATATCAAAAGAATCTAGAAGGCCATCCATAACAAAATCATTGGAATCTGTAAAATCAAACTCCGGACGAAGTTCATTAAGTATCTTCAAAATATTTTCAGTCATTAACTTATTCTCCAATCTGCTCTTTCAGTTTCATCCTGTCAATTTTCCCGTTCATGTTTAGTGGCATCGACTCCAACCTGCAATAGACATTCGGAATCATATATTCAGGCAACATCGTATTTAAGTATTTTCTAAGTTCTTCCTCTCCGATATCACCTACATAAAATATAACCAGTAGATCCTTTAAAGCATCATGCAGACAACAATTACTCCTAATCAAAGCATTTGAAAATACTGCAGTCTCAATTTCACCAAGTTCAATTCTATGTCCAGTATGTTTAATCTGATTATCTCTTCTACCATCATAGATAATCTCACCACGATCATTATAGTGAACAATATCTCCCGTGCGATAAATCAGTTCATGATAGACATTATTGAGGGGATTCTGTACAAATGCTGCTGCAGTCTTATCCGGATTATTGTAGTAACCTAATGAGAGTGATGATCCTCTTACACATAACTCACCCTTTTCATTTGGCCCGACCAATTCATTCTTCTCATTCAGCACTATAACATCAGAATTCATACATGCATAACCTATTGGAACAGATTCATCATCTTTTATTTCTCGATCTACTATATAGTAAGTACAATCCACTGTAATTTCGGTCGGCCCGTAAAGATTAGCAAAGGTAGCCTTTGGCAGTCTCCTTATCCAAGCATTAAGCTGTCGTGCAGGCATCACCTCTCCAGCAAAAAGCACTTTATCAAGACAATCTATCTCGCATTTATCAAGCAAATTAAGATCAGCTACACGACACAAAACTGTCGGAACCCAAAAGATAGTATTTATCTTATTATCCCGAATATACTCTAACAATCTAATCGGAAATGAGTATAACATCTGAGGAATCACATGAAGTGTAGCACCGTTTCTTATAGTGCTGTATATGTCAAGCACTGAATTATCAAAGTAGAATGGTGCCTGATTTCCTATGATGCTATTGTGGTCAAGATGAAATGTCTCTCCAACCCATTCTGTATAATCAATTACTGAGCGGTGAGTAATAATGACACCCTTAGGGATCCCCGTAGAACCAGATGTAAAAAGAACATATAAGATATCAGTATCAATTATTCTTTTCTCAGCTGCTTGAATAATTGATCGTTCATCAACTTCTATTGGCTTATCTATCAACTCTTCATAAACAACATAATCAATTCCAAACGCTGCAGCTTTTTTTTCGTTTTTCTTATCAACAAGAAAAAGTAATGGCTCAAATGTTTCCAAAATCTTTTCAACTCTATTCTGCGGCATCTTGGTATCTATGACAGTATAAAAGTTTCCAGATAGTGCTACACCTAAGAATGCAGATATAGTCCTAGCACCCTTATCCATAAGAACTGCTACTGGTTTTTTAAAACAATTTCGTCTGACCATCTCATAGGCAATATGCTCAACTTCATCAAATAACTCAGCATATGTCAGACTAATCTTCTGATCAATTAATGCAACACGATCAGGATATTTCTTAACTGAGATTCTAAGATACTGAGTTACAGTATGCAACATTACACAGCCCTCCTCTCAAATAAGAGAAATGTAAAAGCAACAACCTTGCAAGCTCTATTTCTATGTTCACCATAACTAATAGCATCGTTATTTTGTAAAACGGTAATATAATCTGCCCTCTTGTCTGCTGTCTTTTCAAAAAAATCCAGCAAATGTGTTCTTTTCATCCGACTCTTATCTCCTTAACAATGCGTAATCCGACCGGCATCAGTCGTGTAAGTATATTCATTCACAAGATCAGCCGCCGAATAAGGTTCAGCGCAATAGTAAAACTCATCTCTTTTAATACTATCGCTTATCTCACGATAAGCATCAGTTTCAGACAGACAACCGATATATTTATCACCAACGCGTACTTTTTTCAGATATCCCTTTTCGAACATAAAATCTTCGAAGTAATCATATTTCGGAGGTAATTTGACACCCGTACACTGTGTGTAGATTATCTGCGTTCTTCTCTTTACTGTTCCGTCCGGATAAATAACATTCCCTTCAAATGGCATATCAAAACGATACGGTACATTCATCATCTTCTCAACATAATGGACGTAGGTAAAACATTCTGCCATCTCAGCACCGAGAAAAAGGAACTTAACATTATCCATACCATGAATAATATCGAGAGCGCTGTTCACACCAAGAGATTCATTACTTACGATTTCAAACTTATCCTTTAGTTCCATTGGAACGGATACAGACAATAGCGGGTCGTCAGTTCTAAATCTTCCGTCGAGTTTTCTAACATACTCATTAAAAGCACCCATAGAAGTCTTAGAGCCAGACACATCGTAATCTTCGTTATTGCAAAAGCTATAAGTAAATGTCGGAACAATTATGTTCTTGATTTCAAGACCGGATACAAGACCATAAAGAGTACCTAAATACTCCCTGCGTTTAAACCCTTCGGCAGGTCTTCCGAACATGACGTCAGAATGAATAAATAACGTCTCACAATCAGATGCACCAACATTCAGAAGCGCTTTTTTTATTTCTTCGGCTGAAAATAGTCTGTTGTCGCTATCATAAAACAAACCGTTCATACCAACTCCGTCACTTCAAGAAATTGAGATATCCTGCATCAGCGAAAATTTCTCTTCCGGTGATCTTTCTAGAAGCATCTGATAACAAGAACAGAATAATATCAGCGACGTCCTCAGGTTCAATAAGACCAAGGACCTGCTGGAAGAAAGCATCGTCCAACTCTTCTTTTGTCTTATTCTCGATAGAGTCTTTAAGCATTTTTGTATTCGTTGCAGCAGGCATTACAGTGTTGATCCTGATACCTCTGTCTGCAAGTTCAATAGCTAATGAAGCTGCAAGAGAATTCATTGCAGATTTTGTAGCAACATAAAGGCCCTGACATTTCTGCGGATACAAAGTAGAAATTGAAGATACACCTACAATATTAGTCTTATCATGATATTTACGCTTCGAGAGAAGACCGACCATCTCAATAAACGAATAGAGATTTGTCGTCATGCTCTCATCCATAGTCTTCTTATTCAACAAAGTAACAGGAACGATATTAGCGATACCTACACAATAGACAAGACCGTCAATTTTGTGGCCATCACTTACGATATCATCAAAAATCTCCTTGAAGCCGCCTGATTCACCGAAATCTTTAACAAAGCAGCGATGTCCGCTACCTGTCATCATAGACAATGTCTCATTCAATGCTTCTTCGTTTCTCGCAAAGAGACAAACCTCTGCGCCCTGTTCAGAAAGCCTAATTGCGGTCGCTCTTCCGATTCCGGAAGATGCGCCCGTAACTATTATTCGCTTACCTGTAAAATCGTATGGATTCCACATATATTTCCCTCTCACACTTTAAAAAGAGAACACATTCTTGCCTTCTGCAAAATAATCATTACTGATAATCATTGGCATAACATCGTCAGAATCAAGTTCAAAGGAAACAACACCCCATGAGAGACCGATTCCAAAACCTGACGTTAAAAGGTTCAGTTTCTTCTTCTCATTAAGATGTTCAACAAGGTCAACAATACCTACAGGAATAGAAGCACCATCAGTATTTCCATAGACACCTAAAGATACAGGAACCTTTTCTTTAGGCAGCTTTGACAACTTGGTAATTTGATTGATTATCATGAGATTAGCCTGATGAAGCATGAAATAATCAAATGAATCAGCATTACAATTAAATGTAGCAAAGAATTCTTTTATCAATTTAGGGACTTCAGTAATCGTGAACAGGAACACATCATCACCATTCATTGATTGTCCCTTAAACACAGCCTCTTCACTAAGAATTCCAGGGAAACGTGCACCGGGAATCGGCGTAATCAAACTATCATATCCGTTTCCGTCAGATCTAATCATTCCCTTTATTGTTCCCTCACCACGCTCCAGAATGGTAGCAGATGAAGCATCACCAAACATCATAGTAAATGATGTATCATCGGTAACCTTATGATAAGTATCGGAATCACCGACAAGGAGCAAAGCCCTGTTAATCGTTCCGCTCTCTATAAGTCCTGCAAGAAGATAAATACCGTTAACATAACCGGAACAACCAAGATTGATATCAAATACAAGACAATCCTTCTTTATTCCGAGTCGCTTATGGAGAACATAGGATGTGGCAGGAATCTTATAGTCAGCGGACTGAGTGATCATGACAACAGCATCAAAATCCTCACCTGTAAGACCTTTCTTCTTCATCAGAGCATCAGCAGCATCAAAAGAAAGATCTGAAGCGGTCTGTCTGCCGTCAGAAATATATCTTCCCTCAATACCCGTTGCCTTTATAAAACGGTCAACAGCTGCCTCGCCAAAGTATTTTGTATAATCTTTGGTCATTGCTTTATTATCAGGAACTGCACACGCAAGACCGCTTATCTTGACTCCGTGAAACTCCTTGCTTTGCATCTAATTATTCCTCCATCATGTCAAGAGCATCCTGAATCGTAACAAGTTTCTTAAGATCAGCTCCCTTAACTGCTTTATTGAAATTTTCAAACACCATTGCAATAAAAGATAATCCAGCAACAGAATCCCAATCAAATGAGTCAAGCTCCATCTCCGGAGAAAGCTCGGAAACATCTACGTCAAGGATCTCAGCGATCAATTCTAATTTTTTTTCATCAGTCATAATTATTTCCTCCCGAATACCGATGTATAACTAATATATTTTAACATATACGCGCGCGTATAAAAGGCGGAAATAAAATTATATTGAGAACACAATGATTCCGGCAATGATTACACATAATGATATGGCCTTTTTATATGTAATCTTCTCGCCAAGGAAAAGCATTCCGAAAATGGAAATAAAGAAATAGCCTGATGAATCAAGTACAGCACCCCAGGATAACGGAATTCCTTTATAAGCATAGATTGTCGTAAGTGTAGCGATTACAAATATCGTATAAGCCGTAATAACATACGGGTTCAGATACTCTTTTATCAGTGAGCCATGCTTCTTCTGCGCAGATTTCTTAAGTAAGATCTGCGAAATATTGCTTATTATGACGCTGAATAATAATACAGCTGAATGCCATAACTCAGTCTTTCCCACGATGCCCCCAGAACGAATACATAACAATACCAATAATTACTATTACTACTCCGACTATTTTCTTAGGCGTTATTACGTCGCCGAAAAACAACCTGCTCCAAAGCATAGCCCAGATAATACCGATAGCTCTGTTAGAATAAGCAAAGGTAAGCGGAAGTTTCTTTATTATCTGTTGCCAGAAAATAGCATTAATGAAACACATGATAAGAATGCCGGCATAAAACATGCAGAATCTGAAGCTCAAAAACTCCTCAGCACCGGCTTTCTTGGTAAAAACAGCACTAAATGAAGTTACAAATAACAGAAGCTGCAACAACAGAAACCGTTTTATGCTGAAACCCAGCTTCCCGGTCTTTTCAGTCTTTACTTCTTCAACGTTTTCAGTTGTCTTCTGCTCTTTGTTTGGCTTCATCATCAGAACTTCTTCTTATAACGTATTGAGGAGAATTATTCTCACTCATGTATATTCTTCCGACATATTCTCCGACGATTCCCAAAAGGAGAAGGATCGTACCGCACATTACCATCGTAACGCACATCTGAGATGCCCATCCTGCAAGCATCTCAGGGTGTATTATCTTTCTAATTACAAGGACAACACTGAATATGAATCCGACCAGGAAAGATAAAACTCCCAAAAATGTGGATATTCTAAGCGGCTTAACAGAGAATGTTGTAGCTCCATTGATCCATAATGACAAAAGCTTAAAAAATGTATAGTTTGATTCGCCTACTTCTCTTGCCCTGTGATTAACAAAGACAGAATCAACGTTTTTGGTGCTCCTGAAAACCAAGCCGGGAAGATAAACGTAAGTGTTGGAATACTTGCACATTTCATTGATTATGAAACGTTTGGCAGCATAAAAACTGCTTCCGGCAAAATCCTTGGGGATTTCAAGAAGATGAACTCCCATCCATCCTGCCATTCTTGATCCGAGATTTCTAAATGAGCTGTGCTTTTTTACGCGATACTTACCGTATACAACATCATATCCTTTATCCATATGATCGAGAATAAGATATGTATCTTCAACTGCAATCTGGCCATCATCATCAAGAGAAACAACTATATCACCTTTTGAAAGTCTGTAACCTGCAAGAAGCGCAGCATGCTGACCGGAATTCTTGGCAAGTTCGATTCCTTTAACGAATGAATACTCTTGACTCAGCTTAACTATCTCTGACCAGACATTGTCAGGAGAGCAGTCATTTACCAGAATGATCTCATAATCATCATCCTCATGCTTCTTATGAAGTGTAATGATCTCCTCAACAACACCCCTGATAGTTTTTTCGGAGCGATAACAAGGGATAACAAAACTGATCAATCGCTTAGTCAAGAAAATCATCTCCTACTCTGGCAAGTTTTCTTCTGATTGAATTATCTTTAGTAAGTTCAAATTCGTAATAATAGCTCTCAACACCATTTCTGATTACTTTCTTTACAGGAATGATGTTGTTACGCTGCTGATTCTTCAAATGCTTAGGATTATTTGCATAGATGACAAAACACAATGTCTTAAGACCAAGAACATCCATAGCAAAATCCTGAAGGAGGACTTCAGCTTCCATTACCTCAACACATGAACCGTAGTTTACTTCTCTGCCCATTTCGGCAGTATCACCGGAAACATCATAAACACCGATCAGGCCGATCTTCTCACCCTTCTTGTTATATACAACAAAATAGTAGTCACCCGGCTGAGCCATTTGCCATTCAATGTATTTCCTCTGGTCTTCGACAGACCCCGCTACTACACCAACTGTTTCACGGTTTTTCTCGTCAGCACGTATGTCATAGGAAAACTGAGCATCATCCACTGTAATACTCTTTAATTCAACAAATCTGCCTTTTAAAACGCCGTCATAAACCATATTTTCGATTATAGCATATTGCTGATATAGAACGAATTAATCGCTTCACAGACCTTTTCAACATCAGATAAGCTCAAATTATAGTGCAGCGGCAGCCTTAAAAGTCTCTCGCTCTCTTTGGTCGTATACTTATCTTCCCCGCTGAATCTGCCGTACTTGATTCCTGCGCCTGCAGAATGCAGAGGGACATAGTGGAAGACGGCATTTATATCGTTTGCACGCAGATGTTTGATAAGGCCGGTGCGCTCTGCAAGATCCTTAGTCTTGATATAGAACATGTGAGCGTTATGCTTACACTCTTCGGGAATGTAAGGCAGACTGATCCTGTCCTTAAGCATCTCATTGCTTCCTAAGATCTCATTATAGAGATGCCACTTGCTCATTCTGTCGTTGAAAATAGACTCTGCGGCTTCTAACTGAGCCCAGAGATATGCGGCATTGAGCTCACT
>JAEEGG010004072.1_pt1 | contig 35720 bp, 35 predicted proteins | sample 9134161 | NCBI WGS metagenome assembly JAEEGG01 (sample SAMN16246543, study PRJNA631951) | gut metagenome | biome: gut microbiome; feature: rumen; material: CR-attached | host: Bos | place: Iran: Karaj | collected 2018-10
CGAGCTGATGCGCTTCTTCACCCCCTTCGGCGTGGGGCAGTTCAACGACCGTGTGCAAATCGACGGCCTCGACTGGCAGGACGAAGCCTACTACAAACAGGAAGTCACCGACCTCGCCCATCTACTGCAAGGCGAAGTGTGGATTGGCGTATGGATTGGCAACTACGACCGCGGGGGCCACATCGTAACCCTCGACATCAAATCCTACCCCGGCGACCAGACTTTGCCCGAAGATAACCAAACTAATTCCCCCCGGTCATACTCCTTGTTCAACACCTGCAACGTCCTTGAAATGGCCGGACAGAACTATGGCAAACTATTTGCCACCGACAGCCTCACTACCGAGTTCAGCATCTGGGGCAGCGACACCACCCGCAACCTACGCCTGCGCTATCTTGCCACAGGCCATGGCGGATGGGGAGGCGGTGACGAGTTCAACCCCAAGACCCACACCATCATCATCGACGGCAAGCCCGCCTTCACCTTTACCCCCTGGCGTAGCGACTGCGGCCGCTACCGCGAGTGGAACCCCGTCAGCGGCAACTTCTGGAACGGCATGTCCAGCAGCGACTTCTCCCGCTCCGGATGGTGCCCCGGCACGGCAACCCAGCCCGTCTATTTCAACTTATCCGAATACTTCCGCCGCGAGGGCATCCCAGCCTCCGGCCGCCATACCCTCACCGTTGCCATCCCGCAGGGAGAGCCCCAGGCCGGCAGTTTCAGCCACTGGTGTGTCAGCGGCGTAATGCTATATGAATAAAAAAACACAACCGTAAAAATATTAAACAAAACATGGAGAAACTCGAATATCAGGAAGGTCGCACAGAACTGGAGTCTTTGGGCGAATTTGCCTTGATAGAAAGGCTTACGGACGGTTTCGGCCGCGTGAACAAAAGCACAGTGAAAGGCGTGGGCGACGACTGCGCCGTGCTGGGCACGGGCAAGAAGAAAACCGTTGTCACCACCGACATGCTGGTGGAAGGCATCCACTTCGACATGACATACACACCCCTGCGCCACTTGGGCTACAAGGCAGTGGCCATCAACCTGAGCGACATCTGCGCCATGAACGCCACCCCGAGGCAGGTGCTGGTGAGCATAGCAGTGAGCAACCGTTTCTCTGTCGAGGCATTGGAAGAACTCTATGCCGGCATCCGTCTCTGCTGCGAGCGCTACGATGTCGACCTCGTGGGGGGCGACACCAGCAGCAGCCGTATCGGCATGGTGATTTCGGTCACCGCTGTTGGCGAAGTGGAGAGTGACAGAATCGCCTATCGCAGCGGTGCCAAGATGCACGACCTGATATGCGTCAGCGGCGACCTGGGCAGCGCATACAGCGGTCTGCTCATCTTGGAGCGGGAGAAGGTGACCTTTCAGGCCGACCCCAATTTCAAGCCCGACCTCGACAGCTACGACTATGTGCTGGAGCGTTACCTGAAGCCCGAGCCCCGCACAGATATCGTAAAATTGCTTGCCGAGAAAGAGATAGTCCCCACCTCCATGATTGACGTGAGCGACGGCCTCGCCAGCGAACTGCTGCACATCTGCAAGCAGTCGAAGTGCGGCTGTCAGATATACGAAGAACGGCTGCCTATAGACTATCAGACCACCCGAGTGTGTTCGGAGATGAGCCAGAACATGCTTCCCGTGAGCAACGCTCTCAACGGTGGCGAGGACTACGAACTACTGTTCACCATCGGGCAAAAGGACTACGAGAAAATCAAGGGTAGCCAAGAAATTCACATCATTGGACACATCACCGAAGAGGGTACTCCAGCCGTAATGGTGACGCCGCAGGGAAGCACCATCGAGCTGCGTGCCCAGGGATGGGGAAAGAAATGAATGCCTGAATGCTTTAATTCGTTGTCCGTTGATAAGTTGATAAGTTTATACGGCTCGCATCATATCAACATATCAACATATCAACGCAAAAACATATCAACATATCAACATATCAACGCAAAACATATCAACATATCAACATATCAACATATCAACGAATTAACGAAGTGTTAACCGATCCTCCTAAATATCAAGCCTGGCGCCGCCAGATGGTGACACGACTCAAAGAACGCGGCATCACCGACACTCATCTGCTTGCCGCCATGCAGAAACTGCCGCGCCAATGGTTCTGTCCCGACACATTGTTGGACACACTTCTCTACGACATCGACCGTGCCATTGCAATAGACTGCGGCCAGACCATATCGAAACCCTACACCGTGGCATGGCAGACACAGCTGCTGGAACTCGCACCCGGAATGACCGTCCTCGAGGTAGGCACGGGCAGCGGCTATCAGACAGCCATATTGTGCGAGATGGGCGCGCGAGTCTACACAGTGGAGCGGCAGAGCGTCCTGTTCCGCAAGACAAAGGCACTGCTGGCCTCGCTGCACTATACGGCACGGTGTTTCCTGGGCGACTGCTTCAACGGGTTGCCGGAAATGAAAGATTTCCAATACGACAGGATACTGGTCACCTGTGGTGCCCCCATGCTGCCCGAAGGACTGATGAAAATGCTGAAGACGGGTGGCCTTATGGTCATCCCTGTCGGGGAAGAAGGTAACCAGAAGATGTGCCGTGTGCTGAAGAACGGCGATAGTCCGGAGACATGGCAAATCGAGGAACTCGGCGATGCCAACTTTGTCCCCATGCTCGAAGGAAAGAACTTTGAGTGACTTAATTCGTTGTCCGTTGATAAGTTGATAAGTTTATACGGCTCGCATCATATCAACGTATCAACATATCAACATATCAACATATCAACAAAACTCACCCATTTTAGCAATCCAGTCGTTGTCGTGGATATGGCTGCGTGTGGTGTCGGTCCACTGTGCAGTGTCTATGTACACCTCCAGCAGTTTGGCACGGCCTTCTGGAAAGAGTTCCACGGTGTCGGCCACGGCGGGCACCAGTACACACTCGCCCATGTGAAGGGGGGCAACCGTGCCGAGCGATTTGACAGCGGCGATGCCGTCAACGCAAAGGTAGAGCACAAAGGAGTCGAGGTGTGAGAAGTCTTTGCGCATGGGCTGGGTGAGGGGAATGAGATTGGTGGTGAAATAGGGACACTGGGCAAGCTGAGTGGTGCTGTTCTCGCGGTAGGTGTAGTGTGTCTTTCCGTCCGTGGTGGCGGAAAAGTCTATTGCTTCCAGCGCCTCGGCGGTGTGCAGTTCGCGCATCTTCCCGTCCACATCGGGGCGGTTGTAGTCATAAATGCGGTAGGTGCATTCGCTGTTCTGCTGTATCTCGGCCAGCAGTACGCCTTTGCCGATGGCATGCACACGTCCGGCGGGGATGAAGAACATATCGCCCGGCTGGGGATATTCGAGGTGCAGGATGCGCTCCAGATGTCCGGATTCGAGGAATTGACGGTACTCATCGGATGTCACCTCCTGCTCAAAACCGTCCACAATGGTTGCCCCTTCGTCGGCTTCGAGGATATACCACATCTCGGTCTTTCCGTTCTCCATGCCGCGCTGCTGCGCCAGTTTGTCGTCGGGGTGCACCTGTATCGAGAGCCTGTCGTTGGCGTCGATAATCTTCACCAACAGCGGAAAATCGATGCCGAAATGGTCAAAGTTCTGCTCACCGACGAGCTCGCCCATATAAATCTCCAGGGCTTCGTTGATGGTGTTGTCGGCCAGAAAGCCATTGGTGATGACAGACTCGTGTCCCTCCACGCCGGAGAGTGCCCACAACTCGCCGCAGTTGGGCAGCGGGTCGTAGTCGAAACCGAGAGTCTTGATTTTATTGCCGCCCCATACTTTCTGTTTGAACAGGGGCATAAACTTTAGGGGATAGAGTGGTGTATCCATAGGGGTTATTGCTTGATTGACTGTGTGAATGTGTGAATGTGTTATTGTGTTAGTCCTTGGCGCATCAAAGACTCAAGAATTAACAAATTAACGAATTAACGAGTTCAGAATGTATTAATCATTGGTGCATCAAAGACTCACGAATTTACGAATTAACACATTAACGAATTCTCTAAGGTCTCAGTCCCTCATGCGCTTTATGAATTTTTCCAGTTCCCACATGCGCATGTCGCGTGCCACGACGTTACCGTTTTTGTCCACCAGAATCATGTAGGGCAGGTGGTCGACCGAGAGCTGTTTGAGGTTCTGGGCTTCCCAGCCGTTGGGGTTGTCGTCGATGTTGATGGTAATCACTTCGGCATTCCTGTTCTCCAACAGACGGCGGGCATAGTCAAGTTGCGAATGGCACCTTTCGCACCATGTGGCGCTGAAGAACACCAGCGTGTAGCCCTGTGTGTCGCGCTCGGCGGCAAAGGTGCGGCGGTTTTTGTGGCTGTCTATCCAGGCAAAGTCGGGCATCTCGCTGCCTTCCGACACGGTCGGGGTCTGGCGCATCCAACGTCTCAGCAGGGTGTAGTGATACGTGTGGCGGGCCTCGTCGGTCATCTGAACGATTAGCTGTCGCACCACGCTCTCGTCCAGGGTGGACATCTGCCTGTACAGGATAAAGGGCAGATATATCGATGCGGGATTCTCCTTCACCTCCTGGCGAAGGAATCCGTTGGGGTCGGCGGCGGAATGGAAACGCTCCATCACATAGCGGTATTCGCTGTTGCTTCGCGAACCCTTTATCACAGAAACGTCTGGATGTGTGGCATTCACACTAATGGCGATGCGTGTGTTTTCAAGGTAAAAAAACAATGGATGCTGCATGGCGGGATGCTCCACAGCAGCCAAAACAGGATGCTCCACCTTGCCTGCAAAGCGGAACATACCTTTTGTTGCCTTCTCGGTATAGCTGTGGAAGGTGGAATCACCGTCGTAGACCGTCAGCGTGAACGTCCCTGTAAGGCTGCTCTCTCCGCTGACCTCATAGCCTTGCGCCCGGCACAAGACCGGCAGCAGCAATGCCATCCACAGCAGCAGTGGCCTAATACGAGCGATATGTGGAACCATTCTTCTTGTTCGTACCCCTCACAGAGATATTCGACTTCACCACCTTGCTCGATTTGTACTTCTTATTCGGGTACATCGTCGCCTGTTTCGACGAACCGCACGAGGCGAAACCACCGCATACAGCCATCAAACCCACCACCAATGTGAGCGACAACAGAACCTTTGCACACTTTTTCATACTTTCAATGATTTATACATTCAACTTATAATCAATTCAAAATAACGTCTCTGAGCATCCTTGGGGAACACTTTTCGACATTACAAAATAACGAAAAAATATTCAGATAGACAAACTTTTCAGTTTTTTTAATACTCCCGGCATACTGCAGGCACCCTATTGCAGCCACCCTGCAGAGCCTGTCGCTGCAACAAAACTTCGCTGCACAACACAAATAAATCAACCAAATATACATTATTTCGCCTTTTTTTTGTATCTTTGCATCGCAAAAGTATGTGTGCCGCCACCCTTCATGCTGCACATATTCTGCAAAAAATGAGATTATTAACCCCTGCGGACACCCTCCGCACAACAATAACGTCAACACAAATGAACTATCAAAGAACCCTGCGCATCTATGAATGGATTTCCTATATCCTCATTCTTGGAGCCACCGTTGTGTATTTCATCCTCCGCAGCCGCGGGGCCTGGGCACTCAATCTCACGCTCTGCATCCTCGTGCTGGCCATCTTCTGCCGCCTCATGATGGAGCGCACACGGCGTCTGGCCGCCGATGCCGAGAACGACCAGCTCAAGGACGACCTGCGCCGTCTCACCCAGCTCTATGCCGAGGAAAAGAAAAAGAACAACGCCTGACTCTCACCGCAGGACAAACAGAATATTAATTAATCATTTTATAATCAAATACCCTAACAACCTATGGCAACAACCGCTGATATCAAAAATGGTCTTTGCATCAATTTCAACAACGACATCTACACCATCGTCGAATTCCTTCATGTAAAACCCGGTAAGGGAGCCGCTTTTGTCCGCACCAAGATGCGCAGCGTCAAGACTGGCCGCATGCTGGAGAACACCTTCCCCAGCGGTGCCAAGATCGACGTGGTACGCGTGGAACGCCGTCCCTACACCTACCTCTACAAAGAGGGCGACATGCATGTTTTCATGCACACCGAAACCTACGAGCAAATCTATATCCCCGAAAACATCATCAATGCTCCGCAGTTCCTCAAGGACGGACAATATGTTGAAATCACCGTAGCAGCCGACAACGAGACACCCCTCACCTGTGAGCTGCCCCCGTTCATCGAGACTGTTGTCACCTACACCGAGCCCGGTTTTGCCGGCAACACCGCCACCAACGCCATGAAAGACGCCACTGTCGAACCCGGTGTGCAAGTCCGCGTGCCCCTCTTCATCAAAGAAGGCGAGCGCATCAAGGTGGACACCCGCACCTGCGAATATGCCGAGCGCCTGAAATAATACCGACAACCAAGAGCTAAGAACTAAGAGATGCCGTCCTGCACGGATGCCTCGTAGTTCTTAGCTTTTATCTTTATTCGCCATGAAACGCACCCTTCTCATTCTTCCCCTCGCCATCCTGCTTCTTGCCGGATGCCATGGCAACACCAGCCAGCCTGCAACCCCGGCTGCCATTGACTATGCAGCAGTGCAGACACCCCCCTTCAATGCCGACAGCGCCTACAGCTATGTGGCCGACCAGGTGGCCTTTGGCTACCGCACCCCGGGCAGTACGGGGCAACGTCGTTGCGCCGACTATCTGGCGTCGCAGATGCGCCGTTGGTGCGATACCGTCATTGTGCAAGACTTTCCCGCCGTGCTTTGGGACGGCAAAGAGGTGCGTGGCAAAAACATCATAGCCACCCTCAACGCCCTGCCCGGCAGCCCCGAAGGCCGTCGCATACTCCTTGCCGCCCACTGGGACAGCCGTCTCTGGGCCGACCATGACCCCGACGAGGCCAACCATCGCAAACCCTTCGATGGAGCCAACGACGGTGCCAGCGGCGTAGGTGTGCTCATGGAACTGGCACGTGCCATCTCCTCGCAGCCCCTCACCATACCCGTCGACATCATCTTCTTCGACATCGAAGACCAGGGTGTTCCCGAATGGGCCGACAAATACGAGAACGACAGCTGGTGCAAAGGCTCGCAATACTGGAGCAAAAACCCGCACACGCCGTTCTACACCGCCACCTACGGCGTGCTGCTCGACATGGTGGGCACCCAGCAGCCCCGCTATACCAAAGAGGAAATCAGCCGCCAGTATGCCTCCGGCATCCTCAACAAAATGTGGACTGCGGCGGCAGCTATCGGCTACGGCGACATTTTCGTCAACAAAGACACCGACCCCATTCTCGACGACCACTACTATGTCAACCGCCTGGCCGGCATCCCCATGGTCGACATCGTGCAGAACACCCCCGGCACTAGCTTCTTCCAGCATTGGCACACAATGGGCGACAACATGGAACACGTAGACAAGAACAGCCTCAAAGCCACAGGCATGGTGCTGCTCAAAACCCTCTATGGCGACTATGGTCAAAGCAAGTAACACCGTCCTGACGCTGCTCCTGTTTGCCGCATGCCTCCTCCTGACGGGATGCGACAAGGACCGCATGTGCAAAGTGCCCATCGGCGACGCCACCTGTCAGCTCAACCCCAATTCGGCCGAATATCCGGGTCTAAACAACCTTAGCGGCTACCAGTACCTTATTGGTGGCTATCAGGGCATCGTCGTCATCCGTACCAGCTGGAGCGAGTTTGTGGCCTACGAGCGCACCTGTCCCCACGACCGGGGCCGTCTCGAGATAGCCGACGGCTACGGCAACCTCGTTCTGGAGTGCCCTGAATGCGGCTCGCAGTTCAGCACTTTCGCCGACGGCGCACCCATCGAGGGCAGCAAAACCTCCTGTTTCCTGCAGAAGTACAATACCTACTACGATGGCAGCCTGCTCTACATAAGCAACTATTAGCAGTCTTTGATTGCCTGATTGTCTGAAATTGAAAGGTGAAAATTGAAATATTTTGACAAGTGGTGCGCCAGCCATTTTTCAATTTTCAATTTTCAATTTTCACTTTTACGCCTTCAAGCAATCACTCAAGCGTCGTCATTTATTCGATCGTTATTCGATCGTTTTCCCTTTTTTCTCCGTTTCACAAAGGGAAAACGATGGGAAACATACCGGAAAACGATAAGATAAAGAACGACTCAACACCAGGCTCTGAAGGTACACAAAGTAACGTTGGGGACAATTATACGACACTATCGGAACGTTGACGAAAGTTGGCGCAGTTCCTCACAGAATAAAGAGTAAATTACGCGCGAAACGACAGAAAGCAAAGTAAGAGATAAGAAATAAGAACCAGGATTGTATGTCATAAGCTCCTGGTTCTTAGTTCTTACCTCAAAAACTCGTGCGGGTCAGGATGGCTCGCCAAGGATTAGCTCGGCGCATGAGGTTTCGGTCTCGCAGAGTTTCAGGGAGTGGAGGCGGGTGCCGTCGGGCAGCTGTCCGTCGAGCAACCGGGCGAAATGGAGCAGCAGGTTCTCGGTGGTGGGCTGGAAGTCCACCAATATAAGGCGTGCCTCGTAGCCGCCCAGGCCGCTTTCGGCAGCGTCGGGATTATCCCCATCGCGCCGCGGCAGAACCAGTGCATGGTCGAAGACACTGACAATGTGCTCCTCCACCATCCTTTTTATGGCGCTGAAGTCCATCACCATGCCGTCGGTTGAGGCACCCTGCCGGCTTATGGGAGTGCCTTCGACAGTGACAAACAGTTTGTATGAGTGGCCGTGGATGTTGCGGCACTTGCCTTCGTAGCCGGGCAGGGCATGGGCCATCTCGAAGGTGAATTGTTTGGTTAGGCGGAGCAGCATGGGTGAGCGGGTTGGTGTGTTTTTCGAATTTCTTTTATTTGCTCAGTCCGATGGGGTGAGCCAGCATGGCTTTGCCGTTTTTGATGCCGATAAGCTTGGCGAGTTTGTCGCGGTTGATGCCTCCGCAGGCCACGGTGGAAAGTTTGGCCGATGCGCAGAAGAGATAGATGTTCTGGCTGATGTAGCCGCAGTCAACGGCGGCGTAGAAGTCGCGGACTTCCTTGTCTTTGAACATCTCCATGCGGTCGTAGTTGGCGACAAGCACGAGGGCGATGGGGGCTTCCTGGAAGAATTTCTGTTCGGAGATGTCTTTTACGTGGTCGCCCTTTGCAACCATTTCAAGCGAGTTCTTCTCGGCGTTGTAGAAGAAGATGCCCTCGTGGTTGAAGAGATACACGTCGTATTCCTGTGCATTGACTGCCGAGGGGGCCACCCGCTTGCTTTCTTCGGGGCGGTTGAAGCCGTAGGCACTCCAGAGGAGGGAGGAAACCATCTCGATGGGGAACTCTTCGGGGAGTATGTTGCGCTGGGTGCAGCGGTTTTTCAAGACTTCGCGGAAAGGCATTTCAAGTCCCATGTCGGCGGGCGGAAGCTCGATGGTGGCAAGGACCTTGGCGGAGTTGTCGTTTCTTGTTCCGTCGTCGTTTATGGCAACTGAGGCGGGGATACGTTTGTTGTTGGCAGTGGTTTTTTTCTGTGCATAGGCACCGGTGGCCACAATCATCATGGCAAAGGCCAGAAGGAGTGTTCTTTTCATGATTACTGATTCTTTAATGTGTTATTAATGTTGGATTGACTGATTTTCGTTTGTGCCATTTCTTCGGTGATGGTGAGGGTGCTGCCTTTTTTCATGCCGGGCAGGTCGAACATGTAGTCGGTCATGATGCCCTCCATGATTGAGCGCAGTCCGCGTGCTCCCAGGCGGTATTCGACGGCGGTGTTGACAACGACGTCGAGTGCCTCGGGCTGGAAGCGGAGGGTTATGCCGTCCATGGCAAAGAGCGCCTCGTATTGCTTGACGAGGGCGTTCTTGGGTTCGGTGAGTATGCGGCGCAGGGCGTCGGCATCGAGGGGGTTGAGATAGGTGAGCATGGGGAAACGCCCCACAAGTTCGGGGATGAGCCCGAAGTGCTTGAGGTCCATGGGCAGGATGTACTTGAGCATGTTGTGGCGGTCGATTTCCTCACGGGTCTTGGTGCCGTTGTAGCCGATGATGTTTGCCTTGAGTCGGGAGGCTATGGTGCGCTCTATGCCATCGAATGCACCGCCGGCGATGAAGAGGATGTTGCGGGTGTCGACTTGTATCATGGGCTGTTCGGGATGCTTGCGCCCGCCTTGCGGCGGCACGTTGACCACGGCGCCTTCGAGCAGTTTGAGCATGGCCTGCTGCACGCCTTCGCCCGAGACGTCGCGGGTGATGGAGGGGTTGTCGCCTTTGCGGGCTATCTTGTCTATCTCGTCGATGAAGACGATGCCGCGCTGGGCATATTCCACATCGTAGTTGGCAGCCTGCAGGAGTCGCACAAGTACATTCTCGACATCGTCGCCCACATAGCCGGCCTCGGTGAGGGTGGTGGCGTCGGCTATGCAGAACGGCACGTCGAGTATGCGGGCAATGGTGCGTGCCATGAGGGTTTTGCCGGTGCCTGTCTCGCCCACGACGATGATGTTGGTTTTCTCTATCTCCACATCTTCGGCGGCACGGTCGGCCGAGTGCTTGAGTCGTTTGTAGTGGTTGTAGACGGCCACGGAGAGCGCACGCTTGGCGTCTTCCTGCCCGATGACATATTGGTCGAGGTGGGCTTTGATTTCAGCCGGTGTGGGGATGTGGGTTATTGTGTGTGGCTTGTGAGCGGGGATGTATTCCTGGACCATCTCGGAGGCCTTTTGGGCGCAGGAGTCGCATATATAGCCTGTGGCGCCGGTGATAAGCATGCGCACTTGCGATTCGGGTCTTCCGCAGAAGGAGCAGCGTTTTTCGTCAGTAGGTTTCTTGGGCATTTTGTGTGAATGTGTTAACGTGTTAACGTGTTAATGTGTGAATTATTGCTTGAATGCTTGATTGTGTTAATGCTTGAGTGCTGACGCGGTCAAATTACTCAGACAATCAAGCAATCAGACAATCAGGCAATTATTTTTCACTTTTCAATTATATCAGTGCGTTTTTGTCGGCATCCTGACGGATGAAGATGAAGAGCAGCAAGGTGAAGGCGATGAGGGATGAACCGCCGTAGCTGAAGAAGGGCAGGGGTATGCCGATGACAGGGACGAGGCCCAGCACCATGCCGATATTGATGAAGAAGTGGAAGAAGAGGATGCCGGCCACGCTATAGCCGTAGAATCGAGAAAAGGTGGAGCGTTGTCGCTCCGCCATGCCTATCAGGTAGACGAGCAGATAGACGTAGGCCGCCAGCAGGACGATGCTGCCGAGAAAACCCCATTCCTCGCCCACGGTGCAGAAGATGAAGTCGGTTTCCTGTTCCGGGACGAAGTCGGCTTTGGTGATGGTGCCGTTGAGGAATCCTTTTCCGAACAGGCCTCCCGAGCCAATGGCAATTTTGGCCTGGTCGACGTTGTAGCCTATGCCCTTGGGGTCTTCCACCTTGCCGAGGAGGACGTAGATGCGGTTGCGCTGGTGGGTTTCGAGTATGTGTTCGAAGGTGAAGTCGACCGAAAGGGTGAAGAGGCAGCATACCACAAAGAAGGCTGCCGTGTGCCAATAGGTGCGCGAGGTGCGCTTGGAGAGCCACACGAAGAGATAGAACAGGCATAACGCCAGGATGATGCCCATGAGGATGAACTTGTTGATGAGCAGGGCGGAGACAAAGAGGATGATGGCCAGCACGCCCACCAGCAGGATGTAGTGGGAAAGCCCTTCGCGGAAGAAGGGGAGGAGGAATGCCAGGAAGACGAGGGCCGAACCGGTGTCGTGCTGCAGCAGGATAAGCCCGGCAGGGATGAGCACCATGAGAGCCAAGGTGATGCGGGTGCGCGGCAGGGTGAGGTCTATGTCGATGGCACTGATGGTCTTGGCCAATGCAAGGGCGGTGGCAAATTTGGCGAACTCCGACGGCTGGAATTTGAAGGCACCGAAGTCTATCCACGACTGTCCTCCGTGGGTTACCGTCCCTATAAAGAGGGTGACAACCAGCAGTATGAGCACAATGCCGTAAATGACATAGGCACTGCTGGAGAATACCCGTGGATGGATGAGCAGTACACAGATGGCCATCAAGAAAGCGATTCCCATCCATAGCAGCTGTTTGCCGTGTTGGCGGGAGAAGTCGAAGACCGATGCATGCATTTCGTCGTAGCAGGCTGCGTAGATGTTGAGCCAGCCAAACAGGACAATGCCCAAGTACAGCAGTATGGGCACCCAGTCATAGCGTTTCTTTTCTGTGGAGGGAAGTTGTCTGGCTTGCATTATCTTCTCTTCGGTTTTTTAATCCTGCGGGCAAGCGGGAGCCTTTGGCAGGGATTGGTTTCGGTATAGTATTTCTCTACATCCTTGCGTTTGACTTCGCCCCGGATGTATTTTTCAATGATAAGGCTGGCGATGGGGGCTGCCCATGTGCCGCCGCCGCCGCGGGCATTCTCTACATACACGGCCACGGCTATCTTGGGATTGTCTTTCGGCGCAAAGGCGATGAAGACCGAGTGGTCGTCGCCGTAGTTCTCGGCGGTGCCGGTCTTGCCGCAGACATCTATGCCGGGGATGTCGGCCTTGTGGGCGGTGCCTCCGGCACCGTGCACCACATCGTACATGCCGCGTGCGGCAATGTCGAAATACTCACGGCTGATGCCTGTTTCGTGCTTGGTGTAAAACTCCTCGTTGCGGGAGGTGTCGGAGCCATAGTAGCGCACCAGATGGGGTGTGTAGTAATAGCCGCGGTTGGCAACGATGCATGCCAGGTTGGCCATCTGCAGAGGTACAACCTCCACCTCGCCCTGTCCGATGCTGTTGGAGTAGATGGTGGTGAATGCCCAGCGCTCCTTGCCGTACCACTTGTTGTAGAATGCAGTGTCGGGGATGTTGCCCGACTTGATGTTGGGCAGGTCTGTGGGCAGTTTGATGCCAAAGCCGAAACGGTTCATGTAGTTGTGCCAGACGGTGAGGCCATACTGGCTGTCTTTGTAGATGTTCTTGTATTTGCCCTGCTGGATGACACGGCGGTAGGTGTAGTAGAAGTACGGGTTGCAGGACATTTTGATTGCCTCCTGCACACTCCGTGCCGAGGGGTGGTTGTGGCAGCCGATGACTTTGTCGCACACAAAGCCCGTGGAAGGGGTGATGACGCCCAGATGCAGGGCAATCATAGCCTGTGCCACCTTGAAGATGGAGCCGGGCGGATACTGGGCCTGCAGGGCTCGGTTGAAAAGGGGTTTGGATATGTCCTCGTTCAGTTTCTTGAAATTGGCTCCGCGGATACGCCCTACGAGCAGGTTGGGGTCGTAGCAGGGTGCGGAGAGAAGGGTGAGCACCTCGCCTGTGGAAGGCTCGATGGCCACGATGCAGCCGCGCTTGTTGGCCATCACTTTCTCGGCATACTCCTGTAGGTCGGCATCGATGGTGGTGTAGAGGTTCTTTCCCTCGATGGGCATGGTGTCCTGCTGCCCGTGCATGTAGGAGCCGATTTCGCGGTTGTGCACATCCACCTGCATCACTTTCTTGCCCTTCACGCCACGCAGCACTTCCTCGTAGGATGCTTCGAGACCGCTCTTGCCTATGTAGTCTCCCCGTTTGTAATAGGGTTTTTCTTCAAGGTCCTTTTCGTTCACCTCGCCTACATAGCCCAGCACGTGGGCGGCGATGGGCTTGTCATATATGCGCAGGGTGCGCTTGGAGATGTAGAAGCCCTTGAACTTGTATAGGTTGTTCTCCCACCGGCCAAAGTCCTCCTTGGATATCTGTTTCATGAAGATGGAGCCGGAATAGGGGGAGTAGGTATAGGCTTTCTCCATGCGGGAGATGAAGTCCTCGCGGGTGATGCCTACATTCCGGCAGAAATAGTCGGTGTCGAGGTCCTTCACCATGCGGGGGATGACCATCAGGTCGTACACTGCTTCGTTGTAGACAAGCAGCTGCCCGTTGCGGTCGTACATCAGTCCGCGGGAGGGATACTGGGTGATGATGCGCAGCGACTGGTTCTTGGCTTTTTCCTTGTATTCTTTGTCAAACAGCTGCAGCATCGAGAGCCGGAGCACAAAGAGGGCTCCGACCACAATGAAGATAATCTTCACTATACCACTGCGATGGGCATACTGCTTGGACATTTTTGCATGTTAGTTTTAACTTGCAAAAATACAAAAAAAATTCCACATGAAAGGATTCCTGTCTATTTGTATCGGACGGCGGTGCCATACACCAGCACTTCGGCGGCCTGCGCCATGATGCTGGAGGTGGTGTAGCGCACGCCGATGATGGCGTCGGCGCCCATCTTGACGGCTTGGTCAACCATACGCTGCGTGGCCTGGTTGCGGGCTTTCTCCATCATGGAGGTGTAGGATTTGAGTTCGCCACCCACTATGCTCTTTATGCCCTGACCGAAGTCGCTGACAAAGTTCTTGGACTGGATGGTGCTGCCGGACACTACGCCCAGCTCTTCGTAATTGTAACCCTGGAGGGTTTCGACTGTGATAATCTTCATAACTTTAATGTATTATATTGTTATTTTTGTCTAAGATAGAACTGCCTGATGTCGGGAGGGAATTTCTCGATGGCATAGCGCAGCATGGTGCGAGGCATGGCGGTGCAGCGGGTGTCGAGATACTGCTGCAGGCGCTGGGTGTCGCGCTTGCCGGCCTCGCGCAGCAGCCAGCCTACGGCTTTGTGGATAAGGTCGTGAGGGTGGTGAAGCAGGAGGTCGGCAATGGCGTAGGTGTCGTCCAAGTGCCCGTGGCGTAGAAACTGCATGGTGCTGACAATGCCTATACGCTGTTCCCAAATGGTCTTGCCCTCGCGGGCTAATGTGTAAAGCAGTGTGGCGTCGTGGGTGAGGTACCACGTGCCGAGGATTTCATAGCACGAGAGGTCAACCAAATCCCAATTGTTCACTGTCGAAAGGTGGTTGAGGTAAAAATCTACACACTTTTGCTGTTCGGCGGGGTCTCTCTTGGCGTGATGGAAACGCTGTACCAAAGCCAGCAGGCCAGCCAGCCGCACTTCGTGCCACTCCGAAGCCAGACACTCCTCAAGGTCATCCCAGTTGCACCCTTTCCAGTGTTCCTTCACCACCGAGCGGGTGACCGGCACCTTGATGCCAAGGAAACGGTCGCCCTCGCCGTACTCTCCCGGTCCCGTCTTGAAGAAACGGGCCAAGTGTGCAGCTTGTGCCTCATCGCGAAGTGCCACAATAGCATTCATCAACCTATTCATGCCCCTATAACGGCAAACAACGTCAAATATTGTTTGATTGTTTAATTGCTTGATTGTCTGAGTATTTTTCACTCAAGCATTTACACAATCAAGCATTCATGCATTCATTCAAGCATTTACACATTCAAGCATTCAAACAATAATCCCTAAGGTCTCACCCAGGTGAACGTCACCTCGTCAACGGGAATACCTGTAATGTAACCATTATTATCTAAGAGACTGTTTTGTACCGACTCTGTACACACGATGGTGCAGACTCCCGAAGATGTAGACAATCCACTACACATATCCTGTTTCTGGGAGAAACCATTTGTCAAGGTCATATCGAAATTGGAAAGGTCGAGGAATGTCAAATGGGTGCAATTGCAGAACAGCTTACACATACAGGTCACATTAGAAGTGTTGAAATTGGAAAGGTCGAGGCTTGTCAAACTATTGCAATTCATAAACATGCCGCCATCCCAATCATAACCACTGCCTGGCCTCTGCCCCCAAGAACCGCTGTTGCGGAATACCTTAACCCTATAGCTCATGGAAACGACATTGGAGGTGTTGAAATTGGAGAGGTCAAGGCTTGTCAATCTGCTGCAACCCCTAAACATGGCATCCATGTGTTTTACATTCGAGGTGTTGAAGTTGGATACATTTAGGCCTGTCAGATTCTTACACCCATCAAAGAGTCCACGCATGTCGGTCACTTGGGAGGTGTTGAAACTGGAAAGGTCGAGACTTGTGAGACTGCTACAACCGGCGAACATACCCATTAGCATATATTTATTGTACCATTTGTATCGTCGTCCATCTGGGGCAGTAGAGTAAAAAACTGAATCTACAGCATAGGACATGGAGACGACATTGGAGGTGTTGAAATTGGAGACATCAAGGCTCGTCAAGCCACTGCAGCCATAAAACATGGCATCCATGTGTTCTACATTGGAGGTGTTAAAGCCATTGCCAAACTTGATGGAGGTCAACTTTGAACAATTACAGAACATCTTTCTACTATTGGGATTGGCATCAAGGAAACCGGCCCTGGTGGTGACACACCACACTTTGCCTTCTAAATGTCCATAGACAGGAACTGGCGATGATGGTGAAGAAAGATTTATGCCGTTTCTGTTATAGGAACTGTTGCATTCAAATACCACAGATGTGGCATTCGCTGGAATGGTACTATTGAAAGTCTCACCGTCAACCAATTCGGCGTGGAGGGTTTCATAGTCTTTCTGGCAACCTACTGCCAGCATAGCCATTGTGACAAGTATCAGGGCATTAAGATTAATTCTGTTTTTCATAATGATGCATGTTTGTGGTTGCAAATATACAAAATAAAATCTGATGTAAGCATTATTTTGAATTATTATCCCAAGTCGGTCAATAGGGTTTATGGCAGATTTGGAATAATCAAAAACATTCTCCCCGCTTTCGAGAACTGGACAAACTTTCTAACAAAAAGAAAAAGGCAGCCCGCTAAGGTTGCCTTTCAGTACTCCGACCGGGAATCGAACCCGGATCTACTCTTTAGGAGAGAGTTATTCTATCCATTGAACTATCAGAGCGCGGCGAACCGCCGCTGGTATTATACCAGCGCGGTTTTATAGTTTTCGTTTGATTTCTATTACCTCATAGGCTTCGACAATGTCGCCGACTTTGATGTCGTTGAAGCCTTCGATGTTCAGGCCGCAGTCCTGGCCGCTGACGACTTCCTTGACATCGTCTTTGAAGCGTTTGAGAGAGGCCAGCTTGCCTGTATAGACCACGATGCCGTCGCGAATGATGCGGACATTGTGGTTGCGGGTAATCTTTCCATCAAGACACATACATCCTGCAATGGTACCCACCTTGGAAATCTTGAATGTTTCGCGGATTTCGAGGTTGGCGACAATCTTCTCCTGTGTCTCGGGCGAGAGCATGCCCTCAATAGCATCCTTGAGCTCGTTGATGGCGTCGTAGATGATGCTGTAGAGGCGGATGTCGATGTGGTCGGTCTCGGCCATCTTGCGGGCACCCACGGAGGGGCGCACCTGGAAGCCGATGATGATAGCGTCGGAGGACTCGGCAAGCATGACGTCGGTCTCGGTAATCTGTCCCACAGCCTTGTGGATGACGTTGACCTGCACTTCGTCGGTGGAGAGCTTCAACAGCGAGTCGGAAAGTGCTTCGACGGAACCGTCCACATCGCCCTTGACGATAACGTTGAGTTCTTTGAAGTTGCCCAATGCTATGCGGCGGCCAATCTCGTCGAGGGTGAGGTGTGTCTGGGTGCGGAGTCCCTGTTCGCGCTGCAGCTGGGTGCGCTTAGCGGCAATATCTTTGGCTTCCTTCTCGTTCTCGGTGACGTTGAATGTGTCGCCTGCCTGGCAGGCACCGGTAAGGCCGAGAAGCAGCACGGGCTGCGAAGGACCGGCGGACATAACTTCCTGGTTGCGTTCGTTGTACATAGCGCGCACACGGCCGCTGATGGCTCCTGCCACGATGGGGTCGCCTTTGCGGATAGTACCGTTCTCCACAAGGAGTTTGGCCACATAGCCACGGCCTTTGTCCAGCGAGCTTTCCAGCACAGTACCCTTAGCACGCTTGTTGGGGTTGCCTTTCAGCTCCATGATGTCAGCTTGGAGAATTACTTTCTCAAGCAGTTCCTCCACGTTGATACCCTTCTTGGCAGAGATGTCCTGGCTTTGGTATTTACCGCCCCATTCTTCGACAAGAAGGTTCATGTTGGCCAGTTCGGTCTTGATGCGGTCGGGGTCGGCACCGGGTTTGTCAATCTTGTTGATGGCAAAGACGATGGGGACACCGGCAGCCTGGGCGTGGTTGATGGCCTCGACGGTCTGCGGCATGATTTTGTCGTCGGCGGCGATGACGATGATGGCGATATCCGTCACCTTGGCACCGCGGGCACGCATGGCTGTGAAAGCCTCGTGGCCAGGGGTGTCGAGGAAGGTAATCTTGCGGCCGTCGGCAGTGGTGACTTCGTAGGCACCGATGTGCTGGGTGATGCCGCCAGCCTCACCGGCAATGACGTTGGTCTTGCGGATATAGTCAAGGAGAGAGGTCTTACCGTGGTCCACATGACCCATGACGGTGACGATGGGGTTGCGCGTGATGAGGTCTTCGGGACGGTCTTCCTCTTCAATCTTGTTGAGCTCGTCGATGACGTCGGCACTGGCAAAGTTGATTTCGAAGCCGAACTCGTCGGCAATGAGCTTGATGGTCTCGGCATCGAGGCGCTGGTTGATACTGACGAATATGCCTACGGACATACAGGTGCTGATGACCTGGGTGACAGGCACGTTCATCATGGTGGCCAGCTCGTTGGCGGTGACGAATTCCGTCACCTGCAACGTCTTCTGGCTTTCCATCTCGTTGAGCTGCTCCTCCTCTATGCGCTGGTGCACCTTCTGGCGTTTCTCGCGGTTGTGTTTGGAAGTCTTTGACTTGCCCATGGGGCTGAGACGGGCGAGAGTGTCGCGAATCTGTTTCTCGATTTCAGATTCATCAATCTCGACCTTTACGGCCTTCTTTTCTTTCTTTTTCTTCTTTTCGGATTTTTCGCTCTTGGCATCGGTTCCACCTGCCTCGTTCTTTTTGTTCTTTGAGGCATTCTTTGGGGTGCTTGGAGCGGGAGCGGCAGTTTCGGGTTGGCCGTTTACTTCGCTCACCTTGACACCTTTGTTCTTGATGCGCTTGCGTTTCTTCTTTTCAGAAGATGACTTTGGCTTCTCGAACTGGCTGAGATCCACTTTGCCTACCAGTTTGGGGCCTTCGAGTTTCTTGTATTGTGTCTCGATAAACTCCGGCTCTTTGACAGCGGGGGGTGCCGCCACGACAGGTTCGGGCACAGGCTCGGGTTCGGGAACGGGTGCCGGTGCGGGAGGCTCCTTGGGTGCCTCGACTTGCTCTTTGGGTGCCTTGGGCTGAACTTCGGCTTTGGGGGCTTTAGGAGTTTTAGAGGCTTTGGCTTGCTTTTCAGTCTTCTCGGCCTTGGTCTTTTTCTTTTTGTCAGGACGGGTCTTGGTGTTGATGGCGTCGAGGTCTATCTTGTTGATGATGCGCAGGTCGCCTACCTGTGTGGGAATGAATGCCGGGGCGGCCTCGGGCTCTGCGGGCTGAGGCTCTGCAGGTTCGCTGACAGCTTCGGGAACTTGTTCGCTCTCGATGGGTGTCACAGGCTCGGCGGCATTCTCTGCAACAGTCTCGGACACCTCCGGCTCGTCGGGAGTGACGGCAGTTTCGACGGGCTTGGCAGCGACCTTGTTGTCTGCAGGTGATGTGTTGTAGTTCTTGATGATGACTTCTTCCGACTCCTCTTTGTTCTCGTCGTTGGTCGCCTCTACAACCACATTACTGCTGCTGGGAGTTATTTCGATTTTGTCAGCCTGCTCTTTGACGGCACGCTCGGCCTGGAAGGCGGTGGCGACAATATCGTACTGCTCGGCAGAGAGCCTCGTATTGGGGTTCATTTCCACCTGATGGCCTTTCTTGGCAAGAAATTCCACTAGTGTAGAGATTCCCACGTTCAGCTCTGTAGCCGCTTTTTTAAGTCGTATTCCTTTGTTTTCTTCTGCCATATTACACTCCTTTTTTCGTTAGGGCGGCGGTGGCCGCCATTGTTTTGTTATTTCTTTTTGCCACTTGCTAAGTGGTTGTCCAAATCCCAGTGGGTTGTTGGCCTATTCCCCGTCGGGCTCGGCTTTGGCCTCAGCATTCTGGGAGTTTGGCTCTTCCTCGAACTCAGCCTTGAGGATGCGGATGACTTCGTCGATAGTCTCCTCTTCGAGGTCGGTACGGCTGAGGAGGTCTTCCTTGCTGAGGGCAAGAACCTCGCGGGCCGTGTCGCAGCCGATATTGATGAGGATATCGATAATCCACTGGTCAATCTCGTCGGAGAAGTCGCGCAGGTCGACATCGTCCGGGTCTTCGTCACCGGTACGGTATACATCGATGTCGTATCCTACCAGCTTACTGGCCAGCTTGATGTTGCAGCCGCCCTTGCCGATGGCCAGCGACACTTGGTCCGGCTCCATGTAGACATCCACTTTCTTCTCTTCCTCGCGTACCTTGAGCGACGAAACCTTGGCAGGAGCCAAAGCACGCTGCACCATAATGTCCAGGCGCGGGGTATAGTTGAGCACGTCAATGTTCTCGTTGCGCAGCTCACGTACAATGCCATGGATACGGGCACCCTTGATACCGACGCAAGAACCCACGGGGTCAATGCGGTCGTCGTAGGACTCAACGGCTATCTTGGCACGCTCGCCGGGGATGCGGACGATATTGCGGATGGTGATGAGACCGTCGTAAATCTCTGGCACCTCAGCCTCGAGCAGGCGCTCCAGGAAGATGGGGGATGTGCGGGACAGCACGATGACGGGGTTGTTGTTGCGCATCTCCACCTTCAGCACAACGGCACGCACGGTGTCGCCTTTGCGGAAACGGTCGGTCGGTATCTGCTCGGCCTTGGGAAGCACCAGTTCAATCTTCTCCTCGTCAAGAATCAATATCTCTTTGTTCCAGGGTTGGTAAACTTCGCCAACCACAATTTCGCCAACTTTCTCTTTGTATTTTTGGAAGACAAGCGACTTCTCATAGTCTTGGATTTTGCTCACCAGATTCTGGCGGATAGCCAGAATTTCGCGGCGGCCAAAGTCGGTCATGTAGATGGGCTCCGACAGTTCCTCGCCCACTTCAAAGTCCGACTCAATCTTAATGGCATCGCTGTAGGCAATCTCCAGGTTCTCGTCCTTCACGGCACCGTCTTCAACAATGGTGCGGTTGCGGAAAATCTCCAGGTCGCCTTTGTCAATGTTCACAATAATGTCGAAGTTGTCCTCGGTGCCGTAGCGTTTGGCCAGCGCGGCGCGGAAAACCTCTTCGAGAATATGCATCAATGTCTCGCGGTCAATGTTCTTAAATTCTTTAAATTCCGAAAAGGAATCTATCAGGTCTAACGTCTTCATTTGACTAATATATTGTTGATATAATTTCTACACTATGTCTGTGCCTCAGAAACGGATGATTACCTTCACAGTCTTCACATCCTCGTAGGCAAAAGTATATTCCTTCGGCGCCTCTTTCTTGGTGCCCTTGATTTTGATGGTGAACTCCTTGTCGCCGGCCTCGGCCAGAGTGCCTTCCACACTCGGTCCTTCAAAAGGCACCACACTTACATCCCGACCCACATGGCGGCGGAACTGACGCGGCATCTTCAATGGAGAATCGGCACCCGCCGAACTCACATTCAACTCGAAATCCTCCTCTTCGCGGTTTAAACCGTTCTCAATGGCGCGGCTCAGTTCAATGCAGTCGTCAATCGTGACGCCGTTATCCCCGTCGATATCCACAAAAATGCGGTTATCGGGGGTGATTTTCATATTAATGAGGAACTTTTCAGTCCCTTCCAGCACATCGTTGATGATGTCTAAAACCTTGAACTTGTCTATCATAAGCAATAAAAGAGGGGACTCTCGTCCCCACATTTAATCGCTGCAAAGATACACAATTTTTTTAACATAGCAAGAAAAACTTGCATCTCGACACATATTCTGTCTACTGTAGAACACTTTTATAACCCAAATCTTATGCCATCATCCGCTGAATCCACAGCCCGAAGAATCGGTCATTGACCCGGTACCGTCTATCCTCCTCAACGACATAGCCGTCCGACAGAAGTCTCTTGACTGCCGACTGAACCGAACTGGCTGAAGTCAGTTTATGGCGTTTGATAAAGTCTGCAGAAGTTATTTGTGTGGCCAAGCCGTCTTCTGCAATAGCATACAATAGCATCTTCTGCTTTATTGTCATACGAGACAACAACTCTCTGTAGTAATAATCATTGCCGGCAAGAATATCGCTAATGGCAGTTCCCAAAGTTTCTTCTGTGCATTTATCACCCCTTGAAGTGTCGGCAAAGGCTTCATTCATAGTCTTCTGTACATAGTATGTATGCCCCTCAAACATATCATATACAACCTTAGCGGCCTCAGCATCCAATGTCCTTCCCTGCTCATGGAACTTCTGACACATAAAATCAACATACAAATCCCTGTCTATAGCCCCCAGGTTCATGTTGTCTGCACTCTTATAGAAGGGGTGTTTTCTGCTGTCAAACATCTGTTCCAGCATGTGTCGCTCGCTTCCAGCGAACACGAATCGGCAATTGTCTATCCGCTGGATATGGCCTCTAAGCAAAGCCTCGATATTAATTTCCGGGTACTTTGCCACCTGTTGAAACTCATCAATGGCGACAATACAAGGCTTGTCCGCCTGTTGCAGATAGCCGAAAATCTCTTCCAGCGTATATTCGGGCTGTTCAATGTCACCAAGGCCAACGCTGAAAGTCGGCAGCCCTGTGCTTGCATCAAACCCCATTTTACCTGCAATGCTGCGCAGAGCCTTGACAAAGTTTTGTACCATCTTTTTACCTCGAGGCACAGTCTGTTCATACACTGTCCGTCCCAACTCATGCACCAACTCTTGCAAACAGGTGGTGTGAAGGATATCCACAAAAAACGTGTAGTAATTATCGTGCAGCACAGGCTGGTCAAAGCAATACTGAATCAGTCCCGTTTTGCCCATGCGCCGGTCAGACTTTAATACCACGTTATTCCCATTGGTCAGCAGTTTAATCATCCGTTCTGACTCAGTCTTGCGGTCGCAGAAATACTCGGGCCGTATGCGCCCAGACACTACAAAAGGATTCTCTTCCATAATCTTCTATTCTATAGTTTCCGGCTGCAAAGATACGAATAATTTTTGATATTATGCAAACAGCATTATGTAATTTGCATAATGCTGTTTGCATAATTCTGTAAGATGCATATAAATAATATGATAGTGGTATATATTTATTGCACTGTAAGGATTTATGGTACCCCACATTATACTCCCTATTGTTGGTTAATACATCTGTTCTAATTGCCCCAATTCGACTACTACAGAAGGTAAATGCGAAGTGTGCACGACTCACATAAAATATGGCGAACTTTAAATGTAAGGACCTTATCGCAATGCTTTTCTTGCAAACAGCTTCCACCTCTCGAAAGCGACTGCAAAGATACGCTTTTTTTTCGATATAGCATGTTTTTTGTGGACAGGTGCTTTTTTTCTTGGTGCAGCGGTGATAGTTTTTACCTGCTATGTCGTTTTTTTTGTTTATCTTTGCATTGCATTCTATGGCCATGGGCGGAAGCCTTATAGCCTAATAATAAAGCAGTTTTTGACAGCCACAATGTTCGATGACACGTATCATACCATAGCGGCTCCCGCCGAGGGGCTCTACAAGGAGAAGGGCAGCAAGTTCCTCGCCTTTGCCTATCCGGTGCATAACACCGACGAGGTGAAACAGCACCTCGAGGCACTGCGCAAGGAGTACTTCGATGCCCGTCATCATTGCTATGCCTATATACTCGGCCCCACCAAGGAGGTCTACCGGGCCAACGACGACGGCGAGCCCTCTGGCACTGGCGGCCGGCCCATCCATGGGCAGCTTCTCTCCGCCGACCTCACCGACACGCTCATCGTCGTGGTGCGCTACTTTGGTGGCATACTGCTGGGCGCTTCGGGGTTGGCCAACGCCTACAAGGCCGCCGCGCGCGACGCCATCACCAACGCCACCATCATAGAGAAGACCATAGATGTCACCTATCACCTCCACTTCGAGTATGCCTTGATGAACGACGTGATGCGCATGCTCAAAGAACTGGGCGTACAGCCCCGAAACCAGGAGTTCAACCTCGACTGCCGCCTCGACATCTCCGTGCGCCAGTCGCAGAGCGTCCGTGTTTACGACACCCTCTCCAAGCTCTATGGCCTAAAGATAAATTAAAGCGGTAATGACAATAAACAGGTAGTGTTAATTTTCAATTATCAACTCTCCATTTTCAATTCACAGGATGAACAACGACATACTCTCCCAGCTCAACGAATCGCAGCGCGAGGCAGCCGCCTGCACCGAAGGCCCCGTCATGATAATAGCCGGTGCCGGTAGCGGCAAGACCCGCACGCTCACCTACCGCATAGCCTATCTCATAAGCCAGGGTGTGGACCCCTTTAATATCCTGGCACTCACCTTTACCAACAAGGCTGCCGCTGAGATGAAGGAGCGTATCATGAAACTCGTCGGCTCCGAGGCCCGCAATATCTGGATGGGAACATTCCACTCAGTCTTTGCCCGCATTCTCCGCTCCGAAGCGGAAAAACTGGGGTATATCCGCACCTTTACCATCTACGACACCGACGATAGCAAGTCTGCCATCAAGCAGATTGTGAAGGCTCAGAACCTCGACCCCAAGACTTACAGTCCCAGTTTTGTGCTCGGGCGTATCTCTATGGCCAAGAGCAACCTCCTCTCGCCCGACGACTACGCCAACAACCCCGAAATCATGCAGGCCGACAAGGACTCACACAAGCCCATGATTGCCGAAATCTACAAGCACTACAACCAGCGCCTGCGCAACGCCATGGCCATGGACTTCGACGACCTGCTCTTCAACATGAACATCCTCCTGCGCGACTTCCCCGATGTGCTGCTCAAATACCAGAACCGTTTCAAGTATATCATGGTCGATGAGTACCAGGACACCAACTACTCGCAATACCTCATTGTCAAAAAGCTTGCCGCGCGGCTGCAGAACATCTGTGTCGTGGGTGACGATGCCCAAAGTATCTATGCCTTCCGTGGTGCCAACATACAGAACATCTTTAACTTCCGCCGCGATTATCCCAACCTCCACCTCTTCAAACTGGAACAGAACTACCGCTCCACCAAGGTCATCGTCAATGCCGCCAACTCCATTATAGCCAAAAATGTCGAGCAGATAGAGAAGGAAATATGGACCGACAACGCACAGGGCAACCGCATCACTCTGCTCCGCGCCGCCGACGAGCGCGACGAAGGGCGACTCATAGCTGAATCGATACAGGAAGCCCACATCGGTGAAAACCTCGACTACAAGTCTTTCGCCATCCTATACCGCACCAATGTGCAGTCGCGTGCCATTGAGGAGTCCCTCCGCCGCGCTGCCATCCCCTACCGCATCTACCAGGGACTCTCTTTCTATGGGCGCAAGGAAATCAAGGATGTGCTGGCATACATGCGCTTGGTGGTGAACAACTACGACGAGGAATCGCTCCTGCGTGTCATCAACTACCCCGCACGAGGCATTGGGCAAACCACGCTTGACCGAGTGCGTGTGGCTGCGTCAGACAATGACGTGGCCGTCTGGACAGTGCTCGAAAACCTGCCCTCGTGGGGTCTGGGTCTCGGAAGTGGTGCCACGCAGAAGATAGGCGAGTTCGTGATGATGATCAAGCGCTTCACAGCCATGTTGCCCGTCACCAACGCCTACGACCTTGCCAAGCAGATAGTCTATAACTCCGGCATCGTCACCATGCTGCGCAACGACGACGACCCCGACAATCCCAACCGCATAGAAAACATCGAAGAGCTTCTCAACGGTGTGCAGGAATTCTGCGAAAAGGAAGACCAGTTCTCCGAAGAAGAGGAGGGCGACAATCAGAATACTCAGAATACTCTGACCACTCCTATAAAAACCCTCGACCAATTCCTTCAGCAAGTGCTGCTGCTCACCTCCGAGGACAAGGGCGAGGACAAGGATGTCGACAAGGTGGCTATGATGACCATCCACTCCGCCAAGGGGTTGGAATTCCCCTACGTCTATGTGGCGGGCATGGAGGAGAACCTCTTTCCCTCCATCATGTCCATCTCCTCGCGCCAGGAGCTGGAAGAGGAACGGAGGCTCTTCTATGTCGCCGTCACCCGCGCTGAGCGGCAGCTCACCCTCTCCTATGCCATGACGCGTTACCAGTACGGCAGCTCCTCCTGCCAGGAGATGAGTCGTTTCGTGGAAGAGATAGACCGCAAGTACATCGAGATGCCCCAGCGCAAGAGCTCTTTCCCCAAGCCGGGCGAGCTGCCCAAGGCTTTCGAGGGTGTGAAGGGAGTGAAATGGTCTTCCGAGGTGGAGCAGGGCTTCCAGCGTAAACCCGCCGCCGAGCCGCCGAAACCACGCCGTCTGAAACCGCAGTCGGCTCTGCCCAAAGGCCCCACGGCACCCAACAGCGAGGCCGAAATCAATGCCATACAAGTGGGCATGCAGGTGGAACACGCCAAGTTCGGCAAGGGCAAGGTGCTCAGCGTGGAAGGCAGCGGCAGCAACCGCAAAGCCACCATCTTTTTTGAATCCGCCGGCCAAAAGACCATGATGCTGGTTTATGCCAGACTAAAGATAATAGAATAAACTCCTAGGAAAACCTAAGGTATCCTAGGAAAGCCTAGAACTTCCTATCCTCTCAAAAAACACCACCATGCGAATAGTTATCCAGCGTTGTACAAGAGCCTCGGTAACCATAGCGGGGCAGCTTAAATCACAGATAGGGCAGGGCATGCTCATCCTCCTCGGCATAGAAGATGCCGACACCGACGAAGACATCGACTGGCTCTGCCGCAAAACGGTAGCTCTGCGCATTTTCGATGATGCCGACGGGGTGATGAACCTCCCCATCACCGATGTGCCCGACAGCGGCATCCTGCTTGTCAGCCAGTTCACCCTCATGGCCAGCACCAAGAAGGGCAACCGCCCCAGCTACATCCACGCCTCCAAGCCCGATGTGGCCATCCCCATGTACGAGAAGTTCATCAAAAGGCTGAGCCAGGAGTTCGGCAAAGAGGTGCAGACCGGTGAATTCGGTGCCAACATGCAGGTGGAGCTTGTCAATGACGGTCCGGTGACCATCATTATCGACAGCCAAAACCGGAAGTAGTCCTCCCTCAATAATATAGGAGAATGAAAGAATAGAGGACGATGTTAGGGCGTCGGGGGTGCGGCGTGGCTATCGTGACGGCAGGGTGGCGGTGATGCTGCGTGGGTTGCCTCGGAAGTCGTCGTGGATGCGGGTGTCGAAGCCCAGTGAGCCGAGCAGCTGGGAGGTCTCGGCTGCAAGGGCTTGGTTGATTTCCACTACGAGCTGCCCGCTGGGGGCGAGGCTGCGGACGGCATACTGCCCGATGGCGCGGTAAAAGAGCAACGGGTCGCTGTCCGGCACGAAGAGAGCCTGAGCCGGGTCGTAGTCAAAAACATTGGGTTGCATATCGGCGCGCTCGCGTTCCATGACGTAGGGGGGATTGCTGACGATAAGGTCGTAGGGGCATGGGAGTGCGGCGAGCTGCGCGGGGTCGAGCAGGTCGGTTTGCCTAAAGGTGATTTCGGTATTGTTTTGCCGGGCGTTGTGCCGCGCCAGTGCGAGGGCGGCAGGGGAGATGTCCACGGCTGTCACTTCGGCGGTGGGGAAGTGGTGCTTGAGAGCAATGGCAATGCAGCCGCTTCCCGTGCAGAGGTCGAGGACGGCTGTCGGAGCCGGATGCAGCGACAGGATGAGGCTTTGCACTATCTCCTCGGTTTCGGGACGGGGAATGAGGGCATCGGGCGACACGTCGATGCGGAGACTGCAGAAGTGCGTGTAGCCGACGATGTGCTGGATAGGGCGGTGGCGTTTGAGGTCTTCGGCGGCCCAGTGGAAACGCAGCAGGTCGGACTGGTTGATGGTGTCGTCGCGATGCAGCAGGAACTGGGTTTTGTCCCAACCAAGGAAGGCCTCGAAGAGCATGTAGACAAAGGTGCGCAGTTCCCCTTCGGGATAGAGGGTGCGGAGTTCGGAGAGGTAGTACCGCTCGATGTCGCGCACGCGGTTGGAGGGGATGTGCATGTTGGTGGTGTTCACGGCAGCGGGTGCTAAGCATGGGGGACTATGCGTTTTCGGTCTCGGAGGCTTTCTTGCTGTTGCGCCAGGCTTTGACGAAGACTATAAAGCCATAGGTGGCGGTGGCGAGGAAGCAGGCGCTGATGAAGAGCCATTTGTAGCTGCCACCCATGATGCCGAGGGGAATGTAGATGGCGTCGCAGATGAGGTAGCAAATCCAGGCGTTGATGTCTTTGCGCACCATGAGGAAGGTGGCCACAGCCTGGAGGGCAAAGATGGCACAGTCGAGAGCGGGCAGGTTGGAGTGGAGCACGCGGGTGTCGAGCAGGTAGGTGGCTGCAGCGATGGCGGCAACGGCGAGCAACGGCCAGAGCGGGTTGCCCCAGCGGATGGAGCGACGGTTGTCCTCCTCTTTCTTTTTCCAGATGAATACACCGCCGATGGAGGCCAGCAGGCTATAGACTTGGAAAGCGAAGCTCATGTAGTGCTGGTCGGTGAAGAAGTTGTAGCACAGGATGAGGCCGGTGACTATGCTGAATACCCAAGTCCAGCGGTTGCCGCGGGCGGCAAGATAGACGGTGGCGATTTGGGCAATGGTGATGAGAATGGTGAGTATTGCGTCCATGTGTGTGTTTATTTACGGTTAAAGTCGGCGGGTATTTCGCCCCAGTGGTCGGTATCCCACTTGCGGATTTCGGTGGTGTAGGTGTTGTTCTGCAGCCAGGCTTCGGCGCGGCGGATAACGTTCCAAAGCGCGGCGGTGTCGGGGGTGAGGGGCAGTTTGGTGCGGCACTCTTTGTGTCGAATCCAGTTGATGGCTATTTTCGAGTCGCTGTAGAGTATCTGCTTCATGTGGTGCTGCTTGAGGTAGGCGAGGCCGTGGACTATGGCAAGGAATTCGCCTATGTTGTTTGTCCCCAGGGGTGTGATGAAGTGGAAGAGCTGCTGGCGTGTGGCGACGTAGACCCCTTGGTATTCCATCGCCCCGGGATTGCCGCTGCAGGCAGCGTCGACCGCGATACTGTTCAGTTCGGGACCTGGCACACCGCCCGGGCGCACAACGGTCATGCCGTTTTCGTCTATCCCCACCATAGGAGGCTGGGCGGCAGGGGTGGTGTGGCTTCCCTTTATCTCGTCGTAGGGACGCTGGTAGGCATAGCGGGCAGCTTCGAGGGTGTCGAAGGATTTGTATTGCGCGGCACTGACACCGGTGACCTGCTTCTGACAGTCGGCCCAGTTGTCGTAGATGCCGGGCGTATTACCCTGCCAAACAACGTAGTATTTCTGTTTCTTTGCCATAGAATTGAGGTGCAAAGGTACAAACTTTTTCTCATATATGGCTTTTTATTCGTATCTTTGCATTTTAAAAGAATACTAAAAAACTGTTTACAATGAAGAAAATCACTTTTATGCTACTTGTGCTGTGCGGTTTGTGCACTGCATGTGAAAAGGACAACAGCAGTATCACCATTAATTATCCTGTTACCGACAAATATACTGCTTTGGATGTGAGTAACGCCTTTGATGTGGTGGTGTGCGACACGATTAACGAGGCGAAGGTGACAGTGAGGGGAGGAGAACACAAGAATGTTATTTTCAAGGTGGAGGACGGCACGCTGAAGATTGGTTTCAAGAATGGTCTGTTCCATTGGTACCACGGTACGGCCAAGGTGCTGCTGCCCCGTAATATCGAGTTATGCGATGTGGAACTTTCGGGTGCCTCCAGTTTCCGTGGCGATTTGCAGGGTGACGAGGTGGAAGTGGATGCGTCGGGTTCTTCCAATTTCTACGGCAATGTGTCGGGATCGGAGGTGAACATCGACCTTTCCGGTGCCTCGGATTTTGAAGGCAATATCGATGCCGACAAGTTGGATTTGGAAGTTAGCGGTTCTTCTTCGGTCAAGAGTGCCGGAATATGCACCGAGCAGCTGGATATGACTGTCTCCGGCTCCAGCAATGTGGACGCTTTCGGGCTTGAGAGCCGCAAGGTGACTGCCAAGGTGAGCGGTTCCAGCGATGTAAAGATTTCATGCTGCGAGAGTATCACGGGTTCCATTTCGGGTTCCAGCGACCTTTACTATAAAGCACTCCCCGGCTGCACTCCCGTGGTGAACTGTAGCACCAGTGGCGGCTCGAAAGTCCACGCAGAATAAGTTTCCAAAAAAGTAAAATAATAAAGGCTGCGAACAATCGCAGCCTTTATTATTATTGACAGGGTGTTATTACGCACCCAGCTCGAGGCGTTTGAAACCAGTGCAGGAAAGCTCTTTGTCGATGCTTTCGATGAACTGGCGGACGGTCATCTTGCTCTCCATGATGTACTCCTGTTCGACCAGGGTGTTCTCTTTGAAGAACTTGTTCAGACGGCCCATAGCAATCTGCTCGATCTGCTTCTCATTGAGGGTAGCGGCTTTCTTGGCGGCTTCTTCCTCTTTGATTTTCTTGGCCTGTTCGACCTGCTCCTCGGTAATCCAGCCTTTGGCGCAGTTGGAGGCCATGTGCTCTTCGCTGTCGACGTGGGCGGGGTTGATGCCGGCTTTCTTCAGGGCGGCGTCAACTGCCTTGCCAATGAGTTCCTCGCGGGTCTTCTCGGCGGCGACGGCAAGCTCTTTGTCTTTGGTCTCCTGGGGGATGCTGTTGGCATCGATGGCCAGAGGACGCATGGCGACGACTTGCATGGCGATGTTGTGTCCAACCTCGTCAAAGCCGGCCTTGGACATTCCGACGATGGAGGCCATGCGGTTGCCCGGATGGATGTAGGAGTAGACGGCAGCAGCCTCGATGGCCTCGAAGTGGGCCAACTCTATCTTCTCGCCAATCTTGGCAATCTGGTCAGTGATGCAGTCACTCACTTTGCGGCCTTCGAGTTCCATGTCGAGCACCTGTTCCTTGGTGGTGAGGTGTTTTGCCATGGCGTTGTCGAGGATGTTGGTGGTGAATGCCACGAAGTCGGCATTGGTGGCCACGAAGTCGGTCTCGCAGCTCAGCATGATGATAGCACCGTAGGTGCCGTTGCTCTTGGCCAGCACGCAGCCTTCGTTGGCGTCGCGGTCGGCACGCTTGGCAGCCATCTTCTGGCCTTTCTGGCGCAGGAAGTCGATAGCTTTCTCAAAATCGCCGTCGCACTCTACGAGGGCTTTTTTGCAGTCCATCATGCCCACGCCAGTGAGTTGGCGCAGCTCATTAACCTGTTTTGCGGTGATATTTGCCATAGTAGTGATTTCTTTTGTTAATGATTATTGTTCAGCGGGGGCATCCTCGTTTTTGCGGCCACGGCGGGGACGGGTCTTCTTCTCGGCGGGAGCCTCTTCAGCCTTATTTTCGTCCTTTTCCTCATTTTGGGCGTCTTTGTCGAGCATGCGCTCGTTAAGACCTTCCTGGATAGCCTCGGTCATGTGTTTCAGGATGGCGGCTATCGACTTGGAAGCATCATCGTTAGCGGGGATGGGGAAGTCGATAAGGTCGGGGTTGCAGTTGGTGTCGACCAGTGCAAAGGTGGGGATGTTAAGACGGCGTGCCTCGGCGACAGCAATGTGCTCCTTGTTGATGTCGATGACAAACAGGGCGCTGGGCAGACGGGTGAGGTCGGCGATGCTGCCAAGGTTCTTGTCGAGCTTGGCACGCTCGCGCTGCACTTGGAGGCGTTCACGCTTGCTGATGTTGTTGAAATCCTTGTCGTGCATCAGGTTGTCGAGGTTGTTCATCTTCTTCACAGCCTTGCGGATGGTGGCGAAGTTGGTGAGCATACCACCAGGCCAACGCTCGGTGACGAAAGGCATGTCAACGCCTTTTGCCATCTCGGCCACGATGTCCTTGGCCTGTTTCTTGGTGGCCACGAAAAGCACTTTCTTGCCGCTCTTGGCAATCTGTTTCAGTGCAGCAGCTGCCTCGTCGGCTTTGGCGATGGTCTTCTGCAGGTCGATAACGTGGATGCCGTTGTGCTCCTTAAAGATATAGGGAGCCATTTTGGGATTCCATTTTCTCTTGAGGTGTCCAAAGTGACAACCGGCCTCAAGGAGTTCTTCAAATTTGAGTTCTGTCATTTTTTTATTGTTTACTTTCCTTTTGAACCAATCGTGGAGTAGTCCTTTGGGTCTGGTTTTCCGGCTGTCCTATGCTGCCGGACTGGCAACCAGACGGAGCGTCTCTGCGATTTGGATTCTAAACTTGATTAATTCTGTTGTTTGTGCTTCTAAGCGGCAACCGTTAACGTTTGCTGAACTGGAAGCGTTTGCGGGCCTTGGGCTGACCGGGTTTCTTGCGCTCGACCATACGGGGGTCGCGCATGAGGAAACCTTCTTTCTTCAGAGCGGGACGGTCCTCGATGTTGTTCTCGCAAAGGGCGCGGGCGATAGCCATGCGCAGAGCCTGTGCCTGGCCGGTGATTCCGCCGCCGTCGAGATTGGCCTTGATGTCCCATTTGCCTTCGGCATTGGCAACCTGCAGGGGCTGGTTGACGATGAACTGCAGCGGGCCAGTGGGGAAATATTCCTTATAGTCTCTCTTGTTAACAACAATCTTGCCGGTGCCGGGGGTCATATAGATGCGGGCAACGGAGCATTTTCTTCTACCGATAGTGTTGATTACTTCCATATTGATTATTATCTAACGTCGTTAATATTGATTACTTTGGGGTTCTGACCCTGGTGGGGATGCTCGGGACCGGCATACACATGCAGGTTGCGGTACAGGGCAGCACCCAGACGGTTTTTAGGAAGCATGCCGCGGATGGCGTGTTCAAGCACGCGCTCGGGGTGTTTGGCGAGCACCTTCTCAGGGGTGGTCTCGCGCTGGCCGCCGGGATATCCGGTATAGCGCTGGTAGATCTTGTCGGTCATCTTTTTGCCAGTGAAGACAATCTTCTCAGCATTGATGATGATGACATTGTCGCCGCAGTCCACGTGCGGGGTGTAGCAAGGTTTGGTCTTGCCACGCAGGATGTTGGCCACGCGGGTAGCCAAACGTCCCACGGTCTGGTTCTCGGCATCAACGAGCACCCATTCCTTCTGGACGGTGTTCTTGTTGGCGGAGATTGTTTTGTAACTTAATGTGTTCATACTATTTTTTAACGATGATGTTTTTTCTTTGTTTTCGCTGTCCCGGTTTTTATGCGGAACGTGCATAATTTTTTTGTCATTTCTGCCGGTTTCGGTGCCGAATTGGGGTGACGGATACCTTTTTTTCGACGTTTTCAGCCAGTTTCTGTGACACAATATTTTCTATCAACATTTTGAATTACAAGCCTGAACGGGTATATAACAGGGCTTGTACCCACTATGCTAAGAGGATGCAAAATTACAACTTATTTTTTAATTGACAAAATTTGCCTGTTAATTTCTTTCTTTTTTCTGTTGAAAAGTTTTTCAGGCAGGGTGAGGCAGTCTGCTGGAGTGCTGCTCATGAGTCGGTGCCGGATGGGGTGGCGTTGACGCGTCGGCAGAGCCACCCTTGGGGACGGGTGCCGAGAGTGGCGGCGATGATGAAAAGGTCGCCGCCTTCGCGCAGTTTGAGTTGCCGCTGCAGGTCGGCGGCAGCCATGGGGTAATTGCGGGTGACGACATGGGCTTTGCCGTCGGGCAGAGCCTTGCGGACGGTCTTGGCATTGAGCGGAATGGCCTGCAATATCTCAAAGATGCGCCCTGGAAAGCCGGACACAAGTCTGTCGGAGGTATAGAGGTGGGTGTTGCGTGCCAGTTTGTGCAGGTTGTATTGCTGGCACAGGGTGTTGTAGCAGCCGCCTTTCATGATGGCGGAGTTGGGTTCGTAGAGGTAGGCGGCAGTCTCAGTGGCATAGAGGGGCTGTGCAGCAGCCTCGGACGTGGCTGTGAAACTGGTGAGTGAGGTGCCTGCCGCGGTGATGTTGGCGCAATGGATGGTGGGCTCCGTCGAGTCGCCGCTGAGGAAGAGAATCTCCTTGCATTCGTTGCCGACTGCCACGATGTGCACTTCGGCCACACTGCCAATTTGCGAGAGTGCCAGATGCAGGTCTATCATGGGCGAGGCCTTAATCAGCAGGCGTTCGCACCGGCTTTGCAGCAGCGGCAGACTGACTATAAGGTCGGGTGTGCAATTCTCAAAGGCCGACACCTTCCGGCCATGGCTGTCTCGTCGGGCGGGGTCTATGAAGATGAGGCTGTAACGATGGCTGTGTGCGGCGAGGTGGGCGAGGCTGTCGGCATTGTGGCAGGCGATGTTGTCCAGGCCGAGATGCCTGAAGTTGTGCTCTGCTATGGCACATAGTTCAGCGTCAAGCTCGAAATAGTCGGCTTGGCGGCAGTGGGGTGCCATAAATGAAATATCGACACCCATGCCGCCGGTGAGGTCGGCAAGGGTGTCGGGGTGTAGCCGGGCGGCAATGCCGGCTTTATAGCGGGCTGTGGCCTCTGACGAGCTTTGCTCGCGGTTAAGTTTCGGCGGGAAGAAATAGCTGCCGCATGCTGCCAGCGACGGCCATTTACTGTGGGCCTGGCTTCTGCCTTCCAGTTGCTGGGCCACCAGACCGAGGTTTATGCCCGGGTAGCGGTCTTTCTGCAGCAGGAGGGCAAGCGGGTCGTCAGTGCAATGCCGGTCGGCGAAAAGCAGGATGTCGTCGAGGCAGTCCATGTCACAGGGCATCAGTATACGCCCTGGTCGTGGAGCTGTTTGAGGCGGTCGACAACCATGGGGCGGTCTTCCTTGTAGGTGACGCCGAACCACTGGGCGGTGGTCTTCAGCACGGTCATCGTGGCGCGGCCGTCGGCGATGAAGGTGTTGACGGCAAAGGGTATGTAGTACTCGCTCTTGAGCTCCTGGCCGTGCTCCTTGAGGAAGTCCACGAAGAGAGCCTCGCTCTTGGCGAAGTAGTCGGGCGTGAAGCCGAAGAGGTTCATGCTGACGGTGGCGTCGGCGGGCAGGGGATGCATGCTGCCGTCGGCGTCCTTGTATTCGATGCCGTTAGCCGTGCGGCCGATGGCGGTGCGCTCGGTCATGCCCACAAGCAGGCCATTGGCGTCCGTCTGGCATACGCCGCGGCTGACGGTGCCGTTCTCGCTCAGGGTGTTCTCGAGGCGGTAGCCCACCATACAGTACTTGCCCTCGGCACCCTCGAGGGTGCGCAGGTGGTCGGCCATGACCTGGAAAGCGTCGCGGCCGTAGAAGTCGTCGGCGTTGATGATGGCGAAAGGCTCGTGGATGGCGTCCTTGGCCATGAGGATGGCGTGGTTGGTGCCCCAGGGTTTCTCGCGGCCTTCGGGCACGCTGAAACCGGCGGGGAGCTTGTCGAGCTCCTGGTAGACATACTCCACGTCTATCTTGTTGCCGTAGTGTTCGGCGTTGATGCGGGCCTTGAACTGGTCGGCGAAGCTGTGGCGGATGACGAAGACCACCTTGCCGAAGCCGGCGCGGATGGCGTCCATGACGCTGTAGTCGAGGATGATTTCACCGTTGGGGCCTACGCCGTCCATCTGCTTGAGGCCACCGTAACGGCTGCCCATGCCGGCAGCCAGGACTAATAATGTTGGTTTCATATTGTTTCTATTTCGTTATCATGGTATTACGGTATATCGTTATCACGATTATTTTGTTTAGTGGCGCCAGCGGAGTGTCTCCACGAGGTGCTCGATGTCTTCCTGCATGTAGCGGAGCACCGGGGCCAGGGAATCGTTGTTGGGCGTGCGGTCAAGGTAGAGGGCGCCGCGCAGGAAGTGGCGGCTGCTATCAGTGAGCCAGAACTGGCAGGTGGAGGCCACCCTGCTGCCCTTGAGGTAGTAGACGGTGCCGAAGACGCGGTTGTCGTAGTCCTCATAGCCCTGCTCCTCGACGCCAGAAGCGAGCTTGTAGTGCTTCTCCAGCAGT
>JAEEGG010004073.1_pt1 | contig 35716 bp, 37 predicted proteins | sample 9134161 | NCBI WGS metagenome assembly JAEEGG01 (sample SAMN16246543, study PRJNA631951) | gut metagenome | biome: gut microbiome; feature: rumen; material: CR-attached | host: Bos | place: Iran: Karaj | collected 2018-10
CAGGGTCAGCAAAAGGGCGGTAGTTCTTTTCATTGTTCCGATACGCTTTTTTGGTTGATAAGCGGGTTGGCATACATGGTGAGTATGCGCTCCTTCAGGAAATCCCAATCGGGGTTGGGAATGTCTATCTTGGCAAGCTGTCCCTCCAGATAGGTCTGGAAAGCCTGCTTCTGCTCGGGTGTGTAATTACCGGCCTCGGCATTGTCGCCGCGCAGCATATCCAGTGCTATGCGGTTGCAGGGGTAGATGCGGTAACCTTCAAAAATGTGTCTGTCAATGATCTGTGCCACCTGGTCCAGGAACTGGTTGCGCGGCACTGCACTGTCAAGTGCGGCAATCTCATTGTCTATCGGGGCCGATACCTGATAATGCAGGTGTCCCTTGAATCCGAATATGCCGGTCTTCATGTTGTCCAGATCGGCCTGTTCGCTCTTTACGTAGTCGGGGTTGTCACGCTTCAGCTGGACCTCGGCGGCCTTGAGCCAGTCACACGGGTCATACTCGTAACTGATGGTGAGCGGGCAGATGTGCAGTGACTGCAGTTTCTCTGACAGTGACATCTCATCGGACCCGGACATGGCCAGCATCTTGAGCACGCTCTTCTGGGTGCGGTCATCGGAATCCTTGGCACGTCCCTCACGCTGGGCCAGCCATACGGGACTCTTCTTCTCCTCAATTACAAAACGTATGTATCTTGAAAGCTGTTTTGATGACTCCAGGAGTTCGGCGGCAGTTGCGGAGCGGTTCACTACGAAACTGCGGTTGAGTCTTACCAGAGTCTCAATCCAGGGATGTATGAGCAGATTGTTGCCTATTCCTATCTCTACTGACTTCTTGCCGCTCAGCACTAGGAGTATATAATCCAGGTATGCCGAGTCAAGTACTATGTCCCTGTGGTTGGAGAGGTAAATGAAATCTTCACGTCCCTGGGGCAGTGCTGAGAAATCATGGGTAAAACCGGTAGTGGCCTTCTTCAGTATTCTGGTCAGGAACGGACAAATCATACCCAACTGGAAACTGTTCACGGTCTTGAACCGTCTGGTGTAGAGCTTGTGCGCCCAGATGGGTACACCTTTGATGATACCCTTTACAATTTTTACAAATGCAGGGTCGTCAAGCAATGAGAGCACGGCACCGCGCACCTCATCGTCCTCAAGGGACCGCATTTTTTCAAATTCGGCGGGAATATCTGTAGTTTTCATTCTTAGAAACTGTCCTCAATAATCTCTGTAAGTACATCAGTCAGGTTCAGGCCGGCTGCCCTGATCTGCTGCGGTATGAAACTGGTGGCGGTCATGCCTGGGGTGGTGTTCACCTCAAGCAGGTTTATCTTGTCGCCTTCAGTAATGATATAGTCGTTGCGGATGATTCCGTGGCAGCCCAGCAGGTCATAGATCTTGGCTGTCAGGTCCTGGATACGGTCGCGCAACTTATCGGGTATGCGGGCGGGAGTTATCTCCTCGACCTTGCCGTTGTACTTGGCGTCGTAGTCAAAGAAATCGGTCTTGGGAACCACCTCGGTAACCGGCAGTTTGACCTCACGCTTGCGGGTCTTGAAGTAACCGTTGGTAACCTCAATGCCCTGCATGAATGACTCTATCATGATCTCGTTGTTCTCCTTGAACGCCTCCTCTACGGCCGGGATTATCTGCTCGCGTGTCTTGACCTTGGTGGTGCCGAAACTTGAGCCGCCGTCAGTGGGCTTGATGAAGCAGGGCAGTCCCACCTTGCTTATTATCTTGTCGGGATCAACCTTGTCACCCTTGCGCAGGCGGCGTGAGTTGGCCACGTTCACCTTGCAGCTCTTCATGGTCTTGTTGAGTACGAACTTGTTGAAGGTCAGGGCCGATGGCAGCACGTCGCAGGTAGAGAAGGGTATGCGCATCAGTCTGAGATAACCTTCAAACACGCCGTTCTCACCCGGGGTACCATGTATAATTATGTATGCGTAGTCAAATACGGTCTTCTTACCCTGCCATGTGAAACTGAAGTCATTGCGGTCCACCGGGGCCGATACGCCCTCGCTGACATGAATCTGCCAGTTCTTGCCTTCAATCTCCAGGATGTAGGGTTCGTACTTATCCTTGTCCATATATTCAAGGATGGTTGCGGCGCTGCGGAGTGATACGGGATTCTCACTTGAGTCGCCGCCTGCTACGATTGCAATCTTGCGTTTCATTCTTTATATCTATTTTTCAAAGTCTCTTGAACTGACATAATCCCTCCAACGGGCTATCAGGGTCTGCATGTCGGCCGGCAGTTCCGAGTTGAAGAACATCTCCTTTCCGGTTTTGGGATGTACAAATCCCAATGTCTTGGCATGAAGCGCCTGACGGGGACAGGTCTCAAAACAGTTCTGTACAAACTGGCGGTACTTGCTGTAAGTTGTACCTTTCAGTATCTGGTCGCCTCCGTAACGCTCATCGCTGAACAGAGGGTGGCCGATATGCTTCATGTGCACCCTTATCTGATGCGTGCGTCCGGTCTCCAGACGGCACTCCACCAGTGATGTGTATCCAAAGCGCTCCAGAACGGTGTAGTGGGTTACGGCATGCTTGCCTACCTCGGGGTCAAATGACACCGCCATCTGAAGACGGTCCTTGGGATTGCGCGTTATCTGACTCTCAATGGTCCCCTCTGCGGGATCGGGAACGCCCCACACCAGAGCCTGATATGCGCGTTTTGTGGTCTTGTCAAAGAACTGTTTGCCCAGACAGGTCTTGGCATCGGGCGTCTTTGCCACCACAAGAAGTCCGGATGTATCCTTGTCAATGCGGTGTACCAGACCTACCTGCGGGCTGTTGGGATCGTAATCGGGATTGTCCCTAAGATGCCAAGCCACTGCATTTACCAGCGTGCCGTGAAAGTTTCCGCATCCCGGGTGAACCACCAGACCGGCGGGCTTGTTTACCACCAGCAGGCATTCATCCTCATACACTATATCCAGAGGGATATCCTCGGGCTCTATGTCGCTGTTGTAACGCGGACGGTCCATCATGACCGTGATCACGTCAAGCGGCTTTACCTTATAATTACTTTTTACCGGGCGGCCGTTTGCCATCACCATGCCGGCATCGGCTGCATTCTGAATGCGGTTGCGTGACGAGTGCTCCAGATGGTCAAACAGGAACTTGTCCACACGCAGCAGACTCTGTCCCTTGTCGGCCACTACGCGGAAATGCTCATACAGTTCCACCGAGTCAGGAGTGGGCTCCAGGTCGTCCAGTGACTCTTCTATCTCGTCTTCGAGGTCTGCCATGGGGATTACTCAAAGAAATCTGAGTCAATTACGGTTGCAGAGTCAACCTCCTCAATAATCTCAACAGGGTTGCCGTTACCGGCTACTATGGTCAGAAGTGATCCTTCAGGTATTTCTGTTCCGGCCTCTATCTTTTCCCCCTGATACCTTATTTCATATACCCAGTCCAGGTCACCGTCTACATAGACAGTCTTTCCCAGTTTGAACCCTGCGGCGGTAAGCCTTGACTCGGCGGCACGCAGTGAACTGTTATCGGCCACATCGGGTACGGTCTTTACGGGTATCTTGCCTGAGTTGAGCGTAAGATATATCTTGCGGCCGTCCTTGACATATGCTCCAGGTTTGGGCTTCTGCTCAATTACACCGCCCTCTACCATCATCTTGTCATACTTGTAATCCAGAACCTCATACTTGAGCCCTGCCTCGGCAAGAACCTTCCCGGCCTCTTCTTCAAACATGCCCGATACGTCAGGTACGGCAATGTACTGCCCGTGAAGCGTGTAAGACTTTATCCATCGGAAAGTGACGAGAATCAGCAATACGGCAATGGCTGCCATTGCAAGTACGTTGAGTACGATAATCAGAATACCCCGTCCTTTATTAACCTTATTATCTGTCATTTTTGGTTCAATCAGTTTCAACCCACAAAAATAATCATTTGGAGCAAAAGGTGCAAAGGATGGGAACGTTTGTTGATATGTTAAAAATATACACTTTTTATACACACGTTAATGCATTATTTTTCATTGCCAAAATGGCGGTGTTGGGTTGCAATAACCGTTCATAATGAAAAAAAATAACGATAAATTTCACTTTTTTTTGGAAATATGCACGCTTTATCCACACTTTGCTTATTTTTGCCAAGTTAAAAGGGCATAGTGAAAACTTATACAATATGTGCCAGACACAAACTATTGTCAAACTAAATAAATTGTCTATGAGAAAAATTCTCTTAATGATGGCTGCTGTTTTGAGCGCTGGATTTGCCTTTGCTCAGAATTTGCAAGTTACGGGAATTGCAACATCGGCCGAGGACGGAAGTCCCATGCCTTCAGTTGCAGTGGCAGTTCAGGGAACAGGTAGAGGTACTACCACAGACCTTGACGGTGCCTATTCAATTCAAGTACCATCAAACGGTACCCTGGTATTCTCATTCTTAGGTTATGACGATGCCATTGTTCCGGTTAATGGTCGTTCAGTGATCAACGTAGCCCTTCAGCCGGGTTCAATCCAGGTTGAGGACGTAGTTATCACCGCTATGGGTATCAAGCGTTCAGAGAAAGCTCTGGGTTACGCTGCTACCTCAATCAAGGGTGACGCTATTTCTGAAAAGCGTACATCAGACATCATGTCAAGCCTTGCCGGTAAGGTTGCCGGTGTGCAGATTGCTTCAACATCAACTGACCCGGGTGCTTCTCAGTCAGTAATCATCCGTGGTGTCAGCTCACTGAGCGGAAGCAACCAGCCTCTGTACGTGATCGACGGTGTTCCTATGAACAATACTGCTCACTATTCATCAAACGGACTTAACTCAGGTTACGACTTCGGTAACGGTGCCAATGCTGTTAACCCCGACGATGTTGAGAACATGACCATCCTTAAGGGCGCTGCCGCTACTGCTCTTTACGGTAGCCGCGCTGCCAACGGTGTCGTTATGATTACCACAAAGTCAGGTAAGAAGAACCAGGGTGTCGGAATCGAGTATAACGGCGGTATCCAGTGGAGCTCAGTTCTCCGTCTCCCGCAGATGCAGAATGACTTCGGTATGGGTTGGTATGGTGACAAGACCGACGATGAGAACGGTTCTTGGGGTCCCCGTTTTGATGGTTCAAACACCATCTACGGTGCCATTTACAACAACTCACAGAAGATGAAGCCCTATCTGGCAATGGAGGACAACATCAAGGACTTCTTTGATATAGGTGTACGTTACAACAACAGCCTCTCTTTCAACGGTGCTACTGACAAGAGTGATTACTTCGTATCATTCTCACAGATTACCGATGACGGTATGATTCCTACCAAGGCTGACTCATATGACAAGTACACATTCTCACTGCGTGGCAGTCACAAGGTTAACAAGCTGACATTCTCAACAGCATTGAACTATGCAAACCAGAAGAACAGCTTCGCCCTGACAGGTCAGCAGGAGAGCTCAATGTACAATGCTATCATGCAGACTCCGCGTGACATCAGTATCATCGGTCTTAAGGACCTGAACGATCCTTTCAACACTCCGGGTTACTACTATACTCCTTACGGTATCACCAACCCCTACTGGGTTCTTGAGAACTATGAGAACAAGTATTCTTCAGAGCGTTTCTATGGTAAGTTCCAGTTTGACTGGGATCTCTTCAAGAACCTCAAGTTCACATACCGTCTTGGTATGGATACTGAGGTCAACCAGTCAGATTTCGGTGCTCCTAACCTTGTTGCGCTGTTCGGAACAGGCACATGGAACGGTGAAAATGGTGCTTCAACATTTGACGGTAATGAAGGCTCATATTCAGAGAGCATGACCCGTCGTATGGAGATCAACCACGATATCATGTTGAATTTCAACCAGAAGTTCGGTGACATTTCACTGAATGCCCTTGCAGGTTTCAACGGCAACCAGCGTAGCTCTAACGGTTTCGGTGCCGGAATCACCAAGCTGACAATCCCGACATGGTATGATCTGAGCAACACTACTTCAGCTCCTACTGTATCACAGAGCAAGTCAATGCGTCGTCTGATGCGTGCTTACGGACAGATTGAGACCTCTTTCAAGGAGATCCTCTTCCTGACAGTAAGTGCTAGTAACGACTGGTCTTCAACTCTGCCCAAGGAGAACCGCAGTTTCTTCTATCCTGGTGTAACCGGTAGCTTCGTATTCAGCGAGCTCATGCCTGAGGCTGAGGATTGGCTGAGTCTTGGTAAGATCCGCGCCAGCTGGGGTAAGACCGGTAACGATGCCGCTCCTTATATGACAAACGCTACATTCGCTCAGGCCGGTGGTTCAGGTTACTGGGGCGCATTTGATTTCCCCTACACCAATGCAGGTTACAATGCCTATACACTGGGTAATGTTCTTGGAAGTATGACTCTCAGCCCTGAGATGACTACTGAGTATGAGCTTGGTGTTAACATGGCATTCCTTGATAACCGTTTCTCATTCGATGTAGCTTACTACAACCGTAATACTGACAAGCAGATCTATTCACTTGACATGGATTACTCAACCGGTTTCACAGCCCAGAACACTAACCTTGGTAAGGTTTCAAACAAGGGTATTGAGGCTATGGTTTCAGTAACTCCTATCCGTACAAAGGACTTTGAGTGGATCATAAGTGCCAACTATACCAAGAACTGGAGTAAGGTTGAGAGCCTGCCCGAGGATCTGGGTGGTGAGGCTCTTATCTACGGTTTCAGCGGTGGTACCAGCATGTACGCAATCGTAGGTCAGCCCGTAGGTACTTTCAAGGCTGAGGTACCCAAGAAGACTGCCGACGGCAAGATTGTCGTAAGCAAGAGCACCGGTCTTCCCGTTGCCGAGGATGAGATGCAGATTGTTGGCGATATGAACTATGACTATCAGATGGGTCTTTCATCAACTCTCAAGTACAAGGGTCTGTCACTGACTGCTGATCTGGATATCCGTCAGGGTGGTCTCATGTTCTCACGTACCAAGGATATTGAGTACTTTACCGGTAACGCTATGCAGACTGCATACAACGACCGTAACGACTTCATCATTCCCAACTCTGTAAATGAGGTAGAAGATGCTGAGGGTAATATTACCTACGTTGAAAATACTACAGCTATCGGTCTGACCGGTTATAACAACAAGATTTACGACTATTGGAATGATGGAGACCAGCTTGGCAGTTCATTCCTGATTGACAAGTCTTATGTTAAGCTGCGTTCAGTAGTTCTGAGCTATGAGTTGCCTAAGAGCTGGTTCAAGAACTTCTTTGTAAAGGATGTTGTTCTTTCTGCTTACGGAAGCAACCTGTTCGTATGGACTGCAAAATCCAACACATTTGTTGATCCTGAGTTGACCTCATTCGGTAATGACCTGGAGGGTAACTTCGGTGAGTACTCTGCAAACCCGAGTTCACGTCACTTTGGTTTCAACCTCAAGTTCAACTTTTAATTAGGGTATAACTATGAAAAAATATCTTCTGACATTAAGTGCAGTGGCAATTGCCCTCACTTCCTGCAATCTGGATATAAACGACAACCCCAACACTCCGGACAACGACGCTATTACCGCTGACCTGGTGTTCCCGTCAATCCAGAATGCCATTATGGCAACCTCTTGCGACATAATGTTCAACTATGCAGGTTTCTTTGCACAGTACTTTGACCAGATGCCTGAGGCTAACCAGTTCAATCAGATTGCTAATTACTCAATTACTGAGTCTGATCAGACAATAGACCGTGCTTATCTGCAGCTTTATGCCCGTGCACTTGAGGATGTAGACGTAGTACTTGGTAAGGTTACCAACAAGGCCGATATCCTTGCTGCAACCGCTATGCGTGCTTTCGCTTTCCAGCTCATGGTTGACAACACAAGCGATGCTCCTTACAGCGAGGCCCTTAAGGGTAGTGCAATTCCTCAGCCCAAGTGGGATGACGGTAAGAGCGTTTATTTGGGCATCATTGATGAGCTGACATCAGCTCTCGATGCTTTCAAGGCCGCTCCCGATGTAATGACCATGACTGATATGATGTTCGACAAGAACACAAACCAGTGGGTTGGTTATGCAAACGCTCTTTTGCTCCGTATGTACTTCCGTATGTACGATGCAGGCATGACTGAGTATAAGGACAAGATCATGGCTCTGGTTAATGCCGATGAGTTCTTTGACGGTGATGTTATGATTGACATCTTCGGTGACCAGACCGGTAACCGCAGCCCGTTCTATTCAAGTTATTATGCTTTGGGTACTGCTAACCACTGCGCTTCTTATCCTATCATTTCTTACATGACATCAACTTCAGATCCTCGTATCGCTTACTGCTTCAACAAGAGCACAAAGGCTAATGATTATGTGGGTCAGATTCCTGGTGCCAAGGCTGTGTCAAAGACTTTGAATGGTGGTGATTGGAAGAACACCAATGTAAGTGCTGTTAACTATGCTCTGTTTGATGGTTCAGGTGTTGACCGTCCCGCATATCTTTACACTCAGGCTAACCTTCAGTTCCTGATTGCAGAGGCTTATCTGCGTTTTGACAACAATGACGTTGCTGCACAGGCTGCATACGAGGCTGCCATCAAGGCTGACTTCGATGCAAAGGGCATTGCAGGTTATAATACATTCATCGCAGGTGGAAAGGTCGCATGGGCAAGTGCAACAAACAAGCTCAACCTGATTTACATGCAGAAGTGGGCTGCTCTCTGCTACATGGATAACATGGAGTCATGGAGTGAGATTCGTCGTACAGATGTTCCTGCCCTCTCTGCTCAGAGTGGCGAAGCCATCTTTGCTGACGCTACTATTTACAATCCCGGTGACCTTATCGCTCCCGTTGAGAACGGACTCGAGGCCGGTGGTTTGATGAAACGTATGTTCTATCCCAAGAAGGCTCGTGACCTCAACAAGAACACTCCTGCTCCCAAGAAGGGTAGTGATCCTGTTTGGTGGGATATACATTGATTTGTCTTAAATGAAAAAACAGAATAATATGAAAAAGATTCTTTTAAGCATATTGGTATGTTCGGGCCTGTTCGTTCTTGCTTCATGCGAGAAGAAAGTGACCACCGAAGATACTTCAAAGGTAACTTACTATGTTACATTTGATCTGGAGGGAGAAGAAACTATGCTTGTTCCTCTGAATGGAACCTACGTAGAACCCGGTTTCACTGCTACAGAGAATGGTGTAGACGTTAAGAGTAAGTGTGAAATCACAATCACCGATGCAAACGGCGTTGAGTATCCTACCATTCCTACCGATGCTCCCGGTTTCTTTACTATAACTTACGCAGCTACAAATGCTGATGGCTTTGGTGCATCAACTGAGCGTCAGGTGTTTGTATACGATCCTACTTTGACAGTTTCCATGGCCGGTACATATTCGGTTGATATGGCTGCTTCAAAGTACGGAAAGGCCGGCAAGACTTATGCTGATTATGCTCCCAACTATAGTTATACAGGTACTCCTACCGTTTCATTCACTGAGGTTGCTCCCGGTTTCTACCAGGCATCTGATCTGATGGGCGGTTGGTATGCTCAGGTACGTGGTATCGGTGCAAGAGCAGCTATGACCGGTATTGTTGCGCTGAACGGTGACAATACCATCACATTGCTCACAAGCTATATCGCATATTGGGGCGATGCTCTTGACTACATCAGTGATTCAAGTTTCAACCCTGCTACCGGTCAGTTGACATATTTTGCCAGCTATGCCGGACAGATTTTTGTAACCCCTGTTATGACCAGGAATTAATAGTATGATGGATATGAAAAAGTCTTTTATATTGGTTTCATTTTTTGCAGCACTGTTCGTAGCAAGCTGCAGTCCTTATACTGACGAAGAGCCGGGCGGCACCGCTGTTCAGGATCTTTGCGGAACATGGACAATTACTGTTGAGGCATCAGTTGGTGAGTATGCTGGTACTAAGGATCTTGGCGCCATGACTAAGACTGAGCTTGACGCTGTTGATGATTGGGCAGACCTTCACGGAAAAGGCGTGATCGCTCTCAGAACTTACAACACCGCAAACGATGATAAGGATTCTATCTGGTTTGACGATGCTTATTTCTGGAAGGAGAAGTTCAAGATCGGTTGCAACTACTCAAATCTGACTTTCCAGGCTGATTCTGTTCCTGCTCTTTCAGGTTCGGGTTGCGAAGCCACTCTGCGTTACGGTCAGGTACTTAAAGGCGCTGCTACCACTCCCCGTGGTCAGAAGGCCGACAGTATCATTGTATACGTATTCTACAACGATGGTTATGACTTCACTTACAAGTTCTCAGGTTACCGCTACACCGGTTTCTCTGCTGATCTTTAATTGAATCATTTACCCTTATAATCAAGGCAGGGACGGATTCTTCCGCCCCTGCTTTGGGTATAAAAAAGATACTATCTAACAGACAATAAATTATGAAGAAATTACTTGTTTTGCTGGGAATTACACTGATCGTTTGTCCGACGGTTTTTCTGAACTCATGTCAGAAAGAAGAGATTGAGACAAATCAGACGGAACAGGTGGATCCCAAGGAGGAAGAACTGAAAAAGAATCTTGCCACAAACCGTTTTTACATGAAGAAATACTACGAGGAGTATTTCCCGTACTATTTCTGGTATGACGATGTCTACAACAGAGTGAGCAAACTTAAGTATGAGAGCTATTCAACAATTAATGAATACTTCCATGCAACCTTGTTTAAGGATGACCGTTGGAGCTGGATGATGACTGCCCAGGAATATCTTGAAAGCGAGACAGGCGAAGAGACCGGCACATACGGCGTTTCACTGGGTCAGGCCATGGAGTATTATAATGATTACAACATCAGGGTCCGTTATATCTATCCCGGTTCTCCTTTTGAGCAGTACGGAGTTAAACGCGGTTGGGCTCTTACCCATCTTGATTCTGTTCCTGTTATGGATTACGTTGCAAACGGCAGGTTCTACAAGGCCCTCTATAAGGACAACCAGTTGTTCACATTCAGGGATACAGAAGGAAATTCACATACTTTCCGTACATCACCGGCCAAGACACTTGCTACCCGTTCCAGCCTGAAGACCCAGGTCTTCCAACCGGGTGAATATCCTGGACTTACAGAGCCTGTTGGCTACTTCCTGTATATGTCTTTCAAGGCAGGTTTCCTGTCCGATATTGACAGCGCGTTTGCAGTGTTCAAGGATGCCGGCGTAAAGAAAGTCATTCTTGACCTCAGATATAATGGCGGAGGTGACGGCAGAGCATCTAATCTGCTTGTCAGCTATCTTGCTCCGGATTCGGCCGATAATAAGATATACAGAAGAACCATCCACAACCGTGAGTTGACATTCTTGAACAGCAATGATACTATTCATCGCAAGCCCAATTCACTTGACCTGGATGATCTGTATGTTATCTGCGGTGATGGTTCCGCATCTGCAAGTGAGGTTACAATCAACGGCCTCAATCCCTATCTGAACGTCCATCTGGTAGGTGATACCACCTATGGCAAGCCCAATGGCATGTACGTTCTCTTTTATCCTGGTACCGACGAAGACTATGACAGATACAATGCGGGAGATTTCAGCAAACTCAAGCTGGTATACCTTCCCATTGCGTTCTTCAGCAAGAACAGCGAGTTTGAGTCAATTCCTTATAACGGCTTTATTCCTGACAACTATCGTCCTGATGACCTCCGTCATGATTTCGGTGTTGAGGAAGACAATATCAAGGCTTGCCTTGAAAAGATTGTGAGCGGAAACTATCCGGCCATGCCTGAACATTATCTGATCAGAACCCGTGCAGAGGGTGAAAATCAGAAGCTGGTTTTACCGGATGACATCACTTCCAATCCATTGTATGGCCAGACTCTGTTACCCGCTCCAAAAGAGTTGAGGAAATAAATAAAGAAGACCGGATCAAAAATCCGGTCTTCTTGTTTTTTATACCTTGTAAGTAAAGTATTACTTCTTGGTTCCGCAGTACTCGTCAGATACTGTCAGTTTCTTGCGGCCCTTAGCTCTGCGTGAAGCAAGTACTCTGCGGCCGTTGGCTGAGGCCATTCTCTCACGGAAACCGTGCTTGTTCTTTCTCTTCCTGTTGGAAGGCTGAAATGTTCTTTTCATCGTTATATATTTTTATTGTTTTCTGTCTGAAGCGAAATCGGAGGGCAAAGGTAGTTCCTTTTTTCTTAATATGCAAATTGCATCTCTTTTTTTGTCTAAAGTTTTGTCTATTTGTCTCATTGCACTACTTTTGCAGAACGAAATGATTCATTATTAATTATAGAACAAACAGACTTTTATGATTCTTTGTCAAGACATCAAGATCGGCACCTGCATCAATCTGGAGGGCCAGCTTTATTTCTGCATTGATTTTCTCCATGTAAAGCCCGGTAAGGGAAACACATTCGTACGTACCAAACTTAAGAACGTGGTTAACGGCCGCGTACTGGAGCGTACTTTCCAGATTGGTTTCAAGTTGGAGGATGTCCGCGTTGAGCGTCGCCCCTATCAGTACCTCTATCAGGACGAGATGGGTTACATATTCATGAACCAGGAGGATTTTGAGCAGGTTACCATCATCAAGGACCTGATCAACGGTGTTGATTACCTCAAGGAAGGTGAGGTTGTTGACGTTGTTACAAACGCCAATACCGGTGAGATTTTGTTCGCAGACCTGCCTGTTAAGGTAGTTCTTAAAGTTACATATACCGAGCCCGGCCTTAAGGGTGATACAGCTACCAACGCTACCAAGCCCGCCAAGGTTGAGACCGGTTGCGAGGTTCGCGTACCTCTGTTCATCAACGAGGGTGAACTTATTGAGGTCGATACCCGCGACGGATCATACCAGGGCCGCGTAAAGGCATAAGGAAATGAATGATTAAGCCAGACAAGCTGAATCTTAAGCAGTGGGCCCTAGAGGATCGCCCCCGTGAAAAGATGAAGCAAAAAGGCGCAGGCGCGCTTACAAACGCTGAGTTATTGGCGATTCTGATACACACTGGAAACACTGAAGATTCGGTGGTGGCTTTAACACAAAAAGTGATGGCTTCCTGCCGCAACAGTCTTTCCGAACTTGGAAAACTTAGCGTCGGGGAGCTTTGCTCTTTTAAAGGAATAGGTGAGGCCAAGGCAATAACAATCCTGGCCGCATGTGAACTGGGCAGACGTCGCAAGGAGGAGGAACCTGTGCGTAAGCCTGTAATCAGGACGTCGCGTGACATATATGACTGGTTCTACCCCGTAATGGCCGACAAGCAGGTTGAGGAGTGCCATGTGCTGCTTCTTAATCAGGCCAGCCGCGTGATAGACAGCATAACTGTGAGTAAGGGAGGATTGGCCAGCGCATCGGTCGATGTGCGCTGCATAGTGCGCGAAGCGATTGTACGCAGGGCTACAGCTATAGCGATGTGTCACAATCATCCGTCGGGTAATCTTATACCCAGCCATCAGGATGACGGGCTTACAACTGCGGTGAGACAGGCGTGCTACACGATGGACATATCGTTGCTGGACCATGTGATATTCACTGACGGCGGTTATTACAGTTATGCCGACCATGGCCGGATATGAAACAGAGATGGATAAGTTTGATATAGAGGAGAAAGTTGTAGAGGTGCTCAAGACCGTTTATGATCCTGAGATTCCTGTAGATATCTACAATCTGGGCCTTATATACAAGGTTGATGTGGATGACGATGCCAACGTTGTGATAGACATGACGCTGACCGCTCCCGGTTGCTCGCTGGCCGATTTTATCGTGGAGGATGTCAGGCTAAGAGTAGAGGGGCTGGAATGTGTCAAATCGGCCACTGTAAACCTGGTCTTTGAACCTGAATGGGATAAGGATATGATGAGTGAGGAGGCCAAGCTGGAACTTGGACTAATTTAATATCTTTGCGGTATGAAAAGCGTGTATTTCATCTCCGATGCACATCTGGGCTCGTGGGCTATCAGTCACCGCCGCATGCAGGAACGCCGCCTGGTGCGTTTCCTTGATGACATCAAGGATAAGGCGCAGGCAGTCTATATGTTGGGTGACATGTTTGACTACTGGTATGAGTACAAATATGTTGTACCCAAGGGATATACCCGTTTTCTGGGCAAGATATCAGAGCTGACTGACAGTGGTGTGGAGGTACACTATTTCATAGGCAACCACGATATATGGATGTTCGGTTATCTGGAGCGTGAGTGCGGTGTTATATTGCACAAGGAGCCGCTCACCATTGAAATAATGGGTAAGGAGTTCTTTCTGGCTCACGGTGACGGAATGGGTGATCCCAGCCGTTCTTTCCGTTTGCTGCGTAAGATATTCCGTAACCGTTTCTGCCAGTTTCTGTTCTCTCTTCTGCCCACCCGCTGGAGTATGTGGATGGGGCTGCGATGGGCCAAGAAAAGCATGGAGGACCATCGCCTGAACGGAGGAGACAAATACCTGGGCGAGGATAAGGAGTTTCAGGTAATCTATGCCAAGGAGTATCTCAAGACTCACCCGGATATAAACTATTTCATATTCGGTCACCGTCACATTGAGCTGGACCTGATGCTTACGCATTCATGCCGCCTTATGATTCTGGGGGATTGGATAAGCCAATACACTTACGCAGTATTTGACGGCAAAACCCTTACGATGAGCAATTACCTTGAAGGAGGAGACAACAAATAATTGAGAATTGGGAATTGAGAATTATAAAAGGCGTTCGAATTTTTTTCGAGCGCCTTTTAATGTCGCGGGAATTAACGCAGGTGCCTGTTAATTTTCAATTTTCAATTTTCAATTTACTAGCGCCATCGTGTCCTGAGCAATCATCAGCTCCTCATCAGTAGGCAGTACCACCACTTTCACCTTAGAATCTTTTGTGCTGATGATGCCGTCCTTGCCGAACATTACCTTTGCGTTCTGCTCCTTGTCCAGTTTTATGCCCAGGAACTCAAGGCCCTCACATACGGCCTCACGCACCTCGTGACGGTTCTCGCCTACACCGCCGGTAAATACAACCACGTCAACGCCACCCATTGCGGCTGCAAATGCGCCTATGTATTTCTTGATGCGGTAAGCGTACATCTTCTTGGCCAGAGCGGCACGCTCGTTGCCTGCCTCCATAGATGCGGTAACTTCACGCATATCGCTCGATGCGCCCGATATACCCAGCAGGCCTGATTTCTTGTTCAGCAGGTTTGACATACCTGTGCTGTCCAGATGCTCCTTCTCCATAAGGAAAGTAACAGCGCCGGCATCAATATCACCGCTGCGGGTGCCCATCATTATGCCTTCCAGAGGAGTAAGGCCCATTGTGGTATCCACGCTCTTGCCGTCCTTTACTGCGGTAATTGAACCGCCGTTGCCTATATGGCAGGTGATGATTTTTGAGCCCTCAACAGGCATGTTAAGATACTTGAATATCTCGCCCGATACAAAGCGGTGTGATGTTCCGTGGAATCCGTAGCGGCGAACGCCGTACTTCTGATACAACTCGTATGGAATTGCGTACAGATATGCGTAATCGGGCATGGTCTGATGGAAAGCGGTATCAAATACGCCTACCTGCGGAACGTCGGGCAGCAGTTCGCTTACAGCGTTCACGCCCTTAAGATTGGCGGGATTGTGCAGCGGAGCCAGATCGTTGCAGGCTGCAAAAGCCTCCAGTACATCGGGGGTAAGTATCACGCTCTTGTTGAACTTCTCGCCTCCGTGCACCATGCGGTGACCTACTGCGTTTATCTCACTCAGTGATTTGATAACGCCGTACTGGCTGCCGGTAAGAATCTCAAATATGAACTTAACGCCTACCGTATGCTCGGGAATCTCCTTCTCAATCACAACCTTCTGTCCGTCCTTATCGGTCAGTTTAAGGAAAGAGCCGGCCATACCTATTTTCTCTATACCGCCCTGTGCTATCACATCGTTACGGTCCATGTCAAACAGCTTGTACTTTATTGACGAGCTGCCGCAGTTCAATACCAGAATCTTCATCTTGTGTTATGCTTTTTTGGCTGCCATTGCCTGATTGGAGGTAACAGCGATCATTTTATAAACGTCATCAACTGAGCAGCCGCGTGAGAGGTCGTTCACGGGGCGTGCTATACCCTGCAGGATAGGGCCTATGGCCTGGGCGTTTCCAATGCGCTGAACCAGCTTGTATGCTATGTTGCCCACCTCAAGGTTGGGGAATACCAGTACGTTGGCCTTACCTGCAATCTCTGAGCCCGGAGCCTTGCTGGCACCAACTGACGGTACTATGGCTGCATCAGCCTGAAGCTCACCGTCAATCTTAAGGTCAGGAGCCAGCTCCTTAGCCTTTTGCAGTGCGATGGTAACCTTATCCACAACCTCATGCTTGGCCGATCCCTTGGTTGAGAAGCTGAGCATTGCCACGCGGGGCTCGGCAAATCCTGCTACAGCCGTAGCGGTTCCGGCCGATGCAACTGCTATCTGAGCCAGCTGGTCTGCATCGGGAACGGGGGTAACAGCACAGTCGGCAAATACCATAATGCCGTTCTCGCCGTACTGCGGGGTCTGGGTAATCATTATGAATGCACCAGATACCACAGATATGCCGGGAGCGGTCTTGATAATCTGGAGTGCAGGACGCAATACGTTGCCTGTGGTGTTGCGGGCGCCAGCCAGCTGACCGTCAGCGTGGCCGCTCTTAATTATAAGGCAGCCCAGGTAAAGCGGGTCAAGAACCTTCTTCTGCGCCTCGTCTATGGTCATACCCTTGTTCTTGCGCAGCTCAAACAGCAGGTTGGCGTATTCATCCTTCCTGGGGTTGTTCTCCGGATCGATGATTGTGGCCTTTGTGATGTGGGTTAGACCCCACTGTGAAGCAAGTCCCTCAATCTCCTGTCTGTTGCCTAAAATGATAAGGTCTGCCACACCGTCGGCCAGAACCCTGTCGGCTGCCTTGAGCGTACGTTCCTCGGTACCCTCGGGCAACACAATGCGCTGCCTGTTCTGCTTGGCCCGCGCAATAATCTGCTCCATTAATTCCATAATGCTATATATTGATTTGTAAACTCTACTTAGCAAAAGCGTCACAAAATTAATAATAATCCCGCTGTCCACAAACAGTCTCTTGATTTAGTGTTATATTCGCAGTAATAATACAAAGGACATTTTGTCTGTATGAGACCGGGGTTCCTTAAAACAGCGTTACTGCTCATAGCTATTGGTTGTTTGGCTGCTGGTTGCAACCGTGCGGTTCACGTCAAGTCAAACGGCCGCCGCGCCGTAATAGCGCTTATGGACAGCGCGGAATCCGTGATGAATGATGCACCGGAGCATTCGTTGAAACTTCTGGACAAAACACATACCTTTAACTAATAAAAATGAGTATAAAATTAGTGTTTTTTTAAATAGCTATCATAACACATATAGACACTTAATATGGCACAGAGAATTAAGGCGACCAAAATAGGTGATGTCTTTGAGGTGGTAATTTCTGAGACAGAGAAAAGATATATGCAATATGTGGTTAGTGACATGAACTGTTTAAATAGTGACGTTATTAGAGTGTTTAAAAGGAGGTACCATAAAGAAGACAATCCCAACATAGAGGAAATAGTTACTGATGAAATACTGTTTTATAAACATTGTGACACTAAGCAAGGTATCAGGCTAGGTCTTTGGAAGTTATATGGTAATACTGCTAATGTTGGAAATGTTAATGAAATATTCTTTAGAGACACGGATGACCACGGAGATATTGTTTCGTCAAAATGGTATAGTTGGCGTGTTAATGGAGAATATCAGAAAATCGGAAAACTTGATGAGATAACAAGAAAAATAGACATTGGATATATTTATCCTGCACAGTTAATATTGTACATGGTTAAAAATGATGGTTCCTTTTATGGAATAGAACCACGTTAATTTAACAGGAGGATATAGATATTTTCACGATTATAAGGAACAATTATACAAGTATTGGGGGGATTCTGGTTTTAATTATAAGTATAATTTTTAACAATGAAAAAGATTCTATTTTTTGTTGTGGCCTTATTGGCTTCAGTTAATATATATTCGTGTTCTTATAACAATCAATAGTACGTTAAATATTTAAAGTTCAAGCAGCGTCCCTGACGCCGTAGAACAAAAGTTCTTTGAAATCGTTGTGATTTAAATGCAAGTACGGCCTGCAGCCGGACATGGAAATAAATCTTTGGACTACGTCCGACCCTTTCGCCATGCCAAAGTGAGTAAACTCCCTTTGGTCATTTGGCTTAACGAAAGCGTTCCAGCATTGAAGCGTTGTGCATCAGTGTCTTGATTGAGCCCACTGACAGGTTAAGCCCGTTCATTGCCGCGATTGCCTTGGCTACATTGACCGATGCCAGTGACATGAGGAGATAAATCCAATTACTATTTCTCCATTTGAAGAGATTACAGATGAGGAATGGAAAAACTCTGTAATACCCATTTATAATAGCAAATAATGTGTCTGTCAACCAAAATGGTTCTTCCGCAATTTAGTTGAAAAGACAAGTCTTTGTTTGAGTTGCTTCAGTTAAGTCATATTATCTTGTTATCAACTTCGTTTTACTCTCACTCTACCCATACTCTACCCCATACTCTAGGCATACCCTTCGCATACCCTACCCATACTCATTGAGTAAGCTTAGAGCGAGCCTAGAGTATGCCTAGACTATGCCTAGAGTATGGCTGGACTATGGCTAGAGTATGGCTAAGAGCAGCCTGGAAGCAGAGTGATTGCTGCCTATAAGCAGCATAAGGGCAGCCTTTCAACTGATGTCAATGAGGATGAAAAATCAGCGCTCCTTAAGGGGAGAAAAATTTTCCCTTAAGGGGAGAAAAAAATATACTTAACGGGCGCCGGAATTCAAGACCTGATTGATGGCTTCAAGGATAGGTGAGATAATACAAAAAAGGATGACTTTTTAGTCACCCTCTATTTTGTAGCGGGACCCGGGATTGAACCGGGGACCTCATGATTATGAATCATGCGCTCTAACCAGCTGAGCTATCCCGCCATCGCTCTCTTAAGCGGGTGCAAAGGTAATGCCGTTTTTTGATACGTGCAACATTTTAACCGCATATTTTTGTTGTAAAAATGTTTCCTTTTAATTTGGAAATTAAACGATTTTAATATTTCTTTGCAATATAACAACATAATTGATATGGCTACTGATAAAACTATACCGACCAAGACCAAGGTCGTTCTGGAATACGGTTTGAGTACACAGTCCGTGCCCATGATATGGGATGCTATAGCTACTGCTCCGGGCCTGACTTCATGGTTTGCCGATAATGTCCAGTCAGACGGCAAGAATTTCAGTTTTGGATGGGGCAAGCATGAACTGCGCGAGGCGGAACTTACAAACTGCCGTCAGAATACATATGTACGTTTTCATTGGCTTGACGAAGAGCCTGGCACTTACTTTGAAATGCGCATTCTCAAGAATGACCTTACACAGAACTATTCACTTCAGGTTACTGATTATGCGGATTCGGATGATGAGGATGATGTGCGCAGCCTTTGGGATACATCTATGGATGCATTGCGCCGCTGCGGTCTGTGATAACGTTTGCTTTATAGACAATATTTCTTAATCATTATCAAATACCTATCTTTATAATTGCAGGTTTTTTCTGATTGTAGTACCTTCGCAGTTTGGAAAATTCTGCATCCTTGATGAGACCGAAAAGACTTGATATCTTTATTCTGAAAAGCTTTCTGCTGCTGTTTGTGGCGGCGTTTGCCATCTGTCTTTTCGTGCTCCTGATGAATGTTTTGTGGCGTTATGCCGAAGACATTGTGGGCAAGGGTCTGCAATTTTCTTTCCTGGCCAAGTTTTTCTGGGAGTTCGGTCTTACTCTTGTGCCTGAGGCCTTACCGTTGGCGGTACTGATGGCCTCGCTTATCACATTCGGCAATTTTGGCGAGCGATTGGAACTGCTGGCCATGAAGACGTCCGGCATACCTCTGTTGCGCATAATGCGCCCGGTCATGATCTTCTCTATAATCCTGGCCGGCGTATCCTTCTATTTCCAGAATGTGACTGTACCCAGGGCCGCCCAGAACCTTTACTCCCTTATTTTTACCATCAACGAGAAGAATCCTGAACTGGAGATTCCCGAGGGCGTTTTCTACTCCCAGATAAAAGGGTTCAACCTGTATGTCAGGCACAAGGATTTTGACAGCGGCATGTTGTATGACGTGACCATTTATGACCACCGAAAGGGATATGATAACCTGAACGTGATAGTATCGGACTCCGCCTATCTGGAGACAACTTCCGATAAGCAGCACCTCTACTTTCATCTGTTCAGCGGCGAGCAGTTCGGTCAGGAGAATAACATGGAGAGTAACGGTAAGCCATATCGCAGGGAGGGCTTCCGTGAGAAACATATCCTGCTGGAGTTCAACTCTGACATGAAGCAGGCCCCGGAGGGACTGGTCAGCTCTCAGGCCTTGAGCAAGAACATGAATGAGATAAAGAGCACCATAGACTCTCTTTCCGTTGCACAGGACAGTATCGGACGGGGTAACATGCGTGACTACAGGGTGAGTGCGCTCAGTACCTACAGGATGCAGAAAAGTGACTCTGTGGCTTTTGAGAAACTCATGGGCAGGAGAATAAGTGCGGACAGCGTTTATGCCGTATCAAGCCGTAACAGGCAGGTTGACATAAAGAATGACATGCGCTCCAGGATACAGACCCAATCCAGTGACCTGGCCATCAAAAGCACCAATATGTATTATGGTGACAAGCAGATAAGGAAGCACTGGATACAGTGGATGAAAAAGATAACCAACTCACTGTCAATACTCATATTCTTCTTTATAGGCGCACCTCTGGGGGCTATCATAAGGAAAGGAGGTCTGGGTGTTCCGGTTTTGGTTTCGGTATTCACTTTCATACTTTTCTATATTACGTCTGTATCGGGCGACAAGATGTACCGTGAAGGTGAATGGAGTATAGTGGGGTGCTGGTTCAGTGTTATGATGCTTACTCCTTTAAGCGTGTTCTTTACGATAAAAGCCAATGGTGACTCTACTCTGTTCCAGTGGGATGTGGTAATGGAGTTCTTCCGTTACTGGTTCGGAACCAGAACCAGCCGCCATGTGGCGCGTAAGGATGTGGTGATAGATGACCCGGACAAAGAAGAGTGCATTGCCATGTTAAAGGACATAAGGCGTATGAGCGATGAAGTAGGGCAGTCCAGGCTTCTCAACTCCCTGCCTGATTACCGCAAGCTGTTCTTCGGGAGCGTTGATGCAGGTGAACTGTCGGAACTGAATACCCGTCTTGAGGACCTGGTAACGGAACTTGGCAACAGCCGTGACCGTGTGGAGCTGGATATGCTTAACGGATTCCCCATATTGCCTATCCATGGCGTACAGCCTCCTTTTGCCAAAGAGTGGGCTAACAGACTGGTGGGCATAGTCTTCCCGATAGGACTGCTTTTTGAGCTCAGGGCCTGGCTGTTTACACGCAAGCTAAAACGTCAGATGGCCAAGACTGCCCAGGTGGCGGAGAACCTTATTGATTATATGAGTAACAACAACAAACAATAAAGATAATGGGACAGATTTCAGATCGAGTCAACAGACTTGCTGCATCGGCTACATTTGCCATGCTGCAGAAAAGCAATGAACTTTCGGCACAAGGTGTCGATGTGGTTAACATGAGTGTGGGAGAACCCGATTTCAATACTCCAGACTACGTGAAGAAAGCGGCTGTTGAGGCTGTGGAGCAGAATTACTCCAAATATTCACCGGTTCCTGGTTATATGTGGCTGCGTAAGGCTTGCAGTGACAAGCTCAAACGTGAGAACAACCTTGACTACGCACCTTCAGAGATTCTTGTCTCCACCGGTGCAAAGCAGTCGTTGTGCAACGTGATTATGGCTGTGATTAATCCCGGCGACGAGGTGCTGCTGCCTTCACCGTGCTGGGTAAGCTATCCTGAGATGGTTAAGCTGGCCGGTGGTGTTCCCGTAGTGATCAAGGCCGGCATAGACCAGGATTTCAAGGTTACCGCCGCCCAGGTCGAGGCTGCCATCACTCCCAAGACCAAGGCCATCATGATCTGCTCACCTTCAAACCCCACCGGTTCAGTATATACAAAAGAGGAGCTTGAGTCTATCGCCAAGGTTCTCAACAAGTATCCCGATGTATTCATCGTATCAGATGAGATTTACGAGCATATCAACTTCATCGGCGGACACAACAGTCTTGCACAGTTCGTTGACAAGGATCGTATCGCTGTCATCAACGGCGTTTCAAAGGCTTATGCAATGACAGGATGGCGTATCGGTTTCATGGCCGGTCCTGAATGGCTTGTAAAGGCTTGCAACAAACTGCAGGGCCAATATACCAGCGGAACCTGCTCGGTTGCCCAGAAGGCTGCTCAGGTGGCTTTTGACGGCCCGCAGGATGACGTAGAGAAGATGCGTCAGGTGTTCCAGAAACGTCGTGACCTGATTGTGTCTCTTGCCAAGGAGGTTCCGGGCTTTGAGGTAAACAATCCTCAGGGCGCTTTCTATCTCTTCCCCAAATGTGACTCATACTTTGGCAAGCGTTACGGTGACAAGGTGATAAACAGCGCCGAGGATCTGGCAATGTACCTGCTTGAGGTGGGTCATGTGGCTACCGTAGGCGGCACCGCATTCGGCTCTCCCGAGTGCATCCGTTTCAGTTACGCTACCAGTGAAGAGAAAATCATTGAGGCTTTCCGTCGCGTAAAGGAGGCTCTTGCAAACCTCAAATAAGGTCCGTTAAACCAAAATAAGAGAGAGGGTTCCTGTTTGGAGCCCTCTCTCTTGTACCGGTTTGTCCTTAGGGATTATTCTCCCGGGTGGATAGCCTCTGACGGGCAGACGCCGGCGCATGTGCCGCAATCTACGCAAAGGTCAGGGTTGATTGAGTACTTGTCGCCCTCAGAGATAGCCTCAGACGGACATTCATCGATGCAAGTTCCGCATGCTATGCAGTCGTCACTGATTACGTATGCCATAGTTGTCTTTTTGTTTTTGGTTTATGTGCCGCAAAAATACATACTTTTGGGTACTTGACCAAATGGCATGGCTGTTTTTGCAATATATTGGGTATTTCTTCGTTTTAATTTGGATGAACAAGATACGGATTATGGTTGTGGCGTTGCTGTGGGCAACCCAGCTTGTGCTTGCACCGCTGAGCGGAGCGGGCCGTGCCTGTGCCCAGGAGCGCAAGATACAGAACCGTCCGTTTTTGGATGACAGGGTATGGCATTACGGCTTTCTGGTGGGTCTTCATGTTCAGGACCTTTCTCTGGCCAACAACGGATTACCGTATATCAATCAGAACGGAAGGGCCGAATACTGGTATGCCGATGTTCCTGAATACACTCCCGGATTCAGCGTAGGCGTATTGGGTGAGATTAAGGCCAATGACTGGCTGTCGGTTCGCCTGATTCCTACAATGCATTTTGGTGACAAGAAGGTGGTGTTCAAGGAGCAGCGGACCGGTAAGGAAGTTGACCAGTACATCAAATCCACCTATATGTCTATTCCGGTTGACCTTAAGATAAGTGCTATGCGTTTCAATAACTACCGTCCTTATTTTGTGGTGGGAATGGCTCCGGTCATTGACCTGACCGTAAAAAAGGGAAAGGAACTGCTTATGAAGCGCACGGACCTTATGTTCGAGGTTGGTATGGGTCTGGACTTGTATTATCCGTTCTTTAAGATGATACCTGAACTCAAGTTCTGTTTCGGACTGGACAATGTGCTGGAAAAAAACAGATCGGACCTAACTGACGCCTCTTTGCTCAAATACAGCCAGGCCGTTGACAGGGCGCAGAGCAGTATGATTGTGCTCACCCTGTATTTCGAATAGAGCATTTTATCTTTTTTTATTTTGAATTGAAGAGAAAAGATACTATCTTTGCGCCGCTTTATGCGATCGCTGTCAAGGAAGAGTAACTTGGTATGTCGCTCTAGCGTATGATAAACTTTGAAATTTCCAGAAAAATGGATTTAATCAAAATTGCAGAACAGGCATTTGCTACCGGTAATGAAGGAAAGTTCCCCGCATTCAAGTCAGGTGACACCGTAACAGTAGCATACCGTATCGTTGAGGGTAACAAGGAGCGTATCCAGCTCTATCGTGGTGTTGTTATCAAGATTTGCGGTCATGGTGACAACCGTCGTTTCACCGTCCGTAAGATGTCAGGTACCGTAGGTGTGGAGCGTATATTCCCCATCAGCTCACCGGCTATTGACAGCATTGAGGTGAACAAGATCGGTAAGGTACGTCGTGCCAAGCTGTACTACCTGCGCAAACTCACAGGTAAGAAAGCCCGTATCCGCGAGAAGAGAGCAAACGCCTGATTCCGGGATATCTACAAACAGGGAACGGCAGCCGTTGGGCTGCCGTTCTTTTTTATTATCTTCGCATCATCAAACGGCTTTTCCGCAAACGGCATGAGAAAAACTGTCATCAGATTGTTTCCTGTCTTGCTCTGGTGTGTTATGGCTACTGCCTCTCTCCGGGCGCAGGATGCTGTGTCCGTTTATACCGTTAAGCACAGTCTTGTATATGGTTTTGAGGCAGTGGGCATGGCGGGAGATGGTAATTTTGCCCCGTTTTGGCATACTTCCAACCGTCAGGGTCTTCCGTCTGTAAGAAAGGACAACGGTTATTTGCATCTTACTCTTCTGGGTGGAATGAATATGCCTGGCGGCTTTGATGTGGGCTACGGAGCGGATTTTGGCGTAGGAGCCGGATTGCGTTCGGCTTTTTTCCTGCATCAGCTTTATGTTGACCTGGATTACCGATGGCTTGAACTCTCTGTTGGCATGAAGGAACGTTGGGGTGAGCTCAAGAATCATAGGATAAGCAGCGGCGGGCTGACCTGGTCCGGAAACAGCCAGCCTATACCTCAGGTGCGTATAGGAACAAAGGATTTTACCCGTATCCGCGTGTTAGGAGACTGGTTCTCGGTAAAGGCAAGTTTTGGATATGGCCGGTTCACTGATGACAAATGGCGCAGGAACCAGGCTGAAAGCGTAGCCGTGAAAGGAGTTTATACTGACGGAATACTGTTCCACAGCAAGGATTTTTTCCTCAGGTTCGGTGATGCGGACCGTTTCCCGTTTCAAGCCACTGTGGGACTTGAGATGTATGCCATGTTCGGGGGCGTATTGCATAACAGGCAGCTAAATACTATGGAGGTACTTGAAGAGTACAGGCTGCCTTCCGGCGCTAAGGCGTATCTTACAGCCTTTATGCCGTTTAATGATGCAGGCAGTCAGGGTAAAGAGAACGGGAACGTACTGGGCAGCTGGCATCTTTCTTTTGATTATTTTGGTCATGACTGGGGTGTCAGGGCGTATTATGAGCACTTTTATGAGGATCATTCCAGTATGCTGGGGATAGAATACAAAAGTGATATGGACGGCAACAAGGATTTTGTGTTCTATGGATTCCGCCGCAACTGGTTTGACGGCTTGTACGGGCTTGAGTTCAAACTGCCTCACGGCTTTTCAGTAAACAACGTGGTGCTTGAGGTTCTGAATACCAGAGGCCAGTGCGGTCCCATAAGAAGGGATGTGGTTTTTCCGGTTCAGGAATCGGTTGACGGACGTGACGACATGTATAACCATCAGCTGTACGATTCATACAGCATGGCGGGTTATGCCATCGGCAACCCTGTGCTCCTGTCGCCCGTATATAACAGCGACAACAATCAGAGCTTCCGCAGTAACCGTGTGCTGATGTACCACATAGGTGTTGAGGGCGAAGCCGGTGACCGTTGGGATTACAGGGCGTTGTTTACAAGTACCGTACATTGGGGAACGTATGAGGATGCATTGAATGAGAAACAGAAGGTTACCTCATGCCTGCTGGAAGGGGCATACCGTTTTGGCGATGCAAATGGCTGGAAGGTGGGGATGTCCCTGGGATTTGATTTTAACGACGGCGATATGACCGGGAACAATACCGGAGTGTTGTTTACTTTTTCCAAATCATGGAGAATACTATGAAACGGTTGCGTATAATCCTGCTTCTGGCCTGTCTGCTGCCTGTCATGTCATGTGAGAATGTGTTTCATAATGACAAGCTTGATTTCCTGTGGCGTCTGGACAGTGTGGAGTATCTGGATGGTAAGGATTTTTCCGGCAAACCATGCAATAAGGAAAACAAGTCCGGTCTATGGTTCAGTTTTTCTCGTGACCTGGTGGAGATAGAGAACCAGAACAGCGAGTTCAAGGCAGTGGGAATACTTAAGGACAGCGGCGATCTCCTGGTCTTTGATTTTTCCATGTATTCCGATTGGACGGTCATTATGGACGGTCTCAGGATGATGGGTATGGATACCTTGGTATCCACTTTCCAAGTCACGGAACTTAACCGTAAGAATATGATTCTTACCGGAAACAAGACGGTCCTGGAACTGACCAGATGGTAGTCAGCGGGAGATGGCTCCGTCAAGCAGGTGTATGGTGCGGTCAGTCATGGCGGCAAGCGATTCGTCATGTGTCACTATCACGAATGTCTGTCCCAGCTGGTCACGCAGATTGAAGAACAGTCTGTGCAGTTCTTCCTTGTTTTTTGTATCAAGGCTTCCCGATGGCTCGTCGGCCAGAATCACATCCGGCTGGTTGGCCATTGCACGAGCTACCGCTATCCTCTGTTTCTCTCCTCCTGACAGTTGGGCCGGTTTGTGTTCGGCCCTGTCAGACAGTCCCATAAGTTCCAACAGTTCCTTGGCTCTTACAGTTGCCTGACGCATGTTCTGTCCGCCTATGAGCATGGGTATTGTAATGTTCTCCAATGCCGTGAATTCCGGCAAAAGCTGATGGAACTGGAATACAAAACCTATGTGCCTGCACCTGAATGCCGACAGCTCTTTCTCGTTCATTCCGGTTATGTCCTGCTTGCCGTAGAGCACACGGCCGCTGTCCGGTTTGTCCAGTGAGCCCATTATCTGGAGCAGGGTGGTCTTGCCGGCACCGCTGGGGCCGGTTATGCTTATGACCTCTCCTTTCTCAACTTTCAGGCTTATGTCTTTGAGCACTTTCAGGTTGCCGAAACTTTTTGTTATGTTGTCCAGTTCAATCATTTCCTTAAGGATTCTTATTTATGATGCAAAAATATACGGTTTCGGCTTATTTTGAGTCTTTATTTTGAGTTTTTATGCTTTTTGCTCATTCAATTTTGTAAGGAAACACTAATTTTGCGCCCGAATTATTCAAACTAAAACAAATTATCCTATGCGAGTAGCAATTGTTGGAGCCAGCGGAGCTGTAGGACAGGAGTTCCTGCGCGTGCTGGAAGAGCGTAATTTCCCGCTCGATGAGTTGGTTTTGTTCGGGTCGTCCCGTAGTGCCGGATCTTTTTACACCTATGGCGGTAAGAAGATTCAGGTCAAGTTACTCCAGCATAATGATGATTTCAAGGGAATAGACATCGCGTTCGTATCGGCCGGTGGCAGTACCTCCGAGGAATTCGCCGAGACCATCACCAAGTACGGCGCAATAATGATCGATAACTCAAGCGCTTTCCGTATGGATCCGCAGGTTCCTCTGGTTGTTCCCGAGGTTAACCCTGAGGATGCCCTGGTTCGTCCCAAAGGTATCATTGCCAATCCTAACTGTTCTACAATCATGATGATTGTGGCGCTTAAGGTCCTGAATGACCTTTCGCCCGTCAAGAACGTTCAGGTTTCGACTTATCAGGCTGCCAGCGGTGCAGGTGCAGCTGCAATGGCAGAGCTTGAGCAGCAGTACCGTCAGGCTCTGGCAGGTGAGGAGGTGACCGTCAACAAGTTTGCCTATCAGCTTGCTTTCAACCTGATTCCTCATATCGATGTTTTCAAGGAGAGCGGATATACCAAGGAGGAGGAGAAGATGTTCTATGAGACCCGCAAGATGTTCCACAACGATATAAAGTGCAGTGCCACATGCGTGCGCGTTCCCGCTCTGCGTTGCCACTCAGAGGCCATCTGGGCGGAGACCGAGCAGCCTGTATCGGTTGAGGCGTTCCGTGAGGCAGTAAAGAACGGTGAGGGTCTTGTGCTGATGGATGATCCGTCTAAGAAGGAATATCCCATGCCTCTGTTCCTGGCAGGCACGGATCCCGTTTATGTGGGACGTATCCGCAAGGACATAGCCAATCCCAATGTGATGTGCTTCTGGATTGTGGGAGACCAGATTCGCAAGGGTGCTGCCCTTAATGCCGTCCAGATAGCCGAGTATCTGATCAAGCAGGGAGTCGTAAAGTGATTAATTGAGAATTGAAAATTGAGAATTGGAAAGAGGCTTGCGATTTTCGCAAGCCTCTTTCGTTTATTGTATTTTACGCAGGTACTGCGTATCAATTCTCAATTCTCAATTCTCAATTCTTCTTCATCTTGCCACGCCACAGAGCGCTCATCTCCTCCAGTGTCTTGCCCTTGGTCTCCGGTACCATTCTGAGTACGAACAGGGCCGAGAGGATTGAGAATCCTGCATAGATCAGGTATGTACCGCCTATGCTCCACTCGCATAGTGACGGGAATGTGGATGATATGATATAGTTTGATATCCACTGTGCTGCCACAGCAACAGCCACCGCATTGCCTCGGATTGTGTTGGGGAATATCTCGGAAATGAGCACCCAGCAGATGGGACCCCATGACATCATGAATGATGCGGTGTAGATGATGATGAATACAAGTGCGGTTACTCCTATTACATTGCAGAATGACAGGATGCTCAGCGCAATCATACCTATGGCCATACCAATTGAGCCTATGATAAGCAAGGGCCTGCGTCCCCACTTGTCGACGGTAAGTATGGCAACGACAGTGAATATGATGTTGACTACGCCCATGACAACTGTCTGAAGCATAGCTGCATCGCCGCTTGAACCCATGTTTTGGAATATGCGCGGAGCGTAGTAGAGTACCACGTTGATGCCTACTGCCTGCTGGAAGAATGAGAGCAGTACACCAACTACAATGACCAGAATACCGTATGAGAACAGTTTCTCCTTTTTCTCTACCAGAGTTTCCTTGATCTCCTGAAGGATCTCCTGGGCACGTCCTTCACCGTTTATGCGGGTAAGAACCTCCATTGCCTTTTGGGTATTGCCACGCATGACAAGGTAACGCGGGGTCTTTGGAACGAGTAGCAGAAGCAGTCCGAATGCGCCTGCCGGGAAGGCCTCGCTCACGAACATCTTGCGCCAGCCGATGTTGACCATGGCAGCCTGTATAAGTTCAGGAGTGTCGGCAAGTCCGCTGCGTATCAGCGTGTTGATTGCGTAAACTACCAACTGGCCGAAGATGATGGCAAACTGGTTGCATGACACCAGTGTACCGCGTATCTGCGCGGGTGCCACCTCCGCTATGTACATGGGGCAGATGGCTGATGCCATACCTACGCCGATACCTCCAAGGATGCGGTACAGAATGAACGCCCACATGAGTCCCTTGGTAGCCTCGCCGGGCTGGAAGAACTCAAAATTGGGACGGAACAGGAACTCGGGCATATAGCTGCCCAGGGCTGAAAGGAAGAACAGTACAGACGCGAATATCAATGCATTCCTACGTCCCAGTCTGGTGGCCATTATTCCTGAAATCAAGCCTCCGATTATGCATCCTATCAATGCCGACGATGTGACAAAGCCATGAAGGCCTGTGGTGTAGTAATCACCGAGTCCGCTCACGAAGAATTTCTGCAATGCCTGCTCGGCACCCGATATGACTGCGGTGTCATATCCGAACAGCAGACCGCCTATTACGGCTACTGCGCAGATACCGTAAAGGTAGGCTTTACTGCCTGTCTCTTTGTAATTGCTCATATAGAAAAAAGTTAATGTTATGTTAGTCTGAATTAAGTCCTTTAGCCGTTTGTGGGCAAGACCTGAAATGTTGAATCAGGACTATGCAAGGCAAATATAATGAATTGTGCAGAAATGACAACCTAAAATGCGATATTTGTTCAATTGCAGTTTGTTAACTGATGATGGCAGCTTTTTGTATATGTAAGAAAAATTTACCATATTCATGCATCCTTCAGGTTGTCGGCGGACATTGCCGTACCGGATTTGCAGATAAGATATTTGCAGTTTTTTCCGCCAGGTGTTATATTTGTAGTCAAAGATTACCATTTAATGTATATAAACGATTATGGAACAGAACGGAAACGGACAGAAACAACTCCAGATAGAGCTTAAGGAGGAGACGGCACAGGGTGTATATTCAAACCTTGCCATGATAACTCATTCGTCATCGGAGTTTGTAATGGATTTTATAAGTATTCTTCCGGGTATGGCCAAGGCCCAGGTCAAGTCCCGCATCATCATGTCGCCCGAACATGCCAAACGTCTGCTTATGGCTTTGCAGGATAACGTTGCAAAATATGAGGCGGCTTTCGGAACAATTGAGATGAAGGACCGGAAAGGAACATACATGCCGCCTATCTCTGATTTTCACGGAGAGGCCTGAATCCATGTCTTTTGCTTTTTTATGGCGGATTCCACATCGGTATCCGCCTTCTTTTTTGCCTTTTTACTGCAAAAAACGCCAAAAACTAACGTTTTTCCATTGCGTTATAAAATAATAGCCGTATCTTTGCACGCCAAAATTTCGGATTTACTATTTAATATATAATAATTAAAAACAAACAAACATGCCAACAATTCAGCAGTTAGTACGCAAAGGACGTCAGGTCCTGGAGGACAAGAGTAAGTCCCCCGCACTTGATTCCTGCCCCCAGAGGAGAGGCGTTTGCGTGAGAGTTTACACAACGACACCTAAGAAACCTAACTCAGCCATGAGAAAGGTTGCACGTGTCCGTCTTACCAACCAGAAGGAGGTCAACTCCTACATTCCGGGTGAGGGTCACAACCTGCAGGAGCACTCAATCGTGCTCGTACGCGGCGGTCGTGTAAAGGATCTTCCGGGTGTACGTTACCACATCATCCGCGGTACTCTTGATACCGCCGGTGTCAACGGTCGTCTCCAGAGACGTTCCAAGTATGGTGCCAAACGTCCAAAAGCAGCTAAGAAGTAAAAAGTCATTAACAGTTTTGGTCTGTAGATTGAGGTTGAGTAAATGTCCAAGCGTGGACGTTGAAGAATCAAAAACGACAACCCGAACACAACAAAAGATTTAAAATGAGAAAAGCAAAACCGAGAAAGCACGTCATTCTTCCGGATCCCGTATTCGGCGACGTTGCAGTGACCAAGTTCGTGAACCATCTTATGTATGATGGCAAGAAGAACACTTCATTCGAGATTTTCTACGAGAGTCTGGACAAGGTAAAGGCCAAGCTTCCCAATGAGGAGATGTCTGCCCTTGAGATTTGGAAGAAGGCTCTTGATAACATTACTCCCCAGGTTGAGGTCAAGTCCCGCCGTATAGGTGGTGCTACCTTCCAGGTTCCTACCGAGATCCGTGCTGACCGCAAGGAGTCCATTTCTATGAAGAACCTTATCTCATTCGCCCGCAAACGTGGAGGTAAGTCAATGTCTGACAAACTGTCGGCTGAAATCGTTGACGCATTCAACAGCACCGGCGGCGCATTCAAGCGTAAGGAGGATATGCATCGTATGGCTGAGGCCAACAGAGCTTTCGCACACTTCAGATTCTAATTGTATTGCATGTCAGATCAGGATTTACATCTTACCAGAAACATCGGCATCATGGCTCACATTGATGCCGGTAAGACTACGACTTCTGAGCGTATCCTTTACTATACAGGCCTCACTCATAAAATAGGTGAGGTGCATGACGGTTCTGCCACCATGGACTGGATGGTACAGGAGCAGGAGCGTGGCATTACAATTACATCTGCTGCCGTAACCACTCATTGGAAGTGGCAGGAAAACACATACAAGATAAATCTTATTGATACTCCGGGACACGTTGATTTCACTGCCGAGGTGGAGCGTTCGCTCCGCGTTCTGGACGGTGCTGTTGCAGTGTTCTGCGCGGTTGGCGGCGTACAGCCCCAGTCTGAGACCGTATGGCATCAGGCCAGCAAGTACGGTGTTCCGCGTATAGGATATGTCAACAAGATGGACCGTTCGGGTGCTGATTTCTTTGGAGTCATCACCCAGATGCATGACATCCTCAAGGCCAATGCCTGCCCTATAGAGATTCCAATAGGTCAGGAAGAGACATTCAAGGGTGTTATAGACCTTATTAAAATGAAAGCCATTTACTGGCGTGACGAGACACTTGGTGCAGAATATACCGTTGAGGATATTCCGGCAGACCAGAAGGACGAGGCCCGTCAGTGGCGCGACAACCTTATTGAGAAGGCTGCCGATTTTGATGACGAGATGATGGAGAAGTATCTTGACGATGCTTCAACAATTACTGAGACTGAGATTCTCCGTGCAGTACGCAAGGGTTGTATCAGCCAGAAGCTGGTTCCCGTGGTTTGCGGTACATCTTTCCGCAACAAGGGCGTTCAGCCTCTGCTTGACTACGTTTGCGCTTTCCTGCCTTCACCTATCGACTGCGGTGGTGTTGACGGTTTCCTGCCCGGATCCGAGGATGAGACCACACACCGTGATCCCCGCTCGGATGAGAAGACTGCCGCTCTCGCATTCAAGATTGCAGTTGATCCGTACGTAGGTCGTCTGATCTTCTTCCGCGTATATTCAGGTAAGGTTACGGCCGGAAGCTACATCTTCAATACCCGCAGTGGTAAGAAGGAGCGTGTAAGCCGTCTTTTCCAGATGTATTCCAAGAAGCAGATTCAGGTTGATGAGGTCAGCGCAGGTGATATAGGTGCAGTTGTGGCTCTCAAGGATATCCGTACAGGTGATACACTCTGTGATGAGGATGCACCTTTGGTATTGGAGAGCATGGACTTCCCGGAACCGGTTATCAGCATCGCTGTTGAGCCCAAGACCGAGAAGGATATGAGTAAGCTTTCCGATGGTCTGGCACGTCTGGCTGAGGAAGATCCCACATTCACCGTTAAGGTTGATGAGGAGTCCGGTCAGACCCTGATCTCAGGTATGGGTGAGCTCCACCTTGACATCATCATTGACCGTCTTAAGCGTGAGTTCGGTGTAGAGTGCAACCAGGGTCGTCCCCAGGTCAGCTACAAGGAGTCAATCTCCAAGACAGTCCAGCTGCGTGAAGAGTATAAGAAGCAGACCGGTGGTAAGGGTCATTACGCTTGTATCGTCGTTGAAATCGGTCCTGCCGATCCTGATTGGAAAGGCGGTCTCCAGTTCATCGATGCCACCAAGGGTGAGGCTCTGCCCAAGACCTACCTGCCTGCTATCGAGAAGGGCTTTACCAATGCCATGAAGAACGGCGTACTTATGGGTGCTCCGTTGGATTCACTCAAGGTTACCGTTCTGGATGGTAAGTATCACCCGGTTGATTCAGATGCCCTCTCATTCGAGGTATGTGCAACCAACGCGTTCCGTAACGCTTGCGTCAAGGCCGCTCCCGGTCTGACAGAGCCTATCATGTCGCTTGAGGTTGTAACACCCGAGGAGAGCATGGGTAATGTAATAGGTGACCTGAACAAGCGTCGCGGTCAGGTAGAGGGAATGGAGACCAACCACTCCGGTGCCAAGGTTGTCAAGGCACATGTTCCTCTGGCTGAGATGTTCGGTTATGTCACAGCACTCAGGACCATCACATCCGGCCGTGCCACCTCTTCAATGTCATACGAGCGTCATGCCGAGGTTGCCAAGGCTCTTGCCCGTCAGGTTGTTGAGGAGCAGGGTGGAAATGTGTCACTTCTATAATATATTATAAGGTATAAGAGAGAACGCGGCTTTCAGATAGCAAATGACTCTTATCGGGAGCCGTAAAAAATGAATAATAACAATTTAAAACTTAAACAATGAGTCAGAAAATCAGAATCAAGCTGAAATCCTACGACCACAATCTGGTTGACAAGTCAGCCGAGAAGATCGTAAAGACAGTAAAGGCTACAGGTGCAATCGTAAGCGGACCTATTCCACTTCCCACCCACAAGCGTATCTTCACTGTAAACCGTTCAACATTCGTCAACAAGAAGTCACGTGAGCAGTTCCAGCTCTCTTCTTACAAGAGACTGATCGATATCTACAGCTCAACAGCCAAGACAGTTGACGCACTGATGAAGCTTGAGCTTCCCAGCGGTGTAGAGGTTGAGATCAAGGTTTGATGTGTTAGTTTTGAAACAATTTTTACAGTAACTAAATTTTAATTGAAATGCCAGGATTATTAGGAAAAAAGATCGGTATGACATCGGTCTTCGGTGCTGATGGAAAGAATGTTCCATGCACCGTTATCGAAGTTGGTCCTTGCGTGGTTACCCAGATCAAGAGTGTTGAGAAGGATGGCTATGAGGCAGTTCAGCTTGGCTTTGAGGATGCCAAGGAGAAGAACACCTCCGCTCCCCTTATGGGACACTTCAAGAAAGCAGGGGTAACTCCCAAGAGACACTTGGCCGAGTTCAAGGATTTTGACGGTTCACTCAATCTGGGTGATGTTATTACCGTCGAGTTGTTCAATGACGCAAACTTTGTTGACGTCATTGCAGTGTCAAAGGGTCATGGCTACCAGGGTGTCGTAAAGAGACACGGATTCGGTGGCGTAGGTCAGCAGACCCATGGTCAGCACAACCGTGGCCGTAAGCCCGGTTCAATAGGTGCCTGCTCTTATCCCGCTAAGGTGTTCAAGGGCATGCGTATGGCCGGTCACATGGGTAATGAGCGTGTGACTACTCAGAACCTTCAGGTTCTTAAGGTTATTCCGGAGCACAACCTCCTTCTTATCAAGGGTTCTATTCCGGGTTATAAAGGTTCAATCGTTTCAATTCTGAGGTAATGGAACTTAGTGTATTAAATATAAAAGGTGAGGATACCGGCAGAAAGGTAGTCCTTAACGATGCCATATTCGGCATTGAGCCCAACGATCACTCCATATACCTGGATGTGAAGCAGTTTTTGGCTAACCAGCGCCAGGGCACACACAAGTCAAAGGAAAGAAGTGAAATCAGCGGTTCAACCAAGAAGCTGGGCCGTCAGAAAGGTGGCGGCGGCGCACGTCGCGGTGACATCAACTCACCGGTACTGGTAGGTGGTGCACGTGTATTCGGTCCCAAACCCCGTGATTACAGCTTCAAGGTAAACAAGAAGGAGAAACAGCTTGCCCGCAAGTCTGCCCTTTCTTATAAAGTTCAGGAGAACGCTCTTATTGTAGTCGAGGACTTCACATTCGATGCTCCCAAGACCAAGAGTTTCATAGAAATCTTAAACAATCTTAAAGTTTGTGATAAGAAATCTTTGTTCGTCCTGCCTGAGAGCAATAATGTCGTATCTTTGTCGGCCCGTAATTTACAGGGTACCAAGGTCGTCAACGCTTCTTCAGTAAATACTTACAGTATTCTGAACGCTGACGCTCTTGTTGTGACTGAGAATGCGATTAATGTCATCAACGGTATATTAGACAAAAAGGAGGCTTGATCATGGGATATATAGTTAAACCCCTTGTAACGGAGAAGATGAACTCCATTACAGAGAAGTTCCCCAACAGGTTCGGTTTCATCGTTCGCCCTGAAGCCAACAAACTGGAGATTAAGAAAGAGGTAGAGGACCTGTACAATGTCACTGTCGTTGATGTCAATACATCATACTACATGGGCAAGACAAAGTCCCGTTACACCCGCAGAGGTTTGTCAAAGGGCCAGGCTAACGCCTACAAGAAGGCCATTGTGACACTTAAGGAGGGTGATACAATTGATTTTTATAGCAACATTTAATAAAGATGGCAGTACGTAAATTTAAACCCACAACCCCGGGTCAAAGACACAAGATTATTGGTACTTTTGAGGAGATTACTGCATC
>JAEEGG010004084.1_pt1 | contig 35660 bp, 29 predicted proteins | sample 9134161 | NCBI WGS metagenome assembly JAEEGG01 (sample SAMN16246543, study PRJNA631951) | gut metagenome | biome: gut microbiome; feature: rumen; material: CR-attached | host: Bos | place: Iran: Karaj | collected 2018-10
GTTGTCTTTGAAGCCGCCTTGGGCGCCGCTTTGGCGGCAGAAGATGTCTTTGAAGCAGAAGTCTTTGCCTTTGCTGTTGTCTTAGCGGCCGTAGTCTTCTTTGCTGTAGTCTTCTTAGCACCTGTCTTGGAAGTTGTCGTCTTCCTGGATACACGCTTCGGTACTACTTTATCAAGGACTTCACCGACGTTGTCGTGAATCGTAAGCAAAGCCTTAAGATCCATATATGTCGAACTCTTGTTTATAATAACGATCCTGTCGTGCTTTAGGAACTGCGCAAATGTGGCTGCCGGATAAACCGTAAGTGAAGTGCCTGCAATGATCATAAGATCGCACTTTTTAACAGCCTTAATAGCGTTGTCAACGTTCTCGTGCTCTAAGTTCTCTTCATAAAGAACGATGTCAGGTCTTACGATACCGCCGCACTTATCACAGTGAGGAACGCCTTCCTGGGATGCGATGTATTCGATATTGAACTTCTTGCCGCAGTTCATGCAGTAGTTTCTGTAAACGGAACCGTGAAGCTCTATTACGCACTTGCTGCCTGCTTCCTGGTGAAGGTTGTCGATGTTCTGCGTGATAATCGCCTTAAGCTTTCCCTGTCTCTCAAGTCTTACAAGAGCCTTGTGAGCCTTGTTCGGCCTTGCATCGGGATATATGAGCTTACGCTTATAGAAATCATAGAAGTCCTCCGGATGCTCCATAAAGAAGTCGTGGGCTATGATGTCGATAGGTCTGTACTTAGTTCCGCTCTCGGTATTGTAGATACCTGCGCCGCTTCTGAAATCAGGGATTCCGCTCTCGGTAGATACACCTGCTCCGCCAAGGAACACGATGTACTTAGACTCTTCGATCAACTCTTTGAGCTGCTTTATCTTGTCATCTCTGACGCTGCCGAATCTGTCAATCCTAGTTTCCACTGCTTAACCTCTATCAATGAACATCAGGTATTCCGTCGCCGTCAAGATCAACGCCTTCAAGGTCGCCGTGATCATGGAACATTCCTGCAGCACCGAACATTTCCTTGCCGGTGACACGCTTCTCGTCACGTCTCTGTTCAACCAGATTGCTTAAAGCCTTCCTGATCCTGTCAGGAGTCTTAATATTCTTAAGTTCAAGAACAGGTGTGGTCTTATCAGCCGTTGTTAAGATGACTGAACCGACACCGAAAATCTTTTGCCAGATAGATTGCTTGAATGTGATATCCAAAACCCTGTATAAGAGGATCTCTTCAGAACTTACGTTGATGATACCCTTCTTCAGATACAGTTTATTCTGCGTGAAGCTATAGATGGTAAAAGATATGGGCATGCCTAAATATCTTTTCCTGTCCTGCCAGAGAAGCTCTTCCTTCTCGGTAAGGTTTGTAAGTTTATCGATTCTGCCCATAAATAAAGCTCCCTTCAAGAAAGCAAAATTGTTCTACACAACTTACATTATAATAAAAAACACTTTATGTGTACAAAGAAATCCAAAATGAAATGTAATATTAATATTACGTGTTCTTCTTATCCGTGTTCTGAGTCCTTACCGGATCTATAATCTCGTTGTAATCGAAAAGATCCTTGTAGGCTTTTCTGTTCAATGTCGTATAACTCATCATGGCTCGGTCAACAAACAGATAATTATCGCCGTAGATATGGTAAGGCGTAGCGCCGCCGCCGAAGAATATCCTGAATCCTCTATTCTTGAAATATACAGCCCTGTCATCCGTACCATAGATATAATTGCCGTTCGGATATACCAGTATGTGGACTTCTCCGAAAAGACTTCCTATCTGGTCCTGCCACTTTACGAAGTCATCTATCAGCACCTGCTTCTCTGTATTTCTGCAGTCTGCAATATATGAATAGGTGCAGGATGCAAACTTCCAGCCGTTATCGGCAAGGACGTTCTTTATCTCCATAACCTTTTCTCTTGCGAAATCGATATCCTCATTCGTGATATTGGTAAGCTGCGGAAGGTTTGCAGCAGACAGCGCAGCATTCCTGTCTTCGAGTTCGCCCGCTGCTACGACATAACCGAAGCACGCTTCGTGTCCACTTACGGATATGATTCCCTTAGCTCCGTCATATGTGAAATCAGGGTGCTTCTCGACAAAAACATCAAGGAGTCCTATTGCCTCAGCCGTTCTGCTGACAACGGTCTCTCCGGCATTGTTCTGATACTCGCCGCAGACCTGGTTCTCGTCATTAAGGACAAGTCTTCTGCATGTGCCGCATCTGTAATCGGCGACACCGTACTGCAGGTCTTCGATGACCACGATCAGGGGCTTTTTCCCTTTCGGCACTTTAAGGTTGCGCTCCAAAAGGAACGTCGGGTCGCTTTGGTCGATAAGATCTTCAACGTCTACCAGAACATATCCTCTCTGATAAAGGTTCTCAAGGATCTTCTCGAATTCCTTTATCGTGAGATGAAGATTCGTATTGGTCGAATGATAACGGCCGGAGAAAGCTACGTCGCTGTCAGCAATAAGAGATCTTACACAGATGCACTCGATCTTTCCCCTGTATTCCTTAACCTCACTGGTGTGCGATGTCGCAGTCAGAAGGTTGCTCTTGATCATTTCATCTTCAGGGAAGATCACCGCAAGATCCGAGAAAAGGCTCTCTGCAGAATAGAACTTATATGTTGCAAGAAGATGCTCGCCTTCAGCCATCATGGGCTCATACATCATCTCTTTTATTGCCGAGATCCTCTTATCACAGTAATCACCTACAAAACCTTCATAGCTGCCGTTAACCTGTGTATATTTCTTTACGGCTGCGATGTAATCACCTTTCTCGAGCGAATTCTCTGCTGTCTGGACATCACCTGTAGCCGTCTCGATAAAATCCAATTCACGGAGCAACGGGTTTGCCGTCGCAGAGAAGTTACCGATCGGCTGGAGCTGGTCGAAGAAATATGTGACGACAGGCTTTTCGACCTTGCCCAGAAGGAATTCCTCACAGATGCTGTAAAGCCTTTCCGATACAACCGAGCTCGTAAGCTCTTTCATGGAATCGAGGAAATTAATATCACTCGGCGTAAGAACATAACGGTTGCTGATGATACGGTTGCATAACTCGTCTACATGCTCCCTTACGATATTCTGCATATCATCGAGCATCTGGACGCGCATTACATTGGATGCCTGTTCATCGGGTGATGACTTAAGCACTTCATCCTGTATGCCGCGGTAGATATCCAGAGCATCAGCATAGCGCCCTTCGTTTATGGCAAGCTCGAAGCTCGGCACTGTCTCAAGTTCATAAGCATTCTTTCTTCCGAGAACAAACGTCGTTACTGTCAGTGCGATGAGCATGACAGCGCAAAGAACAGCAGCGAGGCCGTAACCTCTTGTGTCCTTTATCTCGTCTTCTGCGACATGATACTCGGAAGAAAATACCGTCACTTCAAATCATCAAAGCTAACCTGCTTTGCCTCCAAAGAATTTTCCTTAATGTAATAGCCTATTGCCGGAACCTTACGTATCCTGTAATACTCAGGATCCTGTACATCTACTTCCGCAAGACGTGAAAGTGATCTTAATACTGAACCCTTCTTGGATGCGAGGAGCTGGACACCCTGTGTCGTTCTCGTAGTCTTGAGAGGGATCAGCGAAGCCTTGAATACAGCTGCTTTATCAAGCGTATTGGTAACGATAAGGTCAGGATCCTCTTCTTCGTCAAGAAGAATGAATCCGACTGCCTTGCTGCCGTCAAAATAAGCATTGATGAGCTTCTTTCTGTTCTGCTTTGTCTCATACGAAGAGATGGGGAATCTTGCTGCCTTACCGTTCTCGAAAGCGATAAAGAGAATGCCCTTATAGTCTGTCGTGGAGATCATGAACATAGGTCTCTCACCGTCTTCCATTTCGAGCTCACTGTTAAGATAGTGACCGAGATCACCGGGCTTCGTATCTGAAAAATCGTAAACATGAGTCTTATAGAGATTGCACTTATCCGTGAAGATCAGAAGGTCTGATCTGTTCTCACATTCAAAGCCCATAAAGATCTCATCATCATCTTTTGTCTTAAGCTCACCGGCACTCTGCAAAGACTTCATCGTGTGCTTCTTGAGGTAGCCGTGACGCGTAAGCATCAGGTGGAGCCTGTAATCAGGGATAACATCTGCCTCAACAAATGTCTCTGTCTCCTCTGCTCCTACGAGCTCTGATCTTCTGGGCTGGCCATACTTCTCAGCAACTTCTTTCAAAGTCTTGGCAATGAGATTGTTAATCCTTCTGGGGCTTCCCAAAAGATCTTCCGTATCGGCGATATCAGCCTTGAGCTTATCCCTGTCGGAGATCCTGTTAAGGATGTACTGCTTGTTGATGTTGCGGAGCTTGATCTCAGCGACATATTCAGCCTGCTCTTCATCGATTCCGAAGCCCTTCATGAGGTTAGGAATAACGTCGGCTTCAAGCTCTGTCTCCCTGATGATCTTTATAGCCTTATCAATGTCTAAGAGGATGACTGCAAGACCGTCTAAAAGGTGCAGTCTCTTCTTCATCTTATCAAGGTTAAAAGAGAGCTCACGGCAGACGCATGTCCTTCTCCACTTGAGCCATTCGTCAAGGATCTGGGCGATGCCCATGACTCTCGGCGAACCGTCGATAAGGATATTGAAATTGCATGAGAAAGTATCTTCAAGCTTTGTAAATCTGAAGAGCTTTGTCATGAGCTGCTCGTGATCAGTGCCGCGCTTGCAGTCGATAGTGATCTTAAGACCGTCAAGGTCTGTCTCGTCACGGATGTCGGCGATCTCTTTTGCCTTGCCGCTCTTAACGAGATCCGCGATGTTGTCGATGATCGCTTCAACGCTCGTGGAATAAGGGATCTCAGTGATCTCGATGAGGTTCTTTGCCTTATCGACCTGATACTTTGCTCTAACGGAGAATGTTCCCTTGCCGGTATCGTAGATGGCCTTCATCTGCTCCTTGTTGTAAAGTATCTTTCCGCCGCCGGAAAAGTCAGGCGCAGGCATGATCTCCAGAAGATCGGTATCGGGATCTCTCAGATATGCTTCTGCAGCTGCGCAAACTTCAGCGAGGTTAAATGAGCAGATATTCGATGCCATACCTACGGCGATACCCTGGTTGGCATTTACGAGAACTGCCGGGAATGTTGTAGGAAGAAGCGACGGTTCCTTAAGGGTACCGTCATAGTTATCGATCATGTCAACAGCATCCTTGTCGATGCCCTTGAAGATCTCTTCGCAGATCTTCTCTAGTCTTACTTCCGTATAACGCGGAGCAGCACACTGCATGTCTCTGGAATACTGCTTACCGAAGTTACCCTTTGAATCAACGAACGGATGGAGCAAGGACCCGTTGCCTCTTGTAAGTCTTACCATCGTATCGTAGATAGCCTGGTCACCATGCGGATTGAGCTTCATGGTCTGGCCTACGACGTTAGCAGACTTTGTTCTGTTGCCGCCCAGAAGGCCCATCTTATACATCGTGTAAAGGAGCTTACGGTGTGAAGGCTTGAAGCCGTCGATCTCAGGAATAGCACGTGATACGATGACACTCATCGCATACGGCATATAGTTGATCTCGAGCATGTCAGTTATCGGCTGGTCGATAGCCGGCATGTCTTTCGCATTGCTGTCAGTAAGCTTTGCTTTAAGTGAATCTGAAATGATATCTTCTTTTTTCTTACGTGCCATTTAAATCACCCTAAATCAAGCATATCGAGGTACTTCTTACCGTCCATCTCGATATGGAGTTTTCTTCCTGCGAGGTTATCGCCAAGGAGCAGATCAAAGACTTCAGCAGTCCTCTGCGCATCCTCAGGGCAAGCCTTGATGAGTCGTCTGGACTTCGGATTCATCGTCGTCTTCCACATCATCTCAGGCTCATTCTCACCCAAACCTTTTGATCTCTGGATCGTGCAGAGCTTTGGATCGACCTTGGCAAGGATCTCGGCCTTCTCCTTCTCGTTAAACGCGAAATATGTCTCTTCCTGCGCGTTCTTTCCCTTAGGTCTGTATGTGATCTCGAAAAGAGGAGATTCCGCAATATAGACATATCCCTTCTCAATGAGAGTAGGCGTAAGTCTGTAGAGCATGGCAAGGATCAAGGTCCTGATCTGGAAGCCGTCGACATCGGCATCGGTACAGATTATGATCTTGTTCCATCTTAAGTCGTCAAGATTAAACGCACTCATATCCTTAGTGTGCTTGTTCTTGATCTCAACGCCGCATCCTAAGACCTTAAGAAGGTCAGTAATGATCTCACTCTTAAAGATGGTAGCGTAATCAGCCTTAAGGCAGTTTAAGATCTTACCTCTGACAGGCATAACTGCCTGGAATTCAGCGTCACGTCCGAGCTTAACTGAACCCAAAGCGGAGTCACCCTCTACGATGTAGAGCTCACGCCTTGCAACATCCTTGGTCCTGCAGTCAACGAACTTCTTGATCCTGTTGTTGATATCGACCTTGCCCATAAGGGTCTTCTTGATGTTGACCTTTGCCTTCTCGGCATTCTCACGCGCACGCTTATTTATAAGGATCTGCTCGATGGTCTTGGCAGCAAAATCCTTATTCTCGATAAACCAGATCTCAAGATTATCCCTGATGAGCTGGGTCATGAAGTCCTGGATGAACTTGTTGTTGATAGCCTTCTTCGTCTGGTTCTCATAAGATGTCTGAGTTGAGAATGTATTGGTTACAAGGATCAATGAATCTGCAATATCCTGGAAAGTGATCCTGGATTCATTGGCCTTATACTTCTCCTTAAGCTTGATCTGCTTGTCGATCTCAGCAACAAATGCATTCCTGACAGCCTTGTCCGGTGAACCGCCGTGCTCAAGGAAGCTGGAATTGTGGAAGTACTCAAGAGCATTGACTTCATTGTTAAAGCAGAAAGCGACCTCTGCCCTTACCTTATACTCATCACGGTCTTCCTTATCGCGGCCTCTGCCCTCACCGGAGAACGTGTATGTCTCGGTAAAGCCCTTCATGTCGTTAAGTTCATCGACATAGCCCTTGATTCCTTCAGGATACATGAAGGAGAATTCCTCGCCTGACTCTGCATCCTTAAGAATGAATTCGATTCCGCTGTTGATGACGGACTGGCGCTTGATGATCTCCTTAAATGTCTCAAGGGGGATGATGATCTCCGTAAATACCTCAGTATCAGGCTTCCAGCGCTGGATCGTACCTGTGCGCTTGAACCTGTAAGGCTCCTGCATAAGCTCAGTTACCGGAACACCCTTCTTAAAGCCCATCTCATATTTGGTGTGGTCTCTGAATACGGTTACCTGGAAGAATTCGGATGCATACTGCGTAGCGCACGCGCCAAGACCGTTAAGACCCAATGAGAATTCATAGTCACCTGAGGAATTGTTGTTATACTTACCGCCCGCATAAAGCTCACAGTATACGAGTTCCCAGTTGTATCTTCCCTCTTTGGCATTGTAATCCATCGGGATACCGCGGCCGAAGTCTTCGACCTCAATGGTACCGTCTGCAAATCTCGTGATGATGATCTTATCGCCGTGACCTTCCCTGGCCTCGTCGATAGAGTTCGAAAGGATCTCGAAGAAAGAGTGAATGCATCCTTCAAGATTGTCTGAACCGAAAATAACAGCCGGACGAAGTCTTACTCGATCTTCGCCCTTGAGCATCGAAATACTCTCGTTGCCGTAATCTTTCTTACCCGGCATATTGTTCCCAACTCCTTAAAATAAATAATATATATGTAAGTTTGACTTTTCGATTATAACACAAAGCTTTCGATATCCTTCAAGCCTAAAGGCGGCAAAAAACAAGGTTGTCCCAAAAACGGACAACCTTGTCACAATAAACTAAAAAGAGTTTGATCAAATATCAGGTATCTCCTGCGGAGCACACTCCGCAAGTTCCAACCCGTTCGAAGCCATATATCTGTAAACTATGCTGAGCTTGAAAGCCAGATTGCAGCTCTGAGGTCCGACGGTTATTTGGAACTGGTTGCTCTGGTTAGGTGAATACGGCCATGCCGGCCTGCTTCTCATACCGATAATATGCGTTCCGCTGCTGAGCATGATCCTGACGGATTCACGGTTTGTTATCTCACCATAGGGGACACCGTCTATCATGATGTCCACGTGAAGGAGCGAACAACTGGGCATTCCGTTTCCCATTCTGTATAACAGGAGCTGGCCGCCGTAAGCGTAAGCTTTCTTGCATGAGGGACAAGGGAACCCGACCGTCAGATCCCTTTTAATGTCATCAGCGACAAGCCCGCAGTCGGGACAGCGCACTCTGTACTTCCTGCTCAGAGGAAGAGTGATATTAGCTCCGTCCATAACAGGCTGATAATAAGGGATCGAAGGCATGGGGGCAGGTACCGGAGCAGGAACCGCCTGAGCAGCAGGTGCCTGAGCAGCCTGAGGAGCTGAAGTTCCTACAGGTGTACCGCAGATCATGCAGAAGTTGGTTCCACCGGGCAAGACTGAGCCACATTTAACACAGTTCATAGTAATCCACCCCCATTCAATGAAAAACGGAATATAACGCTTGTAAAAAGTTCTTTAATATCTGTTTTGACAGAGCATTACGGCTTCATAAAGGTCTTTGGCTTCGCCGCTCTCGATATATAATCTGGCCTTTCTTATGCCGCTCGGATTGCGCAAAGAGACGGGGATCCAGCTGTTATACTGCTTCAGTTCGTATTCCAGGCGGCTCTTCTTACTGTTCAGTTCACCGATCCTCGAAATTATGTTGCTCTTCTGCTGCATCATGGGCAGCTCTTCTTCTGCCAGTTTTGCATTCATCCGGTCTCTTTTGCGGGTTGCATAAACACCGCCAAAGATCACCGTAGCTGCAGCTGCAACAAACATGAAGAACATCATGACGGTCTTAAGAGAATCCGTGTCATATTCAGTGCTCAATCTGCCGCTGAGAAGACCATTGACCAAAATGACGATAAATATAATACCTACAACTAACTCAGCTAACTGCGAATAAATCAAAAATGGCCAGAAAAACCTGAAAGCGGAATATCTCGGTCTTTTATCAGGAAGCTGATACCGCGGAAGGTCTTTTTGACAGTCGTTGATCTCGCTGTTTATTAATTCCAATTCGTTGTATTTGCTCTCCAGGTCATTTGCAAGCGCAATGCTCTCATCAGCAGAAAGATTTGGGGCATATTCGATCTTCGTGCCGCATTTCTTGCAAAAAACATCGTTTTCAGACAACAGTGCGTGACAATTGATACAATAATTCATATTTCTCTCCTCCTTAATCCGATTAAAATTTTACCAAACGGGGCATTTGCGGACAATGATGCCCGAATATCATCGGAGTAAAATCGGAAGGGATCTTTTTATGCAAAGTACTCAAATAAACCAAAAGCGCTCCGTTATTAAACGAAGCGCTTTTTGATGGTGAGCCATGGGGGACTCGAACCTCCGGCCCACAGCTTAGAAGGCTGTTGCTCTATCCAGCTGAGCTAATGACCCTGGAGCGAGTGATGGGAATCGAACCCACGTGGTCAGCTTGGAAGGCTGAAGTTCTACCATTGAACTACACTCGCATATCGGCACTTAAATCAAGTGCCTATGTATATTACACTAAGGATTAAAAATAATCAACTAAGAATTTTAGTTAGGGATCTTTCCTGAGAGATATGTATCAGAGATAAAGTATCCGTCCTGTGTCTTATACCAGATTCCGTTAGCCTTAGCGACTACAGTTACAGACTGGCCTCTTGTAAGAGCTCCAACCTTCTCATATGTAGTACCGGGACCGGATCTGACATTAAGGAATTCACCCTTATTTACTTTTACATAATATGTAGCAGGTGCTTCAAGCTTAGTCTCTTTCCAGGTTACTTCTTCCGTAGTAGCCATCGGTCCGGACCATACAGTAAGAGTCGTAGTCGGCGCTGTGGTGGTTGTAGTTGTTGTAATCTCTGTTGTCTCAGTCTCTGTCTCTGTAGGCTCCGGCTGCTTTCCGCCGCAGGCTGCAACACCGAGGCACAAAGCACCGATCGTCATAGCGGCAATAAGTGCTGTTGTAAATTTCTTTCTATTCACAATAATCACCTCCACATAAGCGTGTGCATAATCATTTAATTTATTATTACACAATTTGCGTGTAAATATATTTATTTTTTGTTACAACTTAAGGCAAATTTACAATATTTTTCAGAAAACGCAAAATCCAACCTTATTTGACGTCCTCTTCAAGCATATAAAAAGCCTCGTGATCCCTGTATCTGCCGTTGATATGCATATAAGAGATCCTCTCTCCTTCATAGTGGAACCCGATCCTTTTGACCAGATTCAGTGAAGGCTCATTCTCAGGAAGGATAAAAGCCTCTATCCTGTGCATCTTGTATTCATCGAAAACAAATGCAATAGCGCCTTTCAAGGCTTCCGTCATGTAGCCTTTGCCAGTATGGTCCTTATCCAGATGATAGCCGCAGGCACAGGACATCATTCCGCCGAAGGCAAAATTAAAGAAAGATACCCTTCCTATAATCTCTCCTGTCTCCTTCAGGCAGATCCACAAAGGAACGAGACTGCCTTCCAGAAAAGAGCTGTAATCATAAGTTAGATACTTCTTCTGCATGGAGACGGTAAAGTAGTCGTCCGTATGCGTCTGGGCAAACTTTTTATGGAAATCCCGGTTCTTCTTAAAGTATTCCGTAACACGCGGAGCCTCGCTCCTGCGCAGGACAGAAAGCCTTAACCGTTCAGTCTCAAGCGCAAGGACCTCAAATCTGTACCTGTTTTTGGCAACGGCATATCCTCTTCCGGGCATAAGCGGGACTTTTCCTTAAGTCGTCTCAGAAGTCTGAGATGTCTCAGCCTCCGGATCGGAAGTCTCTGCAGTTTCTGCAGGCTCTGAGTTAACTTTGCCTTCAAGGATCTTTTCCTTGGCATACTTTCCGGATTTGGAGATCAAGCCTTCGGGCCAGTGAGCGGCCTTCTGGTCAGAATTATACTTATCAGAAACAAGGAAAAGAGCATTGGCATCATTATTGACAGTGCTTCCAATCGCATAGTTGCACCATGAAATGTGATTCTCCCTGAAGAAATCGAGCCAGTTATCACTTTCAAGGAAATAGACACCGCCCTTGCAGTCTTCACTGCAAAGACCCCATTCCGTTACGAAAACACAGATATTCTTTTCGACGGCTTCGCTTATCTTTTCTCTCTGCGCCTCTGACTGCGAACCTGAGAATATACGGCAGCCGTAAGCGATGTTATCGAACTTGAGCTTGGCCTTGGCAGCATCTTCAATGCCACGGCCCTTATCGGCAGTTCCGACGATAACGATGGAGTCAGGGCTATTCTCCCTGATTGCCTTGATCACGTCGGATGCAAAAGGAGCAATGGCCTTTTCCCATTCATCCTTTACGGGATTCTCCTCATCAACGGTCAGGTCCTCATTCGACACTTCATAGATAACATTCGGAACATCAGCATAGATCAGTGACAGTCTGGTAAAGAAATCGACAGCAGCTTCCTTGTTCTCATCTGCTTTCTTGTCGTAACCGACATTCCAGTCAACGATTACATAAATACCTTCGTTAATGCACATGTCACAGAATTTGCAGATGGGATCGAAATATTTATCAGGTTCTTTAAGATATCCGTTATTCGCATCGCCTGTAACAGCAAGCCTGATAACGTCGCATCCCCAGTCCTGTACAAGAGTCTTTACTGCTTCAGACGTAAAGAAATCACCGCACTCCTGTATTCCGAAAGTGCTCATGCCCTTAAGGACAATCGGATCGCCCTTGCTGCTCATGATGCTCGAATCCTTGATCGTAAGCTTGCCGTAAGCATCAACTACCTTGCCTTGTACTACAGCCGTGCTGAAAGGATCAGTAACTTCGGCTCTTACAGAAGACGATGTCTCTGATGTCTCTGTCTCGGTGGATTCAGTTGTCGGTTTTGTAGACGGCAATGTCTCCGGACCTAAGTTTGTAGAGCAAGAAGAAAGCAGCAAAGCCCCGGATATAATAAATACGGACATTCCGTAAGTAAGTCTGTTCATCAAAAATTTACCTCTCAAAGCAGTCAAAACATATAAAATAACGTTTCATTTCTACATTTTGACATATAATCAAAAGTATTATAGAGCAAAATACACCAAAATCTAATATTAAGTAAGGTTATTTTGGTGAGAGTGATGTTTTTTTTCAGATTTTAATCTATAATATTGTTGAATATACGATAGTAGGAGCCTAAGAATATGGGACGAACCGACGCTTTGAAAGATAAAATCCTTAAACTCGGATCGAAGCAGAAGCTTGGCGCACTTTTAAAGTACGCTGACAGCCAGGAAGATGATGTCCGCATGACTGTAGCAATGGCTATGGGAATGTGCCCCAGTTATGAATCAGGAATGGCTCTTATTCCTCTCTTACGTGATTCTTCCCCTATGGTAAGAGCAGCAGCAGCTACTGCAGCCGCAGATATCCATGCAAAACACTGCGAAGAATACGTTAAGAAGCTTGCATTTGCTGACTCCGACCCTAATGTAAGACAGGTTGCAAAGGCAGCATTCGACAAGCTCAAGGACAGCGTAGTCTGATAAATGAATGAATTGAATTATTAAGGGCACTCAACCGAGTGCCCTTTTAATTTGCTTGAGTAATTTCCTGGTGCAGAAATTGATATTGGTTTGCGGGCGGTTTCCGCACAAGCGAAGCGCGGAGGACCTTAGCGAGCAAACTAAGATCACTCTTCAATCGGTACTATCTCGTCCTTATCCTTGAAAATATGCTTCTCAGGAATGACACCTCTTACTCTTGAGAGAGGATATACGCGGCAGCCTCTTCCGATAACGGTACCGGGATTAAGAACGCTCTGGCATCCGACTTCAACATTGTCGCCGACGATAGCTGCAAACTTCTTAAGGCCTGTCTCGATAACTTCATCACCGTTCTTAACACATACGAGAGTCTTATCAGACTTAACGTTGGATGTGATGGCGCCTGCGCCGAGGTGTGATTTATATCCGAGGATGGAGTCGCCTACATAGTTATAGTGAGGAACCTGAACGTTGTCGCTGATGATTACGTTCTTAAGCTCAGTAGAGTTTCCGATAACGCACTTGGAACCGATAAGGGCGCTGCCTCTGATGAATGCACACTGACGGACTTCTGTCTCGGGTCCGATGATGCAGGGTCCTGCGATATAAGCGGAATCAAATACCTTGGCACTCTTTGCGATCCAGATATCTTCTGCCTTCTGCTCATAGATCTCGGGATCGAGCGTAGGACCTAACTTAAGGATGAATTCCTTGATGAGAGGCAATGCTTCCCAGGGATACTTCTTGTCCTCAAGAATGGGTGCTGCAAGTGTGTGGGTCAAATCGATAAGATCTTTGGTCTCTATCATTGTGTTTGTATCCTTTCTCCCCTGCCGGTCATATGCAGGGCTATTAGAATCATTTATTTACCGAATATACCGTTACCGGGATCGTCGGATGGCTCAGGCTCTCGACACGGAAATAGACATTTCTGTCCTTGCTCGATACCTCGACAGGAAGATTGAAGATACCGACATCACCGGATTGGATCTGTTCGTAGTTGATCGACGCAACGATATCATCAGCCGTAAGCGAATTGATCGTGCTTGCTCGTCCTACGATCTCCAGATCAACAGAGGTGATCGGATAAGACGGATCGACATTGTCAGGAAGATCCTCATCGAGATACTTGCTGATCGGAACGGTAATATTCCTGGTAACTACGGGGTCCGTAATAACCTGGATATACATCCAGAGGCTAAGCGACAGGAAGATGGACAGAACAAGGAAAAGAACCCTTGTCGCAGTACTTACTCTCTTGGAGTTGGACGTCTCATCAGCTACTTTTGTCCTGATCGAGATCGGCACTGCAGCTTCACCTGCAACTTCAACCTGTGTTGTGGCAACAATAGGCTCAGGTGTGGGAGAGGTCTTTGTCTTGGATGCATTCTCGACTTCTTCCTGGCTCAGGACGGAATCCTGTCCGGAATCGGACTTGCCGCGGATCTTATCTAAGATCTTACCGATAAAGGTCTTATTCTCAGCACCATATTCCTTAAGTCCGAGAAGATATGAGAGGTTTGCTTCAAGCTCTTTTGTCGAACGCATCTCGAAAAGTCTTCCGTTAACTGCGATCGATGTCTTTCCTCTCTCTTCGGAAACGACTACGGCAACTGTATCACCCATCTCACTCGCGCCGACCGCAGCTCTGTGACGCGTGCCTGTACGCTCAAGAGAGTGCATCGTAACCGACAGCGGAACGTGGCATCTTGCGGCAATGATCCTTCCGTCTCTTATGAGAAGTCCGCCGTCGTGCATGGGTGAACCTTTATAGAAAATGCTCTGAAGCACAGCACTCGTAACCTCAGAGTCAAATGAAACAACATTTTCCTGTGATAAAAGCTCATCGAGCTTTGTCGTCCTCTCGATCAGTATCAAAGCGCCTGTATATGTTCTGGACATCTCCTTGCAGGCAGAACTGATCTCCTTGATGAATGTAGTAAGCTCTTCCCTTGTCATCTTAGCTTCGCTGTGTCTGAACGGATTTGTCGCAGAAGACGTACGGAGACCGATCGTCTCAATAGCTCTTCTAAGTTCAGGCTGGAACAGAACTACGAACAGGATCGCAACGATATAAAGAACCCTGTTAAAGAGGAATCCGACCATGTCGAGTCCGATGAGGCCGCAGAAAGCTACGAAGATCAATACAAAAACAATACCCTTGATAAGCTGCCATGCTCTGGTCTGTCTTATGAACATCAGCAAGGAATAGAAAAGGAATGTAACGAGCGCTATATCGACCGCATATCTGATGAAGTCCCAAGGGCTGCCGAAAAAGAGCGTGCCCCTATCAAGGCTGTTAAAAAGCTCGCCCAGGAATTCGAATATCTGGCTGATGATAGATGTATTTGACATCGACCCATGTCCTTCTTTATACGCTTATCTTATTTAGTATAACATAAGGCACTGAAATCAATGTCGGAATTTTTAAATGATTTTGACTTATACGCTTGTCTCTGAAGACTCCGTAAAATAAGTCTGCTTGGTCGCTTCAGCCTTAAACTCCTCATATTCGGCAGGAGTCATTCCCTTGTCTGAACCCTTTAAGAGCGCTTCAATCACTATGAAAGCAACGCAGTTGACTCTGATCTGGAGTCTGTCACCGGTGCAGTCGATTTCACCGTCGCCGTCCCTGTCGACATCATCGCCGATGAGGAGCGGATCAAGGAAATATGCGCAGTCAGAAGGCGTCCTTCTTACCTTGCCGCCGAAATCCTGAATATTCAGGTTCTTCGTCTCCTTCATCTTTTCGAGGTCATTGTAGTTATAGTCGTAGCTCTCGAAATAAACGATCGCGATGCCTCTGTCATCAAACGGCTTATAGTCGGAAATGGTATTGGGAAGTTCGTTGAAGACGTCCTTATACCCGTCATCGTTGACGTCGAATCTCAAGCCTGACTCGTTATAGTAAAGATCAAAACGGTAGTAAGTGTAGAGAGGGTTAGCAAAGCATACGTCATAAGCCTGATAGAGCTTTCTTCTCATCTCATACTTCTTGGTGGTTATAAGGGACTTAAACCCGGATGAAGCATAGACTTTATCGCCTGCATATAAACTGTCGATGTCATACATTACATCGATGCTGTAAAGGACATCACTCTTAAGAGACGCGCAGAAAGCATTAGCGCCTGCCTGCTCATCCGTACCGGCACCGAAGAATACAAACCACACGTCATAAGCTATGTTCTGATAGTCCTTAAATGCTTTAAGAGCAGTCAGTACGCAGGCAGTTCCGGATGCATTGTCCGATACGCCGTCGAACATGTATTTCGGACGCTCTGTCGGTTCGGCGCCTTCCTCAGTCTCCTTGGGTTCTTCCTTCTCTTCTTCCTTCGGAGCATATTCAGGCAGAACGGCAGCATCGTAGTGGGCACCGATAATTGCGACTCTGTGCTCGATCTGATATGTGCCGTCATCCTGGCGGCAGTAAAAACCGGTTCCGGGGATCTTTACGATATAATTCGCAGAGCTCATCGTTACTGCGTCTTCGCCTTCGCCGGATTCTTTCGAGAATGTCTGTACTTCAGGCGTATATCCGATCTCTTTGATCTTCCCGGTGATATATTCACCCACAGCGCTCTCGCCCTCGGAATAAGGCTTCCTGTCAGGGAACTTCGAAGCGATCTCCCTGGCGATATCTGCGCCGTATGTGCCGTAATCTGCAGCCTTTGTGGAAGTCTTCTCAACCTTCTTGCAGGATGTCAGAACAAGAGGTCCCGTAAGGACCGCAAAAGACAATGCCGCAGCTATAAACCTTGTTAACCTAGTATTGCTCATAACTTCGCTATTATACCCTAAGTTTCCTCATCTTTTGAGGCAACTTGTGAAGATGCGGCCGTAATGTTCTTCAGACGCTCCTCAAATATGGCCAGGGCTTCCTCGGTCGAAGGGTTCGAAATAGCCCAGCTTCCCTTGCCGTCAGTCTCCTCATAGCATACGAGGGCCTCATTGGATGCAGAACCCTTTCTGTATGAGTCCTTGAGAGAATTCATTATCGCGTTAAAGCTTACTCCCTTAAGCTCCGTAGGAAGTCCGAGCTTAAGATAGATTGCCTTGAAAGCAGGTCTTACCTTCTCCGGAACAGTAGCATAGAGGCTCAAAGCCAGAGCTTCACCCTCCGAATAGTTCATGAACCTGAAGTATCCTTCGATCGCTTCGGAAAGCTCTGAACCGAGCGTAAGGAGCAGAGGATTCTTCTTGTCGATCGCAGCCCTTGCGGCATACACACGGTTTAAGAAGACCCTTATATCCGAAGGCTTTGAGCCGGAAAGCTCGATAAGATCGGTAAGAAGTCCGAAGTCAGCCAAAAGAGCATATCTTATTATCTGAGAATAACCGTTGGGGATGTACTTTTTCGGAACCGTCGAAAGGAATGTCGGATCGGCAAATACGGCTGTCTGCGAAACAGCTACAGACGCAGTATTCTTGCGGCTTCCGGAGTTAAGGTATGCCCTGTCGGCACAGCACGTCTCAGACATGGACGACAAGGTCGTCGGAACCGCAATATAACGGGACTTTCCGGTATAAAGAGCTGATGCGAATGCCGTGATGTCAAGAACTGATCCGCCGCCCAGGCCGATTATCCAGTCGTTGCTGTTAAGACCGTACTCATTGAGCTCCTTTATGACATTATTTACCTGAGAAAGATTCTTATTCTGCTCGCCTTCTTCCACGGTGATGAGGAAGGTCTTGAGATCCCTTAAGGCGAACTGCTTCTCAAAGGCATTGTAATAGTAAGCGCTGACCTGTCTGTCTGAGATTATGGCAACCTTGATCTCACGGTCACTTAAGTCCTTATTACCGTACTGCTCGAGTATAAAACCCGCGACAAATTCCTCCGCGATACCGCTTCCTGTAAAGCAATCGTAGCTTCTGTTGCAATCAAGTCTGTCCAAGTTCTTAACGGCTCCTTTAGCTTAAAAAGTCAATTTGTATATTACCACAAAAGTGTTAGAATATACGCTCAGGTAAATTTATTAATAGAGGTTATGTATGAAAATAAGAACGAGATTCGCTCCCAGTCCCACGGGATTTATGCATGTCGGTAATCTCCGCACCGCGCTTTACGAATACCTTACGGCCAAGCACGAAGGCGGCACTTTTGTATTAAGGATCGAAGATACCGACCGTGAACGCTATGTCGAGGGAGCAACTCAGGTTATATATGACACGATGAAGCTCGCAGGTCTTGAGCACGACGAAGGACCTGATATCGGCGGCGAATACGGCCCTTACGTCCAGAGCGAGAGACTTTCGATGTATAAGCCTTATGCCGAGCAGCTCGTTGAGCAAGGCAAGGCTTACAGATGCTTCTGCACCAAGGAGCGCCTTGAGGCTCTTAAGGAGAATGCTCCCGAAGGCACGGGTTACGACCGTCACTGCAGAGACTTGTCTCCCGAAGAGATCCAAAAGAACTTAGACGCAGGCATGCCTTACGTCATCCGTCAGAAGATGCCTCTTACAGGCTCTACTTCCTACCATGACCTGGTTTACGGAGACATCACATTCCCCAATGAGGATCTGGACGATCAGGTATTGATCAAGACAGACGGCTTCCCTACCTATAACTTCGCCAACGTCATCGATGACCACACGATGGGCATCACACACGTTGTAAGAGGCAGCGAGTACTTATCTTCCACACCTAAGTACAACCTCCTCTATGAGGCATTCGGCTGGGAGATCCCCACATATATCCACCTGCCGCTCATCATGGGCAAGTCAGTTGACGAGGAAGGCAACGAAGTCATTTCCAAGCTTTCCAAGCGCCACGGCTCCACAGGTTTTATGGATCTTGTTAACGAAGGTTACCTCCCTGAGGCTATCATCAACTATATCGCCCTCTTAGGCTGGGCACCCAAGGATACAAGAGAGATCTTCTCCCTGCCTGAGCTCATCGAAGCATTCGATATCAACGGCATCTCCAAGTCACCTGCCGTATTCGACTACGACAAGCTCTCATGGGTCAACCAGGAACACATCAAGGCAATGTCCGACGAGGATTTCCTTACACACGCAAAGCCCTTCTACGATGAGGCAGGCGTTAATCCTTCATGCTATGCACTCCTTGCTGAGCTCTTAAAGCCCAGGATCGCAAAGTTCAACGAGATCACCGAGAAGCTCGCATTCATTAAGGAGTATGGAGACTTCGACCTTGCACTTTTCGAGCACAAGAAGAGCAAGTCAACTTTGGAATCTTCCAAGCAGATGCTCGAAAAGGCTATCCCCGTCTTAGAAGGCCTCGATTGGGACAGAGAAGCTATCACTGAAGCAATGAAGACACTCGCCGAGAGCCTTGAGGTAAAGAACTCAGTTGTTATGTGGCCTGTAAGAATCGCTGCTGCAGGCGTCGCAGTAACCCCCGGCGGATGCGCTGAGGTTATGCTCCTTTTGGGCAAGGAAGAGTCCTTAAAGAGAATTAAATACGCTTATTCAAGACTTTGATTTGGGAGAATATGAGAAATGGCTGAAAGCAAGAATTTTATTGAGCAGATCATTGATGAGGAGCTCAAAGAAGGCGGAAGAGTTTACGGTAAGAAGATCCATACCAGATTCCCGCCTGAACCGAACGGATACCTTCACATCGGTCATGCTAAGGCGTTAGAGATCGACTTCGGTACCGCTGAAGCTTATAACGGACTTTGCAACCTCAGAATGGATGACACGAACCCCACCAAAGAGGATGAGGAATACGTTGAGGCCATCAAGGAAGATATCCACTGGTTAGGTCACGACTGGGACGACAGATTCTTCTATGCTTCCGAATATTTCGAGAAGATGTATGAATTTGCGATCGAACTCATCAACAAGGGCCTCGCATACGTCTGCGAGCTTACTCCCGACCAGATGAGAGACATGAGAGGTGACACAAAGACTCCTGCAGTCTCCCCTTACAGAGACAGACCCATCGAAGAGAGCCTCGACCTCTTCAAGAGAATGAGAGCAGGTGAATTTGAAGACGGTAAGATGACTCTCCGTGCGAAGATCGACCTCGCATCAGGCAACTTCAACATGAGAGACCCTGTTATCTACAGGATCAACCACCTGCCTCACCACAGAACAGGCACAGAGTGGTGCATCTACCCCATGTACGACTTCGCTCACCCGATCGAGGACGCTTTGGAAGGCATCACACACTCCCTCTGCTCTCTTGAGTTCGAAGCTCACAGACCTTTGTATGACTGGGTCGTAAACAACATCTCCGCCCCCTGCAAGCCCCGTCAGATCGAGTTTGCAAGACTCGGCATCACACACACGGTTCTTTCCAAGAGAAAGCTCCGTGCCATGATCGAAGCAGGCATCGTTGACGGATGGGACGATCCCAGAATGCCTACACTCTGCGGACTTCGCAGAAGAGGTTATACCCCTGCTTCAATCCACAACTTCAGCGCAAGAAACGGCGTCGCAAAGGTCAACTCCGTAGTCGACTTCGCATTCCTCGAATACTGCTTAAGAGAAGATCTTAACGATCACGCTCAGAGAGCAATGGCTGTTTTAAAGCCTATCAAGCTCATCATCGACAACTATCCTGAGGGCGCAACCGAAGAATTTGACGTAGAGAATAATCCCAAGGACGAGAACGCAGGCACACGTAAGGTATCCTTCTCGAGAGAACTCTGGATCGAAGAAGAGGACTTCATGGAAGTTCCTGCTCCCAAGTATTTCAGACTCTTCCCCGGCAACGAGGTGCGTCTCAAGTCCGCTTATGTTGTTAAGTGCGTATCCTGCGATCACGACAGCGAAGGCAATGTAACTGCTGTTCACTGCACATACGATCCCGATTCAAGAGGCGGCAACACTTTGGACGGCAGAAAGATCAAGTCTACCATTCACTGGGTTGACGCTAAGACAGCAGTTGACGGCGAGATCAGACTTTACGACAGGCTCTTTACCACAGAGCAGCCTGACCTTGCTGACTGCAATTATCTGGACTTCATCAATCCCAATTCATTGGAGATCATAAAGGGCGCCAAGCTCGAAGCATTCCTTGCAGACACAAAGCCAGCTGACAGATTCCAGTTCTTGAGAACAGGTTACTTCTGCGCTGACTCCAAGGATTCAACACCGGATCACCTGGTATTCAACAGAGCAGTATCACTGAAGGATTCCTACAAACCCGAGTAAAACACATTAATAATTCAAGTAAAAGGGCTGTCGTAACAGACAGCCCTTTTGTGTTTCTTCAAAAATGCAGTAAATCAAACAGTTATATAAGCTCCTGCCTGAGCTTTCCACATGTCAGCGTACTTGCCGTTCATAGCAAGGAGTTGCTCATGGTTGCCTTCTTCAACTATCTTTCCATCTTCAAGCATGAAGATGTGGTCAGCGATCCTTGTAGTTGACAGGCGGTGCGAAATGAAGATGACAGTCTTATCTCCTGTCGCACCGAGCATTGCATGGTTAAGCTGATACTCTGCAATAGGATCAAGCGCCGATGATGGCTCGTCAAGTATCATAAGTCCGGCATCCTTATAGAAAACACGCGCGATAGCAAGCTTCTGTGATTCACCGCCTGAAAGATTTAAGCCCTTCTCATCAAACTCCGTTGTAAGCATGGTATCAAGACCCTTAGGGAGCCTCATGGCTCTGTCATAAAGGCCGCTGTCCCTGAGTGAAGATACTATCTTATCTTCGTCAGTATTTTCGAGAGGTGCAAGAACAACATTTTCCCTGACGCTTCCCGCAAAGATGTTGAAATCCTGAAATACTGCGCCTATTGAGTCTCTGTAGGATTCAAGATCGTATTTCCTTATGTCAGTACCGTCAGCTTTGATCGTACCCGAGGTCGGATCGTAAAGGCGCATCAGGAGCTTAACAAGTGTAGTCTTTCCTGCACCGTTATAACCGACAAGAGCGATCTTGCGGCCCGGCTTGATATAAAGACTGATGTCGTTGATTACAGCCGGAGAATCTGGCTTATATGAGAACGATACGTTCTCGAGATCGATCCTCTTTGCATCCTTGGTAGCTTTCTCATCTCCTTCTGAAACGATCTTGGGCTTTGTATCAAGAAAATCCCTGATCTTCTGGATATAAAGACTCGTCTCACACGAAGCGGGATAAGTCTCTGTGAAGACGCTCATGCCGTGTTTCAGTCTTCCAAAAGAATTGTAGAGTATCGCGAGCGTGGCTATCGAAACACTCTTTGTAACAACGGCCATGACGACCAGATATGCAATATAAATTGTGTCGCAGATAAAAAAGTTCGCGATATGCTTTCGCATGAACTCGATAAAGAAACGCTTTCTCGAATACTTCTTATCGATTTCAACTATCTCTTCAGATGCTTTGTCAAACCTGTCATACATTATGCCAGCAACGCCGGGATTCATTCGGAGTTCCTTTGCATAATCGCTCAGGTAGAACATGCGCTCAATATAATTGCGCTTACGCTCCGAAGGATTCCTCTCGATCCTTGCTTTGTAGTTAACCTTAATGAACATCTGGTTAAACACATAGCTCATGATGAATGAAGCAATTACGAAAAGGATCGACGGCTTGTCCTTCAGTATGAAGTAGATACCGTTTGAGGTAAAAGCCGTTAAACCGCTTAAAACACTGATTACAAGGCCTTCCAGCTTATCGATCTGGTTATCGACCTCAGATAAGGCCAAAACCTGGGCATTATAGAACTCAGGATCATCGTAGCAGGAAAGATCGACTTTAGAGGCTCTCTCATAAAGCATTATCTTGATCTTCTCTTTTACTTTCGGACGTTCTTTCTCCATGATGTAGTCGCCCGAGAATGCAGTAAATACCATGCCGAGTGTTATCGCTGCAGCGAGGACAATAATGACCCAAAAGACCTGCTCGAAAGGGTATCCTTTTTCGGCTGCTTCAAGCACGTAACCTATCCCTACCGTATGCTCGAAAAAGATAGACAGCTGTCCTCTGACAGCATCAATCGCAGGTATGATAACGAATGCAGGTGATGCTTTGAGCATCAGTTTCAAAAGAAATAAGTTGTTCTTCAAAACAACGGAGACCGGCTGTTTGGTCTTCTTATCTAAAGGAGCTTTTTGACCATTGCTCATAAGATCACCTCCTCTTCATTTTCTATAGCAAGGTAATTCATCGCCTGACGCTTATACATCTCGCAGTATCTTCCTCCGAGCGCGATGAGTTCCTTATGTGTGCCTTCCTCAATAAGGCGGCCATTCTCGAGCATGAGAACACGGTCGCAGTTTTTGACAGAAGACAGCCGGTGAGAGATAAAGAGCATCGTGTGGTCTTTACCTTCATTAATGATGTTTTTGAAAAGTTCATACTCTGCAATAGGATCAAGAGCACTTGAAGGCTCGTCGAAGATCTTTACGGGAGACGGCTTTGCAAAGGTTCTCGCTGCCGCAAGCTTCTGATTCTGACCACCTGAGAGGACCGCGCCTTTCTCATCGAATTCCTTGGTCATCATCGTATTGATACCTTCCGGAAGTGACTCGATCTTATCGAGGATACCTGTCTTCCTGAGGCTGGACTTTACGACCTCCTCTTCGTTCTCAGCATGTCTTCCCATCATGACATTCTCTCTTACTGTCATTCCTAAGATCTTGAAGTCCTGGAATGTTGTAGCGAACAATTCACGGTAAGAGCGAAGCTCATATTCTTTGATGTTAATTCCGTTTAATAAGATCTCTCCTGATAAAGGATCATAGAACCTTAGCAAAAGCTTGATGATGGTTGTCTTTCCGGCGCCGTTATGTCCGACAAGTGCAACTGCTTCATCTTTATTTATCTTAAAAGACATGTCCTTGATCGTCTCTTCATCCTTATATGAGAAGCATACATTTCTAAACTCGAGAGTCTCAAACTTTTCAGGAATGATTCCTTTCTGATCTTCAGGGATCTTCTCTTCATACTCCAGAAATCCACGGAGGTTATTTATGAAAAGTCCGTTCTTGATAAGCTTGCTGATGTCATCGAAAAGCCTGATAAGGATCCATGTCGCAGCAACCATAAGACTCGTCATGATGGTGAGTTGTGCGAGCGAAATCGTTCCTGCAACCTGCTTTTTGTAGAATGCATAGATAAGTACGCCTTCGAACATAACAGTAAAAGTAAACGTAATCTTCAAGACGTTCAGATTCATATTCGGGAACGCATACTTAACCGCAACTTTTATGTTTTCGGCAGTTGCTTCGCCGTAACGGCGTTTTAAGATGTCAAACACTTTGCTGAGCCTTATTTCTTTCGCGCCATCAGGAAGATACATCATTCTGTTGACGTAATTCAGCACCTTGTTGTTCGGTGCCTGCTCACGGTAACGCTTTAACTCGTATTTGCTCTTCAGGTTGCCGAATACAAAGTTACCTATGATCGGTGACAGGATGAATACGACCGACAGCTTATCGATGTCGAACATCAGTTTAAAAACGCAGACAGTCGCAACTGCACCGATGATCGCACCGTTGAAACTTTTTACGATCTCCATTACTTTATCGGATGAACCGTCAATGGCCATCGTGTATTTGTTATAGAACTCCGGTTCTTCATAGCACCTGAGCTCAACATTTCTGGCCTTCGCAAAGATCTTTTTATAGATGCCGTTATGAAGCTTTGTGCCTTCAATAATGAACGTGACCTGCTGCGTATAAGCATCGTAGATCTTAAGCACGAAAAGTATCGCTGCACTTATCGCGATAAATGAGAGGATTGGCTTAAGACCTTCTCCCCTGTCCAACGTTTCGATTATGATCCTCAGAAAATAGCCGTCAAAAAACACCCATTCTGCATAGCCGATAAGCATGCAGAAGAATGCGCCGATTAATGCCGGTTTGCTGAACTGTCCTGCCAGTTTTATGGCATAGACATCATTCTTGAGCGTCTGCCATAGAGACAGTCTCTCCTTCTTGTTTTTCCCCATATATTAAATTATCCCCCAAAAGAAACATGCCACGTATTATATATTAAGTCTTTAACTTTCTTCAATGTAATTTTTGGGGTATCACATGATGACAGGGGTTTATTTTTTCACATGGAGTTCTTATCGTAAGTCGGCTGTTCGTATAACGTCTTTCCTAACAGCGTTATTGCCTGCTTCGGACAGTAGTTTACGCATCTGTAGCACATTGTGCATTGGCTATTAGCAGCCGCTTTGCCATCTGCTATTTTAATATTCTGCGTCGGACAATTTTTCGCGCATATGCCACATCCGATGCACTTAGATGGATCGATCCTGACCTTATCGGTATAACCTGTCGTCTTATTGTAGAACCAGAGTCTCTGACCGAATAATCCCGCCAGGTGTGCTGCAAAAGACAGACCTTCTTTTGGATAGCGACCTTCCCTTATCTGCTTTGCTGCTTCGATAATGCGTTTATCTGCTTTATCTATTATCGCCTTATTCTGTTCTTTAGACTTCTTAAGAGCCTTGCAGTCACCTATGGAATCCGGCATTACGATCTGAAGGCCGCCGGTGATCTCTGCGCCGTACTTCTTAAGAAGCCTTGCTGCGCACCCTGTACCGTCACCTGCAAAAAGGCCCATGGTCGTAATGAGGAAGATCTTCTTCCCTTTCCAGGATGATCCGTGGCTGTTAATGAAGTCTCTTACAAGATATGGAATGTTCGAAAACATCGTCGGATAAGCAATTAAGATCTCATCTCCCTCCAATGCTTTCATTGCATCTTCTGACTCAATAGGCGCACATATTCCGGTATTGCCCAGTTCGTTTAAGAGCAGCGTTACCACATGCTTCGTGTTGCCTGATCCGCTTAAATAGATCGCATTCATAAAGCACCCTCCAAAAGCATCTTAAATGCTTTCTTCAGATACTCGTCCTTACTCATGTTGAATCTGAGCTTAAGGTATTCTTCCTTATCGTTAGCCATCGAGATTATCCCTGATATCGATGACCACATCATGATGACCGCAGGATAGATATCAATGTCTTTCCTGACAACGCCCTCTTCTATACCACTCCTGATGAATCTTGCGATCTCCTCGTTCGTCTGCTCGCCGATATCGTAGATCTTCTTATAAAGCTCCTGCTCCATATCGACAGAGATCTTGCCGAGCGTACTCTTGCAGAACAGCGGATGCTTCTCAAACTTATCAGCGATGTCAAAACAAAGCCGGTAATATCTGTCCTCAAAGCTGCCTTCGCCGTCAGCTGCTTTCTTTGCATCCTCCAAGAGCAGTTCCATATACTTGCAGACGATCGAATCCCAGATGATCTGCTTACTCTTGAAGTAGACATAAACCGTGGATTTGCTGATCCCGGTATCGAAGGCTATTTCATCCATTGAAACGGCATCGAAGCCTTTTTGCTCGAAAAGTTCTTCTGCGGCCTCCAAAACAGAAGCTGTGTGGATCTCTTTTAATCTCTCTTTGCGCTTCTGGCTCATAAAAAGCACCTCCCTAAATCCCTATAATCGAACTATCAGTACATTTATTGTACTGTGAGTACGATTATCGTACTACCAGTTCGATTATATGTCAAGAATACCCCATACCAAGGATTCAGGATTTATAAAATCAATGGATTTCAGGGATTGCGAGAATCCTGTCTAATGCTTCATTTACAATACTTCTCGGGCATGCGACATTCATACGGATGAACTGCCCGGCCTTATTCGAGAAGAATGTGCCCTCGGAGAATTTGATATGCGCATTATCAAGAAAGAATTTCGAAGGATCTTCCATACCAAGCGCAGATGCATCTATCCACATAAGGTATGTTCCTTCGATATCGGTAACCTTGAGCTTCGTGCCTGCAAGGCGGCTTTTCACGAGTTCAATATTGCCTTCAAGATATGAGATAAGCTCATCCATCCACTTATCGCCGTAAGTATAAGCGGCTCTGGTCGCGACAAGCCCCATGATGTTCAGTCCGTATGCGCCTGTCGTAAGAGAGTACCTGTCAACCGCCCTGCGCATTGAATCGTCTGCGATGACGATATTCGCAGCCTGAATGCCTGCGATATTAAAGGACTTGGTAGCTGAAGTGCATGCGACAGTGATCTTCTTTATCTCTTCAGACAAGGAAGCGAATGGTATATGCTTGTGTCCGCTGTAAACAAAATCAGCGTGGATCTCATCACAGACGATCACCATGTGATTCTTAAGACAGATATCGCCGACTTTTAAGAGTTCTTCCCTGGTCCACACACGGCCTGCAGGATTATGCGGATTGCAGAAGATCAGCATCTTCACGTCGTTCTCACGGACCTTTTTCTCAAAGTCATCAAAGTCGATCTCATAATGCGAGTCGTTCATGACAAGATCCGATACGACAAGGTTCCTGCAGCTCCCCTTTACAGCTCTTCCGATAGGACCGTAAAGCGGTTCGAAGATGAGGATACTGTCACCCTCTTTTGTAAGTGCCATGATGGAATCGTAGATGCCGAGAACAACGCCGGGAAGCTTTAATACAGTTTTAGGATCAACGTCCCATCCGTATCTTCTCTTATACCAGCCGGTGAGAGCTTTATCGTAAGATTCATCTGCTTCCGGATATCCGAAGACACCTATTTGGGCCTGCTCGGACAGAGCCTCGATAACCTCATCAGGACACTTAAAATCCATGTCCGCAACCCACATTGGAATAAGATCATCGATCCCTTCGATCTTCGCATGCTTAATATCTTCCGGTGTATTTCTGTTTACTATCTCATCAAAATTGATCATATGTGTTCTCCTATTCTCTAAAGCAATTAATTAATTCGAACGAATGAGTTATTTGCCGCAGGCAAATACTGTTTGAAATTCGTGAATTAATTAATTGCAACTCAAATACTGTTTGAAGTGAGGGGATTATATAATTGCGCCTCAAATTACTGTCTGAAGTACAGGAGATATTTTTAATAACCTGCTAAGAACGCCTTCGTCCTATCCTGCTGAGGATTTGTAACGAGATCGTATGCGGGGCCTTCTTCGACGATGACGCCGCCGTCCATAAATACGATGCGGTCTGCAACATCTCTTGCAAAGCTCATCTCGTGAGTTACGATGACCATCGTCATCTTCTCCTGCGCAAGTTCCTTGATGACTGTAAGGACGCCTTTGGTAAGCTCAGGATCCAATGCGGATGTAGGCTCATCAAAGAAGATGATCTCAGGGCTTGTAGCGAGCGCTCTTGCGATCGATACTCTCTGCTGCTGGCCGCCTGAAAGATTGCAGGGATATTCGTCAGCTTTGGCTTCAAGATCCATCTTCTTAAGGAGTCCGTCGCAGATGGCGTCAGCTTCAGCCTTGCTCTTCTTGTGAACGTGGATCAGGGCTTCGGTGATATTTCTTCTGACAGAAAAATGCGGGAAAAGATTGAAATTCTGGAAGACGAGACCGAACTTGGATCTGATCTCTTTTTCGAGCTTCTTGTCGCAATATACAGAGCGGCCGTCGACATCGTCACAGAGGACGTCGCCGCCTATGACGATCTTTCCGGCATCAACCTTTTCGAGTGTTGTGGCGCATCTTAAAAGCGTAGATTTGCCGCCGCCGGAAGGTCCGATCACAGCAACTACTTCGCCGCGTCTGACCTGCATGTTGATGCCCTGCAGGACTTCGAGCTTGTCGAAGGACTTGTGGATGTCTTTTATCTCAAGAACGATGTCGTTATCAACGTCAGACATTAAGATACCTCGCTTAAGAATAGTAAGACATGGATTTCTCCACGCGGTTTAAGATGAATTCGATAAGGAGATTCATCAGATAGTAGAACAGGCCGGCAACGATAAACGGCATGACGGATACCTGCTTCGATGCGGCAGCAGATGCCCTGGTAAACATTTCCGCTACGGAGAGGACCTGCGCGAGCGATGTGTCCTTAACGAGTGTAATGATCTCATTTGATACTGAGGGCAGGACCCTCTTTATGACCTGAGGCAGAATGATCTTGAAATATGTCTGTGACTTCGAGAAGCCGAGCACGGTTGCGGCTTCATACTGGCCCTTTGACATGGACTGGATGCCGCCTCTGAAGATCTCTGCAAAGTATGCTGCGTAATTAAGTGAGAATGCGATGATGGTCGCAATGAATCTGTAGTCATTTCCAAGGCTCACTCTGAACACGTAATATGGTCCGAAATAGACCAGAAGGAGCTGAAGCATAAGAGGCGTGCCTCTTAATACCGATATGTAGAGCCTGCAGATTAGAGAAACAACAGTGATCTTGGACATTCTTCCTTTGCAGATGAGAAGTCCCAACGGGATCGAGAAGAGCAGAGTCAGGCCAAAGATCGCAAGCGTAAAGCTGAAGCCCTGCGTAAGCTGGCTCAATGTCGATATCAGTGTTCTTATTACCTGATTCGTTTCTTCCATAAGTTTCCTCTGCTCAAGAAATAAAAAGCCCGTAAACAGATTGATATCAAGAGCTTTCAAACAAGAGTAATTGTATCATAACAGCCGGTTTAATTTGATGACAAAAAAGATGTGTAAAAATTAATTTATAATATATAATAAATCAGTGAACAGCCGGAAAGTGTTCAAGGGGAAGTAGAAATTTGCATGGGAAACAAAGAAGACATCAATAATAACGGATTTAAGCCTCTTTCGGAATACCGCAATGCGTTAATGGGCATTGCTGCATTATCGATCTATTTTTTCCATGCCTGGATCCCTATAACACTTGAACCTCAGGAAAGCAGCGTAATCTGTTTAAGCTTTCTGGAACGTTTCTTAAAAGAGAACGGTTTTCTTGGCGTTGATATTTTTTTCTTTCTTTCCGGAATAGGTCTTACCTTCGCAGTTGAAAAGGTATCACTTCCAAGGTTCTACTACCGACGTATAAGGCGCATTATTCTTCCGTTTGTAACTGTCGGTATAATCCGAGGGATCGTACAGAACTGGGGATGGTCCTTAATTATCAGAAACATAACAGGCTTCAACTTCTTTACCAAAGACGTTAATGCGTTCCTGTGGTTCGTTCCTGCTATCCTAACGTTCTACCTGTTCTTCCCTGCCTACTATAAATTATTCACAAAGGTCCAAAACAAGATACTGTTTACTGCCGGCGTCATCATGATCTGGCTGCTAGTCTCTACAATAATTAAAGATACCGCGCGCGGAGATCTGTTCGGATTTACAAACAGGATACCTGTATTCGTTATCGGCATTCTGACCGGATATCTGATCAAGAATGGCAAGAATGCAACATTTACGATCCACACATACATATTGTTATTCATTATGCTGTTTACGGGTTATTACCTCGCATATCTGACTGAATACGAGGATTATTATCTGATAGTTCCTATAAGTAACTGTTTTCTTCCCACTTTGCTCATATCGATAAGCTTTTCCCTGCTTATTTCCAATCTATTCAAGGTGCTCGAACAACGCATACCGAAGTTTACGAAGATCTTATTAAAGGTTCTTGGGTTCTTTGGTATGATCTCACTTGAATTTTATTGTATACAATCGTGGTTCATTGACATCATACAGCTTCTTATCGAAGACGGTTGGTCCAAACATTTGATTAATCTTATGCTATTCCTTATCATAACGGCATTCTCATGGGTCGTTTATGTACTATTTAAAAACTTCTGGGACTTTATCGAACGTATAGCCAAAAAACGGAAACCAAAGCAGAGTATAAAGGAACAATAATAAAGGATATTCAGAATCTAGGACTTACACTTTTTGGGAAAACTTAACTTATGGACAATAACAACGACATCAATAATATCGGATTTAAGCTTGTCATGAAGTACCGCAATGTCATTTTTGGCCTTGCGACTATTTGGATATTTGTATTCCATACCTGGATCCCCGTCTTCAACAATCCTACAAACTCATTCACGCTGGTCATTCATTACATTGAGGAATACATAAGAAAGATCGGTTATTGCGGCGTTGATATATTCCTGCTCCTTTCCGGAATGGGATTGACTTACGCTATCAAGAAGGGCTCATTAGGAAGGTTCTACTACAGACGAATCCGCAGGGTATTCCTCCCATATCTTGCTGCAGGTCTCATATGCTGGCCCATAAATCACTGGTCAATTTGGGAGTTCTTGGGAAATGTCTCAGGCTATACTTTCTTCACAAAGCATATACATACCTTCGGCTGGTTCGTTCCCGCGATCGTCACACTTTACCTGTTCTTCCCGCTTTACTATAAGTTCTTCAGCAAAGTTAAGAGCAAGTTCCTTTTCACTGTGCTTTCACTGACACTATGGTTCCTGTTATCCATCCTGCTTTGCGACCACATAAGATTTGACCTCTACGGATTTACCAACAGGATACCGGTATTCATTATCGGAATATATTTTGGAGAGGTATCACAGAGACCGGAAGAGATCAAATTCACAAAAAAGCATTATCTGGCTTTGATCGCGCTCCTGGCAGCAGGTCTGTTCCTTGCGTACATGTACAATTTCAGGGACTTTGAGATAATAATCCCGGGCGGCAAGGCATTACTGCCTAATATCCTCCTTTCCGTAAGCTTATCTTTCCTTACCGCCAAGCTGATGGAGATATTTGACCGCCGGACGCCCCGCCTCGGAAAAGTCCTGAATGCTCTGGCAAGCTTTTGGGGGAATATGTCTCTTGAAATGTACTGCGCCTACATATGCTTCCTTGTTCCCTTCTTCGGGATCTTCGTCAATGTTCTTGCAGAGATCACCGTCGCAAGGCTTCCGATAAATCTTGTTATCTTCTCCATCACTTCCGGCATCTCCTGGATCGAGTGCCTGCTCTTTAAATATTTCTGGGAGCTTGTAGAACTTCCCGGGAAGCGCAAAAAGGTCGATAATATCAGGAATGAGCAACAAAGCGTCACATAATGAGATAGACAGCCGCAACGGCTTTTTGCTGGTCTCCAAATACCGTAATGCGATCATGGGCATTGCGGCTTTATGGATCCTGGCTTTTCATGCCTGGATACCGGTAACGCCTGCTCCGACACCGGAGCATTTCAATGTTTTGGGTTTTCTCGAACGCTATATCAAGATCATAGGATATTGCGGAGTTGATATATTCCTTCTGCTGTCCGGCATCGGCCTGACGTTCGCCATAAAGAAGGGTTCTATCCTCAGATTCTATTACAGGCGCCTGCGCAGGATAATCCTGCCTTTCCTGGTGGTGTCCGTATTCCTCTGGCGCGTATTCGGCTGGAGCACTCTTGAATTCATAAAGCACATCAGCGGATATAATTTCTATTTTGTAAAAGCCGACGGCACCATGTGGTTTGTTTTCGCGATCGTTGCACTTTACCTGTTCTTCCCTCTTTACTACAAGCTCTTCAGCAAAGCTTCGAACAAGCTCCTTTTCACCGGCATAGCGATCGCCATATGGCTCGTTATTTCGCTTATCCTTCAGAACATCATGCGGACAGATCTTTACGGGTTCACTAACAGGATCCCTGTGTTTATCATCGGCATTCTGTTCGGATATATTACTCAAAACAAAAAGGATATCGTATTCAAGGCATGGACCTATATCTTACTGGTCATTATCCTGGTTACAGGTCTTTATCTGTCATATCTGACAACATTGCAGAATTTTTATCTGATACTGCCTGTCGGAAACTGCTTCCTGCCAAATCTCCTGATCGCCGTAAGCCTTCCTTTCCTGATCGCGAAAATACTGGATCTTGCTGAACGTCGTCTTTCATTATTCGGCAAAGTGCTTGTTACAGTTATCAGCTTCTTCGGAACATTTACTCTGGAGTCATACTGCATCCAGGAATGGTTCATAAAGATCATTCCCGACCTTATGAATGACGGCATTTCGATACATCTGATCAATCTCGGAATGTTCTTTGTGATCAACGCAACAGCGTGGGTCGCAAGCGTACTCTTCAAGTATTTTTGGGAACTTGTTGAGATTCCGTTCAAAAAACATAAAACAGTTGAATGAGGCACCCTTTTTGAAGTATCATTCAATAAACCCGGTTACTGATTTATTAAGAAGAATGATTAAAAAATAAAAGATCATTAATCTTTTCCGTAATGGGGTCAAGGAACCATATGAAGTCTGAGAAATTGAAACAGCACCTTACAAAAGACAATAGTGTCAACATAATTCTTTCTGTCCTGATAGTCGGATTGATGTTTGCCATGCTTTATCTGGCACCGTTAAGATCGGATGACTGGGCATGGGGAAGCTCGGTCGGATTAGAGCGCCTCAAGACACTTTTTGCAGATTATAACGGCAGATTCTTCTCAAATATCCTGACAGCCATTCTTCTTCACATACCGGCAGTATTACGTGTTGTTATTGAGCTTGCAGTTATTGGCGGTGTCGGGTTTTATCTGTACAGAATAGTCAGGAACACGTATCTTTTCTATTTTTCCCTGATACTTCTGATCCTCATACCTGCAGAGATGTTCAACCAGACAGTCACCTGGGTATCCGGATTCACGAATTATGTCGTTGCCGTCTTATCGGTTCTTTTCTTATATTATCTGTGTATTAATCATATCCTCGAGAACAAGCATCTGTCGGTACCCGCAGCCGGCATAATATGCCTGATCATCGTTTTATCACAAGGCATTTTGGAAACAGCAACAATTTATATTTTCTTCTTGTTATTGGTCACATTGATCTTTTTCTATGACCGTTATAAGAAGATATCGATCCCCTGTGCAGTATTCTTAATATTCTCGATCCTTGGCGCGGCACTGATGTCCAGCAACGGCGCATATATGAATATCATCAACGGTGAGGATTACCGTGAGATCCATATAACAGGCGGTTTGTCTTCCATTCTGTCTTATGCCTGGGATATGTTCGTAACAAATATCGTTGTAAAGTGGATGACTTACGGGTATATGGCAGTAATTACATCTTTTGCCATGATCCCCTTCAGCCTGTTTGTGACCAAAAAGTTCAGAAAAGTAAATGCAGTAATAAGCACATTATTCTTTGCTTTATTCCTGTATTGTCTCATCGAAAAGGCGTGGCTTGATACGCGCCGCACCGGCCGTTCGGTATTTGCAGTTTTATCAATACTGTTCTGCATCTATATAATCTATTTGATCCTGAATTCGAAAATAAGCAGAAAGGAAAAGCAAAACGGTTTTATCTGCGCATTTTCCCAGATAGTATTGGTAGGCCCTCTGGTATTGGTCTACCCTGCACCGGAAAGATGCTTCCTGCAGCCATATTTTCACTGGGTGCTTCTTATCTGCTTCCTGATCACTCACACTGTAAGAAACGCTGAGATCATGTCATTTACAGATAAAATCAAGACTAAATTCAGTGTTTCCGACATGGGGTTGCTGACACGCATTCTTATCACAGCTGTTCTTATCCTTTCTATTGCCGGCCAGTCAATTGCATATAAAACATACAGACTCAGAGACGAAGCAATAGCCAAAGGAATTGAATCAGGCAGCGCCGAGATCGTTATACCTGAAGTACCGGGTTATATCCAGTATTGCATTGGCGCCAATGTTTTCGAGTTCGACGAATATTGGATGGAAAACTACAAGAGGTATTACGGCATTCCTGATGATGTGAAAGTTACTTTCATCGATTACTACGAATACGTTGAGAGATACACTTAAATCTCACGCACAGCACACTATAAAAGGGCTGCCTCGTTGCGAGACAGCCCTCTTGTTTTTAAGTTGTTTTAAGGATTATTTACCGAGGATGGTAACGTCCTTGCCGAACCACTTCTCGGAGATCTTAGCCATTGTGCCGTCAGCTGCCATCTCATCCATGACCTTCTGCACTTCATCACAGAGTGCTGTATTTCCCTTAAGGAAACCTACGCCGTACTCTTCTGAAGCAACAGCCTCATCGAGAACTGTGAAAGCCTTGCCGGATGTCTGGATCTCATAACGTGCAACGATCTCGTCCATGACGATAGCATCAACAGAACCCATCTCAAGTTCCATCATTGCATTGAGATAGGAATCCATCTCAACGAGCTTGCCGAAGGAATCCTTAAGAGCCTTGTTGTCGTCAAGAGCTGCAAGTCCGGATGAATCCTTCTGAACAGCTACTGTCTTGCCTGCAAGGTCAGCAAATGAAGAAATGCCCGAATCATTCTTAACAACTACTACCTGAGCATTGGACATGTAAGGCTTGGACCATGTGTAACCGTCTTCTCTTCCGCTGATCGTAAAGCCGTTCCAGATGCAGTCGATGTTGCCTGACTTAAGCTCCTGATCCTTTGCGTCCCAGTTGATAGGCTGAGCAACGAATTCCTTGTCCATACGCTTTGCAGCTTCCTTGGCAAGATCCAGGTCAAATCCGACATAAGAACCGTCATCAGCGACGAAGCCCATAGGCGGGAATTCCTGGTCAAAGCCTACGACGAACTTCTTGCTTTCCTTCTTGCCGCATCCTGCGAAAGCCAGTGCCAATGTAGCAACAGCCATAACTGAAGCTACAATCTTCTTAATAACCATAATTTCACTTTTCCTCCAATGGTTAATTTGTCTTATTTGGTGCCGAAAATACGGTCACCCGCATCTCCCAGACCAGGGAGAATATACGCGTTCTCATTGAGCTCTCTGTCAACGTTACCTACATAGATATCGATGTCAGGATGAGCTTTTGCAAGTCTCTCGATTCCCACGGGAGCTGCGATGATGCACATGAACTTGATATTCTTGCCGCCGTGAGCCTTGATCGAATTGATGGCATCAACTGCCGAACCGCCTGTTGCGAGCATAGGGTCAACAACGACGATCAAGCGCTGATCAATAGGATCAGGAAGCTTGCAGTAATAGTCGTGAGGCTCATGTGTCTCAGGATCTCTGTAAAGTCCGATATGGCCGACCTTAGCAAGAGGTGTAAGAGCCTGGACGCCCGGAACCATTCCGAGACCTGCACGAAGGATAGGAACGATAGCAAGTTTCTTTCCGTCGATCATGGGCGTCATCGTCTTCTCAAGAGGTGTCTGAACTTCAACATCCTTCAAAGGAAGATCCCTCAAAGCTTCATAGCCTTCGAGAGTAGCGATCTCTTCTACGAGATGTCTGAACTCATAAGTGCCTGTCTCAACCTTTCTCAAAAGTGAGATCTTGTGCTTGATGAGCGGATGCTCCATAACCTGAACGTTCTTAAAATCTTTATACTGCATATTCCGTCCCCCTTTCTGATTTAAAAGTTGATGTTATTTCTTATCTGTTTCGGAAGAATCAGCAACAAGCTTACCGTTGTTGACGATGAGGTTTGTTACAATACCGAAGATAAGTGCTACTGCCAGAGCTGTAAATGTAATGAGAGGACCACCTGTCAGATTG
>JAEEGG010004085.1_pt1 | contig 35660 bp, 23 predicted proteins | sample 9134161 | NCBI WGS metagenome assembly JAEEGG01 (sample SAMN16246543, study PRJNA631951) | gut metagenome | biome: gut microbiome; feature: rumen; material: CR-attached | host: Bos | place: Iran: Karaj | collected 2018-10
TAATTGATGATGCTCTTAATCTCGGCCTCATTGAAAAGGATAATTTCTGTCTGGATGGGAATGCGGTTGGGCGGGGGAGTCTGGATAATGGACAGGTCGCGGGCGCCCAACAGGGAGAACTGCAGGGTGCGGGGGATGGGAGTGGCGGTAAGCGTAAGGGTATCTACGGAGCTTTTGAATTTGCGCAGTTTTTCTTTGGCCGAAACGCCAAATTTCTGCTCTTCGTCTATGATCAGAAGCCCCAGATCCTTGAATTCAAAGCCGTCTCCCAGGATTTTGTGCGTACCAATCAGTACGTCAATGGTTCCCTCTTTGAGGCGCTTTTTGATGTCTGATATCTGCTTGGCCGTACGAAGGCGGCTCACATATTCTACATTGCAAGGCAGGTTGGCCAGACGGGACTTGAAGGTCTCGTAATGCTGCAGGGAAAGGATGGTGGTGGGTACCAGAACCGCTACCTGTTTGGAGTCACAGACAGCCTTGAAGGCAGCCCTAATGGCAATTTCCGTCTTACCAAAACCTACGTCTCCGCAGACCAGGCGGTCCATAGGGCACGTATCCTCCATATCCTCCTTGACGGCTTTTGTGGCGCGCTCCTGATCCGGGGTATCCTCATACATAAAGGAAGATTCCAGTTCTTCCTGCAGATAAGTATCGGCCGAAAAGGCAAAACCCTGCGAAGCCCGGCGGCGGGCATACAGCTGAATGAGTTCTTTGGCTATATCCTTTACACGGGACTTGGCGGCACTCTTGAGGTTGCTCCAGGTCTTGGATCCCAGTTTGTTGATGCGCGGTGCCTCCCCTTCCTTGGAACGGAAACGGGAGATTTTGTGCAGGGAATGCACCGATACAAATACAACGTCTCCCCCGCTGTATATGAGTTTGACCACTTCCCGCATTCGGCCGTGGTCGTCTTTCATCTTAACCAGACCGCCAAATACTCCCACACCGTGGTCTATATGCACCACATAGTCTCCCAGGTTAAAGGAGTTAAGGTCGTTGAGGGTCAGCTGCTCGGACTTGTCCACGGTACGGCGCAGGCGCACCCGGTGGAAACGGTCAAAAATCTCGTGGTCCGTATACCAGCAGACTTTATTCTCGTTGTCTATGAAACCGGCGTGGATGTTCTTGTCCTTTACAAACTCCGGCAGCACGGCGTGCTCGTCCTGCAGCATAATGGAACGCAGGCGCTCCAGCTGGCTTTCCTTTTCTCCAAAGATATAAACCTTGTAATTGCTCTCTATCTTGGAGCGGATGTCGGATATCAGGAGTTCGAAGTTCTTGTTGAAAACCGGCTGGGGAGAAATCTGGAAGGAAATGCTCTCTACGTTCTGCCGGCTTAGCGGAATATCCAGATAAACCCTTTGGAAGGCCGAAAATTCCTTGAAAAACTCCCTTTCCTTATACATATCGGAAGAATCCAGCCAGACGGTGGTATCGGCCTTTAAGAGGGTGATGAGGGAGACCCCTTCATCTTGGGCCTCTTTGGCAGCAATGTCGGGGTAAATATCGGCCTTTTCCAACTTTTCTATGGAAAGCTGGGTGTTACAGTCGAAGGTATTGATCTTGTCTACCTCGTTTCCAAAGAAGGTAATGCGGTAGGGTTTTTCCAGGGAATAGGAGAAGATGTCTATGACGGCGCCTCTGATGGCATATTGTCCGGGGGCCGAAACAAAATCTACTTTTTCGAATCCTTCTTCCTGCAGGCGGGTGCGGAGGGCCTCATAGGCCAGGTTTTCTCCGGCCGAAATGGTGAATAGAGCTCCTTCCAGCTTCTTCTGGGAGGGGACTTTTTCTTCCAGGGCTCCCGGATAAGTGACTATGAAGAGTCCTTCTTGGGCCTTTTGAAGGATCTTTCCTATGGCGGCGGTGCGCTGGACTCCCAACGAAGATTTGTAATTGCTTCTTTCTACCGTTTTGCCCGACTCGGGGAGGAAGAAAACGCAGTCTCCCTCTATAAGATTATAAAGGTCTGCGCTGCAATACTCGGCCGATTCACGGGTGGGAAGGACTATCAGGTTGGTCTTTTGAGGGGCTGTCTGGGAGACTACCGCCCAGCGGGCAGACAAAAAGAGCCCACTGCAAAACACTTCGGACGCATTTTGAAGTTTGTTTTGCAGCAGGGAGGAAGATTTTTCACTTATCAACATTCCCTTCATTTTCCCTGTTGAAAAGCTGTTGATAACCCTGTTAATAACTCATTTTTCAAGGTTGAAGAAAAGGGGTGTGCAAGCCTTTCACATTTCCTCAACAGGTTATCTCACTTTTTTCAACAATCATTTTTACCTTTAAAAAATTAATTTTCAATAACTTGAAGAAAGTTATCAACTTTTCAACAAACCTATCAAAAACAAACTTCTTAAAAATAAAAGAACTATATTTGTATCTGAATTGAATCTGACCCGCCCTATGAACGAATTCGATCCTCACGACACAATCGAGCGCAAAGATAATGAATTTGACGGAATTATCCGCCCGCAAGGGCTGGATGACTTTACCGGCCAGAAGGAAATTGTGTCCAATCTGGGCATTTATATAAAGGCTGCCAAACTGCGCGGCGAAGCCCTGGATCACGTTCTTTTCCACGGCCCTCCCGGTCTGGGTAAAACCACCCTGGCGCATATCATTGCCAACGAGATGGGTGTCAATATGAAGGTAACCTCGGGTCCGGTGCTGGATAAGCCCGGAGACCTGGCCGGCCTTCTTACTTCCCTGGAAACCGGAGACGTCCTGTTCATAGATGAAATCCACCGCCTTTCGCCCGAAGTGGAGGAATACCTCTATTCGGCTATGGAAGACTATGTGATTGACATTATGATTGACAAGGGGCCCGGAGCACGGTCGGTGCGCATTTCCCTCAATCCTTTTACCCTGGTGGGTGCCACTACCAGAAGCGGTCTTCTCACAGCTCCCTTGCGGGACCGTTTTGGAATTAACTGCGCCCTGGAGTACTACGACACGGAAGACCTTAAGAAGATTGTGCTTCGCAGTGCCCGTATCCTGGCTTTGGAAATTGACGAGGATGCCGCTTTTGAGATTGCCCTCAGAAGCCGCGGTACCGCCCGTATCGCCAATGCTTTGTTAAAGCGCGTAAGGGACTTTGCCCAGGTGCTGGGAGACGGACGTATCAATTTGGAAATCACTCGTTTTGCCCTTAATAAGCTCAAGATTGACAAACGCGGACTGGATGCCATTGACAACAAGATCCTCCGTACGCTCATTATCACGTTCAAGGGAGGTCCCGTTGGAATTGGAACCCTGGCTACTTCCGTAAGTGAAGATGCCGGAACCTTGGAAGAAGTATACGAACCTTTCCTGATCAAGGAAGGTTTCATTATCCGTACCCAGAGAGGCCGTGTAGCCACCGATCTGGCCTATTCGCACCTGGGTATGGAAAGTTATTTAAACCAAAGAAAATACAATCCTGATGACAATGGAACACTTTTTTAATCCTATTGTCATTCTGAGCGAAGCGAAGAATCTGTAAACCAAAACAATTATATGTATAATCAATACTATGTATACATAATGTCAAATAAAAACAATACGACACTGTATACAGGGGTTACAAATGAGATAGAGAGAAGGGTTTCAGAACACAAATCAGGATTAATACCCGGTTTTACTAAAAAGTATAATTGTAACAAATTGGTATATTTTGAAGTCTTTTCTGACATTAACCAGGCAATAGACAGAGAAAAACAAATAAAAGGTTGGAAAAGAAGCAAAAAGGATGAATTGATAGATAATTATAATAAGAATAGAGATGATTTATATGAGCAAATACAGATTCTTCGGCCTTCGGCCTCAGAATGACAAGTTACGTTCTATTATTATTGTATTATTGTTGTTTATCGCCGTTCCTTCTTTCGGTTGCACTTCTGTAATTGTTAGCGGTAAGTATACCAAGGATGGAAAGGCGGTGATGTTCAAGCACCGTGATTCCAGCTGTCAGGAAGTAGCTGTTGAGTATTTTCAGGGTGAAAAGTACCGTATGATGTGCCTGGTCAATGCAGACTGGAAAACCAATCCCCTGGCCCATGTTCCTCTGGGAACCCGTGAGGCCTGGGCCGGAGAGAATGAAACCGGCTTTGCCATTATGAATACGGCTACCTATGATCTGAAGGATGACGACATTCCCGCCGATATGATGGATAGGGAAGGTATCCTGATGTACAGGGCTTTGGAGATTTGCGCTACGCTGGAAGATTTCGAGCATTTTTTAGATACGCTTAGCCGTCCCCTGTATGTGGAAGCCAATTTTGGTGTCATTGACAATCAGGGCGGTGCTGCTTATTATGAGGTTAACAATTCCAGCTGGACCAAGTTCGACGTGAACCGGGAACCGCTGGGATACCGTGTGGTAACCAATTTTACTATGACGGGAAGAATGGAAGACAGAAAGGGTGTGGACCGGTATATCAAAGCCCATAAGATCCTGGCTTCCAGTTATGTTCCTATGGAAGAATGGGACCATACTTTCTTTGTAAAGAACATATCCTGTTCGGGTAAACCCATCCTGCGGGATATCACCTCCTGCGCCATTACTTTTGAGGGAAATATTATGTGGGCATCCCTTGGAAAACCGGACAAAGTGCCTTGTTTACCTTATAAGTTATAAAAAGTCCTAAAAAAGTCACTAAAAATACGTATCTTTGCAAGACTGGAATAAAAATACCAACAAATAACTATATGGCAGATCCCAAATTAATTTCCAACATTCCGGATGGACCGCTCAAGGATAAATGGTCCAAGCATAAAAATTCCATCCGGGTGGTTTCCCCCAACAACAAGCGCAAACTTGAAATCATTGTGGTGGGTACCGGTCTTGGCGGTGCTTCTGCAGCTGCTTCTCTGGGTGAGATGGGCTACAACGTCAAGATTTTCTGCATCAGCGACTCCCCCCGTCGTGCACACTCCATTGCCGCACAGGGTGGTATCAACGCTGCCAAGAACTACCAGAACGACAACGACTCCATATCCCGCCTGTTCTTTGACACGGTCAAGGGTGGTGACTATCGGAGCCGTGAAGCCAATGTGTACCGCCTGGCAGAGGTAAGTGCCTCTATTATTGACCAGTGCGTAGCTCAGGGTGTTCCTTTTGCCCGTGAGTATGGCGGATATCTGGCCAACCGTTCTTTCGGCGGTGTGCAGGTAAGCCGTACGTTCTATGCCCGTGGTCAAACCGGTCAGCAGCTGTTGCTGGGTGCTTATGCTTCCCTGAATAAAGAGATTGCCGCCGGTACCGTGAAGAGTTATCCCCGTCATGAGATGCTGGACCTCGTTATTATCAACGGTGAGGCTAAGGGTATCATTGCCCGCAACCTCATTACCGGTGAAATAGAGCGTTTTGGCGCCCATGCCGTGGTACTGGCTACCGGTGGTTATGGAAATACCTATTTCCTCTCCACCAATGCCATGCAGTCCAACGGTTCGGCCGCCATGCAGGCTTATCGCAAGGGCGCTTTCTTTGCCAATCCCTGCTTTGCCCAGATCCACCCCACCTGTATTCCCGTACACGGTGAGCAGCAGTGCAAACTCACGCTTATGTCTGAGTCCCTGCGAAACGACGGCCGTATCTGGGTGCCCAAGAAGAAAGAGGACGTAATGAAACTGCGTACTCGCCAGATCAAGCCTTCCCAGATTCCCGAAGAAGATCGTGACTACTATCTCGAGCGCCGTTATCCGGCCTTCGGTAACCTCGTTCCCCGTGACGTGGCTTCCCGTGCTGCCAAGGAGCGTTGCGATGCCGGTTTTGGTGTGAACGAAACCGGTCTGGCCGTTTTCCTTGACTTTGCGGATGCCATCAAGCGTCTGGGTCATCAGAGAGTGGAAGAGCGTTATGGTAACCTGTTCCAGATGTATGAGAAGATTACCTCCGTTTCTCCCTGGAAAGAGCCTATGATGATTTATCCGGCCATCCATTATACCATGGGAGGACTTTGGGTAGACTATAACCTCAAAACTACCATTCCCGGTCTGTATGCCATCGGTGAAGCCAACTTCTCAGATCACGGCGGAAACCGCCTGGGTGCATCGGCCCTTATGCAGGGTCTGGCCGACGGTTATTTCATTCTGCCTTACACCATCGGTGATTATCTTTCCCATAAGTTTGCAGAGCCCAAGACGGATACCAACGCCCCTGAATTTGCAGAGGCCGAAAAGAAGGTTGAAGAGCGCATTGCCAAGATCTTCGCCGTCCAGGGTACGGAAACGGTGGACAGCATCCATAAGAAGCTGGGTCACATCATGTGGGAATATGTAGGTATGGCCCGTAACGAGGCCGGCCTGAAGAAAGCCATTGTAGAGATTGGTAAACTGAGGGAAGAATTCTGGAAGACGGTGCGCGTACCCGGAACCAACAACGAGGTGAATCCGGAACTGGAAAAAGCCCTGCGTCTGGTAGATTTCTTTGATATAGGTGAACTGATGGCCCGTGACGCCCTTAACCGCAGGGAATCCTGCGGCGGTCACTTCCGCGAGGAAATGCAGACCGAAGAAGGCGAAACCAAGCGTGACGACGAAAACTTCATGTATGTGGCTGCCTGGGAATACAAGGGCGAGGGTGTAGAACCTGAGCTGCACAAAGAAGATCTCGTGTACGAGAATATCAAGATTGTCACCCGTAACTATAAAGACTAATCCCGATTATGGAATATAATGTGAAAGTATGGCGTCAGAAGAACGCCAAAGCAAAAGGCCATTTCGAGACCTACCACGTTACGGATGTGGAGGAAGATGCTTCGTTCCTCGAAATGCTGGATATCCTCAATGATCAGCTTATTCGCAAGGGTGTTGAACCCATTGCCTTCGACCACGACTGCCGTGAAGGTATCTGCGGTGCCTGTTCCCTGTATGTAGATGGCCGTGCCCACGGTCCGGACGACCAGGTAACTACCTGCCAGCTGTTCATGCGTCATTTCAAACCCGGCGCCACCATTACCGTGGAGCCTTGGCGCAGTGGAGCTTTCCCGGTAATCAAGGACCTGATGGTAGACCGTACCGCCTTTGATAAAATCATGCAGGCCGGCGGTTTCATTACCGTACGTGCCGGCAGTGCCCAGGATGCCAACACTATCCTGATTCCGCACGATGACGCAGAACTCTCCATGGATGCTGCCGCCTGCGTAGGTTGCGGCGCTTGTGTGGCCACTTGTAAGAACGGTTCCGCTATGCTGTTTGTGGCTGCCCGTGTGAGCTCCCTGGCCCTACTGCCGCAGGGTAGACCGGAAGCCGCCCGCCGCGCCCGTGCCATGGTGGCCAAGATGGACGAGCTGGGATTTGGAAACTGCACCAACACCCGCGCCTGTGAAATGGAGTGCCCTAAACACGTAACCATTGACCACATTGCCCGTCTGAACCGCGAATATTTGAAGGCCCGTTTCAGTGAATAAATTTTTGATTACACTATGGAATCGCGGCTCTTCGGGGTCGCGATTCTTATTTATAGAGTGTACGCGTCTGTATACGCGCGTATAGGGATGCAGAAAAAAATTTGTAAATTTTAATAAAAATATTTTACACTTAATAATTATAAGTTTCAGTAGGTTAAAAATCACAATTAGTAACCTCTAGCGGGGATTATTAGATAGAAAAAACTTTTAATTAGCGCTTAATCATTGTCAAATCAAACAATTTAATGTAAAAAAAGGCTTGCAAAATTGAAATTGTTTTTCAATCTTTGCAGCCGAATCTTTTTTTAACGGAGATTTTGTAAGTAGTGTATTCGATGCAGAAATAATTTCTTGTATCAATATTTATGTTTAACTAGTTCTAATGCTTATGAAAAAATTTAAGCTTTTGCTCGTATCCTTGGCTATTCTGGTTGCCGGCTCTGCTTATGCACAGAATATCAAGGTATCCGGTACTGTCGTGGACAGTCAGGGCACTCCCATTCCGGGTGCTACTGTGATGCTCCAGGGCAGCACGACCGTGGGCACGTCTACTTTGGCGAACGGAACCTATTCGCTGACCGTTCCCTCCAATGGAACCCTGGTTTTCACTTCCGTGGGTTACAAGGATGAGGTGGTCGCCGTAAATGGTAAAACCGTCATCAACGTTGCCCTCGAAGACGACGCCGAACTCCTGGAACAGGCCGTTGCCGTAGGTTACGGTTCTGCCAAGAAGGTCGGTAGCATTGTGGGTTCCGTAACCACTGTCCGTTCGGACATTGTTAAGAACGCCCCGTCTTCTTCGGCCTTAGACCAGCTTCAGGGTCAGGTGGCAGGTCTGTCCGTTCTTACCACTGGTGGTATGGCCGGTAACAACGCCACTTCCATGCGTCTGCACGGTATGGGTTCCCTGGATGCCTCTTCCACTCCGCTGATCATCATTGACGGTGTGCCTTCCTCGAGCTACACTATCCAGGCTATGAACCCTAACGACATTCTGAGCGTTTCGGTTCTCAAGGACGCCGCTTCCACCTCCATCTACGGTTCCCGTGCTGCTAACGGTGTTGTTTTCATTACCACCAAGACTGGTAACTACAACACGGATGCTCATATTACGGTCCGTTCCCAGTATGGTATTTCCACCCTGGCCAACAAGTCCATTTATGAGAACGTTATGTCCGGTGAAGAACTGATGGATTTCTGGATGAGAGCCGGTATCTATACCCCGGAACAGATTCAGAAGAACTACATTGACAACGGTTATACCTACAATACCAAGTGGTATCAGTTCTATCAGAAGCTCAATACTCCTCAGTATCAGAACGACGTTACCATCGAAGGCGGCGGACAGAAGGTTGCTTACGTAGTGAGTGCCTCCCAGTTCCACCAGCAAGGTACTGCTATCGGTAACTACTATGACAGATATACTGTTCGTACCAATGTCCAGGGTCACCCGAAGAATTGGCTGAAGGTTGGTGTTAACCTCAACCTCTCCATGGACGAGCAGCAGGGTAACAGATATTGGAGCACCAACAACCTGAATGGTGGTCTCTCCTACCTGCAGAACCCCCTCTATCCTGCTTACGATGAGAATGGCGAGATCTATACTCCCAAGTTCCCCAACGGTATGACCAACCCTACGGTTCTTCTTGACGCTTATCCCCGTAAGAATAACCACTATGGTCTCAATGGTGGTGCTTATATCGAGATTGAGCCCATCCGCAACCTCAAGATCCGTTCCCAGATTGGTACCGATACCCGTCTGACCACCTACGATGGTACCAACAATGTTTCCAGCCCCATCGTTACTTCGGGTTCCAGAACCCTCGAGCACGGTATTTCTTCCAACAACACCATCACCAACACCATCGAATATGTGATGAACTTTGCTGGTGATCACGATGTAACCGTCCTCGTAGGTCACGAAGGAATCGACAACCTCTCCAAGGGTCTTTCCGCTTCTTCCTCCGGTCAGACTGAGCAGCGTCTTATCCGTCTGCAGGATGGTAAGCAGAGCACTTACAGCGTTAGCAATTCCCTTTCCCAGAGCCGTTTCCTGTCCTTCTTCGGACACGCCGACTACAGCTACCAGGGTAAGTACAATTTCGATGTAACGCTCCGTAACGATGCTTCTTCCCGTTTTGGTAGCAACGTCCGTAACGCTCTGTTCTGGTCTGTTGGTGCCAAGTGGAACGCCCGCAAGGAATCTTTCGTTAAGAATACCCCTTGGCTGAACGACCTCGGTGTAAAGGTTACTTATGGTACCCAGGGTAATGCCTCCATCGGTAACTATACTCACCTCGCCCTCATTGGTGCCGCTACTGCTTATGCAGAAGACTCCAACTCCTGGGTTATCAGCCAGCCTTCCAACCACGACCTGACTTGGGAGAAGCAGAGCCTCCTTACCGCCGGTGTTAACGTCCGCCTCTTCAACAGGATCGACCTCGAGGTGGAAGGTTACTACAGAAAGACCACCAGCATGCTGCTGGATGTTCCTTATGCCTATACCACCGGTTTCTCCTCCCTGACGGCTAACGTGGGCGGTCTGTCCAATACCGGTGTTGATATCACCCTCGGTGTTGACTTCTTCCGCAACCGCGACGCTTTTGTCCGTGCCAACTTCGTGTTCAACTACAATAAGCAGAAGGTGACCGAACTCTTTGACGCCGCTTGGGACGAAGATCTTCAGCGCTACCGCTGGGAAATGCCTAGCTACGGTATGGCTTATGTACAGGGCCTTCCTGTTATGTTCTATTCCTCCATCTACGCTGGTGTAGACCCCGCTGACGGTGCTCCTATGTGGTATCTCCCCGGTGACGACCCCGATGTTCCCACCAGAGATCCCAACCGTGTAACCAAGACCTACAACGAGGACGCCCTTATGCAGAACACCGGTTACACCTACGATGCCCCCATTAACGGTGGTTTCGGTATCGAAGCTGGTTGGAAGGTATTCTCCCTCCGCGCCGATTTCGCTTTCGTCGGTGGCAAGTACCTCCTCAACAACGATATGTACTTCTATGCCAACCCTCGTAACTTCGCCGGCTACAACACTTATCGTGGAGTAAGCGACTTCTGGACGCCCGAAAATCCCAACGCTAAGTGGCCTGACTGGTCCAAGGGTTATGTGATGCAGTTCGATACCCACCTCTTCGAAGATGCTTCCTTCCTCCGTCTGAAGAACCTCCAGGTTGGCATCTCCCTCCCGAACCGCTGGCTGGAATCCCAGAAAGTATTCGACAGGGTCAAGTTCACCTTCACTGGACGTAACCTCCTCACTTTCACCAAGTTTACCGGTATCGATCCCGAGGTTGACTCCAACCTTTCCATGGGTATCGTTGGTAACTCCAAGCAGTTCCTCTTCGGTATCGAACTTGGCTTCTAATCATAGGTTATTTAGGAGTGAAAACAATGAAGAATATGAAAAAGACTATTATAAACCTCTTTGCAGCCGCTGCTTCCGTAATGATGCTGGCTTCCTGCAATCTGGATCTCTTCCCGATCGACGCCATCGCCTATGATGAGAATGGTGTTCTGATTGAAAACACTACCAACCTTTCCGCTATGGAGAACGGTATTCTCTCTTCTTACCGTTCTTATCAGAATGGAGATTTCTACATTGCGGAAGAGTTGATGTTCAACGCTTTCAACGCCACCGTAGACTTTGGTAACAACTATGGTGCCCTCCACAAGACGGACTACAACTTCACCTCTTCTGATTATGATGTAGAGGATTACTGGAGCTATAGCTATTCCGGTATCAAGAACTACAACATCCTGATTGCCGCTGCCGCCAAGGTTGACGAAAGCCTGGAAGCCGCTGCCAAGAAGGTGGCCGGTGAAGCCTACTTCTTCCGCGCTGCCACTTACCTGAACCTGGCCCGCCACTTCGGTAAAGCCTATTCTTCCAGCGCTTTCACCGATCTTTGCGTTCCCCTGATTACGGTTTATGACCAGAGCGAACATCCCGAGCGCGCTACCGTTGCTGCAGTTTATGCCCAGATCAAGGATGACCTTGACCAGGCTGCCACCCTGCTTGCCGGCGTAAAGGGTTCTGCCCGTGCCACCAAGCCCACTATCGATGCCGTTAACGCTCTCTATGCCCGTTACTACCTCGATATTAAGGATTATTCCAATGCAGCCAAGTATGCTCATATGGTGATTGATCCCGGTACCTATGTGCTGGCTTCTACCGCCAAGGAGATGAAGGATGTCTATGTGAACGACGAAGGTAAGGAATCCATCTACCAGTGCTTCATCAATATGTCCGAGTTTACCGGCAATACTACCACTGCCTATACCCTCGAGACCACCGACCAGAAGTACGGTATCTGCTTCCGTCCCTACTACATTCCCAGCCAGACCCTTATGGATCAGTATGAGGAAGGTGACCTCCGTCTGGAAACCTGGTTCGACAAGTCCGTTGCCGTTCTGATCTCCGGTAACTATTTCAATGTTCCCGATCAGCCCAGCTTCTACACCTTCGTGAAGTTCCGTGGCAACTGGAATCTTACCACCTCCACTGAGCTCCTCAATGGCCGCAATGCTCCCAAGCCGTTCAAGATTGCCGAGCAGTATCTGATTGCTGCAGAGGCCGAATTCCTTGGTAACGACGCTGTTGCTGCCGCTGCCGACCTGAACGCTCTTCAGAACGCTCGTGGCGCAACTCCCACCGAGGCTACTATGGAAAATATTCAGAAGGAGTGGTTCAAGGAGACCGTTGGTGAAGGTCTTCGCCTGAGCTGCATGAAGCGTTGGGCAACCGGTTTCAACGGCCGTCCCGCCCAGCCCACTGCCCAGAATATTGTCCAGCTTGGTGATGTATTCATTGACAAGGTGTTCTCTGCTAATGATCCTCATTTCCAGTGGCCCATCCCTGCCCATGAGCTGAACATCAACAAGAATCTCATTCAGAACGAAGGTTATTGATCCATAAAGCAGAAAGAGTATTATGAAAAAGATATTCAGAGTATTTGCCCTTGCGGCAGCTTGCGCCGCTCTGTTCTCCTGCGTGGATAAGCCGGAGTTCAAGAAGGTTCCTTTTGTTACTATGTATAAGACTTCCGCTACAGTCTTGGAGACTCAGGAAGGAACCGTCTTCAGCATCCCCGTTAAACTTTATGATTTCACGGGAGATGAATCTATCGTTGCCTACAAGGTAGTTGGCGGTACCGCAACCAGCGGTGTTGACTACAAGCTTGAAGATATCAGCGGTGTCCTGGATTTCAAGGGCGGTGTTGATTCCCTCAACATCAAGGTCCATGTGATTGGCCAGCCTGGTACTTTCACCGGCGACCTCAATGTGAAATTTGCCCTTCAGAGTGCTACCGATGGTGTTACCATTGGTAAGTATTCCACCTTCACCCTGAACATCAAGGACGCCGATCACCCGCTGACCGACCTCTTTGGTACCTACGAGATGCGTTCCGTTTGCTACACTGGTAGCGGTTTGTCCTATGCCAAGTGGAACATTAATCTCAGCCAGTACGAAGGTTATACCGACAGAATCTGGATTGACAACCCCACTTACTTCACGGTTGCCTATTCCTCTTTAACCGGAGATTCTCCTATTTATGGCGTAGTCTCCAGCGATAAGAAGACCATCACCATTCCCCTTCCTCAGAAGACCAAGGGTAGCCTTAAGGACTTCGGCCTTGACAATGTCTATGTCTTCGCTCACGAAGGATTTAACGGTGGGAAAGGCAAGTACATCACGGCCGATTCCAAGGTTGTATTCAAGCTGCAGGAGGACGGTAGTTGGGTTACGAGCGATTGCTTTGGTGCCGGACACCCGGATGATCTGGCAGAATATCCCGAGCTGTTCTACAACTATTGCGTGAACTACGCTACGTATTCCCCGTCTTATCCCACGTATTTCGTGAAACAGTAAAGGAATACATCGTTTTTTTAGACCCGCCTGTATGGGCGGGTCTTTTTTTTTCTTACATTTGTGTTATGAAAAAGATTCTGTTACTTGCTTTTGTCCTGTTGTTTGCAACGGACCGGCTCTCTGCACAGAGGTATGAGCCGCACGACACGTGGCCTTTCGTTTATGAAGATTTTAAAGAGGGAGCAGCCCGGACCAAGTCCGGAGCGCTTGTCTCTGAGGCAAAATTCAACATTTCCGTCCAGGACGGGTCTCTTTTGTATATTGGCCAGGATGGCGTCCTTATGAAGGCCGATATGCAAAACATTTATACGGCCAGATTGGGAGAAGATGTCTTCATCAATGTGTACGGTAAGATGTACCAGGTCCTGAATGAGGTGGAAGGCGGTGCCGTTCTGCTTGGAAAAGCCGTAGATGAAGATGCCCTTGGAAAGGTAAGCATTGGCTATGGCGTTTCTTCTTCCACGGGTTCGTCCAGAAATGCGACCAACCTCGTTGAGGGACGTTTTAACCTGATACAGCAATCGATAGAGAAGATTACGAAGGATAAGTATACCGGAGCCGTTCTTCCCGTTCGGGAAACGCGTTATCTGCTGGTTGACGGAGTCCTGATTCCGGCTGCCCGCAGCGAGGTGCTTTCCTGGCCCGGGGTAGACAAGAAAGAGACATCGGCCTTCTTGAAAACAGAAAAAATCAAGTGGAAAGATGCAGAATCTCTTGGCAAGCTGGTCAACTTCCTTTCGCAACAGTTAAATAAGTAAATCCATGAATATTCACGCCCGTTTTTTATTGCCTTCCCTGGTTCTTCTGGTGCTTTCCTGCGCAGGAGAACCTTCGGTAGAGGTGGAAGAAGCCGTAACGCCCGTTGCTACCACCGTAAGCGAACCTGCCCTGGTGAGCGGAGAGATGATTGTTGAATTCTCTGAAGAGATGACGGCCCTTATTGAGGCCGGTAATGAAGCGGTTAAATCCCGCCCGGGCCTGGCCTGTGAGGCCCTGGAGGACGCCGGAGTTCTCTCTATGGAAAGACTCTATCCGGATGCCGGAGAGTGGGAGCCGCGTCACCGTGAAGCCGGACTGCACCGCTGGTATCGGCTCAAGTACAATCCGGAGGCCTCTTCGGCCACCAAAGCCGCTACGGATATTGCCTCTATAGACGGCGTGCTCTATACCGAGCCCGTCAGAAGAATCAAGAGCGAATCCTTCTTCAACGACCCTCGTTTAGACGACCAGTGGCATTACTACAACGATGGCAGCAAAGGCTCCAGTTATACGGCTTCTGCAGACATCAATGTGGTTCCGGTCTGGCAGCATTACGAGACCGGCAGCCGCAATGTGATTGTTGCGGTTATCGATTCGGGTGTGGATTTGGCACACGAAGACTTCACCCTGTCGGATGGCAGTTCGGTTGTTATTGAACCCGGTGCCGAAGGAAGCCGCTGCTTTGTTTATGATTATCCCGGTTATACCCTCTATCCCGAGAATCACGGTACCCACGTGGCCGGAACCATTGGAGCCATAAACGGTAATGGAATTGGCGTATGCGGCGTTGCCGGAGGAGAAGATGGACAAGGCGGCGTGAGCATCCTCAGCTGCCAGATCTTCAGGAAGGACCCGAGTGATCCCGAAAAAACACTCCAGGGCGACACCTATAATGCTACGATATGGGCGGCCGACCACGGTGCCGTTATTTCTCAAAACAGCTGGGGTTATGTGTATGACAGTGATGAGGATGCGGCCAAGGGAGGCGTTGGTGCAATGGGTCAAGCCATTGACTATTTTATTAAGTATGCCGGATGCGACAAAGACGGCAACCAGCTTCCGGGCAGCCCTATGAAGGGCGGTGTGGTAATCTTCTCGGCCGGAAACGACCAGCGGACCCACGCCTGGCCGGCTATGGATGAGCGGGTTATTTCTGTTGGCGCCACGAGCTCAAAGAATGGTCGCGCTTTTTATTCCAACTATGGAGACTGGGTAGATATTGCCGCTCCGGGTGGAGACGAAAGGGTAGGTCCTAAGATTCTGAGCACCGTTCCCGGTAACAAGTACGATGTCATGCAGGGAACCTCCATGGCCTGCCCTCATGTATCGGGCGTAGCCGCCCTCCTGGTATCTTATTTCGGAGGCCCCGGCTTTACTAACGAAATGCTCAAGGAACGCCTGCTTGGCGGAGCCAACCCCGACGCCCTTCCCGAGGCGGCCAATATCGGCCCTCTAGTGGACGCTCTGGGCGCTTTTACTTATGGCAGCACCGTTGCACCGGATCCGGTTACCGAATTTACCCTTGAGGCCGTTTCCAATAACCTTACGGCATCCTGGAAGGTAACGGCGGACGAAGATGACGAGTTTGCCTATGCCTACCGCGTAATGGTTTCCAAGAACGCCTCCGATTTTGTGGATATTGACCCCAAGGTCATACCGGAAGGAGTCAAGTGGACAACCTGTAAATCCGGCGCGTCCCAGGTGGGAGACCCTCTTTCCGTGACCTTCTCTGACCTGGATTTTGACACCGATTATTACGTGGCCATTTTTGCCTACGACTATTGCAACAATTACTCGGCTCTGTCTCCGGTCCAGAAGGGTCATACCCTGGCCAACAACGCCCCCGTCATTGAAACGGACTATAAGGGAGACTACAAGGTTAAGTCCTTTGAGTATCTGGATGTGACCTTCCACGTTTCTGACCCCGACGGTCACGACTTTGAAGTAGAAATCACCCCCGGTTCAGAGGCCTTCACCTGCAGAACGACCGAACCCGGGACCCTGATTGTCCGTATTACCGGAAAGTCGGCCCCCGCAGGGAAGTATACGGCTCATATCGTTGCAACCGACAAGTTTGGCGCATCTACGGATTATGCCATCAACTATGAACTCCTTCCCAACCACGCGCCTCAGGTAGTAAAGCAGATGGATAACCTCATCCTGACCAGTTTGGGAGAGAGCCTTGCCTTTAATTTGCTGGACTATTTCTATGACGAGGACGGAGAGCGCCTGCAGTACGATGTTACCACATCGGTTACCGGTATCGTTCACGTGAATCCGGAGCAGAACAACCTCCAGGTGACGGCCCTGGCCTATGGCAAGTCCGAGGTAACCATTACCGCCACCGATGCCCGTGGAGAGAAGGCTTCGTTATCCTTCCGCGTTCTGGTAAAGAGCCCCGGAAACAATTACCAGATCTATCCCAACCCGGTGGAGACCAACCTCTATATAACCAACGGAGAAGCTTCTTCGGAGGCGATGTCCGTCAAGATTGTCTCCTCTACGGGAGGAACGGCCTTTGAAGGCACGGTAAACGCCAGTGCCTTTGATCCGGGTGTAGTTGATATGACGCAGTGCGCCCCGGGCGTTTATTCGCTCACCATCCGCTGTAAATCCGATGTATTCAAGCAAACCGTCGTCAAAAAGTAAAAGAGTATGAAAAAGATCCTTCTTACCTCCTTGGTGGCGGCTCTGCTGCCGGTGGCCCTTTTTGCACAGTCTTCCCCGGCCCTTCCCTTTATCCGTATTGACCGCAGCCCCATTACTTCGGCTATGGGCGGCACGGAGGGAACTTCGGCCCTTTATAACCCTGCAGCCGTTCCCTTCAAGGGCAGCGATGTGATGGCCTCCTATCAGATGTGGGCCCCGGGCGGTGCCAAAAGCACCAATATCAATGTCCTGGGCGGCATCAAGATTGGAAAGCTGGGCATCAACGTTCTGGGTGCTTATCAGGTGGGCAAGGAATATACCCTGTCCAGCGTGAACGGAAAAGGCGGTAATTCCTTTGTCCCCTCCGACATAGTGGCCGGAGCGGGCGTAGGTTTTGCCATTACGGACTTCCTGTCCATTGGCGTGAATTTCAAGTATGCCAGCTCTACCATTGCCTCCGGAGTTAGCTACAACGCTTTTGCCGGAGACGCCTTTGTAATGTTCTATAAGAACGGCTTGGGCATAACGGGCGGTGTGGCTTCCCTGGGTACGCCCATCAAGTCCGGAGACCAGAAATACGGCCTGCCCGCATCGGGTAAGGTGGCCGTGAGCTACGACAAAGCCTTTGGAACCAGCGCCATTGCCGTAGCGGCCGACGCCGATGTCTTCTTTACCGGTGGTCTGGGTCTGGGCGTAGGTGCCCAGTACGGCTGGAAAAATATGCTGTTTGTGCGTGCCGGTTTCCACGTGGGAACCACGCCGGCTCCGCTGCCCACTTACGCCTCCCTGGGCCTGGGCTTCAAGTTTGCCGGCTTCCACATAGACGCCAGCTGGCTCACGGCCAACGAGGCCCTGGGCAATACCATCAACATTGGCCTGGGATACGCTTTCTGATTACCAGAGGAAATTGTTAAAGGGGTAACGCCCCGCGTGAATCTCCGCAACTATCTTGTAAAGGTCGTTGCGGAGTTTTTCTATGCCAATCTTTTCACGGGCCGAAATAAAGATGCAAGGGGTCTTCTCCTCTGCGATCCAGCTGCTCTTAAGCTCCTCCAGCGTGCGGTTGACGGGCTGTTTGGGCGTGAGGGAGAACTCGTCGTAGGGCTCGTAGGTATAGGCGTCCACTTTGTTGAAGACCACGTATACGGGCTTGTTGGAGGCACCAATCTCCCGCAGGGTCCTTTCCACCACCTCCATCTGCTCTTCAAAGCCCGGATGGGAGATATCCACCACGTGCACCAGGACATCGGCCTCGCGGACCTCGTCCAGGGTGCTTTTGAAGGCCTCCACCAGCTGCGTGGGGAGCTTGCGGATGAATCCTACGGTGTCGCTCAGCAGGAAGGGCACGTTCTCGATGACGACCTTTCTGACGGTGGTGTCCAGAGTAGCGAAAAGCTTGTTCTCCGCAAACACGTCAGATTTGGCCAATAAATTCATCAAAGTACTTTTACCTACATTGGTATACCCCACGAGGGCCAAACGCACCAGAGAGCCTCTATTGCCCCTTTGCGTGGCCATTTGCTTGTCGACTTTCTTCAGGTCTTCCTTTAACTTGGAAATTCGCTGCTTTACGATACGGCGGTCAATCTCTATCTGGGTCTCACCCATACCGCCGCGGGTACCCATACCGCCGCGCTGACGCTCAAGGTGCGTCCACATACCGGCAAGGCGCGGGAGCATATAGTTGTAATGCGCCAGCTCCACCTGCATTTTGGCGTAGGAGGTCTTGGCCCGCTGGGCAAAAATCTCCAGGATCAGGGATGTCCGGTCTATGACATCGCTGCAGGCAATCACCTTCTCGATGTTGCGCTGCTGCATCCCGGTGAGCTCATCGTCAAAGATGACGTACTCAATCTCGTTCTCCTGGCAGTATTCCTTGATCTCTTCCAGTTTACCCGGGCCGATATAAGTGGCCTTGTCGGGCCGGTCCAGGCGCTGGGTAAACATCTTATCGGGTATGGCGCCGGCGGTTTCGGCCAGGAACGCAAGCTCGTCCAGGTATTCCTGCACCTTGCGCTCCCCGCCTTTTTCCAGGATGACGCCCACAAATACGGCTTTGTTGGTCTTGAATTCACTCATAAGACCGCAAAGTTAACCAAAATACTGCAAAGTGCGGAGCATTTCAAAGACGAGGTCGAGGTATTCACTGGAAGTGTGGTCCCAGCGGAAGCCCAGCCTGTGCAGGATCTGCATCGTGTACACGGTGGAGGCCAGGGTTTCCACGCCTTCCGTTTCTGCGTTGGACTGCTGGTATGCCACCAGAGGGGCCATAATCCGGGTCTTGGCCGGGTTGGCGTTGGCTTCTTCCACGCGGCGGGCGAATTCCTCCATTTCTACGTATTCCAGCGGCTGTCCGTCAATCTTCTCCAGGCGGGTGAAGATATCGTCCATAGGGATGATATGGTTGTTGGAAACGTTGAATACGCAGTTTTCCAGCGGCGTGGTGGCCAGCAGAACCATAGCCTGGGCCGACTGGTCGATGGGCGAGAACTCCATCTGGCCTTCCAGCATCTGGAACGGGCAGGCGCCCAGCATCTTGAGGGCCTTGAGACGGCCCATCGAGGCATTGGCGTTGAGGTTCACCTGGAATTCGCCGTCCCGGGCACGGGGCGACAGATTGCCGGCGCGCAGGATCTTGGCCTTGAGCTTTCCGTGCACCATATGCTCCAGGATGTGCCTTTCGGCCAGGAACTTGGAATGAACGTACTGGTTGTCCGTGAGCTGGCCAAAGAAGAGCATCTGTTCGGTGAGGGTATCCGGAATGTTGCCCGGGGTAAGGCCGCCCACGCTCTCGGTGGAAACGTGCACCAGGTAGGCTCCGTTCTTTTCGCAGAGGTCCACGAGGTTCTTGACACCGCCATAGTTGATGTCCTCGATGTCCGTTCCCTTGGAGAAGTGCTTCACGTTGGCGGCGCAGTTGAACACCATATCGATGTCCTTAAGCGGAGCCAGGGTCTCGGGCTGGGTAATGTCTCCCGCCACGGGCTTGATGCGCGTTCCAAAGAGGCTGCGGTAGTCTTTGTCAAAGTAGTACACCATCATTTCCTTGAGGCGGCGCTCCGGGGTCAGGGTGCCCTTTTCACGGAGCAGGCACCAGATGGTGGTATCCGGACCGGTGGTTTCCAGCAGCTCCTTGAGCACGTGGATGCCCAGGAAGCCGGTGGCGCCGGTAAGGAGGATGTTCTTGCCCAGGCGCAGCCGCTTTCCCTTGAGGAAGGACTCCAGGTTGTTCTGCGCCAGCAGGGTATCAATGGCCGAATAGTCGTACTCGGTAATGTTGCTGTCCTGCTCCTGCGTGCCCTGGTCCCCCTTCAGGAAGGCCGCCAGAGAGCGGGCCGAAGGATGGGAGAAGACATCGGAATAGGCAAAGTGCAGACCCTGTTTCTCTGCATTCACCATCACGTTGGTGACCATCAGGGAAGAGCCTCCGAGGTCGAAGAAGGAGTCGGTTGCTCCCACCTTTTCTACGCCCAGAACCTCTTCGAAAATGGCGCAGAGGGCCTTTTCCGTCTCTCCCACGGGGGCAATGTACTCGTCCATAGACGTGGGCGTGGCCTCCGGCAGGGCCTTGCGGTCTACCTTCTGGTTCACGTTGAGCGGGATGGCATCCAGCTGCATCCAGGCGGCAGGCACCATATACGGCGGCTTGCGCTCGCGGATGAAGTCGGCTGCGGCCTTGGAGTCGAAGTTTCCTTCGGCCACCACGTAAGCGGCCAGGAACTTGCCGCCGGACGGGGCGTCGAAGGCCTGTACGGTTACATCCTTCACGCCAGGGAATTCCTGCAGCACGCCTTCCACTTCCTTGAGTTCAATACGGAAGCCGCGGATCTTGACCTGGCGGTCTTTTCGGCCCACGAATTCAATATTACCGTCGGGACGGAAGCGCACGATATCGCCGGAGCGGTACAGCCGTACACCGGGCTCGTAGGGGTTCTCAATGAAGCTTTCGGCCGTTTTCTCGGGGTTGTTGAGGTATCCCCGGCCCACGCCGTGACCGCCAATGAGCAGTTCACCGGCAGCGCCAACGGGCAGGCGGCGCAGTTTCTGGTCCGACACATACAGCTGAACATTGCTCAGAGGATGGCCGATGGGGATGTTGTCCTCGCGTTCCAGTACACGGAAGACGGAGGAGAAGATGGTGCATTCCGTGGGGCCGTATCCATTGTAGAAGGCATAGGAAGGCGGCGGCATGGAAATGAGCTTTTCTCCTCCCACAGACAGGTGCTTGAGGACGGGATTGTCGGGGAAGTTACGGGCATACATCACGCCCACCTGGGTGGTCATAAAGCTGTGCGTAACGCCGTTGTCTATCAGGAAGCGGTTCAGGGCTCCGAGGTCGTGTCTTACGTCTTCGGGGATGATGCACACGCAGGCTCCGCTGGTGAGGGCGGGGTACTGGTCCATCATATTGGCGTCAAAGCCATAACTGGCAAAGGCGGCCACCTTGTCTCCGGGCTTGAGCTGGTAATACTCCCGGTACCAGGCGCAGAAATTGACCAGGTTGCGCTGCTCCAGCATACAGCCCTTGGGCGTACCGGTGGAGCCGGAGGTGTATAGCAGAATATACAGGCTTTCCGGCTTGGGGCCGACTGTAACCTTGCCCTCGGGCAGGTTTTCAATCTGGTCCGTGGTAAGCACGGGACCCTTGTATTCCCCTACCAGCGACACCAGTTCCTTGTCGGCTATGAGGAGTTTTGCGCGGGAGTCCTGGATCATAAAATTGAGGCGCTCGGTGGGATAGGAAGGGTCCAGCGGCTGATAGGCGCAGCCGGCCTTCATCGCTGCCAGGGAGGCCTTGGTCATCCAGGCGTTGCGGTTGATGAGCACGGCCACCACGTCTTCGTCCTTAAGGCCGTAGGTGAGGATCTTGGCCGCCAGGGCCTCCGTATAGCGGTCCAGCTCCTTGTAGCTGATGGTCTTGCCGTCAAAGAGCACGGCCGGGGCATCCGGGGTGGCCTTGGCCTGTTTGCGGAACAGGTCTACCACCGTCTGGCTCAGGTCTACCTCCTGGGTGTAGTTGTTGAAGCCGTCCAGCTCCTTGAGGCGCTCGCCGTCCACGAAAGGAATCTCCGTGAGGGCCACATCCTTGAGCATACCCCTCACTACACATTCCATAGCGTCTGCGAAGGATTGCATCAGCGGTTTGGTATACTGGCTGTCATCGTAAGCCAGGGCAATTTCGGGGGCTTCTTCCGTACCCTCGATGAAGATGCTCAGCGGGAATTTGGGGGTGTCCTGTGTAAGCAGCTCATCCTCAAGCGGTTTACCGTTGACGGAGTGCTTTTCCACCAGTCCCACCTGGTAGGCCAGCATTACGGCCGGATGGAAGTCAAAGGCCGATGCCACCCGGGCAAACGGGTAGTTCTGGAAGGAAAGCGTGGTGGCAAAGTTGCGGTCCGTTTCCTTGAGGAAATCCCCAACTTTCTGGTCCCCCACTTCTCCGGAGAGCGGCATAGTGTTGACAAACATACCGAAGGTGTTGGCGCAGCGCATATCGCTACGGCCGTTGGCCACCGTGCACATAAACACTTTCTGCTTGCCGCAGAAGGCGCTTACGGTTACAAAGGCGGCGCCCAGGAAGTAGCTGGCCGGGGAGATGCCCAGCGCGTGGCAGCGGGCCATTACATCGGCCCCCACCTTCTTTCTAAGCCATACTTCGTGGCCCACTTCGTCTTCCTGCGGTCTCTTGTCCGGGATTACGCCGGTTTCGTCTTCCTTGCCGGCCATCTGGTCTGCGAAGAAGGCTTCGGCCTGTTTGAATTCCTCGCTGTCCTGGTAGGCTTTCTGGTCCTTGGCGTAGCGGAAGTAGGTGTAGTCTTCCTTTTCCGGTTCCTGGCCTTCCAGAGCCCCTGTGAGCTGGGCCAGGAAGACGTCGTAGGAGTGGCCGTCAAAGATGAGGTGGTGGAAATCGGCCATCAGGCGCAGCTTGCCGGGCGTCTGGACAATCGTGAGTCGATAGAGTGGACCGGAGAGGTCGAAAGGCTGCATAAAGGCATCCTTGAGGGCCTCGTAATCCTCTTCGCTGCGAAGCTTGACGGACGGAATCTCCGAATCCGGTTTTCCGGGCACCAGATACACTTTTCCGTCTTTCTGCTCCAACCGTCCGGTAACACCGGGATGAGCCTCCAGAAGGGCCAGCAGAGCCTTTTTAAGGGCCGAAACATCCGTTCCTTCGGGGAAGGTCAGGATAAACGGCAGGTTGTAAGCCGTGGACGATGGATTCCTGACGCAATCCAGATACAGACCGGTCTGCTGGAAGGTAAGTTCCTGGGGTTCGTCCTCCGTGCTTTCGGCCTCTGTCTCCTTGTTCTTATCCTGCGACAGAAGGATGTTAAGCACATCGTTTTCAATGCTTTGCAGACTGGCCGTCTTGGCAAAGCTGTTCATATCGGGCTCCAGGCCATAGCGCTTGTACAGCTCGGTGGCCAGACGAAGGGCGCCCAGCGAAGACAGGCCGCTGTAGTACAGGGGATCTGTAAGGCCGAAGCCACCGATACCCACGGTCTCCTTGATGATATTGCTGATTTCTTCTTCCAGCACGTTGAGCGGGGCCACGTGGGCTTCCTGCTTGTGTTCCTGCGGTTCCGGCTTGGGCAGGGCCTTCACGTCCACCTTCTGATTAACGTTGAGGGGAATGGCTTCAATCTGCATAGTTACGGCCGGGACCATATACGGGGGCTTCTTGCTGGCAATGAACTCATCCAGCTCCTGGATGTTGATTTCCTTGGGGCTAACGATGTATGCGGCCAGAAACTTGCCGGCACCCACGCCGGGCTCGTCAAAAGCCTGCACCGTAACGTCTTTGATATCAGGGAATTCGCGGATGATGGCCTCCACTTCCTTGAGCTCGATGCGGAAGCCGCGGATCTTGACCTGGCCGTCTTTTCGGCCCACGAACTCTATCTTGCCGTCTTCTCTCTCACGGACAATGTCTCCAGTGCGGTAGGCGGTGGCGTATTTGGGGTCTTTGTCAAAAGGGTTTTTCACAAAGACCTCGGCGGTCTTGTCGGGCCTGTTGAGGTAACCCAGACCAACCTGCGTGCCGGTAATCCAGAGTTCTCCCTGTTCTCCCTTGGGCACCTGCTTTCCGTCCTTGACAATGTATACCTTGATATCCTTCAGAGGAAGGCCGATGGGGATGTTCTCCTCCTGCTTTTTCACCTCTTCACAGACCACGTAGCAGATGGTTTCCGTGGGACCGTAGCAGTTGAAAAGGCGGTAGTGGGGCGGCGGGAAGCTGGACATCTTTTCACCGCCGGTGTACATAGTTTTGAGGCCCTTGCAGTCCGGGTAGTTGATGGCAAACTGGGTGGCCACCTGGGTGGTCATAAAGCAGCACGTGATGCCGTTCTGCTCAAAGTAATCGTGCAGGGCGGGCAGGTTGAGGCGGATGCGCTCCGGGATGATGTAGAGGGTACCGCCGCTGATGAGGGAGCTGTACAGATCGGACACGAAGGCGTCAAAGCCAAAACTGGCATAGGCCGAAATATGGGACGTGTGATCCAGGCCCATCAGCTCGCTGTGGTGGCTGCAGTAGGCGTAAATGTTTCTGTGGCAGAGCATACAGCCCTTGGGCGTGCCCGTGGTGCCGCTGGTGTACAGCAGGATAAACAGGTCTTCCGGCGTGGGCTGCGGGGCCTTGGGCGTGCCGGGATGCAGTTTGCGGATGTCGGAGGTCTTGATGACGGGCCCCTTGTACTCCTTGAGAATGGAAAGGAGTTCTTCATCGGCCACCAGCATCTTGGCGCCGGCGTCTTTCATCATAAATTCCAGGCGTTCCGGCGGGTAGGAAGGGTCCAGCGGGAGGTAGGCACACCCGGCTTTGAGGGCGCCCAGCGGGGCCAGCATCATATATTCATTGCGTCCCAACATAATTCCCACCACACTCTTGGGAGGAACCTGGGATTCTATATAAGCGGCGAGGTTGTCCGATAATTCGTCAACCTCAGCGTAGCTCAATTTAATTTTTTCGTAAACTACAGCGGTTTGTTCCGGATGGGCTTTCACTTGCTCACGAAAGGCGTCCAGAACCGTGTTACAAGAAGTCTGACTCATTGTTTTAGTGTTTAATTCTTACAAATTTAGAAAATAATTAGAATTTTTATCGTTTTGAGTTCTCAAAAACAAATGATAACTTTACCGTTTGATATTGAAACCAGATGATATCGCTCAAAAATAGCCGGTTGTCCCGTGTGGGCATCGTGGTCCTGGCTGCCGTCATGGTGGAAATTCTTTCCATCGTGCAGTTTCAGCATATCCGCAACGCTTTGCTGGAAGAGACGGAACTCCGAAGCCGCGTGGTTATGAACGATATGGCCGAGGTAATTCTGCATACGCTGGAGCGCGCGGAGGTTGCTATGAGAGTAAACTTTTGGGACGTCAAACGCAGTATGGTCCATCCCGACTCTGTTTACGGGGCTATGGCCCGGCTGATAGATGCAGACCCAAATGTGGTTGGCGCCTGTCTGGCTTTCCGCCCTTATTATTATCCGTCCAAGGGGCGCTTGTTCGAGCCTTACGCCAGTCTCCAGCCCGATGGTAGCATCAAGGTGGACCAAATAGCCGGCCCCGGTCACGATTATACCCTGAACGAAGAGTATACTTGGGTTTTGGAAACCCATTCTACCAGCTGGACGGATCCTTATAAATACGGACCTGATTCTCTGGCCTTTACCACGTATCTGGTGCCTATATATGACGACCAAGGTCAAATCGCTGCGGTCTCCGGTCTGGACATAGACCTTTCCTGGCTGGGAGATACGCTTAATTCCCGTCAGCCTTATCCTTCTTCCTTCGGCCTGCTGCTTACTCCGGAAGGAGACCTGGTTGCCGGTCCCTCGAAGAGTCGTACTTCCGAGTCTGAAGTTCAGCAAGTAATAGACCTTCTTAACGGGGTTATTCCTGCATCGGATGCTCCTGGCCTCTCTTATAACCGTACTAAGCTTTTCAAGGATCCTTATTGGCAGGTTGTGGAGGTTTACAAGACCGATGAAGTCTATGCCCGTGTTCGCCGCCAACGCCGCCAGCAGGTGTTTTTCATCTTTCTGGGTCTAGCGATTCTGGCATTTATGATCAATCGCTATGCCCGCAATGAGCGCCATCTCCGCGATGCTTCTGAGGAGAGGGCACGTATGGGAGGAGAGTTGGCTGTTGCCCATCGGATTCAGCAACAAATGCTCCCCAAGGCCTTCCCTTCCTATGTTTATGGGTCTCTGGAGCCAGCCCTTGAAGTGGGAGGGGACCTTTTTGACTTCTTTACACGTGACGGCAAGCTCTTTTTCTGTATAGGAGATGTTAGTGGGAAGGGTGTTCCTTCGGCTATGCTTATGTCTGTGGCCCATTCCCTATTCCGAATCCTTTCCCAGAATATAGACAGCCCGGCCAAGGTTTTGGAGAAGATGAACAAAGAACTGTGCCGAGGCAACGACAGTAATATGTTCATTACCTTCTTTGTGGGCTGTCTGGACCTTTATTCCGGGGAATTCTGCTTCAGTAACGCCGGTCACGACAAGCCGTTTGTGGTTGCTAAGGACATTGCTTTGCTTTCCAGCAAGTCCAACCTTCCGCTGGCTGTCTTCCCCAATACCCAGTATGTAGAGCAGTCCTGTACCCTTGAACCCGGTACTCTTCTGCTTCTGTATACCGATGGTCTGACCGAGGCCAAGAATGTGGAGCGCCAGGCTTTTGGCCGTCCCCGTATCCAGAAAGTGCTGGAACAGTTCACAACCAGTGAGGACCAGTCTCTCTATAAGCTCGTTTCTACTCTCAGCGAAGAAGCCCACGCCTTTGCCGGCGAGGCACCTCAGAGCGACGACTTAACCTTGCTGGCGCTTCGTTTTGACCCGGAAAACAACCGAAGAGAGCAGATTACGCTTGTTAATAAAGAATCCGAGGTTCCCCGCCTTGGAACCTTCATAAAAGCCTTTTTGGGCCCGTTGGAACTGGATAAGAAGGTAGCAGCCGGTATTCGCCTGGCGGTGGAAGAAGCCGTGGTTAATGTTATCAATTACGCCTATCCCGTTGGCGAAGAGGGAGAGGTGCTTATCAATGCCGATACCAACGGTGGCGAAGTCCGGTTTACCATCACGGATTCGGGTTATCCCTTTGATCCTACAACCGTGCTGGAGCCGGATACCACGCTGGATGCCCAGAACAGGCCCGTAGGTGGCTTAGGAATCCTTCTTTCCCGCAAGTTGATGGATTCCATATCTTATAGCCGTAAAGACGGTAAAAACGAGTTATTTTTAACCAAATTCATACTATGACAACAACCATTCAAGAAACCGACGAGAGAATCATTGCCATCCTGTCTGGAGAGCTGGATACCGCTGCCGCCGCGCAGACGGAAAAAGACCTTCAGCCCCTTCTTGAGAGCAAGGGTAAGGAAATTGTGCTGGATTGCAAGGATCTGGAGTATATTTCCTCCAGCGGCCTCCGCGTGCTTCTGAGTATTCTGAAGCAGGCACAGGCCGTGGGATCCCGCGTAGTCCTCAAGAATGTGAATGACGTGATTCACGATGTTCTGGATATTTCCGGCTTTATCTCCATTTTTGACATAGAGTAAGATGGTTTCCTATTTTGCCGAAGATACCGCTTTTGCTTTTAAGGAGAAGCGCCTTACTTCACGCTGGCTCAAGTTTGTAGCGGAGAGTGAAGCCAAGCGTTTGGGAGACATTGCGGTTATATTCTGCTCCGATAATTTTATTCTGGATGTCAATATAAAATATCTGCAACACGATTATTATACAGACATCATTACTTTCGATTATTGTGAAGGAAACCGTCTCTCCGGAGATCTTTTCATAAGCGTAGATTCCGTCCGGGAGAACGCCTCGTTCTACGGGACTGAGTTTGCCGATGAGCTCAACCGGGTCATCGTTCACGGCCTTCTTCATCTCATCGGATATGATGATCATACGGAGGAAGATATTGCCACGATGCGGGCAAAAGAGAATTACTATCTCTCCCAGAGGAGTCAGATATGAACAGTGAGTTTGATGTAATAGTTGTGGGCGGTGGTCACGCCGGCTGTGAAGCTGCGATGGCTGCCGCCAATATGGGCTCTTCCGTTCTTCTCATTACACCGGACCTGAACGGTCTGGCCAAGATGAGTTGCAACCCGGCTGTGGGCGGAATTGCCAAAGGACAGATCGTTCGTGAGATCGATGCCCTTGGAGGTTACTCCGGTTTGGTTACAGATGCGGCTACTCTCCAGTTCCGCATGCTTAACCGTTCAAAGGGCCCGGCTATGTGGAGCCCGCGCGCTCAATGCGACAAACTGCGCTTTTCTGCCACCTGGCTCAAATTCCTTCTAAGTAATTGTAAATTAAAGATTTACGCCGATTTTGCGGCCGATTTTCTCTTTGAGAATCGCGTAATCACCGGCGTCCGTACAGTTACCGGGGCTGTGTTCCATTCTAAGGCGGTTGTTTTGACCGCCGGAACCTTCCTGAACGGGAAAATGTACATAGGCCAGCACTCCTTCGAAGGAGGCCGAATTGGGGAGAAGGCGTCTTATGGAATTTCGGATCAGCTCGCTTCTTTGGGAATTCCGACGGCACGGATGAAGACCGGCACCCCGCCGCGAATCGACGTACGCTCTATAGACACTTCCAAGTTGCAGCGTCAGCCCGGAGACCAGAACCCCGAAAGGTTCTCTTTCCTGGATGTTCCCTCTTCCGTTCAAAAGTCCGGTGAACAGATGGACTGCTTCCTTCTTCATACTAACGAGAAGGTCCATGACATTTTGAGAACCGGCTTCGACCGCTCGCCTCTGTTTACAGGTATGATCCAGGGCCGCGGTCCTCGTTACTGCCCCAGCATTGAAGACAAACTGCGCACCTTTGCCGATAAGGATTCTCACCAGCTCTTCCTGGAGCCGGAAGGAACCCACTCGCCCGAGTACTATCTTCAGGGCTTTTCTTCTTCACTTCCTTTGGAAGTTCAGTTGGAGGCAGTACACGCCATCGAAGGATTGGAAGATGCCGTGTTCTTTAAGCCTGCTTATGCCGTAGAATACGATTACTTTGATCCGCAGTATCTTCACTATTCTTTGCGCTCTAAAGTGGTCTCTAATCTCTTTTTAGCCGGCCAGGTGAATGGTACAACCGGTTACGAAGAGGCCGCTGCACAGGGAATCATAGCTGGAATCAACGCCCATTTGTTCCTCGTAGAACACGAGCCTCTTATATTACACCGCGACCAGGCATACATCGGTGTGCTCATAGATGACCTAATCAACAAGGGCGTAGACGAGCCTTACCGTATGTTTACGTCCAGAGCTGAATACCGCATCCTGCTGCGCCAGGACAATGCCGACTTCCGCTTGACGGCTCTGTCTCACGAGCTTGGTTTGGCTTCCGAGGAACGCTATTCGGCTATGATGGCTAAGCAGGAAGCCGTTGCGGAGCTCTCTGAACGGTGTTTCACTACTAAGATGCGTGCAGACAAGGTTAACCAGTACCTGGAATCCATTGGTTCTACACCTTTATCTGAGTCTAAACACCTCTCAGAGCTGGTTTCTCGCCCCGAGCTCTCGCTGTCTAAATTATTGGAGTTTGTTCCACGTGGAACAAAAACAAATTATTCTGAGGATGTGATTACCTCCGTTGAGGTGTCCATTAAATATGCTGGATACATTGATCGAGAGAAGCTCCAAGCCGAGAAGAACAACCGCCTGGAATATATCAAGATCCCGGCAGATTTTAATTTTGATGATCTTCAGGGATTGACCATTGAGTGCCGTCAGAAACTGAAAAAATATAAGCCTGAGACCATTGCCCAGGCTTCCAGAATCTCCGGCGTCTCTCCCGCGGACATATCAGTCCTACTAGTTTACTTTGGGAGGTAATTGTTCCACATGGAACAAATGCATTCGCATTTGTTCTAAGAGACTTCGTCTAACTGGGGGCCTAATCCCCCAGACCCCCTGGGTCGTTCCGCTCCAAAGGTGCTTTTAGGAAGAGCTAGAGGCGTTTTAGGGCGGCTTTTATTATATCCTCTACCCGGGCCGTAGGGTTGTCCTTGAGGATGGCGGGCATAACCTTGGCAATGTTGGCCTTGGAGAAGCCCAGCATAACCAGGGCTGTGGTGGCTTCTTCCACCAGGGCGTTGGAATCGGCCTTGAAGAGGGACGTTTCGGCGCTTCCTTCGCCTTTGACCACCTTGTCTTTGAGCTCCAAAACCAGCCTCTGGGCGCTCTTGAGGCCAATTCCTTTGACGGATTTGATCTTGTTCACGTCCTCGGCCAGAATGGCCTGGCGGATCTCCTCAGAAGTAAGCGTAGAGAGCATCATACGGGCCGAAGCTACGCCAATTCCGGAGACGCTGATGAGCAGGCGGAACAGCTCTCGCTCGTCTTTGGTGGCAAAACCAAAGTAAAGTTCTTCGTCTTCGCGGATGTAGTGATGGATGTAGGCTATGGTTTCGGCCTTTCCCTGAAATGCCTCGTAGGTCTGCAGGGAAATAAGGATGCTGTACCCTATCCCGTGGTTGTCCAGAACCAGCTCAGTGGGCGTCAGCTCAACGATTTGTCCTTTAATATAATCTAACATATCGCAAATTTATGTAAATTTGCAGACTTATCAAAAGCAAATGAGTGTTACCCAAATACGCGCCCTTTTCCCCATTCTGGACACGCAGGTGTACGGAAAGCCCCTGGTGTACCTGGACAATGCCGCTACCGCGCAGCGTCCTCAGGCCGTCGTGGACTGCTGGAAAGGGCTTGTAGAAGGAGCTAACGCAAACATTCACAGGGCTGTACATCATTTGGCCGCGCAGGCAACGGATGCTTACGAAGGCGCCCGTAACCGGGTTCAGACCTTTATCAACGCTGCGGCGAGGGAAGAGATCGTGTTCACTTCCGGAGCTACCGCCAGCATCAATCTGGTGGCCTTCTCTTATGGTCAAGCGTTTGTAAATCAAGGAGATGAGATTGTTGTAAGCGCTTGCGAGCACCACTCCAACATAGTCCCTTGGCAGCTGCTCTGTGAGCGCAAGGGTGCCACGCTCCGCGTTCTGGAGCCCAACGAAGAAGGTCTTCTGGAGCCCGAGAAGCTTTCGGCCCTATTGAATGAGCGCACCAAAATGGTGGCTATTACGCACATTTCCAATGTGTTAGGCATTATTAATCCCGTTAAGGAACTGGTGGCAGTGGCCCATAAAGCCGGCGTACCGGTTCTGGTGGATGGAGCCCAGGGAATCGTTCACGAAAAGGTGGACGTCCAGGATCTGGACTGCGATTTCTACGCTTTCTCCGGCCATAAGGTCTATGCCGCTACCGGTACGGGCGTGCTGTACGGAAAGCGCAAGTGGCTGGAGGCTATGCCTCCGTATATGGGAGGAGGTGAAATGATTGAGACTGTGCGCTTTAGCGGTACAACTTACGCTCCCCTGCCTATGAAATACGAGGCCGGCACCCAGAACTTCAATGCCGCTCCCACTCTGGTTCCGGCGCTGGATTTTGCAGATGCTGTGCGTGAGAATCCGGACGTGAAGGCGGAGCAGCAGGCCATTTTGGACTTGGTATACGGTAAACTAACTGAAGATAAGCGCATTATCCTTTACGGAACCGGCAAGGAAAACAAGATACCCCTGTTCTCGTTTGCCGTGAAAGGAGCCCACCACGAAGACCTGGCCCTGATTCTGGACAAGATGGGCGTGGCGGTTCGTTCCGGCCAGATGTGCGCAGAGCCTCTGATGGATCATTTGGGCGTTACAGGCCTCCTGAGGGCCTCTTTTGCCCCGTACAACACCGTGGAGGAGGCAGAGTTTTTTGTAAAGAGCCTGGACAAGGCTATAGGGATGTTAGTATGAGTTTGGAAGAGAAGAAACAGCAGGTAATTGAAGACTTCTCCCTGTACGAGGAGTGGTTGGATAAATACGAGTATCTGATTGAGCTGGGCAAGGGCCTGGAGGCGTTTCCGGAAGAGAAAAAGACCGAAGATTGCCTCATAAAAGGCTGTCAGTCACGCGTTTGGCTGGACGCGCAGCTAAAGGACGGCCGCCTTTATTTCCAGGCCGACAGCGACGCCATCATCACCCGCGGCATCATTTCGCTGCTCATTGGCGTGTACTCCGGAGAGACTCCAGAGGCCATTGCGGCCGATGATTTTGCCTTTGTGGCCGAGATTGGCCTTAAGGACAACCTCTCCCCTACGCGCGCGAATGGATTGGTGTCTATGATTGAAACCATAAAGAAACTGGCCGAAAATGGACGATAAAGTACTTACAGCAGAGGACGTGAAGGCTTTGCAGCCGCTGTATGCAGCGGTCATTTCGGCCCTTAAGGAGGTATACGACCCCGAAATCCCGGTCAACATCTATGATCTGGGTCTGATATACGAGCTCACTATCAATAAGGAGCACGAAGTGTCCATCCTGATGACTTTTACGGCGCCCAACTGCCCTATGGCCGACCAGGTGCTCAAAGAGGTCCAGGAGGGCGTGGAAGCCGTTCCGGGCGTGACCAAATGCACCATTGAGCTCACTTTTGACCCGGTTTGGGACCGCAGTATGCTGTCGGAAGAAGCCCGCGTGGAACTGGGCCTGGATTACGAGGAAGACGATTACAGTAAGCTGAACGACTAAATGGAGCGCGTAGACGTATTTCTGGGACTGGGTTCCAATATTGGAGAGCGAGAACTCGCCCTTCTCAAGGCTATGAATAAGATGGACGAGGCCTTTGGAACGCACCCTGAGCGCATTTCTCGCATTGTGGAAACGCCTGCGTGGGGGTTTGACGGGCCGGATTTCCTCAATCTGTGCGTCCTGTACCGCCTGGTGGTAAAAGGAACCCCGGAGGAGCACGCTACCTGGATCCTAAGGCAGGTAAAAGCCATTGAAAAGGCTATGGGAAGGACGGAGGAAGTCCTTTATGATGCCAACGGAAAGCGTATTTACCAGGATCGGCCCATAGACATTGACATCCTGCTGTACGGGACGGAAGTGATTCATACAGATGAACTTATAATCCCCCACCCCCTGATTGCCCAGCGTGATTTCGTGAAAAAGCCCCTGCTGGAAATCTCGAAACCCAAGGTTAGGGAGGCATTTCCCGAATTATTTGAGTAAATTTGCAGGCTTTTCTGAAAGTATAAAGTATTATAGATATGACTCAAGACGAATTATTTAAAGTGTTGGTAGCCCACTGCAAGGAGTATGGCTTCATCTTCCCTTCCAGTGAGATTTACGATGGTCTGGCCGCCGTTTACGACTATGGCCAGATGGGCGTCCAGCTCAAAAACAACATCAAAAACTACTGGTGGGAGGCTATGACGCGCCTCAACGAGAACATCGTGGGCATTGATTCCGCCATTTTTATGCATCCCCGCATCTGGGAAGCCTCCGGTCACGTGGGCGCCTTCAATGACCCCCTCATTGACAACAAGGACTCCAAGAAGCGTTACAGGGCCGATGTCCTCATTGAAGACTACCTGGGCAAGATTGAGGAAAAGATTGAAAAAGAGGTGGCTAAGGGCAAAAAGAAGTTCGGAGACGCCTTTGACGAGGCCCAGTTCCGGGCTACAAACCCCAATGTGCTGCGCGAAAAGGCCAAATATGACGAGGTACACGACCGTTATGTGGCTGCCGAAAAGGCCAACGATTTTGCCGAATATCGCCAGATTATCATCGACTGCAACATCGTGTGCCCCATTTCCGGTACTTGCAACTGGACCGAGGTGCGTCAGTTCAACCTGATGTTCTCCACCTCCATGGGCTCCACGGCCGACGGCGCCAACCTCATTTATCTGCGTCCGGAGACCGCCCAGGGCATTTTTGTGAACTATCTGAACGTCCAGAAGACCGGCCGGATGAAGATTCCTTTCGGTATCGCCCAGATCGGAAAGGCCTTCCGCAACGAGATTGTGGCCCGCCAGTTTATCTTCCGCATGCGCGAGTTCGAGCAGATGGAGATGCAGTTCTTCATCAAGCCCGGCACCGAGCTGGATTGGTTCAAGAAGTGGAAGGAAACCCGCATGAAATGGCACGTAAACCTGGGAATGGGGGCCGATAATTACCGTTTCCACGACCACGAGAAGCTGGCCCATTACGCCAACGCCGCCACGGATATCGAGTTCAACTTCCCCTTCGGCTTCAAGGAACTGGAAGGCATTCACAGCCGTACCAACTTCGACCTGGGCAACCATCAGAAGTTCTCCGGCAAAAAGATCGAATACTTTGATCCTGAGGAGAATACCTCCTATACTCCCTATGTTATCGAGACGTCCATCGGTGTAGACCGTATGTGCCTGGCCGTGCTGGCCCACTCCTATACGGTAGAGAAGCTGGAAAATGGCGAGGAGCGCGTTGTAATGAAGATTCCCGCCCCGCTGGCTCCCATCAAGGTGGCCGTAATGCCGCTGGTGAAGAAGGACGGCCTGCCGGAACTGGCCCAGAAGGTCGTAGACGAACTCAAGTACGACTTCTCCTACCAGTACGACGAGAAAGACTCTATTGGAAAGCGCTATCGCCGCCAGGACGCCATTGGAACGCCGTTCTGCGTAACCGTGGACCACGATTCTCTGAACGACGGCTGCGTCACCGTACGCGACCGCGACAACATGACGCAGGAGCGCGTGAAGATCGAAGACCTCCGTTCCATGATTGAAAAGAAGGTCTCTCTCACCAATCTCCTCCGCAACCTGTAACATTTATGCGAAAAGCGCTTATAATCATAAATTTGACTATCCTCTCGGCGTCTTGCGTACGGGAGGATAGTCAGGATTATGGGCCGCTTTTTCTGCTCATAACGGCCATTTTGGCCACCCTGGTCCTCTACTTTTGGGCCCGAAAAGCCCAGTTGGAAAAGCAGCTGCTGGAAGAGCGCGAGGAAAACGAGCGCATCATGTCCATCGCAGAGGATCTTCAAGCGCGTCTCGGCGCCCTTCGTCAGCGCCCTAACAGCCGTACATTCAATGCATTAGACCGTTTGTGCGAGCAGTATTATATCTATGAAGGGACCGAAAATCTGCAACCCAGAATTCTAAAGGAAGTCCGTTCCATCGTGGAAGGTTTAAGGGCCGATGAGGGTGTCCAAAACAGTTGGAACAGGCCCTCAACGAGAGCTCAGACAACGTCATGATCAAGCTGAGGAACACTTTTCCGAAGTTGAAACAAGAAGATTACCTGCTATACCTTTTTGCTGCCTCCGGCTTCTCTTCCACGACCATCTCTACCCTTCTTGAAAAGGACAAACCCTACGTCTATAACCGCCTGTATCGCCTAAAAGAGCGCATAAAAGCCTGTGAAAGTGCGGATAGAGGCCTTTTCCTGGCCTGTTTAGACCGATAGTTGCTTTTCGGGGGTTAACGGGTGAAAAGTACGGGTTTTCGACATAAAAACGGGCTATTGCGAGAATGTTTTTCGACCGGTCCGTGGTAAATGGCTTATCTTCAAGGGGTTAATGAAACAAAAATGCGAGATTCTTTTTTAGGGATAATTTGGAGCTCAAAAATATCCTTTCCATCTTTGCATTAGAGAAATTAAACCCCAAAAATCAATAACCATGGAAGTAAAGAAATCACCCAAAGCCAGCCTTGAGAACAAGCGCCTGCTCTTCACCGAGATCGGCCTCGTCGTTGCTCTTGGCATCGTGTATTTGGCCTTCAACTACTCTTCCAAGGACGCCAAGGTGGCCGTTCTTGAAGACACCACCCAGGCTGTCGTTGAAGAAGAGATGGTGGCTATCCAGAATGAGCTCCCTCCGCCCCCGCCCGAGGCTCCCAGCATTCCCGTCCTGAGTGACCAGATCGACATCGTGGACGATGACATCAAACTGGATGACGACCTGTTCATGAACCTGGAAGACAACAACCAGGCTTTCGAGATCCAGGACTATAAAGAGGCCGCTGTGGAAGAGGAAGAAGTGGAAGAAGAAGCCATTCCTTTCCAGCTCGTAGAAAAGAAGCCTTCCTTCCAGGGTGGCGACGCCAACGAGTTCTCCAAGTGGGTTAACTCCCGTCTGGTTTATC
>JAEEGG010004086.1_pt1 | contig 35653 bp, 31 predicted proteins | sample 9134161 | NCBI WGS metagenome assembly JAEEGG01 (sample SAMN16246543, study PRJNA631951) | gut metagenome | biome: gut microbiome; feature: rumen; material: CR-attached | host: Bos | place: Iran: Karaj | collected 2018-10
GGAACACCGACACGGCAAGGCAGACAGAGTGCTGCGCACGAAGTTTGCGAGCCACGGCCACGGCGTAATCTGAAATGTAAGATTCAAGCGTGGCGAAGTCACTTGTCATATAGGTGAATGTGCGAGAGTGGCAAATGGACTGCTGATGCTCTGGGTTGCTGATGTCGATTGAGGGAATGCCGTGCAACTCCTTCCATGTGCGAACGCCATTTATATTGAGCAAACGGCGAACATAGTTTTCACTTGCATTGTAGAAATCGAGTGCGGTTTTGATGCCTTTGGCCTGCAGTTTGGGTGCTGTACGGCGCCCTATCCCCCACACATCAGCAATCTGAACGTTTGATAATGCTACTTCGATTTTGTCTTTGGGCAAAACACAAGCACCTTTATAACCAGAATAATTTTTGGCGTAGCGAGTAGCGACCTTTGCCAAGGTGTACGTATGTGAGATACCACACGAAACTGGGATGCCAGTACATTGCTCAATGTGATGTTTGATTTTCAAGGCCGTATCATGTAACTGTTCCTTATTCTCGATTGGCAACTCGCCGAAAAACTCATCGACTGAATATTGCTGAAAGTTCAACACTAATTCCATATCACGGACAACTTGCATCAATCGGCGAGAAATATCGACGTACTTTGGCAAGTTGGCAGGGAATACAGCCACATTGTTATCGTTGAGCAACTTGGTAACCTTAAACACTGGGTCGCCACGTTTCAGACCGATGGCTTTGGCTTCTTTGGTAAGCGCAAGAATGATTCCCCCACCCGCTTCATTACAGTTAGCAACGACAACAGGCTTACCGCGCAAGTCTGGCCGCAGAGAAACCTCGCACGAGGCATAGAACGAGTTGCAGTCGATGTGCAGAATCATTAGGCTTTCTTTTTGATTACCCACGTAACGACACCGAAAATGGAAAGTTCATTTGGATTGTCCACTTCGATGGGCTTGTACTTCTTATTACCTGACATTAGCAAAACCTTGCCATCCTGTTGAACAATGCGCTTCAGCGCGAACTCGCCATTATACATACAGATTGACAGATTCTTATCGGTTGGCAACAACTCCCTATCGACCACAAGCAAATCACCTTCCTCTACGCCTTCGTCAATCATACTATCGCCGACAACCCGAACAATATACGATGCGGCTGGGTGCTTAATCAATTCCACATTCAAATCGATGGGCTGCTGCATATAAGCATCATCGACAGGGATCAGAAAACCCGCGTGTACTGGCGAATTGGCTAAACCAATCAACGGCTTTGTGTCGGTGGCCAGTGGGTAGAACTCGAAAATCTGCTTCTTTTTCATACGGCCAAATTTAGAAACAATCACTCCACAAAATCAGGATATGCACTATTTTTTGTTTTACCCTCATATCAAGATTGTAATATTTAACCAAATAAATTTAATGTCTCCTTTAATGGTACCAAGCAGAGTGGTTCAGTTCTTCCCCACTTAACACATTTTTGATAAACTTTGAGATGGATGATTTATCGATAAAAAGTATGTTTGTCATATCATAAGTGGTGATTATGACTTTAGAAGAACAAATAAGCCAGTTGGATTTAAGCACTTATCCTATTCAGGATGTTGAGAGAATAATATCCAGCATTGGTCCTTTTGGTTTGGAAGTCTATCCCGTTCAAAAAGGCAGCACAATGCAACGAGTTCTGCCCGTTTCCGCTAATGACAATATCGATTCGGTGAGCAGGCTGTCATACAATCCCTGCCCTAAAAAATATGGTCGTGCCAATGTTCCTCGGTCACCTATGTTTTATGGCTGTTTCGACATCCCGAATATCAATAAAACAGCCAACGAAATGATTGTCTCCTTTTTCGAAGGAAGAGCGTTTAGAAGTGAAATGGCAATATTCAGTAAATGGATTGTAAAAGAGACCTTGCATGTTGGCTGCATCATTCATCCTTCGATTTTTCCTGGCACGACCAATAAATTCCTAATAACTCTGAAGAATCTTTATGTCTTGTTGTTGAAAGAAAACCGATACCGCTATCCACATTTAGACAAGGCGTTGAAACAAGTCTGCGAGCAGTTTTCGAAAAGATTCTCTGATAACAACGATTACAACTACCTTTTCACTGCGTTGTTCTCTCAAAAACTGATTGCAGAGCGCCATTTCGATGGCATTTTGTATCCGTCCGTTCAAACAGGCGGCGACGTGTGTATGAATATCGCCTTAACAAAAGATGCCGCCGACATGAAAATAACATTTATGAAGGCCCGCAAATCGTCAATCTACATAGATGCCAATGGTGAGTACAACACATCGCCACTTCAAAGAGCAGTATCGCAAGACGGCAAAACTCTGATATGGTCTGATATGATGGGTAAATGATTTATTTTCAAGTAAAACGAAAGAATTATTTACTCAAAGATTTATCTAAACTATTGTTAAAATGAAGCGAATCTCGCCAACATTCTCTTCAAATTTTGCAGCAAATATGATGGTGATTCGCATCATCCGTAACTATCTGATTGAGTATAATCATTCTTTCTGAAGGTTTTTTTATTTTTACGGCGATATGAATCGCGCACTCAAAATATTGTTTTTTGCGTTGCCAGCCTTGACATCTGCCTGCACAGAAAAAGTGCCAGGTCACGTTGCGCGATACGAATTGGAACGGCATCAAATCAAGGTTGCAAAGATTCTTGAAATCAGCGAATTAGAAACATTCACGGCTGCTGACAGCCTTGCCATCTGCAACAACGAATATCAAAAGCAGAAAGAGCAACTCATTGGTATTCAGCAGAATTTCATCGACTCGCTTGCCGTTTCCATTGCCGATGCGCACCAAAAAGCCGAATGCGAAAACGACGCCCCGATGAAAAAGGCTATCGCAATGGGAATCAGATCGATGGAAAACAAACGCGAACGCGCTCTGCAGATTATCGATGCCTATACAAACCACCCCGAAAGCACGAGCCTGAATTCAATCATTTGCAAATCAGAGCAATACAAGCAAATGGGCGATTCAGCCATTGGCCGCATTCAACGCTGCAGATTCGTTGGTCGGCAAGGCTCGCTGCCCGAAGAGACATTCTCGCGCAAATATCTGCTGACCGCTGACGGTCAGGAAATTATAGGCGAGATTATTGAGCCTTGACATAGCGTCCTGCAAACAAAATAATATTGGTCTGCGTGTCGCGGATGAAATAGACGAACGGATGGTCGATGTCAAAATGCTTTGTTTTAGGAAAATAAGCCCCTTTAACCATCATTGTGGCCGCCGTGGCCGATGCTGCTTCCGTACCCGACTCATCTACTTCAACCACAGTCTTTTGCACCACTTTCGACAGTTGCAAATCCTGTTGGCCCGACATTCCCGAAAAATCAGCAGCGCCGCTGAATGCTTCAACCACACCCATCGCTTTCAGTATCTGCCCGAAATCGACTGACGACGATGCGTTGAACTTCGGTATCGACAATGCAACATGCTCATTGTCAAGGCTATCAACCACACAACTAACAAAATCCGATGTGAGTTCTGCTTCAAACTTGCCAAACTGCCCATCAACGGGCATGACAATGAGCATCGAAAAACGGCCGCCTTCGTATGGCAGTTCAACGGCCTTAAAATCAGCAGTTTCACAATAGTCAAAATCGTCAGTTTTTGACATGAAGGTTATGTTTTTGGTGCTTCCGTCGATTGAATAAAAATCTTTACCCGAACTGTTTTTCGGCTTGAACTTGTTCAACCACTGACATTTAAAGTTGATGGCGTTGACCAGAACCAGCCGCGTGTTGGCATTCAACATATTGTCGGTGAGCAGGTTGGTGATTTTCCCGTTGGTTTGTCCAGCCACCCAACGGTTGACTTCGGCGCACGCCTGACGGCAAGCCCGCCGTGTGGCAAAGTTCAACTGTCCGCAAGCCGCGCCGTAGCACAATTTCAGCGTATCGACAAACGCAGGCAGCAAACCATAGCCTTTCGCCACCCAAACCGAATTGGCAACGGTCAGTTCGCAAGCGCCATTGCCGTTCAAACTTGCCTGATACCGCCGCACATTGCCGCCAATCCGCTCTGCGCCTTCAGCAGGGTTCAGCACAGCCGCCATTTCAGCACTTGTAGTGCGGCGCGCACCTTCTTCAACCATACGCATTGCAAAATTCAGGCTCAACGGTGAGAAGACAAAATTATCGCCCGCTTCGGCCAGCCGAGCATACGCACCCATCGCGAATCCGTTCACATCGCGCGACAGCGGCCCAACCCACTGTCCACAAGCCGACGCCGATGCCGCCACTGTCAGGCACAATGCAATTATCCATCTCATAACGAAAACGTTTTGGTCATTTCTTCTTCAACTTCGGCAATGGTGGCGGGAATGCGCTGCTTGCCCAGACGGCGGGCGCCATCGGCGGTTATCAGCAGGTCGTCTTCGATTCGGATTCCGCCAAAATCGAGATATTTGGCCACTTCGGCGTAGTTGATAAACTGCTCGTGAAGGTGCTCGGCGCGCCATTTCTCAAACAGTTCGGGAATGAAGTAGATTCCAGGCTCGTCGGTCACAACAAAGCCAGGCTGCAACTTGCGTCCCATCCGCAGCGACGACGTGCCAAACTGCTCAATCGGGCGCGTCTCGTTGTTGTAGCCAACGTAAATCTGCCCTAAATTTTCCATATCGTGAACATCGAGCCCCATCATGTGGCCCAATCCGTGCGGCAGGAACAGCGCATGAGCGCCAGCGGCAACGGCTTCGTCAACATCGCCGCGCATCAGCCCCAAAGCCTTCAGCCCCGAAGCAATCGTCTTGCAGCACTCAAGGTGCACGCTCTGATAGGTCACGCCAGGGCGGGCCAGTTCAAGAGCGCGGTCGTTGGTGTCAAGCACAATCTGATAGATATCTTTCTGACGTTGAGTGAATTTGCCACTGACAGGGAACGTGCGTGTGAAATCCGACGCATAGCCCATCGGCGTTTCGGCACCAGCATCGACAAGCATCAGCCGTCCAGGGGTTATCGGCTTGTCGTGCAAATGGTTATGAAGTGTTTGCCCGTTCTGCGTCAGAATTGTGGTGAACGACGTTGTGCCACCATATTTTAATGGTATGCTGTCGACAATGCAGTGAATGTCGCGCTCGCTTGCCGCCGTCTTTACCAGCCGCATGGCCGCCGTGTGCATCTCGTAGCCAATGGCGCACGCGCGCTCAATTTCGGCAATCTCTTCGTCCGACTTCACGGCACGCAGGTCGATGACGGCCTTAATCAGTTCGAGTGAGCACTGCTGCCCCACTTCCGATATTTTCTTGTCGAGAAGCGTTGACAACCAGAGCATTGTATCGGTGCGATAAGGCGGAAGATAATGAATTTTGCGCCCCTTCCCCACCAGTTTCGACAGCAACTTGGCCAAACCCGACATCGGCTCTGCGTGAGCCACACCGCACGTTGCGGCAAAATCGGCCACCGACGGCAGCGGACCTGTCCACACCACATCGTCAATGTCGGCGTCGTCGCCAAAAAGCCACTCGTCGCCCGACTCAAAATCGACAACTGCCGCCAGATTCGGCTTACGCAATCCGAAAAAATAAAGGAAAGTGCTGTCCTGACGGAAGTTATAAGTGTTGTCGGCATAGTTCATCGGCGATTCAGCATTGCCTAAAAACAGTCCCACGCCCTTGCCAATGGCCTTTGCCAAAGCCGCACGACGGGCGATATAAGTCTCTTTTGAAAACATTTCCATAACTGTTCAAGTTTTGTTTGGCACGAATTTAGGAAAATATTAACCACGGAAAGCACTAAAAACACGGAAAGTTGTGGCTTTATGGCTACCCCATAAAAGAAAAACGCCCAATCAGTTTTTGGCTGGTTGGGCGATTATGCGGTTCTCAATTATTATTCATCATGACACGTCCTCAAAGCATTGAATTGAATACTCTCTAACAGTTTTTTCGTCTGTTCTGATAACTGCCTGTTAATTACAATATTATTATCACTTAATGCAATCGCACACACATCTCCAATTAATTCATCAACGCCTGTATACTTTTTGCCTTCCCATTTGTAATATATTGTTTCTGTATTAATATCAGAACATATTAGCACTTTAGACAAATCACAGGCATCAACACTCTCTGAATATTCACACACTTCTCCAACCTCACCCATTTTTTTATCACCCTTGGCGAAAAATGCTATCAGCGCAATAGTTTTATCAACAACAATTGTGCGTGGATTGTTAGAATCATTATCACTCCACATTTCGAAATGATAGCCTTTATTGGCAGTTGCTACAATTTGAATTTCTGTTCCTTCTTCATACTCACCAGCACCTGCCACAATACCCATTTCGGAGTTGTTTACTGACAAAACAACAGAATATTTATTAGAATCGTCCTTTTGACAACCAACAAAAACAAATGCTACCGCAAAGCAAACAGTCAAACCAAATTTTATAATATGTTTCATTATTATTTTTTATTAATAAGTAATTGTGATTGAATAACAGTGTCAAACATAATCCACACATAAAAAAAGCGTGACACTTACTTCGCCTTCATTGGACTATTTGAGGCGTTCGACAACCTTTACTTACTCAACTACAACGAATAAATCCCAAGCCGAACGGCGCGAATCACATCGTTGCTTAATTATCAGTAAGTAATTATGAAGATTTTTTGAAGTTGTCGAAGTTTCAAATAGTCTCAAATTAAGCACTTTGCTTTTCCCTATTTATAATGTATGCATTACTATCTGTTTATGCCATAGGCAATTGCTTTTAAATATGTCCTACAAATCAATTTCTTACATTATAACCACATCCGCTCAATGACGCGTAATAGGTTGTCGAAAGACAAATATAGTTTTTTTGTAATTAAGTTAGTGCACTCTTTTTCCCCTCCCCATACCATATATTAAATAATCACCCCGCCACTTTGCCAATAATCGCTTACTTTTGCGCCCGTTTTAAAAAGAAGCAGAAAATGGAACCAATTGAAATTGTAGGCTACGCAGCCGCCGTGCTATCAACTATCTCGTTTGTACCACAAGCCGTAAAAACCATACGCACTAAAGACACAAAAAGCATATCGCTTGTAATGTATTCACTTTTTACAACAGCCGTACTATGTTGGCTTATCTATGGCGTTGCCACTCACGACGCCCCCGTGGCTTTGGCGAACGCCTTCACCCTACTTTTTGCAGGCATAATACTGATATGCAAAATCAAGTACAAGTAAGTTTCGGCCGATACATATATTATATGGTATGCCGACTGACAACTGCCCGACGACAAAAAAATCCGTTCGGGGCCTATTTTGCCGCCGAAAAGACCCTGACAAATGCCGCATCAAGTCGATTTTGCGCCGCGGAAACAGAAAAATCGCCACTCAAAAAACAACTTGGAACGCAAAATTTGGCTGAATGTCAATCAATAGCCGCACATAGGCACAGCATCGTTTTCAGTTGCGCTAAATATTTTTTCCACAAAACTTTTTTATTTACAAAAATTACTACTTTTACAAATACGGTCATCGCGGAAAAGATGGTCTGTGAAGGATTAGAATGAATATTGTATGGTCACAAATGAAGATGCAGCGAGATTAATTACAGCCATCAAGACATCGTCTACTTACGATTTCACGGACTATTCTGACAAATCGTTCTGCCGAAGGATTGAGAAAATATTGTTAGACAACAATATGGACCTGAACCAACTCATTCACAAGATTGGCAAAGACAAAGATTTCCTTGAGCAGATGGTCAAAGACATCACCGTCAACACCACAGAGTTGTTCCGCAACCCCGAAATGTGGCAAACCCTTCGCTATCACATACTTCCGAAGTTCAAAAAGAACCGTTCGATATTCATTTGGCACGCAGGCTGCTCAAGCGGTCAGGAAATCTACTCGATGCTCATCCTGCTCAACGAGTTGGGGATGTTCGACCAGGCCAAAGTGTTCGCCACCGACATCAACACCGACATGCTCGAAGCCGCCAAAGCGGGACAGTACAAATACCGCTTCAATTTGGGCTATCTCGACAATTTCGACAAGGTGATAAAGGAAAACCCCTTCAACTTCGAAGACAAGGTTGACGTTCCTTACGAGAAATATTTCGACATCGACAAGGTGAAAGACACCATCCAGATGAAGCCGTTCCTGCGCGAGAAAGCCGTTTTCCGCAAGCACGACCTTGTGAAGGACGGCAACGTCTTTTACTCGAAGTTCGACCTGATTTTCTGCCGCAACGTGATTATCTACTTCAACAACAAGTTGCAAAGCCGCGTCATCGACATGTTCAACGGCAGTCTGAACCGCGACGGATATCTTATTTTAGGCTCGCACGAAAGCATTTTGGGCGCTTCGGCCAACAATTTCGAGCGGTCGAAAGGATTTTACAAGAAAAAACAGATGTAGTTATGGTTGAGAATATAGGCATAGTAGATACTCGAAACATTATCAGCGCTGTAACTGACACCTACGGCTTTGATATGTCGGATTACACGTTCACGATACTCAAGCGGCGGCTGATTCACGCCATTAACACGTTCGGCAGCCATTCGGCCGACGATTTCGCCGACAAAATCCGCAGAAAAGTCATCGCTCTCGACGACTTCCTGTTCACCGTGTCGCTCGAAGTCACCGAATTCTTCCGCGACCCGTCGTTGTGGCGCGAACTGCGCGACAAGTACCTTTCGGAAATCAGCCGCGCCGCCGACAGCCGAATTTGGATGCCCAACGTCACTTCAGGCGACGAGTTGTTCTCTTTGGCAATCGTCATGAACGAAGGTGGCCTGCAAGGCAAGATAAAAATTGACGCTTCGTGCCCGTCACAAAAACATGTTGAACTCGTTAAAAAAGGCGGCAACTACGATCAAAAGAAAATCGAAGTCAGCGAAGCCAACTACACACGATATGTGGGCAAGACACAATTCGCATCATACTACACACTCTCTGACAATCGGGCCATAATGAAGCCGACACTGCTCAACGACGTCACACTCGATGTGCAGACCGACATTCTGAACGCCAGTCCGTCAAAGAAATACAAGATGGTGATTTACCGCAACAAACTGCTGCAATTCAACATCCCGCTGTACGACAAGGTTATACGTAAACTGGTCGACAGCCTTGAGATTGGCGGCTATCTGGTGATTGGCAACATGGAAACGCTTGAATATTCAGAAGCGAGCAAGAAATTGCAAATTGTGAACGCAAACGAAAAAATTTATAAAAAAAGGGTTGACTGATGAATGATTACAAAGCCATAATGATTGGTGGTTCGGCAGGTAGTTTTCAAGTAGTTAGCCGAATTATAGCGGCGCTGCCAGCCAACTATCCGCTGCCGATTCTGATGTGTCTGCACCGTCTGAAACACATCCGTTCGGGATTCGTTGAAGCACTGTCGATAAAATCGAACCTGCCAATAATCGAGCCGCACGACAAAGAGCCGCTCAAAGCCGGACGCATCTATCTTGCGCCCGCCAACTATCACATGTACATTGAGTTAGGCAACCGTTTCTCACTCTCGACCGAAGATGTGGTGAACCACTCGCGGCCGTCAATCGACCTTTCGTTCTTCTCGGCATCATACAATTTCAAGAAGAAACTTGTGGGCATCATATTGAGCGGCGCCAACAAAGACGGCGCCCTTGGCCTGAAAAGCGTGACCGACAACGGCGGCCTGACCATCGTTCAGGACCCCAAAGAGTGCCAGGTGCCGACAATGACAACAGCATCAATGAACGCCACAAAAGTGGATTATGTGTTCAGCACGAAACAAATTATTGATTTTTTACTTAAATTAGCCTGATTTATGGACGAACTTCTGAAATATCGGCAAAAAATTACAGGATGGACGATTTTCCTAATCGCCATCAGCGTTGCCGCCATAGCAATAATGCTGGCCGCCGCCCCGAATTTTGGCAAAAACAGTTACGCGCTCATACTGCTGCTGATTATTGTGGCGCAAATACTTATCGCTTCAAAAATCGGAATGATGGGTACAAAAATCACATCAATCTACATGAAAGCCGAAGAAGAGCGTGCCGCCGTCAGCCAGATAACCGACGACCAGTATGAGAAGGAAGTTGACCAAAAAATGAAGGAAACCGCCGACTCAGGATTCGACCTGAAAGCGCTGCTCGACAAAACAGGGAAAAACAGCGACTGGAAAAGTTTCGGCGACGCCCTGCTCTACGCCTTCTCAAAACAAATGGACGTTGCAGTCGGCATCGTATTCCAAAACACCGACGACGTGTTCAGCCCCACTGCGACATTCGCCTACTACAACGACGAATTGCCACAATCGTTCAAAATCGGCGAAGGCCTTTCGGGACAAGTCGCAAAAGACAGGAAACCAATGTTTTTGAACGACTTACCGAGCAAAAGTCTGATGATTGTCTCGGGTTTGGGACAGATAGAAGTGAACAATTTGGCAATAATTCCAATTTTAAAGGACGACAATGCTGTTGGATTAATAGAAATCGCTACCTTTAAGCCCTTTGAAAATGGGTTTGTGAATAAAATAGACGAAATTTCAAATGCAATAGGCGGCGTTGCCCCGCTATAAAGAGTTGAAGCACAATGGAAGCGTTTATCGACAAAATAAAACGGATATTTATATATAAGGTGAACAACAGGATAAACTTCACCCCGACTCTTGTTGGATTGGGCGTGATTATCCTTGTTCTGTCGTGGATAATTGGCTTTATGAATAACGACGCCCCCGCATCGTTGAGCAGCCTTGCCGAATTGCACAAAACATCGCCGTCATATTTCATAATCGACCTTCTGCCGATAATTCTGGGCATTTTGGGCTTTGCCTTCACAAAATCGCAGCAGGAAACCATCGACTCACTCGAAAGCCAGATTTCCGAAAAGGACCACGTAATTAATATGAACGCCCTTTTCGCAAAGAAGATTGGTGAAGGCGACCTTGCCGCCAACGATGCCGAAATCAATGACAACGACATTCTTGGCCACTCTCTGAAAAAAATGCGCGAGAACCTTGCGCTGACCAACGAGAAAGAGAAAGAGCAGAACTGGATTGCCAAAGGAAAGGATACCATTTCTGACATTCTTCGTCTGCAAAACGATTTGGGCAATCTCTCATATCTCACATTGGTTGAACTCATTAAGTATATCGACGTTATCCAGGGTGCGTTCTACATCTACAACGAAGAAGACAAGACACTCGAGAACACGGCAACATACGCCTACAACCGCAGGAAATACATTGATGCAAAATTCCAGATTGGCGAAGGACTTGTAGGCCAGTGCGCCTACGAGATGGATGTCATCTACCGCCGCGAGATTCCCGATGATTTTGTGACCATCACAAGCGGTATTTTGGGCGACAAGAAACCAAACTCACTGCTGCTTGTTCCGCTCATCACTGATGAGAAACTGCAGGGCGTGCTCGAATTCGCATCGCTCAAAGACGACATCAGCGAACTGAAAATCAGATTCTTGAAAGAACTGAGCGATATCATCGCCCGCACCATCTTCAACCTGAAAGTCAACACCCGCACTGAGAAACTGCTGAAAGACGCTCAGGAAATGACCGAGGAACTGAAGGAGAACGAAGAGGAACTTCGCCAGAATGCTGAAGAGATGCGCGCCACTCACGAGGAACTGGAGAAAACCAACTCGAATCTGCAAACTCAGATCCGCGCGGTTGAAAACGCACAGAAACGTCAGCATGCATTGTTGGAAAACGCATCAGAAATCATCTCAATCTACGATGAGGAGATGAAACTGAAATACATAAGTCCGTCAGTAACAAATATTTACGGCTATACAATCGCTGAAATGATGGCAGGCAAAGACCTTGAGCGTCTTACCGCCAAAGGCGTGAAAGAATTCACTGAAACATTCGGCAAACTTGTGGAAGACCCAAGTATGACCGCCACCATTCAGTATACTTATATGCGTAAGGACGGTCAGAAGATTTACATCGAATCAACTGGTCGAAACCTTCTCGAAGACCCAGCCATCAATGGCTTGATTATCAACTCTCGAGACATTACCGAACGTAAGCGCGCCGAAAAAGAGGAACGCATGAAGAGTAAGATGCAGTCATTGTCAGAGAACTCTCTCGACTTGATTCTGCGTATCGGCACCAACGGGCAGTTCTTCTACGCCAACCCAATGGTTAAAACATTCACGGGCATTGAAACAACCGACATCATAAACAAGAATCTTGACGATGTGGCATTCGAGCCAACCATCAAAGAGTTCTTCAGCGAGGCTGTCAAAACCGTGAGAAGCACCAACAGCAAGCATGATGCCGAGGTAACATTCCCAACCACATTTGGCGACCGCATTATGCAGGTGAACGCCATCCCTGAGTTCAGCGATGATAACAAGGAGTTGGAAACAATCCTGTTCGTTGCTCACGACATCACCGAGCAGAAGATGGTTGAAATCGAGATTCAGGAGAAGAACAAGGCCATCACCGAGAGTATCAACTACGCTAAACGAATTCAGACGGCCATTCTGCCGAACACCAAGTTCATTCAGGAGTTCCTGCCGAAATCGTTCATCTTCTACCGCCCGAAAGACGTGGTCAGCGGCGATTTCCCGTGGTTCTTCAAGAAAGGCGACGACTTGTTTATCGCCGTTGTCGACTGTACAGGTCATGGCGTGCCAGGCGCACTGCTCTCGTTCATCGGCTACTTCACGCTGAACAACGTGGTTGACCACTACGATAACATTGATGCAGGTGTCATTCTCGACAAACTTCATGAGGGTGTGCGCACCACTTTGAAGCAAGACCGAATCGACACCGAGGCTCGTGACGGTATGGACGTTGCGCTCTGCAAAATAAACTTGAAGAAAAATATTCTTGAATTTGCAGGTGCACACAGACCACTTTACTTATTGAGAGGCAACGAGTTAACCCAGTACAAGGGCAGTCATAAGGCAATTGGTGGTATACCATTAGGTAAAAAACCTGAAGCGGATTTTGAAAATCATTTAATAAATTTGGAGCCAAAAGACAGAGTGTTCTTTTTCTCCGACGGTCTGCCAGACCAAGTCAGTGGCGAAACTGGACGGAAATACCAGGCAAGCCGCATCCGCGAATTGCTTGTAGAACACTATGATGTTGAGATATATGACTATGAAAAAATCATTTACGATGATTTCATAGCCTACAAAGGAGACTATAAACAAGTCGATGATATATTGTTAATAGGAATTGAATTTTAATTAAAAAAAGGACACAGCTATGGATGGAAACAACGACTTTCTAGAATTTGTCTATAGTTTTAACGAGTCTATGGAGAGCAAGAACGTCAAATTGGTGTATAAGGGAGAAATCTCACACCAAGTGACCAAGGCTTTCACATCGCTCACTGAAACCAATATGATGGTTGAAGAGGAATCGAACTCTGTACAAAAAAAAGTATTCCATGTGATTGTGGAATTCCTCCAAAACATCAGCAAACACGCAGACTACATGGACAATGAGGAAGGCCATGAAGAAGGCAGTGGTGTATTTCTAGTGTGCAAAGACGAAGAAAACTATGTTATCACAACTGGTAATATTCTTCAGAAACACAAAGAATCAGTCATTGCCGAAGTTCTAGACAAAATCAACTCCTTAGATAAAGAAGGATTGAAGGCATTGTATAAGCAACAGATCAAAGAAGGTCGCTTGTCAGACAAAGGTGGCGCCGGACTTGGCTTCATCGACATTGCGAAGAAGACAGGCAACCCCTTAGCGTACAAATTCGTTCCTATTAACGACGATTACTCGTTCTTTATAATATCATCGACCATATCACGGACTCAAAATTTTGATTAACATATAATTAATTCTACTATGGAGGTTATAAAAATTGTGGGGACTGACGATACCCCCAGCGTAACTCTTGATGTTGCAAATGAGATATTCGAAATATCCGGCAGATCGCTGCCTGAGGATGTTGCGGTATTCTATGAGCCAATTCTGGACTGGATTGACCGCTACTCAGAAGAAGCCACCGGTAAAACCATCTTCAACTTCAAGTTGGTGTATTTCAACACGGCATCTTCAAAAATGATTCTGGACATTCTTCTGAAACTGGAAGAGATGCACGAAGCAGGCAAAGACGTGCTTGTTAGATGGCACTACCCAGAAGATGACGAAGATATGGAAGAGGCTGGCGAAGAGTACGCCGACATTGTTGACGTGCCGTTTGAGCAAATCAGTTATTCGCTTGACTAACAGACACGAAAGCATTAAAACAAACACGTTTAGATGAGTGAAGAGATTCTGAAGGCCTTAATGCAACTGTTTGCAATTATTGCAAAACAGGACGGAGGCGTAAAAGACAGCGAAATCGACTTTGTCGAAAATTTCCTTACTTCTCAATTGAGTTCCGACTTTGTTGAGGAGTATTTGGCTTTGTTCTACAAGCATGTAGGCATAAAGGATCGTAATTCACTACACGAAAATTCGGAAGAAGAGGTCAAACTCACATCCGTTAAGGACTCGGTAAAGATTCTTGGCATCTGCAAAAAGATCAACAAGACTCTGACCCAACAGCAGAAGGTTGTTGTTCTGGTCCGCCTGTTTGAGTTGGTTGCCGCCGACCGGCAGTTTACCGACCAGAGAATGGCCATCATCAATACAGCGGCTGAGGTATTTAACATCTCAGCCGAAGAATTTGAAAGCACCGAGAACTTCTGTCGTAAGGAGACTGTCGAAGAACTCGACATACCCAACATTCTTATAATCAACGACAAAGAACTTGAACTTAAGCAAGCCAAACACATCCAGATTGAAGAATTGGACAAAGAACTTGTCATTCTTCAGATTAAGAGTGTTGACCTTTACTTCACCAAATATTTAGGCTCGCACGAGTTGGTGCTCAATGGTCTGCCGATAAAGAGCAACAAGATTTACTTGTTCGCAAACGGCAGCGCCATCCGTTTCCCGAAAGGCAAACCGGTTTACTACAGCGATGTGGTATCGAAATACCTGTCGGACATTACATCGGCTAAAGTCACCTACAATGTCAACGACCTTGAGTTCCGGTTCAAAAACGGAGCCATCGGCCTGCGGAACATCAACCTGTCAGAAGAACAAGGCCGTCTGGTTGGCATCATGGGTGCCAGTGGTGCTGGTAAAACAACGCTTTTGAACGTGCTCACCGGCAACGAGTGCCCGTCGAAAGGCGAGGTGCTGATAAATGGCATCAATCTGCATACCGAAAAAGAAAAGATGGAAGGCGTTATTGGCTACATACCGCAAGACGACCTTCTGATTGAGGAACTGACAGTTTACGAAAACCTTTATTTCAACGCCAAGTTGTGTTTCAAGGACATGACAGAAGAAGAGATAAAGGAACGCTGCGAGAAAACTCTCGCAAACCTTGGCCTGCTCGACAGGAAAGACCTGAAAGTAGGCTCACCGCTGCACAAAACCATCAGTGGCGGTCAGCGCAAACGACTTAACATTGCGCTGGAACTTATCCGCGAACCGCCAATCCTGTTTGTCGATGAGCCGACATCGGGTTTGTCGTCGCGCGACTCTGAAAACGTGATGGACTTACTCCGCGAGCTTGCAATGAAAGGCAAACTCGTATTTGTTGTAATCCACCAACCATCGTCGGAAATCTACAAGATGTTCGATAAGATGGTGATCCTGGACACCGGCGGATACCTTATATATTATGGTAACCCGGTTGATGCCGTCACCTACTTCAAGAAAATCGACGGCCAGTTGAATGCCGACATAGGCGAATGCCCGTCATGCGGTAACGTCAATCCCGAACTTATTTTCAATATTATTGATGCTCAGGTGGTTGATGAGTTCGGTAAATACACCAACAAGCGTAAGGTTACACCACCCGAATGGGAAAAGAAACGCGAGCAAAGCATTATCAGTCAGACCGATCCGAAGTATCTTGAAAAGTTCGCTGAAGAACAGGCCCGCATTGCCAAAGGCGATGAGGAACCACAAGAAAAAGCAAGAGAACTGGAACGTCTCGACTTGAAATTTCATGAGAAATACAAGGAATGCATTGATAAAATCAAACTTAAAGACTTGCATGAGACTCCACCTAAATCGTTGGATATTCCGGGTTGGTTCCAGCAGGTGAAGATTTACTTCAAACGCGACTTCCTTGCAAAAATCAGCAACACACAGTATTTGGTCCTGAATATTCTTGAGGCGCCCGCATTAGGCTTAATCCTCTCGTTCTTAATCAGATATATTGCTGACCCAAATTCTGATATCTATATTTTCTATGAGAATGCCAACATCCCCATCTACATATTCATGAGCCTGATTGTGGCCATGTTCCTTGGTTTGATGGTGAGTGGTGAGGAAATATTTAAGGACCAGAAGATTCTGAACCGCGAGAAATTCTTGAATTTGAGCCGTTCGACATATCTTGTGGCAAAAATTGCAATTCTGTTCATCATTTCAGCCATACAATCAATTCTGTTTGTATTGGTTGCCAATACGATTTTGGAAGTCAGAGGATTATGGTTCGAATACTGGTGGGCAATGTTCACAATTGCAACCTTCTCGAACTTAGTGGGCCTGATTCTGTCATCCACCTTTAACTCAGCCGTTACCATCTACATCATGATTCCGCTTGTGATGATTCCTCAGATGGCATTGGGCGGCGCAATGTTCAGTTTCGACAAGTTGAACCGAGCCATAGGCAGCATTGAGGGTGTTCCGCCGATTTGCGAATTCATTGCCACTCGCTGGGTATATGAAGGTTTGATGGTTCGGCAGTTCAAAGACAATGAGTACGAAAAAAAATTCTACGATATCCACAAACAGATAAGTGTGGGCAGTTATAAGACTACGCATTACCTGCCACAATTAATCGAAAGAATTGACTATTGCTCCGAAACGAGAATTCAAGACCTTACGACTAAGGAGGATATTGAAGATTACAAATGGAAACTGGCATTGCTCAAGAACGAGTTATCAAAAGAGATGGTGCGCGTTCCTGACATTGAATTCAACTACGTGGAAGACCTTACTCCTGAAAAGTTCACACTCGAAGTCGGACTGAACACAAAAGAGTACATTCAAAAGTTAAATGTCTATTATGAAGACATGAATAACAATGCGAACAAAAAGAAGAATGCCATCATAGACTATTGGAACCAAAACAGTCCAAACTCACATAATCGTCTAAGAAACGCTTATCAAAACGAGGCCGTGAACGACATTGTTTGGAACTCTTACGAAAAGACTTATGTCAAATCATACAGAGACCATCTGATTCAAATGCGGGACCCCGTATATGAAACTCCATGGGCTAACAACATTTTTGACTATCGCGCACAATTCTACTCACCAGTGAAATACTTCTTAGGCCACGAATTCAACACATTCTGGTTCAACATGTGGGTAGTATGGCTGATGACGGCGTTCTGCTATGTGGCACTGTACTACGACTGGCTGAAACGCTCGATGGATTTCTTCCCCGAAATAACCAGCAACGTCATGAAAAAAGTCTCAGCGTTCCTTGGAAAATTCGCAAAAAAGAAAGCCACTGAAACAGATAAAAAAGAATAAAAAATTGATATAATCAAATAGCAAAAAAGATTACTTTTATCGCGCAAAAAAATAAGTTTCATGAATAGAAGAATTTTAAAAACAATTGCAATACTTATTGCAAGCGGATCGTTACTGATGGTTAATTGTCAGAATGATAACAGTAAGAAAGCACAGAAGGATGCTTTCGATATTCCGGATTCGATTTTCAAAGACAAACCTCTTATGATATCAAAAGAGGCGATGAGTGATATTATTTCGAACATTTCATCGCCTGTGGAAATGGCTGCGTTGATAAAATCGACGGGAGTTCCTTTCAATCAAAAATATCTGGCTTCAACAAACAAGGTTGACAATTTGGATACCGATTTCAAACAAGCCCTGAATCTTGGCATTTACGGTTGCGATTTGGGTTACTTGAACATGTATGAGAAAACCGGTTCGATTATCAGCAGCATGCAAGCGATAAAGAAACTTGCCGACCAGTTGCAAATCGGCCATTTCTTTGATTTTAACACAATTAAACGCTTAGCCACCAACAATGAGAACATCGACTCACTGATGTACATATCTGTATCGAGTTTCAACAACATGGATGAGTACCTGCGTGATAACAACCGCAGCGACATCAGTTCTCTGCTCGTAACAGGCATGTGGGTTGAAGGTATGTATCTGGCTTGCCAAGTTGTGAAAGATAGTAAAGAACCGAATAAGGATCTTGTTGAACGCATCGGCGACTCAAAAATAGTGTTGAGTGACTTGCTTTTGATTCTTAAGAATTACAAATCGTATTCATCATTCGCCAACCTGATAAAAGAAGTTGAGAAGATTAAAAAGGAATACGAAAACGTCACAATACATATTATTCCGGGAGAACCTGAAATGATTGAAATTGACGGCATGTTGACTGTTAAGCAAAATGAGCAACAAGTTGTTGACATATCAGATGAGACCTTGGCAAAAATTATTGCCTCAATCGAAAGCGCACGTTCAATGATAATCAACCTTTAATATGAAGAATATAATAAAAATATTATCAGTATTGTTGCTTATGCTCAATGCCAACTTTCTGTCAGCACAAAACGACAATTTAGTTAACGTTTGTGCGTTAGGAATCGGCAACGCAACATATCTGAAAGATTATAAAGTTAAGTTGCCAGCCAACTCACCCGAACAGAAATTCAGCGTTATCCTTAATAAAGGAACCGTATACAAATTCGTTGTATGCAACGCTGAAGGCTACGAAGGCAAAGCCGTAATTAAATTGATGGACGGAGGAAACACATTGGTTTCAAATTTGAAACCTGATGGTTCTTTCCTTGAGGCTGTAGGTTTTTCTTGTCAGAAAACAGGTATGTATAATATTATGTGCGGTTTCAAGAACAACAAAGAAGGTGCGGCTGTGATAATTATGTCATACATAACAAAATAGCATTTTAATGAAACTCAAATAAAAGGATGTGAACAACATCCTTTTTTTGTTTTATAGGCTCTACAATTCAAAATCGGCAAAATGGATGAATTCTGCAACCTGAACCCTAGATTTGATTCCGATGCTATTAGAAATGCAATGGAATATGCTGCTGACTGCCATATCGGAACTAATCAGAAATACGACAATCACTCCTACACCATCCACTTGAAAATGGTTTATGATTTTGGTTGCAAGTTCGCACATCTGCTTCATAACGAAGAAATTGAATTCACGTTAGCAGCCTGCTGGACACACGACACCATTGAGGACACTCGGCAAACATACAACGATGTAAAAAAGCGTTGCGGCTATGAAGTCGCCGAAATTGTTTACGCGCTGACAAACGAGAAAGGCCGCACCCGCGAGGAACGCGCCAACGACAAATATTACAGCGGCATCCGCGCGCTTGAAACCGCCACTTTTGTGAAACTCTGCGACCGACTGGCAAATTTCTCGTATTCGGTGGCACATAATCAACGAATGGCAGAAATCTACCGCAACGAACTTCCCCACTTCAAGCAAATGCTTTACAACGAGCGGTTTAAACCGATGTTCGACTTGCTGGAAACTTTCTGAAACATAGTGCAATTTGTACGCAGAAAATGCATATCTTCAAAGGTTTGTTGTACCAACGTGCTATGCAAGTATTTACACGGAAAATATTGGCTTCGATTGGTCTGTTCATTGTGCCTTTATTGGGTTTCGGGCAAAGTACGTACACACTTGTTACTTCGGCTGAAGACCTGACGGTAGGGGCAAAATATATCATTGTTGGCGAAAAAAATGGCGCCTACAAAGCCATGGGCAAACAAACCCCAAACAACAACAGGAAAGCTGTAGAAGTTTCTGTGTCAAATAAAACGGTTACAGCCATTTGTGCAACGACAAATAATGATGATGATGCAGATAATGTTTACGAATTCACATTAGGCGGAAACAATACCAATGGATGGACTTTTCTCGATGGTACCTTAAATGAGTATCTTTACGCAGCAAGTTCAAGTTCCAACCAACTAAAATCGCAAAGTAATATCGATGATAATGCATTATGGTCTATTACCATAGACAACGATGACTATTGTTCCATCATTGCAAAAGGTACTAACACTCGAAATATCATAAGATATAATTCAACTAGTTCGCTTTTTTCTTGCTACGGTTCAACATCTGGCAACCCTGTCTCTCTATTCAAAAAAAGCGAAGAGCCAACAATTGACGAAACCCCACCATCATTTTCGACTGGCTACCCTAAAACAGATAACGTAACAAAAAACGGTTTCGACCTGAAGGTAAAAGCCAGTGAACCTTGCACGGTTTTCTATAAGGTTGTGGCTGAAGGCGGAACTGCACCAACCAAGGGCGAGTTAATGGCTTCGGACAAAACAATAGCGGTTGAAACCGGAAATGCAGAATACATGGAGGTGATATCAGAACTTGAGCCGGAAACGACCTACAATGTTTACCTGATTGCAAAAGACACTGCCGACAACGTGCAGAATGATTCGACAATTGTCAGTGCCACAACACTTTCAGCAGTGCAGAAAATAATCACTTTGGGCGAGATAAGCGACAAATATTATTGGGGCGAGACGACACGGATAACCTGGACAGCAACAAATTTCTCTGCTTCGACTGACAATGACTACATAATCCTATCGAAAGATAACACACAGATTTTATGCCAGAAAATCAGCATAACCGATGGCGAAGCCGATTTTATGATTGGCAACGGCACCGCCCCCGATGAAAACACATACGGCGCCAATTATAAGTTGAAAATTATAAGTGGTAATGTTGAGAGCGAATTGTCGGAGAGTTTTACCATCGTTCCAACTATCACTATCAACCGACTATTGACCGACACAACTGACAAAGGCGAATCGATTTTCAAAGGCAGCATTGTGAAAGTCAGGGGGATGGTAACTGGTACAAAAAAACAAAGCAGTATATATGAGAATTTTACAATTCAGGATACTGGATCCTATTTTTGCGCCACGCTTGTGCTTTTCTGCACAAACAATAGCGTTAATGTTGGCGATAGTGTCTTTGCTGAAGGATTGGTGAATTATAGCAACGGACTGTTAAGAATAGGAAAAGACAAAAACAATCTCTCTAATGCCACAAAAATCAATTCCGGTAATAATCTGCCTGAACCACTAACGCTCACAATTCCTGCCATCAGAAGCAATAAAGGTCTGATGAACAGAATTTTAAGGATAGAGAATGCCTTATGTAAGATTGTAGATAAAGACAAATGCTTATTTGTTGGCACTGATAGTATTTTTTACAATAGCACATTGTATTCAGGTAAATTTGACTATGGCCGTAAATACAACATTTCTGGCGCATTAGGCACTGGAACTGGTAAAAGGCTCGAATTATGGCCACGTTCAGATGTTGAAGAAGATATTTATCTCTACAGCAACGACACCACATTGGCAACTTTTGTCATTGGCGGACGCGATGCTTCGACTGGTGACACTCTGATTTACAACAACATAAACATCAAAGGAATATCTGCAACATCCACTAACGAAAATGCATCTTTATCGATAAGAGTTAACAACGATATTGTTGACACCGCAGACTGGGCTAACGTGACACTTGCCCCTCTCGACTCTGTTTTTGTGACAGTTACGGCTGAGGACGGCACAGAGAGAACTTATAAAAGGATTATTGATTGCAAAACACTGACCTTCTCCCCGCTCGCCTCTAACTCGTTCGGGACAGACGACGTAATTAACCTATCGTGGACTAGCCAAAACATCTCACAAATCAATTTATCACTTTATGTGCAAACCGATACAATTCCGCTGACCAACGAGGCAATAAACGCCAATTTGAGTGAATGGCAATACATTGTTCCAGATGCAATGTTCGGAAATGGTTGGGTGAAAGCCTTCTGCAATGGAGTCGCGCTCGACAGCATCGCCGTCAGCATTGCCGACACAAAGGCACCGATGGTTGTCCGGCAAAACCCGGCAAACGAAAGTGTTGGGCTTACTAATTCTTTTTATGTCAGCATGGTGTTCGACGAGAATGTTGTTGTCTCGGAAGGCGCTAAACTGAAAGTCGGCAACGTTGACGCCGCTATTGTTGCGGTGAACGACACTATGGTAAAGGCTTTCGTCAGTGGGTTGGATTATGGAACTGAATATTCTGCTGAATTGCCCGATGGTGCCGTCAAAGATTTGGCAGGGAACAATGCTGTCATTGGCAACTGGACTTTCTCAACACGCACCGCACCACAGCCCGAACTCTATTTCAGCGAGTACGCGAAGGGCTCGTACAGCAACAAATACTACGAAATTTACAACCCGTGCGACACGGCGGTTGACCTGAGCCGCTATTTTGTGACGATGAACGACTTCAAGTCTAACGAAACGCTACCCACTCTGCAACTGTCGGGGTGGCTGATGCCGAACGAGGTGCTGGTTGTGGCGAACAGTAGCGCGGCAACTGCCATCAAACAGAATGCAGATGTATCCACCACAAAAACAACTACTTTCACTGGCGACGACCTACTCGGACTATTCCGCAAAGATAGCGCCGACACCGTTCTGATTGACGTTCTCGGACCGTTCGGAAACTGCGATACGGCAAATTACTGGTCGGCGGCGGGTGTCGAAAAAGTTTCGACAGACCACACCATAGTGCGCAACGTAATCATCTGCGGCACAACCGATTGGAACGAATCGGCTGGAACCGACTCGCTCGACAGCCAGTGGACGGTACTCGGCAAAGACGATTGGTCGAACCTGGGACTGCACGGCAACGGACATAACGTTGAAATACTGAGAATGAGCATTGGAGGCATTGCTGCGACTATCAACAGCACAGAAGCGACTGTTTCGACCGAAGTGCCTTATGGAACCGACTTGACACAATTGGCCGTTTCCTACCGCACATCGCAAGGCGCGCAAATCTTTATAAACGATTCACTTGCGGCCGACACGATTGATTTCTCCTCACCTGTTTTGGCGACTGTCATTGCTTGTGATAGTATCAACCAAAAAGTGTGGACCATAACCGTGACTATGGCTCCAAAGCCAAGTTCCGACAAGAACATTCTAACATTCAGTTTTGTAGAGACAACGCCTGTCAGTGTTACGATTGATACTGCAAATGCAACAATTGACGCAGTTGTTGCCTTTAATCTTGATAGTCTGAAACTTACGTCTGTTATCACAATCGCCGAATTTGCTTCAGTTTCAACGACTTTGTTCAAATCGAGAAATAGAATATTCACAGCAAAAACTAGATGGGATTTCTGCGAACCGCAAACTTTTGTGGTAACGGCAGAAGATTTGACAGAAAAAAACTGGACGGTGAGTGTCGAGAAAGAGCCAGAACCACAATTCTCCTTCGCTCCTCTCTCCATAAACACGTTCGGAACTGGCGAAACAATCAGTTTGTCGTGGACAAGCATAAACATTTCCAAGATCAATTTTACACTTGATATTCAGAATAATACAATCCAACTGACTGACTCGGCAATAAATGCAGACTTGGGCAAATGGGATCTCGTTGTTCCAGATGCGGTGTTTGGCGAAGGTTTGGTGAAGGCTGTACGCAACGGAATTGCACTCGACAGCATTGCCATCAACATTGCCGACACTAAAGCACCGATAGTTGTTCGGCAAAACCCCGCAAACGGGAGCGCAGAACACGCCAACTCACTATATATTAGTATGGTATTCAATGAGAATATTGTTGTCACAGAAGGAGCAAAACTGAAAGTCGGCAACGTTGAAGCAGCAATTTTTGCGGTGAATGACACTACGGTTAAGGCGTTCGTCAGTGGGTTGGATTTCAGAACTGAATATTCTGTTGAATTGCCCGACGGCGCTATCAAAGACTTGGCTGGAAACAATGCTGTCATTGGCGACTGGGCTTTCTCAACCCGCACCGCACCACAACCCGACCTCTATTTCAGCGAGTACGCAAAGGGCTCGGGCAGCAACAAATACTACGAAATCTACAACCCGTGCGACACGGCGGTTGACTTGAACCGATATTTTGTAACGATGGACAACTTCAGTTCGAACGGCTCACGCAGTCAAAACACTCTGCAACTTTCGGGGTGGCTGATGCCGAACGAGGTGCTAGTTGTGGCTAACAGCAGCGCGGCAACTGCAATCAAACAGAATGCTGATCTATCCACCACAAAAACAACCACTTTCACTGGCGACGACCTGCTCGGATTGTTCCGCAAAGATGGTTCTGACACTGTGCTAATTGATGTTCTCGGTCCATTCGGTGAATGTGATGCTGCTAATTACTGGTCGGCGGCAGGAGTTGAAAAAGTCTCTACAGACCATACCATCGTGCGGAAAGTAATTACTTGCGGCACAATACATTGGATAGAATCCGCAGGTACCGACTCGCTCGACAGTCAATGGACGGTTCTCGGCAAAGATGACTGGAGCGACATCGGGCGACACGGCATCGGACACAACGCTGATATATTGAAAATGAGCATTGGCGGCATTGAGGCAAAAATCTACCCCGCGGCTACGGGCGTTTTGGTTGAAGTGCCTTACGGAACTGACCTAACCCAATTGGCTGTTTCTTACCGCATATCGCAAGGTGCGCAAATGTTTATAAACGACTCACTTGCGACTGACACAGTTGATTTCTCGCAACCAGTAACAGCAACTGTCATTGCTGGCGACAGCGTCAATCAGAAAGTATGGACAATAATCGTGACTATGGCACCAAGGCCTAGTTCGGACAATAACATTCTGACATTTAGTTTTGTAGAGACAACACCAATCAGCGTTTCGATTGACACAACAAACGCAACAATCGACGCCTTTGTAGCCTACAATCTTGACAGTCTGAAACTTACACCCATCATCACAATCGCTGAATTTGCTTCAGTTTCATCAACTTTGTTCAAATCGAGTAAAAGAGTTTTCACGGCAAAAACAAAATGGGATTTCAACGAACCGCAAACAATCAAAGTCACTGCCGAGGATTTGACAGAAAAAGTTTGGAGCGTGAGAGTTGATTGGGAAAAATCGAAAGAATTGACAATCAAAGACATCGCAAAACTCGATGGCGGCCTGATTGCGAACATTGGCAAGCCTATTTCAACCGAAGGCATTGTAACTCACATTTTTATCACATCGAAAGGCGCTGAAATCCACATTCAGGACAGCACGGGAATGTGGTCGGGAATAATGGTGTTTGACGAGGGTTGTCTGTACGCGGCAACTGTTGCGGTGGGCGACCGAATCAAGGTTTCGGGAGTGATTGCCGAGAACTTCGGAATGGCTTGCATCGAGCAAATCGAAAACCTCGAAATCACAAGCAACGGCAATCGGATTTTGACCGACACAATCATTGTAGAAGACGCATTATCAACGGCTTACCAAAATGCAATTGTCACAATTGACAGCGTTATCTGCACTGGCGGGTTCGAAAGTTTGTTCACGGTGAGAGACTCAACAAACAGCATTCTCATCTATAACAAATACAGAATCAGCGACTTTACTCTCGAAATCGACTCAATGTACCGCATCACGGGAATTGTGTACTACACATCGGCCGACAACAGTTACCGAATCATTCCGCGGTCGGCTGACGACATTGTGAAACTCGTCAGGCCACAGAAGCCCGAACAAACGAAACCCGAAGAGCAAAAACCCGAGGAACAAAAGCCGCAAGAGCCCGACACCACAACGGTTGGCATTGCTGGCACGACCAACATCGGCTTGACCGCCTACACCATTGGACGCACCATTGTGGTTGAGAACGCCGACGCGACGGTGACCGTGTTCGACATTGCTGGAAGGCTGATTGCCACCGCCCGACCCGCCCGACGCATCGCGATAAGCGCGCCACACAGCGGCATCTACATTGTTGGCACGCGGCAGGGCGCGATAAAAGTGAGGGTTGATTAGCCGCATTATTTTATGAGAATCGGCATAATGATTTGTTAAAATGATATTTTTGTGGACTTTTGAAATTCGATAACAATGAAAAAGACTTTTTTGATTGCCGCAATGGCACTATTGATAGGCGCGGCAAACGCACAAGCGCAAGAGTGGCAGCCAATTCCTGGTATGCACCTGAGCATCAACGAAATGACACACGATTTCGGCACTCATCCGCAATACACTAAAACGGAATTTGAGTTTAACATAAAGAACGACAGCACTTTGGCGCTGGTCATCAGCAACATCAGCACATCGTGCGGCTGCACCACGCCAACCTACTCGAAACGCCCTGTGAAAAGCGGCAAAATAGCAACCGTGAAAGTGGCCTATGACGCATCGCGCATCGGCATTTTCAGCAAGACAATATATGTGTACACCAACTTCAGCACCGAACCTATCGAACTGAATATCAAGGGTACAATGGAAGAAACCGAAAATAAAGAATAGAAATGCCAAAAATATCAGAACGCGGAATAATTATGCCGTCGTCGCCAATCAGACGACTGGTTCCGCTTGCAAACGCTGCAAAAAAGAAGGGAATCAAGGTTTATCACCTGAATATCGGCCAGCCCGACCTTCCAACACCTGAAGTGGGTTTGGAAGCGATGAAGAAAATCGACCGTAAAGTATTGGAATACACCCCCAGCGAGGGACTTTTGAGCCTGCGAGCGAAGTTGGTGTCGTACTACGCCAAGTTCAACATCAACGCCAACGTTGAGGACATCATTATCACCACGGGCGGCTCGGAGGCGGTGCTGTTCTCGTTTATGTCGTGCCTTGACCCAGGCGACGAAATCATTGTGCCAGAGCCTGCTTACGCCAACTATATGGCTTTCGCGATTTCGGCTGGTGCGGTCATCAAGACCATTCCGTCGAGCATCGACGACGGTTTTGCGCTTCCATCAATGGACAAATTCGAGGCGCTGATTACCGAACGCACAAAGGGCATCCTAATCTGCAACCCCAACAACCCGACGGGCTACCTTTATACCCGCAAGGAAATGAACCAGTTGCGCGACATTGTGAAGAAATACAACCTGTTCCTTTTCTCTGACGAGGTTTACCGCGAGTTCTGCTACACGGGTGCGCCCTACATTTCGGCGTTCAACCTTGAGGGAATTGAACAGAATGTAATTTTAATCGACTCTGTTTCAAAACGATACAGCGAGTGCGGTATCCGCATTGGCGCGCTCATCACAAAGAACGAAGAGGTCCGCGCGTGCGTAATGAAATTCTGCCAGGCGAGGTTGTGTCCGCCGCTCATCGGACAGATAATTGCCGAAGCGTCAATCGACACGCCTGAAGATTATATGCTCAACACCTACGACGAGTTTGTTGAGCGCCGTAAGTTCCTGATTGACGGGCTGAACAAGATTCCAGGCTGCTACACGCCGATACCAATGGGCGCGTTCTACACGGTGGCAAAACTGCCCGTGGACGACATCGACAAGTTCTGCGAGTGGCTGCTGCGCGACTTTGAATATGAAGGTCAGACAGTTATGTTGGCCCCCGCAAGTGGATTCTACACCACACCCGAACTGGGCCGCAACGAGGCGCGCATCGCTTACGTGCTAAAGAAAGAGGATTTGGCGCAGGCTCTCAACGTGCTGGCCGTTGCGCTTGAGCAGTATCCGGGAAGGACGATTTGAGATTAAAAAGTGCATACGCAATAATGGGGAAACCGAACGGTGGACTATCGGATACCAACGCAAACGAGATTGTTCTTTATCAACCAGATGAGACCATTCGATTGGAAGTGCGTATGGGACAGGAAACTGTATGGCTGACGCAATCGCAAATTGCTGAACTTTTCGGCACACAAAGACCTGCTATCACGAAGCATTTGAACAATATTTTCAAATCGCAAGAATTGAACGAAAATTCAGTTTGTTCCATTTTGGAACTAACTGCCAACGACGGGAAATCATACAAAACAAAATTCTATAATCTTGATGCTATTCTTTCTGTTGGATACCGCGTCAACAGCATCAACGCCACGCTATTCCGCCAGTGGGCAAATAAGATATTGAAGGAATACTTGCTTCGCGGATACTCCATCAACCAACGGTTGGAACATATTGAACGAAATGTTGAGAAACGCTTTTCACAATACGACCGTATCCTCGAAAAACATCAGAACCAGATTGATTTCTTTGTCCGCACGTCGCTGCCGCCAGTTGAAGGCATTTTTTATGAGGGCCAGATTTTTGATGCTTACGTGTTTGTCTGCGATTTGGTAAAAACTGCGAGGCAAAGAATTATTTTGATAGACAATTATATAGACGAAACCACACTTGCCATTTTAGACAAACGGAACACTGCCGTTGCAGCGCACATTGTTACGCGGAACATTTCAAATGCTCTCCAAACCGATATTGCAAGGCACAATTCTCAATACGCCCCAATTTCAACAATCGTGCACACTGGTTGCCACGACCGTTTCCTGCTAATTGACGATACGGTTTTTCACTTCGGTGCATCGTTTAAGGATTTGGGCAAGAAACTGTTCGCTTTCGAGAAAATGGAAATTTCAAGCAACGAGTTGCTGAACCAATGCAGAATAGCGGTTTAATTACAAGATTAATTCACATAATCATTTCTCGCGCAGCGACAATCCCAACCATTATCCACTTGCGGATAAATATCGGTTTGAATCGGATAAAATCGGTTAGAGAAAACATTTCCGCCGGCGGAATTATTCCAAGTTTTCACGTGTGTTCCGTAGTTATAAAATGTAAATTTGCCACTACACAAAAACTGCGGTATGGATGCGCGAATGTTAGACAAACTCAAGATTCTGGCCGAGTCGGCGAAGTACGATGTGTCGTGCTCGTCGAGCGGGACAGTGCGCCGCAACAACGGCAAGGGCGTGGGCAACACCGTTGGCGGCGTGGGCATCTGCCATAGTTTTGCCGAAGACGGGCGCTGCATATCGCTGCTGAAAGTGATGCTCACCAACTACTGCATTTTCGACTGCGCCTACTGCGTCAACCGCCGCACCAACGATGTTCCGCGAGCCACATTCACACCCGCCGAGGTGGTTGAGATAACAATGGAGTTCTACCGCCGCAACTACATCGAGGGGCTGTTTCTGAGTTCGGGCGTGATGCAAAACGCCGACTACACAATGGAACGGCTTGTGCGAGTGGTGAAAGACCTGCGCGCGCAGCGGTTCAACGGCTATATCCACCTGAAAAGCATACCAGGCGCCAGCCAACAACTGATAACCGAGGCGGGGCTGTATGCCGACCGAATGAGCGTCAACATTGAGATTCCGACCGAGAGCAACTTGAAAATGCTTGCGCCCGAAAAGAACTACGAGAGCATATTCCAACCGATGAAAATCATTCATCAGGGCGTGCTCGAGAGCCACGAGGAACGCAGCCGCCACCGCTCGGCGCCACGTTTTGTGCCTGCCGGACAAAGCACTCAGATGATTGTTGGCGCCACCAACGACACCGACAAAGACATTCTGCGCCTGTCGTCGGCATTCTACCAGCGTCCATCCATCCGACGCGTCTATTATTCTGGATATGTGGCCGTTAACACCTACGACACTCGTCTGCCGGCCTTGAAGCAACCACCGCTTGTGCGCGAAAACCGCCTCTATCAGGCCGACTGGCTGATGCGGTTCTACAAATTCAAAGTGAACGAGATTGTCGATGATGCCAATCCGAACCTCGACCTCGATGTGGACCCCAAACTGGCTTGGGCGCTGCGCCACCCCGAGTTTTTCCCGGTCGATGTGAACACGGCTTGCTACGAGCACATACTGCGCGTGCCGGGCATTGGCGTGAAATCGGCTATGCAGATTGTGGCCTCGAGACGATACGGTGCACTTACTTTTCTACAACTCAAGAAGATAGGCGTAGTTCTGAAGAAAGCAAAATACTTCATCAACTGCCGCGAACTGCCCATAATGGGCACCATCAACGAGTTGAAGCCCGAAAACGTGCGCTCACTGCTGGTGGCCAAACCCGCCAAAAAAGAAGCGGCTGGCCAGCTTGAGCTAAACTTCGACCAGCCCGTACAACTAGTAACACCCTATTGATGAGCGAGTTCGCAGATACGGCTTTTGTCTACGACCAGACATTCGACGGCTTGCTGACGTGCGTTTTCGATGCCTATCAGCTGAAAACATTTCCCTCTCACCTACTTGCCCCCGGTGAACCCGCACCGTTGTTTTGCACTGTGGATCATACAGTTACAACCGACGAACAAAAAGCCGTCCGCGTGTGGACCTCACTTGAGAAAAAACTGTCGAAATCGGCGCTGCACAGTCTCACTGTCAGTTGGCTTGCCGATGGCATAAGCGATGTTGACGAACTGATTTTCAGATATATCCGCAAGACGACCGATGCACGAACAACCATCGAGACCAATTTTGGCGACCCCGATGTGCTGCGTCTGGCGCAAGTGTATAAGCAGGTCAGCTATGAGGCACATCGGATGCTGCAATTCGTGCGTTTCCAAAAGACCGCCGACGGCATTTATTTTGCCGCCTTCGAGCCGCGCCACAACGTGCTTCCGCTCACTCTCGACCATTTCAGCGACCGATTTTCCGACCAGCAATGGATAATCTATGACCTTCAGCGCCAATACGGATATATGTATGATTTACACGATGTTAACCGCGTAACCTTTGCCAACGACACCAAATTCGGACGCGACGGGCGCCTCGACGCAAGCATTATGGACGCCGACGAGCAACTTTTTCAGTCGTTGTGGCGCACCTACTACAAGTCGATCGCCATCGAATCGCGCCGCAACCCGCGCAAAATGCGGCAGGACATGCCAGTCCGCTATTGGAAGCACCTGACGGAGAGACAATAATTGAAGGATTGAAGGATTGAAGGATTGATTTTTTCAGTTTCCGTTTTTGTCTTCAGTCTTCATTTTCAAAAAACAGCTGCGGCAAAGCGGCTCGTAGCTGTCGGTTTCGCCAAGAAGAACCAGTTTGTCGGTTTTGGCAAGGCGGTGCGAGAATTGCGCCAGCGCGCCACACCGCACGCACACTGCGTGGACCTTCAGCACATCGTCGGCAATGGCCATCAGTTTGGGCATCGGACCGAACGGGTTGCCCTGATAATCCATATCGAGACCGGCCACAATGACGCGCACACCGCTGTTAGCCAATTGATTGCACACATCAATCAAGCCATTGTCGAAAAACTGCGCTTCATCAATCCCGACAACCTGCACGTTGCTGGCCAAAAGCAGAATGTTCTGCGCACTCTCGACGGGTGTGGACGGAATTGAGTTGTCGTCGTGCGAAACCACATCGACAGCCGAATAGCGCACATCGACAGCAGGCTTGAAAATTTCGACACTCTGCCGCGCGAACTTTGCCCGGCGCAGACGCCGAATCAGTTCTTCGGTCTTGCCCGAAAACATTGAACCACAAATCACTTCAATCCGTCCGCCGTCGGCGTTGCCATTTTCCAAAAACATACCATTAAAAAATTCGTTGTGCGACAATTTGATTTAACATCAATCGTTATTTTTGGCAAAATAAATCTTTATCGAGAGCGATGCAAACAAAAAATCTTATCAAAATAATCAAGGCCGAGGCGACGGTTCTTGTATCGATGATTGAAAGTTTACCCGACGACGGTGATATTCAGCCATTTGCAATTGAAATGCTGCAAAGCAAAATCCGCGATTTGAACAACATTGCCGTTCATTTGTCAACCGCTGGGGCGGATATCGAGTCTAACAACGCTTCTAAAAAAGAAGATGCCGCACAATTGAAAGCAATGGCCGACACTGCTCAAAAAGCAGGAGAAGAATTAGCCGAAAAAGCGTCAGAAATATCAGGCAAAAGTTGGATATCAGCACTTGAAAAGAGAGTTGTTGAAGATAAAGCCAATAAAAAATTAGCCGAAGCCGAAGAACTGCGGAAAGCCGCCGAGGAAGAGGTCCGCAAAAAAGCAGAGGCAGAAGCCGCTCGAAAAGCCGCCGAGGAACTCGAAGCCGCACGAAAGGCTATGCTCGAAATGCAAGAGAACGCCCGCAAGCAAGCCGAGGCTGAAGCGGCCGCACGCAAAGCCGCTGCCGAAGAGGAAGCGCGCCGCATTGCCGAGGCCGAAGCCGCCAAACGTGCTGCGGAACTTGAGAAAGTGCGCCAGATAGCCATTGAGGAAGCAGCAAAGAAGGCCGCTGCCGAGGAGGAAGCCCGTAAAGCCGCTGAAGCCGAAGCAGCAAGAAAGGCAACCGAAGAAGCCGCACGAAAGGCCGCCGAGGAAGAAGCCAAGAAAACACAATCGCTGGCCGATATGTTTGCCGACAACACTGCCGATGTTGAGCAGACATATAATGCTGAAGATGAGCAACAAACCACCGCATCGGCACCGACCGAACCCGCAAAAACCGAGAGCAAACCGAGCACTTTGGCCGACAAATTCCAGCAGAACACGCCATCGGTGAACGACGTGCTGGCAGGACTTGAGAAGAAGGCCAATCTGGCATCGCGGTTCAACAGTCGCCCGATAACGAACCTTCGCAAAGCCATCAAAATCAACGACCGCATAAGATTCATCAACGAGTTGTTCAACCACGACAGCATCCAATACGAGGACACGATTGATATGATTGAAAGTTCGGCCAACATCAACGATGCGTTATCGAACATTTTCAGCAAATACAACTGGGACCAGGAAGGCGAGACTGTTGTCGACTTTCTTGAACTTGTATATCAACGTTTTAAATCATAAACGATGGGCAAACTTTATCTCGTTCCCACGCCTGTCGGCAATCTTGAGGACATCACGCTGCGCGCGCTGCGGCTCTTGAAAGAAGCCGATTTTATTATGGCCGAAGACACGCGCACATCAGGCATCTTACTGAATCACTACGAGATAAAAAACAAACTCATCCCCTACCACAAATTCAACGAGCACCAGCAGGTGGCGCATTACGCCGATATGGTGGCCACTGCTAAATCGGCCGTGCTCATCAGCGATGCAGGCACGCCTGGAATTTCAGACCCTGGTTATCTGCTTGTTAAACAATGCATTCAGAACGATATTGAAGTTGAATGTCTGCCAGGTGCTACGGCTTTTGTGCCAGCGCTCATCAACAGCGGTTTTGCCAACGACCGTTTCTGCTTCGAAGGTTTTCTGCCGCAGAAAAAAGGCCGCCAAAAGCGCATTGAGGCCGTGCGGAACGAGGAACGGGCAATGATTTTCTACGAATCGCCCTACCGTCTGCTGAAGGCTCTCGAGCAGTTTGCCGAGGTTTTCGGTCCCGACCGTAGGGTTTGCGTATCGCGCGAAATATCTAAAATTCACGAAGAAAACTATCGCGGAACCATCAGCGAGGCCATCGCCCACTTCACCGAAACAGGCGTCAAGGGCGAGATTGTGATAGTGGTTGAAGGAAATAAAGGCGCTGAAAAAGTGGCGGAAGAAGAAAATTAATTTATCTTTAGCCGCATTTTTGGGGGAATGAAAACGGATATTAAAGTTGTAATCATTGATGACGAGACTCACGGCGTTGAGTCTGTGAAGTCGTTTATCACAGACAACTATCCATCATTCAACATTTTAGGCACCGCCAACTCTGTCAAAACGGCCGTTGAGTTGCTGACGGCAAATGAACCCGACCTTGTGTTTATGGATATTGAGTTGCCCGACGGCAGCGGATTCGATATTCTTGAAAAACTCTCGAAACGCGATTTTGATGTGATTTTTGTCACGGCGTTCAACCAATACGCCATTAAAGCATTCAAATACAGTGCAATAGACTATCTGCTCAAGCCTTTCGACTACGATGATATGGATGCTGCAATCAAGAAAATTATCAGTCGCGGCACCAACAGCAAGCACGAGGAACAATTCAACGCCCTGCTGCAAAACACAAAACTCGACAAGCCTGAAAAAATTGTTTTGGCTACAGCAGAGTCGATTGAGTTTGTGAACGTTAAGGATATTATCCACATTCACTCCGACGGCAACTACAGCACACTGCACATCAAAGGTCGCAGCGATTTGCTAGTTTCGAAGAACTTGGGCGAGTTTGAGACTATGCTCGAAGATTATCCATTTTTCCGCACACACCAGTCGCATCTGGTGAACTTGAATTTTGTGCAGAAAGTGTCGCGGTTCGACGGCGATGTGATTATGGAATGCGGTTCGGTGGCCATTTTGTCGCGCCGCAAACGCAACCAGTTCCTTGAAGAAATGGCGTCGAACATTCAGCGCAAAAACTGACACCTCTCCACCCTGCTATTTTGGGCAGAAAAATCAGCCCGTTCAAGCATTTGATTACGCATTTTTTGCCAAAAATCGTGAAAGATTATGCAACAAGTTGCAATTTTACGAGTTATACGTTTGTCAATTAATTGAAAAATACTGACATTTGCCCGCTAAACGTTAAGATTATGTCAAAACACAACATATTCAGGTTATTCGCAATTATTGCGCTGACAATCGCATTCGCACCAATCGCCACAAACGCCCAAACCATCAAGGGAAACGGCAAAATAAAAACTGAAGTTAGACAAGTCAGCGGATTCAACCGCGTGGTTGTCCAAGGTCAGGTTGAGTTGTACTTATCGCAGGAAACAACTGAAAATGTGAAGATTGAATCGGAAGAAAATCTGGTTTCGCTTTTCAAAACATCAGTAAGCGACAGCACACTCTACGTGTTTGTACCCAGCGTAAAAAAAGCGTTGAAACTCAATGTTACAGTGGCTTTCAAGGATTTGAAGCAGGTTGTGCTGCTCAATGAAGTGACGCTTAATTCGGAGAAAGTGAGCAATTTCGATGAAATTGAATTCATCTGCGGCGATGCCTCGAAACTGAATTTTGAGTTCAAAGCCAGAAAATGCACGCTTAAGGTTAGCGACAGCGGAAACGCATCGCTCCGCGGCTACACCGAATATCTGACCATCAATGCCAGCGATGAGACCGAAGTGAACGCATTCGACTTACAAGCAGACGATTGCACCGTTGTTGGGTCGGGTTATGCCGAAATTTCAGTCAATGCCAAAAAGAAACTTGGCGTCACCATATCGGGCAACAGCAACCTATATTATATGGGCGAGGCTAAAATTTGGCAACGCAACTTCACCAGTAGCGGTCTGATTACCAAGCGCAAAACTGCTGGTAAATAATTACTGGGCAAAGCATCATCTTTTTCACGTAAGCGGACCCCCTTTCGGAACGCATTATTATTGCAGTCGGCATATTTTATTCACAAATTGTGTTGACGGTCAATAAATTCCGCTATATTTACGTGATTTAAAGCAAAAACAATGAATCGCGAACAATTTGACGGACAAACCGACGAACTTACCGAAAATCAAGACCGTCTGCACCTTGTCCTTTACAACGATGACGTCAATACATTTGAGCATGTGATTGAAAGTCTGATAGATGTGTGCCACCACACTCCCGAACAGGCCGAGCAATGCGCGTTAATTGTGCACACAAAAGGCCGTTACGAAGTGAAATCAGGCACCTACAAGCGGCTGCTTCCAATGAAAAACAGCCTAACCGACAGAGAATTAACCGTTTCAATCGAATAAAACACCACAGGTGTTTTGAGATAAAAAAAGGCGCATTCGATTTCGAGTGCGCCATTTTTATAATTGTCAATTATGCTTATTCACCAGCCTTTTTCAGTGTAATAATCACTGCGCCGTTGCCGCCGCGGCTTCCATAAATGGCTGCACCACCGTCTTTTATCACCGAAATGTCTTTCACATCGCACGGCGTTACAAAATCGAGTGACGATACTTCTTGTCCGTCAACAAA